>Ga0315277_10001401_pt1 | contig 35221 bp, 26 predicted proteins | sample YL17G05_15_MG_FD_203695 | JGI IMG/M metagenome (GOLD analysis project Ga0315277, IMG submission 203695) | Sediment microbial communities from Yellowstone Lake, YNP, Wyoming, USA - YL17G05_15 | ecosystem: Environmental > Aquatic > Freshwater > Lake > Sediment | place: USA: Wyoming | collected...
CGTCTTCTCGTCCGGGACGAAGACCATGCCGCACGCGCAGACGGCTACCATGTTCGCCGCCGGCCCTCTGTGTATCGTGGTCTTGGTGGTCGTCCCCTGAGTAGTAGCCGCCGTACTGGCGGTAGCAGCCGGTTTGGGCGTGGCCTTTGGTTCTTCCGCCCTAGTCACCTTCGGCGCCAGCGCCATGACCAACGCGATCACCAGACAGGCCGCGAAGACTCGCTTCAACACTTCCTCTTACCTCCGTTTGGGGTTCACAGGCACCCGGAATCCTGCGCTCACGCTGGCGCACCCTCAGCCGGGCAGTTAACGTGTCCATATACTCCCAATCAGCCACCGGGTTCCGCAACGGTGTCGGGATTCCCATGCTCAGGGACACCCAGGCACACTTGTCGAGGGATCAAGAGAAGGATTAGATCGACCGCCGTAAGAATCTGAAAGAAATGCGCTTACGTCGCGTCGATCGAGGACAGGGGAGAAGCACGGCGGCCAAATGACGGCGAGCCTCCCACAAGGAAAAGAGACAGGACCCGCGAGCCGGCTACAGATTCCACCAGTAGTTGAGCTTCACCATGAAGACGTTGTTCGACCCCAGGTCAAACAAACGATTGACCCCACGCCGGAAGCTGAAGGAATCGATTTCGTCGTAGCCGTCCCGTCCCTGGGTCCACACCAGGAAGAGGGTGGAGCCGGGCCGGTACTCCCACCGCAGGACGACATTGGCGTTGAAACTCAGAATCGAGAAGTCGGGATCGTCGGGTTTGCCGTCCAGCGACAACTCGGGCGCTGGCGTGTAGGAGTCTGTGCCGACCAGGCGTTTGTAGTGATCGTGGTACACATCGGCGACAAAGACCTCGCCATAGAACTGGACCGAGAGATTGGTCGTGAACGTGGCGGTGCCGCGCGTGGTGACCGAGAATCGCTGTGTGTTCTGCTCGGCGAACAGGTACCCCGCCGGCTGCGATCCCGTGGCGGGGATGTCGCCGACGTAACGGGACACGTTGTAACTCGAGTAATACCCCGGACCGACCGAGAACTCCAGGTTGGTGGCGGGACGGAACTGCGCCCACAGCGAGTAGTCGTTGTAGCCGCCGTCGCGGTAGGTTCCCCAGCCGTAATTGGTCTCCCAGTACACCGGTCGGCGAGAGTCGGTGCAGCTCCAGATCCATCCGTCAAACCCGGCGGGGACACGCACCGCCGGGCCCCCTTCGATCTCGCGATCATCATAGCGGGCCGCATCGCGCGCATGGCCACCGCCGATCTGCCAACGGTTCAGAAACTCCCAATTGAAGTTGTAATTCCCGCCCAACTGCAGACGCTCCCCAGCCGTGTTCCATCCATACCAGCCGTTGATGTTGTTCCAGGTGCGTCGGATGGGGCCGAACGTCTTCTCCGTCCGGTACTGCCACCACGTCCAGCCGCCCGCGTAGTCATTGCGCTGCAAGTACCCGAGGGCGTTCAGATCGAGCGCCTTGTCCTCGTATTCGAACCCCATGTTACCGCGAATGTGTTTGCCCGAGTACTTCTCCATCGTCGTGATCGCACCCCACCCCGGAGAACCAGAGGCAGGCGCGGAGGCCACCGTCTGCCCGCGCACGCCCCAGACGTTCCCTTTGGTCTTCAGGTTCCAATCGATACCGCCCGTGTATGCCGGCGACTGAAAGTGCCGGTTCAGAGCAGTCATCATCATCCCGACAGTTGAGTTGCCCCAAATGTCCTGGCGCACGCGGGCAACGTTGGCCACGCCGCGATCGGCGACTCGCTCTTTTGCGGTGACGGTATCGCACTCGCCGGTGATGTCGTAGTACTTGGAATACTCATCAGCGGTGACCGCATTCAGCATGGCATAGGAGAGGCCGCGGCGCGTCTTGCCGGACAACTTCCCGGCGTAGAGGATCGTGGCCGCCTCCGGCTGTTCGATGATGTAGTCGTCCTCCTGCACATCCGGCCACGGGGGAGAGGCCCCGATGCGGCGCGAGTAGAACAGACTGTAGTCAGTGTCAAAGAGCTGTAACCCCTCGAGGAAGAAGGGGCGCTTCTCGGGATAGCGGGTCTCGAAGCGGGACAGATTCAAGACGGTGGCATCGGCCTCGATCTGCCCGAAGTCGGGATTGATCGTCGCATCGAGAATCGAGTTCGGCGACAGCGCCCATTTCACATCGGTGCCGATGCCGCCTCCCCACTCCCGCCCGTCGGGATTGCCCAGTCCCTTCGGCTCGGTCTTGAACTTGCTGACCGAGTAGGGGAGGATCTGCAGGTGGCGGCGTGGCCAGATCCCATCGATTCCGTTCAGCACGCCATAGCGCGAGACCCCGGAGGCCTCTTTCCGCGGTACAAACTGCCACTTCACGGTTTCATCGTTGCGCGATATGTAGCGGGCGAAATCGATTCCCCACTCCTGCGCGGGTCTTTGCGGGAAGCGCAGGCAGTGGTAGGGAATACGCATCTCGACGGTCCATCCCACCTGCCCGTTGGCGACCTTCGCCTCCCAGACCCCGTCCCAGGAATCGTCGGTCCAGTCATTGTTATAGATGTAGTAGTCCTGTTGGACGCCGGAGGCATTGACCGAGAACGCGTAGGCCGTCTGGCGATCATGGTAGGAATCGATCGCGACGCGGACATAATCGGCCTCACTGGAACGGTCACGGCGCGTCAATTGCCGGCGGATCCGGTCAGGATGGGAATCGAAGCAGACGATTCCCACGTAGAGTGCCTCGTCGTCATAGGCGATCCTGATCCAGGTCGATTCGCTGGCGGCCTGTCCTTCCTTCGGCCACGCTTGCCGGAACCCCCGTGCCAGCTCCGCCTCCTGCCAGAACTTCTCTTCGAGCTTGCCGTCGAGACGGAATTCACCCGTCTTGCGGATCGCCTTCAGTTCCTTCAGCGGATCGGCGAGGATGATCTGACTGGCCGTCTCCGGGACCGGCCCATCGGCGCCCCAGGCGGACGGAAAGGGCCTCACGAGACTCACGAACAGGACTGCGGCGGCAAGACACTTTCTCAACAACATGACAACTCCCTCACAGCAGATCCGATTGCCGGTGTAACTGCATCATGTGAGCACGGCGATGCCGGGGACCGGGTGGTCGTTGACCCGGCCGGCAACCGCTGTCGGTTAGACGCGCATGCAGGTGGCCGGTTAGGTCGCGGTGTGGTACTCACGCCTCAATGACGTATCAACTGGCTGTCAGGTTACGCATTGGTTAAGCAAATCACCGGCAGATTCCCGCCTTCTTGAACGGTGCGGGCGCGGCGCAGCCCACGAGGGCAGACGGGGCTTGCCAAAGAACATCACGTCTGGAACAAGTACTGGAGCTTCATAAAAAGCTGTCTGGCTGATAGGCAGGTTGTCGCCTGCCTTGCCGTTGGCTTGTAGAGCGGGTAGAAGGCATAGTCGTACGTAGCTCCGGCATAGAACGTCGAGAACGAGTTGAGACGGTAGGTGACCAAAGGGTCGACACCCCAGCGCTTGTTGAAACTGTCGTATTCGCCGACCAGTCGCATCGAGAACTCCCGACTGAACTGGTAGGTCAAACGGGTTCTCGCGATGTACCCTTTGAAGTACTCCTTGTGAGTGTCGACATCCCGGCTTCGGGTGTACTCGATGCTCGGTTCGATGAGGATGCGCTTCATGGGACGGAATTCGGCCCAGCCACTGACACTGATCTGCCTGCCCATGGCTTCATAATCGTAGGCGATTTGATCACCAATGGTGATGCTCTCGCCGATTTGCACCGCGCCGGTGGGACGCGCATCGATCTCTGTGTAAAGCGACCAGACCTTTGTGAAATCGATGCCGTTGAATCGCTCGCGGCTGCGCATGAAGTTCGACCAGAAGCTGAGTTGCGCGAATCGGAACTGCGAGCCCCACTGCAGTTGCCACCAATCGTTCTTGTTGAGGCCGTCGAAGTTCCAGATCCGGCAAACGTTGATCCCGGGCTGAAGGGTGTAGAAGATGCTGCCGGTGGGACGGAACACGCGATTGTAGCTGGCCTTGATGCGGCGATCGGAGTTTTGCGGCTGGAAACCGTTCGCGGCCCGGTAGGTCGGCGTTCGTTGATAAGCCGACAAGAACGCACCCGTGCTGCGCGAATCATAGTTGACCGTGGTCAGCACACCGGTCCCCCAGAACGATTCACCGTCGAATGTCTCCGTGTGCTTGCCGTTATCGAAAAGCATGCCCTCCTGACCCGGAGTCATCTCCGGCCTGTTGGGCTCGGACGTGTGGGTCGCGATGTATTGGCTGCTGATGCCCAGACTCTTGGTCAGACGCACAGATCCGTCAAGGCTGAGGATCGTACCCGAGCCGCCACCCTCAATGCGCTGATCGGTGAGGAGTGCACGGATGTGATTGTGCCGCCCGAACGCCCGGCGAACGGCGACCATGTTGACGAACGTCGGTCCAAGGGGGATGTACTCCGACTTCTCTTCGAACGGAATGATCCCGAGACTCTGCCGGTCGTGCGCCGAAAGCACGGCCATGCTCGTTCGTCCCACACTGGCAGAGGTTTTGGCCGCGAAGTCCGGGCTGTTGATCGACCGCGAGTAGACGGCGTAGAATTCGGTTCGGAATAGATCAAAGCCCTCTTGGAAGAATGGTCGTTTTTCGGCGTAAGAGAGGGCAAAGGTGGTGTTGACATCCACCTGGGAAGCGTCAGACTCGATCTGACTGAAGTCCGGATTGTACGTGGCCTCGAGGACGACATCCGACGAGAGCGCGTATTTGCCGCCGATCGACAGATCGCCGAAGATGTCGCTGTTGCTGAAGGAATTCCTCGGCTTGGCCGTGTCCTGGACCGCCCCTGATTGGTGCGCGACAAAACTGGGGAGGAGTTCGACACCTCGGCCGGGCTTGACGTTCTCGATGCCCCTGACAGTTCCCCACTGGCAGGGCCAGCAGGATTCTTTCTTGTCGTACGCGCACCAGGACATCGCATAATGCACTTCTCGCTGATGGTGGCGGTAGAAATCGAACTTCCATTCCTGGACCGGCTTGTCCGGGAATCGGAGGCTCGTGAACGGGATGGCGAGTTCCACCTGATACCCTGAATCGGTAATCGCTCCGGCCGATTCGAACATCAGATCGAAATTCTCGTCTTCACCGTACTCCGGTGTCCAAAGGGCGTCGTACGGGATGCCGGCCGGGTTGACGTTGATGATGTAGGCCCGAGATGCGTCGCCATACGTGTCGAAGAAGAATCCAATGTTATCGTCCGAGAAGACCCGTTCCCGTTCGCAGATTGAAGACCTGACGGTGGCAGGGTCAGCGTAACAAACCGCTGATAGATAAAGGTGATCGTCATCGTATGTGACAAAGGCCTCGGTCCGGACGGGCGGCTTGATGTCCTCGCTGGGCGAGTGCTCGGTGAAGTCGGTGGCTGGTTGCGCCCCCGCCCAACCCTTGTCGCTCAAGTCGCCGTCGATCTTGATGGGGCCTGGCGCCCGGTGAACCCGGAGGGTAGGGTTGTAATGGGGGACGAACGTGTCCGGCGGAGCATCGGCCAATGACCCAGAGGCCGTGGTCAGTGCGAGCAGAATTCCGAAGACTGTCCCCCAGAGTTTCAAACGCATCATGTCAGGGCTCCTTGCTCGCGGAACACAGCCGGAACGCGCGGATCGGCGCGTATGATCTGACTGGCGGATTCCGGCGCCGGCCCATCGGCGCCCCAAGCGGACGGTTTAGGCCTAATGAGACTCACAAACAGGACTGCGGCGGCAGGACACCTTCTCAACAACATGACAACTCCCCCATAGCAGACCCGATTGCCGGTGTGGCTGCATCTCGGAAGCACGGCGACGCCGGGGACCGGGTGGTCGTTGACCCGACCGGCAACCGCTGTCGGTTAGACGCGCATGCAGGTGGTCGGTTAGGCCGCGAGCTGGTTCCCACGCCTCAATGACGTATCAACCGGCTGTCAGGTTACGCATCGGTGCAGCAAGTCCCCGACTGATTCCTGCCTCCATGTCGAATCGTGATCTGCGGGCGCGGCGTACCCTGTGTCTTCCGAAGCGAACAGATCGGGAAGGCATGCCTTTGCTGCATAATGGGATTGCTCCCATACTTGTGGACGCCAGGGGAGATACTCCCGGGGCTGCCATCCCTGCGGCCGCAAGGAACGATTCCATCGTGCCGCGTATCTGATTGTCCGCCAAGGCAATCCACAACGCGATCCGGCACGGACGGACATCTCGGTTTGTGGCAAGAGGATTGCTTGAACCAGCGTTGCCGGCGGCTTCACGCCTCCGGTAAGGAGTGCCTAATGATGCCGGTCAGATGCAGTCAGCGGAACCAGAAGGGCGTCACGCTCATGGAGATGATGATCATCTTGGTGATCATCGGTGTCATGGCGGCGATGGCGGTGCCGCAGTGGTTGGAAGCGATGCCGCGTTTGCGAGCCCAGTCGGAGGCGCGCGAAGTAGTCTCGACCCTCCGCACGGCACGATCCCTGTCGATCTCCCGGAAGGAGCTGTTCGGCGTCAGCTTCAGCCCCTCCGACAACCTGTACAAGACGTTCATCAACCGGGAGACGCCGGGCACTCCCTCGTGGACACCGGGGGACTCGCTCGTCGATAGCACCTGCGTCGGCCGGGAAGTGGCGCTCGCCTCACAGACGTTCCCAACTTCGGCCGTGGTCTTCAATCCGGACGGTTCGGCCTCGGCCTCCGGTGCGATCGCTCTAGTGTCTGGTGACTCGACTGTGACCTTCACAATCGACGTTCTCGCCTCGACCGGACGCATCCGCCTGACTGAAACCCCTGGTCCGCCGAGCACCTAGAGTTGAACCACTTGACGACGTGAATGCCGCTACGGGCGAATCACTGTGGCGGCGCTCTCATTTGCGCCCATTTCCATGTGCCGAAGCTGGTAGTGCGGTCCCGAAAAAGCCTGCAGGGGCGGTCGCTTGCCGCCCCTGCTGTCGTCCGGTACCAACCACCACCCGGAGAGGGAGGATTTCTCTGAGCGATACACTCAGCAAATCCCACACCAGAAATGCACCCTTCGGTGTGACTATTCCGACCTTCGTATGATATTGTGTGCGAGCGTCTTGAGTCGCCGCTCTCAAAGGAACACTTCACAATGGACACGGCAGCGGGAGGAGAGGTCGCGGAAGCTGTCGATCTGAGACCTACAACTGTTGGATCACGACAACAGACTCGATGGTTTATGGTCTGATAATAGATATTATGTCACTATCGCCATCCCCGTTTGCCGCCACCGCCATCTGACCTTGATCGACATTCAGTCCATTCGCGTCACCCCCCCAGTTGTTCCCACCTTTGCGCACCCGCTCTTCACGCCACGGGGCCTGCAAACTTGTTTTTGCCTTGCGCCGTCTGATTGACGGGGATTCATTCGCACTGGAGTTCCTTCCGGGTTTCCCGAGGGTCCGTGGGTCATGGAAGTCATTGACGCTCATGTGCATTTCCTGTCCTACAACTACTTTCGCCTGCTGACGCAACTGCGGCAGCAATACGGCAACGTCGACGAGTTCATCTCCGATCAGGCGCGCATCAACCAGTTTGAGCCGCCTCCCGCCGACCCGGTCCGTCTGGCCAATCGCTGGGCCATTGAACTGGACCGCCACGATGTGGCGCGGGCGGTTATGATCTCCGGCATCCCCGGAGATGAGGTCTCGCTCAGCCAGGCAGCACGCGTCTATCCGGGTCGTTTCATCGGTGTGGCCGCAGTCAACCCGTACGTTGGGGTAGCCGAAGAACTCGTGGAATACGCGGCCCGTGAATGGGGCTTCCGGGGTGTGGCTCTGTATCCGTCGCTGCACCGTTTCGCCGCCAACTCCGAGCGCGCCTATCCCATTTACCGGCTGGCACGGCGCTACCAACTGGTCGTGTACATCTGCTTCGGGCGGTTGCGGATCGCGGCACGACGCTGGTGGGGGTTGCCCGACGTCTACGATTGGAATTACGCCGATCCCGCGGACCTGCACCAAGTGGCCGCCGATTTTCCATCTGTCAACTTCGTAGTCCCGGCCTTTGGTGCCGGCACGCTGAGCCGGCTTCTGCGTCTCGGACTGCAGTGTCCCAATGTCTATCTCGACACGTCGTCTTCCAACTGCTGGCTGCAAGACCAGTCGGAGTTCTCCGGACTTACGCATGTGTTTGACCGCGCCCTCGACGTCTTCGGTCCGCGTCGCCTCTTGTTTGGTACCGATTCCGGCGTCTTCCCGCGCGGCTGGCGACGGCCCGTCTTTGCCGAGCAGACGGCGATCATGGACGCGCTCCATTTGGGCGACCGGGCAAGGGAAGCCATCCTGGGCGGCAATGCCCGTCAACTCTTTGGGCTCGACCGCGACATCCCCACATATGTCATTTGACATCGCTTCTGCGCCAAGAGCGAGCTCATCCGCTATGGCTTGACGATTCCATGAACAGATTCCTCCACGTCCTCCGCCTCGGCTGGGCGTACAGAATCCGCCGCTCGACTTGGCTGCCATACCCGCCCTACCAGTACACTATCGAACCGACGAATTCCTGCAATCTGCGCTGCCCGTTCTGCCCACAGAGCGATCCGGAACACGCGCAGCGCCGCACCTTCGGTCAACTGACGGAAGCGAACCTGCGGGTCTTCCTCGAGCGTCTGCAGGATACGCACCCCGGGGGCCGCAATCTCAACTTCACACTCGATGGGGAACCGTTCCTCAATGGCGACTTCATCCCCTTCGTGGAACTGGCGGCGCAGGAAGGGTATTTCTCGATCTTCGCGACCAATGCAACCCGGCTCGATGCGCCGACGGCCGATCGCCTGATCGCCGCCGGACGATTCCAGGCATCGATTGACTTCGCGGCCACGCCTGAGGTCTTCGAGTCCATTCGCGGGCGTGAAGGAGACTACGATCTGGTCCTGCGCAACCTCCGCTATTTGCTCGAGCAATCGAAAACCCATTCCGGCGTTCACGTCGATATTCACGACATCGCGCCCTACACCGGCGTCGATCCGGCAGTCTCGTTGGCCCAGCTTCGCGCCCTCTTCCCTGCCGATCTGCCGCGGCGCATTCGTTTTGATTCACGCATCTTCCACAACTTCTGCGGCCACCTGCCGCTCAAACGGACGGACGGGGTCTACCGCGTGTGCCCCTACCCCTGGACCCAGATGGCGGTGGCGCACAATGGCGACTGCTTGGCCTGCTGTCGCGACACGGTCGGGCGGAGCGTGCTCGGCAATGTCTTCCGGCAACCGATCATGGAAGTCTGGAACGGAGCGGCGTATCAGCGACTTCGGCAGAACCTGGTCAATGGCCGCCCGGAACTCAATGCGGCCTGCAAGGATTGCGATCTACCGTGGTCGAAGGGGCAGCCGCGGTGGCGTCCGATGTATGTCCTCCGCTCGTTGCTAAGACGATAACCGGCATTCGTAGGGGCACGGCGTGCCCGTGCCCAGGAGTTCTTGCAGCGTACCGCCCCGACGACAAACAACGACGGCCTCCCGTCTCCGGAAGGCCGTCTCCCCCGTCTCGCCTGAGGCCCCCTCCCCATCCCTGGGTTAGAGACCCGTTGTCGTCACGTTGCACGCATCCTGCAAACAGGCCTGGCAGCTTGTTTGGTGCTCCTGCGCGGCGTCCGGGGGTTCACCCCTTTAACCCGCACACTACATACCTCCATACGAGCATGTTTATTCCCGGGTTTCCACAACTTTTTTTGGCCGACCCTTATCCGGCTGGCCCGGCCTGAGGCCGGTCATTCCTCGGGTTCTTCGATCGGCTTGAGGCGCTTGGCCGCCCGCCGGTGCCACCAGAAGACCGGTAGCGTCACGACGATGGTCACGAACGTCTGCAGCAGCGACCAAAGCCCGCTGTGCCGTTCCCCCTCCACTACGAGCGACCGATACTCCTCCCACGCCTCCCGCAATTCCGATTCCGAGGTGGCGGCGACCACGTGGCTGGTGTCGGTCGGCTGCGAGACATGTCCCCTAGGGCCTCCGGCGCCCCCCGCCCGCTTGTACGCCGCGAACGACTGCACTTGCTGCCATTCAAGCGAACTCAGGGAGACCGTGGGGAACACCAGCTGGAGAATCGCGTGGCCGGCAGCAATCACGGCAACGAGAAGAACGATGACCGCCACCAGACTGACGATGTGAAAGTAGGCGGCTTTCCAGTCGAATTTGGCTTTCATCAATACCCTCCTCCGCTTTCCATTGCAGTAGGAAACGGCTCCGGCTCCTGCCGTCAAGGATTCATTTCTGCCTGGGTATGAGCGGCCGGGACCCAGATGACCTTGAGCGGCGCGCACTCGGAGGCGAACCCGTGGGCGCGTAGGGGCGTATTTGACGAATGGCCATTCGCTGAATCCCCAAAGGGGGCACGAACGTGGACTTGAGAATCGCCAGCGTAAGCAAACAATACAGAGGCGGCACTTGGGTCGTGCGCGACTTTCATCTCGCGATCATGCCCCGGCACTTGATTTCACCGGCGCGGCCGGGGATGCGACCGCGTCCGGAATCTCAGTGGCATATCTCCTCCTGTCGATTGCCCTTGTGGGATTGGCGTTCGCGGGCCGCCGACGGCAACTGACGGTGTGATGTCGACCGCAGTTTCTGCTGTGTCTGGACGGACGGGGCGTCTGACCTAGCCGAGGAAACCAACGGCCTCGGAACAGGCACAACCGCCTAGAGGATCAACCTGCTGGCCGGGAGGCTGACACGCGGGAAGCGGGTGCTTCAGGGCCGGGCCGGGCTCCCCGTTCAGTGAGTCGTTGACGGGCGGCCCTCAAGACCGCTGTTTGTTGGGGGGTGGGACTGGTCGGGATCAGTACTTGGGACCAGGTCAACCGAGCCTGAGGCGATGGTTTGGCATTGTCCGGAGATGAGTCATATGGCAGGCCCGCGACTGACACAATTCTACTACATAACGCACCGGGAGAACGTGCCCTCGATCCTACAGCACGGCATCCTATCTCATAGCCGTGTGGAGGCCTCTGGGCTGCCTTACACGCGAATCTATGATAAGGGAATCGTCGAAGGACGTCGGCACCGCGCGACTCCCGACGGAAAGTCGCTCTGGGATTTTGCCAACCTGTATTTCCAGCCGCGGAATGCGATGCTCTTCCGGGTCAAGTGCGAAAGGAATGTGGGCGACATCGCCGTGCTGGCAGTTCTGCCAGACGTTCTAAGGACGCCAGGTACATTCATCGCCAATGGAAATGCCGCAAGCCCTCTGTCTCTCGTATTCCCTGTGCCGTCTCAAAGCCGGCAACTCAATGACATCCGCAGGGCCACGGACAAGGAGTTTTGGAAGGAAGAGGATGGCTCCAAACGGACCATGATGGCAGAAGTCTTGGTGCCCGATGTTATCTTGCCTGAGCACATCGACTCGGTGTACGTGGCAAACCATGACACGGCAGCGAAAGTCAAGGCTATGCTGTCAGGCTGGCGCGGCCATGTCATCCCGCAGCCTGATATGTTCTTCGAGCCGTCGGCATGTAAGCGGATCACTTCCAACCTATCAGTGCTACAAGGCGACATGTTCTTTTCGAGACAGCAGACTCTCACGGTGAGCGTCAACATCGTCGGGATCATGGGCAGAGGACTTGCTTCCCGTGCGAAGTACCAATTTCCCGATGTTTACGTCTACTACCAGGATGCCTGCAGAAACAAGAGCCTGCGAACAGGCCGTCCGTTCCTGTACAAACGTGAGTCCTCTTTCGATTATCAGCTGGCCGATGAGCCAGCGAGCCTTACGTGTGTAAATTCTCAGACCTGGTTTCTGCTATTTCCCACGAAGCGTCACTGGCGGGATGCCTCACGGATTGAGGATATTGAGGGCGGGTTGGCATGGCTTCGAGAGAACTACATCGGGGAAGGTATAGAGTCGTTGGCAATCCCCGCGCTCGGGTGCGGACTCGGAAGATTGCGGTGGGAGGATGTCGGACGCCTGCTGTGTCGGTACCTCGGAGATCTGCAGATACCCGTCTCCGTCTACCTCCCCGCGGAACGAAAGATCCCGCCTGAGCACTTGGAACGAGGATTCCTCCTCGGATCAAGCACGCCTGAGCTCGAGATCCCCTTCCCTCCTGCGTGAAAGCCTTGTTGTGGTATGTAGGCGCTGCGGATACTATGGGGGCGCCTTTCCCGTGATTTGCCCGGATTGTGCCACGATCTGCCCCGCCACCCGGTGCGCCATTTTCACACAATCGTTCAGGCCGATGCCATAGTAGGCATTGCCCACGAAATGCAGTCCCGGATGGCGTGAGGCAAGTGCTTCAACACGGCCTCGCCGCTCGCGGTGGCCGAGAGTGAATTGCGGGATGCCGCGTTCCCAGCGATAAACCCGCATGAATGAAGGATCGGCCTTGATGCCAACCAGCGGATCCAGTTCGCGGCGGATTGTCTGCCACAGTTCATCGTCGGTGAGTTCGAGGACGGCACGGTCTCCCGCGCCGCCGAGCATCGTGCGGAACTGCACATGCCCGGACGGCGCGCGTTCGGCGAAAATGGATGACGTCCAGATCGAACCGAGTGTCCGCAATCTCTGATTGCGGGGAATGAGGAACCCGAATCCATCCAGCGGATGGGCGATATCCTCCCGCTGATGTCCGGTGGCGGCGACAACGATCGCGGCATAGGGGATTTCAGCGAGTGCTGATGCCAGGGCAGGATCGCAACCGCGCAGCATCTCCCCCGCCCCGTAGGCCGGGCAGGTGCACACCACATGCCGTGCTTGTATCTGATAGCCGTTGGCGTCGGTGATCGTCCAAGCGCCGTCCACGTGGGCAATTCGGACCACCGGCTGCGTAGTGCGGATGATCGGTCGAAGATGCTCCTCGAGGCGATCCACGATCACATCGAGGCCGCCACAGAATGACGTCAGGTGTCCACCAGGCCCTGCCGGTCCGCCGGATTTCTTTGCCGTGTCGGGATTCGCTTTCTGCAGGCGACGCTTCTCCCTCATCCTCGCAATCAGCGCCCGCACAAGACTCCCGTATTGCAGTTCCATCTCCCGCATGATCGGGAAGCACGCCGGCAGCGACAGGTCTTTCGCCAAGCCGCCGAAGACGCCCGAAACCATCGGATCAACAAACGTGTCCGCGGCACCGCGCCCGATTCGTCGGGCGGCGAAATCATAGACCGACTCATCGCCGTCATCCCGACGCCTCGGAACAAACGGCTCGCGGAAGATGCGTAGTTTCTCAAGCGGATTCAGAAGCCCGGTCGTGAGGATCTTGGGCGGTGAGAACGGCACCGGATGGAGACGCCCGCTCTTGACGATGAACCGTTTCTCGCTGTCGTCATTTGCCGGTTCCAGTCGATCGTGCAGGCCGATCTCGTCCACCAATCGCAGCGTCAATGGCTCGCGGTCGAGGAACCCATTCGGTCCCCAATCGATGGAATACCCATCGACGCGATCGGTCCCGATGGTGCCGCCAAGACGATCCGTGGCCTCCCACAGTTCCCACCCATCCGGCCGTTCGTGCAGACCGAGCCAGTGGGCGACCGCCAGCCCGGAGATGCCGCCGCCGATGATCAGACCGTCAAGCATGACAGAGAAGGCCGAGATTCGCTGGCCCCGAACGGAGTGTCGCACCCACTCTGGCAAACAAGGGGCTTAAGCCCCTTGTCCGCCCGGTTTGAGACGACCGGACTGCGATCGGGACAGCATGCGTGATCATATCGTCCGTGAGAAGATCGGCCTTTTCGCTGTCGCTTGCTCGGTCAGACGCGGCAGGTACGCATCAAACACCATGGCGATATTGCGCACGAAATGCCGCCCAGTCGGCGTGACGATGAATCCATCGTGGGTTGGTTCCAGCAACCCATCGTTGATGAACTCATCCAGCCGCGTCATCTCCTCGGCGAGGTACGCGGCCGCGTCGATCCCGAAACGATCGCTCAACTCGGCGACACTCAGGCGCAGGCGGCACATGATCGACAGAATCGCCTCGCGGCGAATCTCATCATCGCGTGTCAAAGCCCAGCCGCGCTGAATCCCGAAGCCGCTTGTGTCCAGACGCCGGTAGTAACCTCCGAGGCGCGAGTCGTTCTGGGCGAAGCAACCGGCGATCTCACCGATGGAAGACACACCCAGGCCGACCATATCACGCGATGCGGAAACCGTGTACCCCATGAAATTGCGGTGTAGACGCCCATTTCCCAGCCCCGCGGCCAGCTCGTCGGTGGGCAAAGCGAAATGGTCCATCCCGATCGGATGATATCCCGCCGCCAGCAGACCCTCCACCGCCGCGGCGAACAGCGCGAACTTCTCCGAGCCGGTCGGGAGCTCCGCCTCATTGATCTGCATCTGCTGCGGCCGCACCCAGGGGACATGCGCATAGGAATAGACCGCGAGTCGGTCGGGGAGCCAGCGCGCCACCGCGGCAATCGTCTCGGAGAACTCAGGCACTGTCTGCCGTGGCAGGCCGTAGATCAAATCCATGTTGATCCCGGTGAAACCCAACTCGCGGCCGAGTTCATAGGTCGCCTCGGTCTGTGCGAATGTCTGCCCGCGGCCGATGGCGGTCTGTACCTCAGGATCGAGGTCCTGCACACCCATCGATAGACGATTGAATCCGAGCGCGCGCAGATGGCGCATCTGCTCCGGCGTAGTAACGCGCGGATCAACTTCGATGGCCACTTCAGCGGTTGGATCGATGGTGAATGCCTGGTTGAGTTTCTTCCAGAGGCGATCGATCTGCGGGATGGTCAGGAACGTCGGCGTCCCGCCGCCCCAACTCAGTTGCAGAACGCGCCGCCTCGGTCCCAGTTGTTCGGTGACATGATCGATCTCGCGGAAGAGATAGTCGAGGCACCGTTCAACTGTCTCCTGTCTTTGGGCGATGACCACATTGCAGCCGCAGAACGTGCACCGCTCATGGCAGAAAGGCAAATGCACGTAGACCGACAGAGCGCGATCGGTGGCGGCGAAACGACGCAGATGCTCTTCGTACTGCGCCGGGCCGAACTCTTCAGTCCATACAGGCACAGTCGGATACGACGTATAGCGCGGCCCGGGCTGGTCGTACTTGCGCAACAATTCCGTCGGTACTGACCAGTAAGTGTCAGTGGATCGCGGGGCGATGGAGTCTGTCGTGCTCGTCACTTGTCCCATCCACATCGGGTGTCGCCTAGACTCCGGCGGACAAGGGGCTTAAGCCCCTTGTTTGCCATCCTGTCCTACGCCGGTCACTTCGGCGGGACGCCGTGCACCGCTGCCACCAGCGTCCGCAGATTCTCCTCCGGCGTGTCCGGCAGAATCCCATGCCCCAGATTGAAGATGTGTCCCTTGTCGGTCGTGTCCATTTCACTGATGATGGCCCGGGCCCGCCGCGCAATCTCCTCTGGGGGAGCAAACAGCGCCACCGGGTCAAGGTTCCCTTGAATGGCGGTCGCCTCCCGGCACATGGTGGCGGCGGTACGCAGGCGCGTACGCCAGTCGACACTCACCACATCGAAGGGAACATCCGCCAGCGGCTGTAAAAGATGCGCTGTGCCGCCGGCGTAGAGGAGCACCGGCACACCGGGTTTCCTGATCCGGTCCAAGATCGTCTGGAGGTGTGGGACGACCAGCACGCGATAATCCTCCGCCGACAGTAGCCCACCCCACGAATCGAACAGTTGCACGGCATCGGCGCCGGCGGCAATCTGCGCGGCCAGATAGTCGGCGACACCGTTGGTGAAATGCGTCATCAGTTGTTCAGCGGCCCGCGGTTCTTCATGGAAGAAGCGGCGCGCGACCGTGAAGTCGCGCGAGGTTGTCCCCTCGATGGCATAGCAGGCCAATGTGAACGGCGCACCCGAGAAGCCGATCAATGGAATCGAGGGCGGCAGCGCGGCGCGAATCTGGCGAATCGCCGCCAGGACAAAGCCGACGCCACGCTCCGGATCGAGACGCGCCAAACGGCTGATCTGGTCGGCCCGACGGATCGGTTCGGTTATCTTCGGTCCGCCGTCAGCGAAATGCACGGGAAGTCCCATCGGCGGGAACACGACCAGGATATCCGAGAACAGAATCGCCGCATCGAGATCGAATTCGCGCACCGGCTGCAAGGTGACCTGGCACGCCAGCTCCGGCGTGGAGCAGACCTCTTCAAACGAGTGGCGCTCGCGCACCGCGCGGTAGGAGGCCTGATACCGCCCCGCTTGGCGCATCACCCAGATCGGCCGCCGCCTGACCGGACGGCCATAACACGCCTCGATGAAATCGCGCGGCACGATCCCAATCTGTCCGTTGGCTGTCATACGTACGGTGGCGCAGGCATTCCTGCCTGCGCATGATCATGGGCAGACAAGAATGTCTGCCCCACCAAGTGCTCTTTTGGCACTCCTTTTGGAGAGGGCATCAGAGCCTCAGCCTGCTTTCTTGACGCCATCGGCGATGATTGCCGCTGCCTGCTCCAGCGAGGGGGAATCATGTGCCGTCGACAGGAACCCGACTTCGTACGCCGACGGCGCCAGGTACACGCCATGCTCTAGTGCATAGTGAAACAGACGGCGGTACCGTTCGGCGGATTCCGCGGCAATCTGCGAAGGCTTCAACGGCGGCTCGGTGGACCCCAGGTACAGCCAGAAGATTGAACCGACGCGCACCAGGCAGGCACCGTGCGTCGCCAGATCAATGCGGTTGCGCAACGCCCTCTCGAACTGCTGTGCCCTCGCTTCAAGCTGCGAGTAGGCGTCTTCTGCTTCGATTACTGCCAACGTCGTCAGGCCCGCCGCCATCGCCACGGGATTGCCGGACAACGTCCCCGCCTGATAGACCGGGCCGAGCGGCGCGAGCTGCTGCATGATCTCTTTACGTCCGCCAAAGGCGCCAACCGGCAGTCCGCCGCCGATGATCTTGCCGAAGGTCAGGAGATCGGGGGTGTAAACGAAATGCTCGGCCGCACCGCCGCGTCCGAGACGGAATCCCGTGATCACCTCGTCGGAAACCAGCAGCGCACCGTGCTTGTGCGCGATTGTCTCCAGACCGCTCAAGAAACCATCCTGCGGCAGGATCAAGCCATTGTTCGCGGCGACCGGCTCGACGATAATCGCGGCAATCTGATCCCCGTGCTGCGCGAACATCGCTTCGACGGATTCGAGATCGTTGTAACTGGCGACAAGTGTGGCCTCAGCGAAGCGCTTTGGCACACCCGCGGAGGACGGCGTGCCGAACGTCGCCAGCCCCGATCCCGCCTGCACCAAGAGATAGTCAGCGTGGCCGTGATAGCAGCCGGCGAATTTGACGATGAGGTCGCGTCCGGTGAAGCCGCGCGCCAGGCGGATCGCCGACATCACCGCCTCGGTACCGGATGACACAAAGCGGACCTGCTCGACCGGTTTAACCCATTCGCACACTCTCTCGGCGAGAACGACCTCGGCTTCGGTCGGTGCGCCGTAGGAAGTCCCTTTCCTCGCCGCCCGTTCGATCGCTTCCACCACTTGGGGATGGGCATGTCCGAGGATCAACGGCCCCCACGACATGCAGAAGTCGATGTACGAGCTCCCATCGACGTCGGTCAGCCGGCAACCGGATGCGGATGCGATGAAATGCGGCGTTCCCCCGACCGCACCGAAGGCGCGCACGGGGGAATTCACCCCGCCGGGGATGACGCGGCAGGCACGATCGAACAAACCCTTGGAGTCAGGTTCTGACATCAGATCGCCGGACCCGAGATTGACTCGGGCTTCCTTACAAGCGAACTCCTGCGAACCACCGCCACTCACTCGCCGGTCCAAAGGTCAGTTGCAGGCCCGCCCGCACGCGCGAGAAGGCAGTCAGCAGGACGCCCATGACTGGGCGAAACTCGTGAAGCTCGCGTCCTCTGACCACATCGTACTCGTCGAGATAGATGGTGCCTCCCACTCGACGGAGTGTGAGGTACCGCGACTCCCCTCTGTGGAACTCTATACCGGGTGCCACGTTGATCTCGATCTGATTCCATTTCAGCGTTCGGTCAACGGCCACAACCACGTCCGCATCGTGCCCACGCCAAATCCCCGCGGGGCGACTGGGATCCGCCGTGAACAGATCGTTGTACTGCCCGCTCACGCGTAGCGAGAGACTCCGCAGACGCGTCACTCGCACATTGCCGCCTATGCCCAGAACACCCATGAGGCCGTTTCTGCTATTAAGAAAATCCGAACTGTGCTGAGCTGTCCCGAAATTCAAAATCATATACCACCCATTCGTGATGCCGTACCGTAGTGTCAACGCAGCGTTCTGTCCTTTCCACACAGGACCGTCGTACTCCTCGTCTGTCCCGATTCGCTCCACGGTCCAGTGCTTCTGATACGTGCTGAACGCCCACCACCCACCGAGTTCAAGATCTCCCTGAGCTGGGCCCGGTCCAATGATCTGTCCGACAGCGGGTGTTTGGACGCACAAGGCGAGGACCAACCCACAGCACAGCCGGCCGACACTCCGCATGCGACTACCCTCCAATATGGTGAAGACACGGCGCCCAACGGCGACTCACGCCAACCACTTCCCCTTCAGGATATCCCGCAAATGATACGTCAGGATGATCGACGCCCCCGCGCGCCTGATCGCCGTCAGATTCTCCAGCACAAGGTCCGGCTCCTTGGCCAGCCCTTCACGGACCAGGAGCTTCACCGCCGAGTATTCGCCGGAAACGTTATAGGCGGCAATTGGCACATCGGCGGACGACGCCAGATCGGCAATGACATCGAGATACGCCAGCGCCGGCTTGACCATGATGACATCGGCGCCTTCTTCGATGTCCAGCAGCGCCTCGACTCTGGCTTCGCTGCGGTTGCGCCAGTCCATCTGATATGACTTGCGGTCGCCTTTCTGCGGTGCGGATTCCGCTGCCTCACGGAACGGGCCATAGTATGAGGACGCGTACTTGGCGGTGTATGCGAGAATGCCGGTGTTCTTGTATCCACCCTGGTCGAGCGCGTCACGGATGGCGCCGATCCGGCCATCCATCATGTCTGATGGACCCACCCAATCGACCCCCGCTTGCGCGAGACGCAGGGCCATCTTCGCCAACACACCGAGTGAGGAGTCATTGTCGATGTCATCGCCGCTGATCAAACCGCAGTGTCCGCTGTCGGTATAGGCACAGAGGCAGACGTCCGCCGAGATGAACAGATCGCTCCCGAATTGCCGTCGCAGCCGTTCCACGGCGCGCACGGCCGGATTGTCATCGGCGTACGCCGATTCCGCGCGCGCCGACTTGCGTTCGGTGACACCGAACAACATGATGCGCTTGATCCCCAGCGTCAGATCGTCGGCAATCGTCTCGACCAATTGGTCGACCGACTCGCGATTTATCCCCGGCATGCTGGGAATCGGCATCCGTCCGGTGGCATCCTCGCCGACAAAGTACGGTTGGATCATCTGCGCCGCCGACAGGCGGGTCTCGGCCACCAGATCACGAATGAGTGGATTGCGACGCAAACGTCGCGGACGGCGTCTCAGGATAGAGTCCATGAATCACCTCGGCGGTGCCTTCGAGCGTTCGCTCGAAGGCCTCATACACAACGGCAAACCCCGCACGCAAGAGTGTGTCGGTCGTCGCGGGGCCGATGGAGACAACGGTGGTTTCCGGCGGCAGCGGCCGCCGCGTCAACAGGAAGCGGGCCGCCTGCGGACTGGTGAAGACGACGGCATGAGGATCCGTAAGGGCCGGGAGTGTCTGGGCCAGCATCGGACTTTCCACCGTGTCATAGCACACCAGCCGGTCGAACGCCGTGCATCCCTCGGCGAGGGTAACCTCCAGATCGGCTGAAGACGCCTGGCCACAGGGAAAGAGAATTCGACCGATTACCCCCTGGGTCTCGGCGAGGAACTGCTCGCCCATCGCCTGCGCATCGGCGACGTCGGAGGTGAAGTCCACCCGCCAACCGTGACGCTCCATGTCGGCTTTGGTCTTGCGTCCCACCGCCGCCAGCCGGGTTCGGGGATCGAATCGGGCAGCGTGCCTCTGCATCAGGTGGGCAAACTCATCGACAGTGACCTGGCTGGTGAAGAATATCCAATCGTAACTGCCCAAGTTCCGCAGAGTCTCACGCTGGAAATGCGGATCGCCGGCGTCGACGGCGACAAAGACCGGGACGGCGGCGATATCGAAAACCTGCGAGTCGAACCGGCTCCGGAATGCCTCGGCCCGCTGCGGCTCGCGCGTAATCCAGATCCGGGTTCTTCCGGCTGCGGTGGCATGAACACCAGCCGCCAGTGAAGTCCCTTTGAGGTACGCTACCGTCGCGCTCACCATAATCTCATCGTTACCGCCGGCCATGATAATACGACGCGGATGGAGCGGGTCGTCAGTTCCCAGGAAGGCGCCAAGACGCAAACCACTGTCGGTGGTCTCGGCGAAAGTGCCGAGTGCGAGCTGGCACCCGCCCTCCAGACGGCGCAGCACTTCCCGCTCGGCGTGCACCGCGCGGTGCAGCGCCGGTTGATCCAACCGCGCCACGGCTGATCGGGTTTCCTCATCGCCTGCCCGTATCTGCACAGCCAGGGTGCCCTGACCGGGCGCCGGGGCAAACAGCGTTTCCGGCAGGCGGTAGACGATGAGGTCATCCAACGGGAGTCCTAAACGGTCGAGACCGGCCGCCGCCACCAAAACAGCATCGTAGTGGCCCTCGTGCAGCTTGCGTACGCGGGTAGGGACATTCCCGCGCAGGCTCTCGACACGTAGATCGGAGCGAAGATACCGTAGTTGCGCAATGCGTCGCGCGGAGGAAGTCCCAACGCGAGCGCCTTCACGCAGACGCAACAGAAGCGAATCATTGAGCGCGTGCGGGGCGATCAGCAGAACGTCACGACGATCGGCGCGCTCCAGGAGGGCGCCCAGGACCAAACCGTCGGGCATCGTTGTCTGAAGATCCTTAAGCGAATGGACCGCGAGGTCTATTACCCCGGCCAGCAGAGCATCTTCAATCTCTTTGGTGAAGAAGCCCTTCCCCGGCATCTCGGCCAAGGCGGTGTGGGGATCGCGGTCGCCCGCGGTCTTGATGACCACGAGCTCGGCTTCGACCCCCGAGGCACGCCGGAGCAGGTCCTGCACGTGGCGGGCCTGCCAGAGTGCGAGGTCACTTCCCCGCGTTCCGATCTTCATACCTGGTTCTGATCTTCGCCGACCAAACCGAGACAGGCGCCACCCTCGCGCACCGCGCAACGATGGCTGGCGGGATGATCGACTTCGCCGACTTCACCGCGTCGCGCTTCGACACAGTCAAAACCGGCCAGAAGCGCGCATTCCGAACGGGCAATATCTGCCTGTTCGGCCAAGGCGGCAAGCGGGAGTTGGTTGGTGTACTGCACCAACTGCCTCACCCAATGGGCGACGGCTTCCCGATCAGGATCGGACAGGTGAGGCAAGCGGTTGGCAAACAGACGCTGCATGCCGGCTTCGGCATAGGCGAGGGACTCGTTCAGTGAGGCCGACAGAACGGGCTGGAATTCGCGCTGGGCATTGAGCTTGTGGGCACGGCCGATCGCCTGATCGATCATCCGCTCGGCCGCATCGACCGCCTGGAACCGCTCGCGACGGTTCTGATCGGCAACGGCGCGGAAATGGGGGATGTCAAGACAGGTGATTCCCGATACCTCGGCGATGGCGGGATCGACGTCGCGCGGAACCGCCAGGTCGATGACAAGCAGTCCGCGATTGGCGGCACCCCAGCGCGCCGCCGCCAGACGTTCACCGACCGCCCGCGTGAAGATCGGCTGCTCGGAGCCGGTGGAGGTGAAAAGAACATCAACCGCCGGCGGCACCGCGAGGAACTCATCGAGCGACAGCGCCCCGCCGCCGAAGCGGGCCGCCAACTCCGTGGCCTTGGCGGCGGTGCGATTGACAAACAACAACTCCGGGGCCTCATCGCCGCGGAGATGCGCGCCCAGCTTGATGCTCATCGGCCCGACGCCGACGATTGCGATCCTCGGGTTACTGTGTCCCGCGACGTGGGCCGAGATTGTGTCCAAAAGGAGATTCACCATCGACACCGCGTACTTGCCCAGCGGTGTCTCGCGACGGATCTTTCTGGCAACCCGGAAAGCGTCGGCGAAGATCCCATCCAGTCTCGGCCCGACCAGACCCATCGCTTCTGCATCGGCCACGGCCTCTTTGATCTGGCCCAGGATCTGCGCCTCCCCCACTACCATCGAGTCAAGCGAGGAGGCTACACGATACAGGTGGCGCAGGGCACGAAAGGCGGCCAGGCAGCCGATATCCCCCGGCTCGAATGCCACCTGCCGTTGGCCGCAGAAGAAGAAATCGAGGAGCCGGTTGCGAAAGTCGACTCCGGCCGCCTTCTCCGCGCCGATGTAGTAGAACTCCGAGCGATTGCAGGTGTAGAGGGGAACCAGTTCCGCGAATCCGCAGGACTTCTTGAGTTCGGCCAGACGCTCGCGCCGCTCGGCCTCAGGAATCACCAGGGCCTCCAAAAGCGGGATGTTCCCGCCTGCCCTAACCGACACGCCGATCACACCGAATGACAGCATCTTGCAGGCCTCTCAACCGGCCGGTTTCACACCTCCAAGGACCGGCCAGTGTCTTGTTATCTATATCACAAATCCCGAAATAAACAAGAGGCTTTTTGTTCCACCTATCTCAAGGGGCGTCAGCGCCCCGGTTCGGCAACAGCTGCCATCGCACCATCTAACAACGGCTTGCCGGGCGAAGTTCCCGGTCTTCCCGTCAGCTCTGCCCCGTTGAGATTGGATCAGCCAGCACTATCTGATACCAGATTCGTCCCACTCCCCACACCGACCCCGGCAGCCCGTCGACGATCCATACGCATTAACTCCTTACACGCTACTGCCACGACGTGGGCGGCGCAAAACAGAGACGCGTTTGTCGGGATGTGGCGTTGTCGACGGCCGTTCTTGGCCACTGATGGAGAAGCCGATCTCACACGGGACTGTCGAAAGAGCCAGCCTCCGCGGAGGGCGGTTGCTTCGTCGATCGTCCGCCTAAGGCCGACGATCTCCTCGCAAAGACACTGCAACTCCCTTGCCGACATGATGTCTTTGCGAGGAGCGAAGCCCGCCTAAGGCGGGCAAGCGACGAAGCAATCCCCTTCCGTCCGGAACTCGCCTCTGATCAAGTTCTTCAACGATCTCACGCGGGAGGGGCAGTCGCTGAGGGACGGCGGAAGGCCCAAGTGAGTGCTGGGGGCGTCACCAGGGTCGTGACGATGATCATGATCACGACCGCCGAGTAGACTTCCGGGAACACAACCCGTTCGCCGTGGACCGTGAGTCCAAGGCCGATGCTGGCAAAGATCAACCCCACCTCGCCCCGGGGGATCATCCCCAGGCCGACAATCCAACGGTTGACCTTCCCCTGTGCGCGCACCACGCCGAAGGCGGAGGCCTGTTTGCCGAGGATGGCGGCCAAGGTCAGGATGGCCGCAAAACCGAGGACAGCCCCTTGGCCGAAGGTCGCCAGATCAACGTGCATCCCCATGAGCACGAAGAAGACCGGGACTAGCACCGTCGCGATTGGCTCCAGCAGTTCTTCCAGGCGGTGCGAGGCCAGGGTGGGAAGATCGCGATACTGGACCTCATCAAGGACCAGACCGGCGGCGAAGGCACCGACGATCGGTGCCAAACCGACCTTGGCGGCCAGGACCGCGGACACGAAACAGCTCGCCAGAGCCGCAACCAACAGCATGCCGTGGCCCCGGAGATAGCCGGCGGCACGGAATAGGATGGGATAGAGAACACGTCCGAGAACGACCGCCCCGCCGAGGAACAGCACAGCCTTGGCCACCAGCCAGAGGATAGCCCCCGACGACATCGCCTGCCCGGTGTCCGCGGCACGGATGATCCCGGCGACAATCGCCAGAATCAGCAGCCCCATGACATCGTCGATCACGGCCGCGCCGAGGATGATGCGCGCCTCATTAGTGGCCAACCGGCCCAGGTCCCGCAGCACGCGCGCGGTGATCCCCACGGACGTAGCGGTCAACGTGGCGCCGAGGAAGACGTGCATGTAGATGGAGTGCTGCGGATAGAACCAGATGCCGACCCCCCAGCCCAGGAAGAACGGCACGATCACACCGGCTGTCGCCACGAGGAGCGACGAGAGGCCGACACTCATCATGTCCGCCAAGTTCGATTCCAGCCCAACCTGAAAGAGGAGGATGATCACACCAAGCTCGGCAAGCGCACGAATGACGCTGTCGTGCTTGATCGGTTCAAACCACCCGAGACCCAATAGCACGAGGTTACCCAGAATGACACCGGCGACCAGTTCGCCCAGCACCGCCGGCTGGCGGAGGCGAGTCGTGGCATCGCCGCCGATCTTCGCGGCAACGAGGATCACGACGAGAGCAATCAGGACGTTGACGACGGTGTCGGTCGCCTCTCCCCCGGCGGTGGCATACGCGGTGGCACCGGACAACAGGCAGACAAAGAGGGCGAGGACTATCAGAGGTTTGCGCACCGCGGTTGCCTCAAGCGCGGGGCCTTACGAGAGCCCCGGCGACTGTTGACGCGGCCGTCTTCCTGTCCATCAGATTGCGGTCGGATCCTGATGCGGATCGAAGCGGGTATGTCAACTCGGCTCTTCCCGTGGGCGGCACAGGAACCACACCTTGGCGGCATACTCTTCGCCAAAGAAAAGCTCCAATTGGTACTTCCCCGCGAACGTGACCTTCCCGCTCGACATCGTACCGTCAAACGGGATCGTGTATTGACCCGGTCCCTGCATACCAATTGGCAGAATGAGGATCAGCTCTCCCCCCATGCTGTTGATGCGCGCCTCGACAACAGTGGAGTCATACACCGTGTAGCGGAGGCGATCCCCGGCCCAGATGACTTGACGCTCGACATAGATGTAGAGGTCGATGGGCGGGGGGGTGTACGTCTTGACCGGCTTGGCGCCGCCAGCAGCCGACAGGATGGTGGGGACCAGGGAGCCCAGCACGAGACAGGCGATGACCAGCCGCAGAGGGCGCAGGAATGGCAGGCCCAATATTGTGGATGCCTTAGCCCTTGACCGACTCATCGACCGTGACCTCGCTTTCGCCGGCGGCGGCGCCGCCGCCCGGCACCTTCAGTCCATACTCATAGAGCTTGTTGCGCAATGTCCGCGAGGAAATGCCCAGGCGATCCGAGGCGCGGGTTTGGTTGTTTCCCTCTGCCTCGAGGGTCGCCAGAATCAGAGCCTTTTCCATGTCGTGGATGCTCATCCCCGGCTCGATTGCGCGCGTCTGCGGACGCGGCCCCCCGGTGACCAGTTCCCGTGGGAAGTCCTCCGGCGTGAGCACATCGCCGCTGGTGGTGACCACGCCCCGCTCGATGAAGTTCTCCAGCTCGCGCACGTTCCCCGGCCAGGAGTATTGATCGAACAGACGCATGACCGAGTCGGATACCCGCTTTACCGCCCGGCCGTTTTCGGCGTTGTAGCGCCGGATGAAGCATTCAACCAGAGCCGGGATGTCCGCACGACGGTCGCGCAGCGACGGCAGATCTATAGCGACAACATTGAGGCGATAGTACAGGTCGGTACGGAAGTTCCCGGCGGCAATCTCCGTCGGGATATGCCGGTTAGTGGTGGCGATCACGCGCACGTCGACCGGAGTCTTCTTGTCGGAACCGAGGCGCTGGATCTCGCGTTCCTGCAACACGCGCAGGAGCTTGGCCTGCAGCGCCGGCGTAATCTCGGAGATCTCATCGAGGAGCAGTGTTCCGCCGTCAGCGGCCTCAAAAAGCCCGCGCCGTTGCCGCACGGCGCCGGTGAAAGCCCCCTTCTCATGACCGAACAGCTCGCTTTCGAACAGGTTCTCCGGGAGGGCGGCACAGTTGATCGCCTCGAACGGTCCTTCACGGCGCACCCCGCGGTAATGAATGGCGCGCGCCACCAACTCCTTGCCGGTCCCCGACTCGCCGGTGATCAGCACGGTTGCCCGGGAGTTGGCGACCGCGTCGATCAAGTCGAACACCCGTCGCATGCGGTCGGACTGGCCGATGAGCTGATCGGCGGCAAATCGCCGTGTCACCGCCTCCCGCAGCATGCGGTTTTCCACCTTCAGGCGACGGAACTCCAATGCCCGCGTCACCACCGCCTCAGTGGCGTCGGCGCCGACCGGCTTGACCAGATACTCAAAGGCCCCGGCCTTCATCGCCCGCACGGCATCGGTGATCTCGCCAAAGGCGGTCATGATCACCACGACCGTATCGGGAGCCAGACTGCGCAGACGATCCAGCAGCGCCAGGCCATCCATCCTCGGCATGCGGACGTCGGAGACCACCAGATCGTATTCGCGCCCGGCGATCTTATCGAGGGCGGCTTCGGCGGAAAAGGCGCTGTCGACTTCATAGGCCGACTCACGCAACGTGGTCACGAGGAAGTCATTGACCAGCGTATCGTCGTCGACCACGAGAATGCATGCCGCCATAGGATAATCCCTGTCTATCTGTACCGCAGAACTCCGAACGTATGATCACAAGCAGGTTATGCCGTGGCGGCAGGAAGCTCGATGCACACTTCGGCGCCGCCACCCGCGCGGTTGCGCAATGAGATTCGTCCACCGTGCGCCTCGACGATCTTCTTCGCGGTCGCCAGCCCCAGCCCGGTCCCCTTCTCACGCGTCGTCACAAACGGCACAAAGGCCCGATCGAGAACGCCAGGATCGACCCCATGCCCGCGGTCGGCCACTTGCAGCCGCAGCCCGCCGTCGGGGAGCGCCGACGCGGTGACTTCGATTTCCCCGCCCGGGTCGACTGCCTGTTCGGCGTTTTCCAGTATGTTCCATAGTGCCTGGCGAAGGCACAGCACATCCGCCCGCCCGCGAGGCAGGCGCTCCGGCCAGCGACGGATCAACTTCAAACGTTTGCCGCGCTGACGCGCATTGTCCTCGTACTGGTCGAGGGCCATCTGGAAGAATCGCGGCCACTCCACCGGTTTGGGCTCCAGTTTGGGATCGCGCGCGAATTCCAGCAGGCGCTGCACCATGCGGCTCAACTGCTGAGCGCCCGCGACAATCTTGGCCGCCATCTCCCGCTGCATTGAGTCGTCGTCAGCCCGGCGCGCCAGCAGTTCGGCGAATCCCATCATGCCCCCGAGCGGATTGCGGATCTCATGGGCGATGGTCGCCGCCATCTCCCCCAGTGCGGCCAGTGTGCTCATGCGCGCCATCTCGGCATGCAATGACTCAAACGCCGACAGGTCGGTAAAGACCTCCAGCGCGCCGGCTGGTCGGCCGCCGACCGTTGTATCGTGGCCGCTCAGGGGCACCGTGCACACGGAAAGGGCAATCGGCGGCCGCTCGGCCCGTTGGAGCTCACGGCGCGACTGCGCCACCGGAGGATGGCCGGCGGCGCAGGCCGCCGCGGTGGCGGTGTCCGCAGCTCGCTCCGGCCACACGTCGTGATAATGCCGCTGCACGACCTGCTCGGCCGGCAGTTCCAGGAGCGCCGCCGCCGCCGGATTGTACAGCCGCACGATGCCATCGCCATCCACAGCAATGATCCCCGCCGGGACCTCGGCGAGCACGCTGTCGAGGTAGCCGGCCAGTTGGCGATTGGCGGCCAGCGCGATCTGGAGCTGCTGATTGTTCTGCACCAACTCGGCGTTGAGTTCGGCGTAACGCCGTTCCAGCGCCGCATAATCATCCTGCAGATGATCGATCGTGCGACCAAATGCATCAACAGAACGCGTCAAGTTGACCAGCGGGTCGGTCGGTGCCGTGTCCATCGCTCGGGAACGGATAGCCGGGTTGATGGTTCAGCCCCCCATCAGCCGTCGTCGAGGCGCAATATACCGGCAACGGCCCGGGGCGCAACATCAAACATCGTCACGCGACAGGGGTAGCGGCGGGAAGCGTGCCAGTCGCTGGAGTGCGTCGCCGGGGAGCCGTTGGTGGTTCACTGCGGGCTCACCACGCGTGGCGTTCATCTACCCCCGATGAGCGAGAACCAACACGATCGGACCATCAGGTCCACAATGAAAAGAGAGTGTCTTCCTTGGCAATCTGCTACGGAGTGATGTCATGCCACAGTGCCCCGGGCGCGGGCGCGGCGGCGACCGTGGCGCGGCATTCCGACCGGGAACGGTACTGTCGCAGTTCCGATTCGACATGGGTCAGCCGCTGGCGGAGGTCTTCGATCTCCCGTGACAGTGTTTGTTCCTTCACGGCGCGATCGATCAGTTCCTTGAGTTCCTGCAACTTGAACGGCTTGATGATATAGTCGTAGGCGCCGCGCCGGATCGCTTCGATGGACGAGTCGATCGTGGGGTATCCGGTCATCACGACGACCGGCAGCGAGGCGTCGATCTCGCGCACCTCGGCTAAGACCTCGATGCCACCCTTGCCCGGCATCTTCAGATCAACCAATGCGACGTCGAAGCGTTCACGACGGCAGGCGTCGATCCCGGCCTGGCCATCGGCAGCCGTCACGACCGAGAATTCCATCTTAGTGAAATAGTCCTGCAGGAGGTCGCGAACGAACTGCTCATCATCGACCACCAGGACATGAGGCGCGCGCGTGGGCGTCATATACGAGTCTCTCCCGTCGATAGCTCGGGGCGCTTGGAGGCGGTCCGGGCCAAAGCGGCCTCCACCGCCTTGCTCATCTGCTTCAGATTAAACGGCTTCACGAAGTAGTCGTCCGCCCGGCGGCGCAGGGCCTCAATGGCCGAATCCAGGGATGGATATCCGGTCATGATGATGATCGGCACATCCTGGTCGGTGGCACGGATGCGGGCGGCCAATTCCAGGCCGTCCATGTCGGGCATCTTCAGATCGAGGATGATCGTGTCGAAGTGCCCGCCTGCGAACTGGTCGAGCGCGCGCTGCCCATTCTCGGCCACCGCGATGTCATAGTCGCGATTCTTGAAGAAATCATAGAGCAGGTCGCGAATCAGAAGCTCGTCATCGACAATCAACAGGCGGGGACGCGGCAACATGGCATTCCTTCAATCGTAAATCGACGCACTCAGCGGGCCGTCCGGGCGCTGCGTGCGCCGACGGCCGGCAGCGGACGCGCAGCGAATGAGTCCACCGCCTCGTCCTGAGTCTCATAAGCGTCGAAGACCTTCTTCAGCCCGGTGATCGTGAAAATCTCATCCACATAGGGCGACAGCAAGCACAACACCAGGCGCCCGTTCGACAGGCGCACATCCTTCAGCGCCGAGATCAAAGCTCCCAACCCGGAGCTGTTGATGAAATCCACCTTCTCCAGATTCACCACCAGAAACGACCGGCGGTCAGACAATTGCTGGCGAATGGCGTCTTTCAGCGTACTGGAACTGACCAGATCGAGCCGTCCCGCGATGCGGAGAACATCGACGTTCTGGTGTGATTCGACGCGCAGCTCCATCCTTAGTCCTTTCTACAGGGCGTCGTACGCAGCCGGTTGCTGCTGATAGAGCGAACTGCTTGCGGCCCCGCAAGGTCGGGAGACCCAGCCCGCCATTGCCGACCAGCCCCAAGGGCGCCACGCCACCGGGGTATCGTCAGCGGCAGCTTTCGTCCTGACACTCAGCCGGACAGCCACAGTATTCTTATCGACCAGCCGCAGGGGAACTGAAGGGGGCTTGCTTCAAGTCTGCCAGCGGGTTAGCCGGCGAGGCCGGACCGGATCGGGCTCTGGCCGCAGGAAGGCATGACCGTGCGTGTGGAGGGCGGCGCGCGGTGGCGTCCCGGCGACAGTACTACAGCGCCTGCGCCGGCGGCTCCCCTGCAGCAGGATGCGCGGCGACGGACGGTTGATCGTGGAGTGCGATGCGGTACAGATCAAATAGCGCCACGAAAACGGCGGCGATGACCGGTCCCAGGACAAGCCCCAGAAGACCGAATACGCCGACGCCGCCGGCAATGGAGAAGAACAGCAACAACGGATGCATCGCGGTGCGGCCGGAGATGATCATCGGCTTGAGCACATTGTCGATTTGCGAGACGACCACTGTTCCAACAGCCAGAAGGATGATCGCCTTCACATATGCACCCGCGAGGAACAGAATAATGGCGGCGGGGGCGTAGACAAGGAAGGCGCCGAGAAGTGGGATCAGGGTGAGGAATCCCATCACCGCACCCCAGAACACAGGCGACGGCAACCCCAGGATCCAGAACAGACTGCCGCCCAAAATCCCCTGAATCGCGGAAACCAAGAGCCCACCATAGATCGTGGCGCGCACGACCTCGGTCACATGTGCCAGCATGCCGGTGGCGCGCGCCTCCGCCAGCGGGATCGAGGTGCGAACGCTCTCGACCAGCGACGGCCCATCTTTGAACAGGTAGTACATGGTCAAGAGCATCAGCACGAACTGGAACACCGCGCGCCCGACATTCGCAATCGCTGCCGTCGTATGGTTGACCACGAATGTGCTGATCGACCCCAGTATGCCGAGGACCACATCCTGCAGGTTCCATTGGGAGAGATCGACGATCCCCTCGAGCCGCTTGGCCCAGGAACGAACCAACGGATCCAGGCGTGAGGCGACCTCGGTGATTGCCGTCGCTCCCCATCCCTGCTCCAGCCGCTGGTACAGATTGACTGCCTCCCCGACCAGCGCCGCGACCAAGTAGGCGGAGGGCAAGAGGATCAAGAGCGCAACCGCAGCCGTGGAGATCAGCGCTGCCAAACCCCGGCGATGCACCTTGCGCGCGAGCCACACATGGGCCGGGTAAACGCTGACGACAAGGACCGCCGCCCAGGCAATCGGTGTGACGAAGGGCGCGATGACCCGGTAGAATAGATAGACGATACCGATAACCAGCGCCAACAGCGCGGTAGCGAAGAGAGTTTCACGTTTGACCAGATCGCCCATGGCCCCAGAACCGATCCGTGATGCGGATCGCCCTGCCGGAAGTTATCGCACCCGGATATTCCCGCAAGAAGATAAACCGCCCCCCCCGCCAACGCATTTGTAAGGGCACGGCCTGTCGTCCCCAGAGGCGACCCACCGGGTCGCCTCTCTGGACAGGCAGGAATGCCTGTCCTCCTGACAGATGCCGTTTGCCCACAGGAGGACAGACATTCTTGTCTGTCCAGCCCGCGATATCCGGTTGACTGCTGGCCCCTTGAGGTTATCTTGCTTTTGGCAGTTCGGTTTTTCACAAGCGACACAATTGGAGTTGATCATGCGTGGGTCCAAGGCCGTGCGATTGCTCGCGGCGGTGATTGCGGGTGCCGTCGGCTGTGCGATCCCATCAGCCACCGTCGCAGAACAGGGCTTCTGTTTTGAGGCCGCCCGTTCATTCGCGGCTGGGCTTGCCCCTTCGTCGGTCTTTGCCGCCGATCTGGACGGGGATAACGATGTCGACCTGGCGGTGGCCAATTACAATAGCGCCAACGTTTCGGTGCTGAAGAACAACGGGGATGGGGCCTTTGCGGCGGCGGTAAACTACACGGCCGGGGATTCCCCTTCATCGGTCTTTGCCGCCGATCTGGACGGTGATAACGATGCCGACCTGGCAGTGGCCAATAGGTACAGCGATAACGTCTCGGTGCTGAAGAACAACGGGGATGGGACCTTTGCGGCGGCGGTGAGCTACCCGGCCGGGGCTTACTGGTCGGGCTCTTGGTCGGTCTTTGCCGCCGATCTGGACGGGGATGACGATGCCGACCTGGCGGTGGCCAATTGGAACAGCGCCAACGTCTCGGTGCTGAAGAACAACGGGGATGGGACCTTTGCGGCGGCGGTGAGCTACGCGGTCGGGGGTAGCCCTTGGTCGGTCTTTGCCGCCGATCTGGACGGGGATGACCATCTCGACTTGGCGGTGGCCGATTGGGGAGGCGACATTGTTCTGGTGCTGAAGAACAACGGGGATGGGACCTTTGCGCCGGCGGTGAACTACACGGCGGGGGTTGGCCCATACTCGGTCTTTGCCGCCGATCTGGACGGGGATAGCGATGCCGACTTGGCGGTGGCCAATTCTATGGACGCCAACGTCTCGGTGCTGAAGAACAACGGGGATGGGACCTTTGGGGCGGCGGTGAACTACGCGGCCGGGGATGCCCCTGTCTCGGTCTCTGCCGCCGATCTGGACGGGGATGACGATGCCGACCTGGCCGTGGCTGATTACAACACCGGCAAGGTCTCGGTGCTGAAGAACAAGGGGGATGGGACCTTTGCGGCAGCGGTGAACTACGCGGTCGGGGATTTCCCTTGGTCGGTTCTTGCCGCCGATCTGGATGGGGACAACGATGCCGACCTGGCGGTGCCCAATACTGGCAGCGACAACGTCTTGGTGCTGATCAATTGCGCCGGGCCGCACTGCCCCTGCCCTTGTCACGGTGACCCGCAATGCGATGGCGTGTCCAACGTGCAGGATGTCGTGCAGACCGTGAGCGTGGCGTTCCGGGCAGCCTCACCGGTGTACGACTCTGACTGCGTCTATTCCCGCACGGACGTGAACTGCAACTTGAACACCGACGTTCAGGACGTCGTGAAGATGGTCAACGTCGCCTTCCGGGGCGCGAATCCGGCGACAGAATTCTGCAATCCGTGTGCGCCGTAGGGGCGGTTCGTGAACCGCCCGCCCCCCCACGCATCGGTGCGGGTCGTTCGCGAATGACCCCTACAACGACTAGATCGCGTAACTCAGTGCCCCACCCGGAATGCGTCCCGCCCTGGCGGGACAAATGCAGGGTGGGATTCTTCTATGAGGGAATCCCACCGCGCACGAGAAAGTGATAGCATTCGAGCAATCGGTTCTGCATAGGTCCGGTGGGGCAACGTGGAGGAGCCATCATGAAGGCATCGAAGACAGTTCATTACGGACATTTCAAAACCGCTGGGTTTGGTGATGTGTGGTTTGCCGAGAGTGACCGTGGCCTGTGGCGCGTGGACTTCGGCAGACCCCGCGAGCGATTCCTGAGCGACCTGGAGGCGGATGGAGTCGAAGCGGTACCGGATGATCGGCACACCGCGAGAACCGGCCGTGTTCTGAAGGAGTACTTCTCCGGGAAACGCCACACCTTTGACCTGCAGATCGACTGGTCGCGGGTGAATGGATTCAACCGGAAGGCGCTGCAGATTTGTGCCCGTATCCCCTACGGGAAGACACTTTCATATGGTGCGATCGCCGAGCGTGCCGGATCACCGGGAGCCGCCCGTGCGGTCGGGCAGGCGATGGCGCGGAACCCCTTCCCCATCGTTGTCCCCTGCCATCGGGTCCTGAGGTCGGATGGGTCGCTCGGCGGATTCTCCGGCGAAGTCCATCACAAGATCGCGCTGTTGGAACTGGAGGGGGCGAGAGAGCGAAGCTGAGCGTGTGGTCGCCTTCGCCCGCGGGTCCAGGTCGGCAAGGGGCTGAAGCCCCTTGTCCGCGAATCACGAGGGTCGTCCCGGTCCGTAGGTCAGGAGCCCTGTGCTCCTGACACGTTATTAGGCAAACTCACCGACTTGCCAAGATCCTGTCCGGCAGGATGATATCGGGTTGTTTCTCAACAAACCCTTCAACTACCCGCAAGCAGGTCTCATACCTCCCAAATGACGGCATGAGATAGACGCCTGCCACCATGCCCTTCGCCTGAGCCAGCAGGTCGCGGCAAGTCTGCACGCCGACGTCGGCCCCGTTTTCGGCGGCCACTTTCACCCGTTCCAGCACGCCGTCCGGAATCTCGATTCCCGGCACTTCATTGTGCAAGAACCAGGCGTGGCGGAACGACATTAGCGGCAAGAGGCCAAGGAATACCGGGATGCGCAAGCCAATAGTTGCGTTCAGGGCGCGTTCCAACGGCTCCAGATGATAAAGCGGCTGAGTAAAGGCGAACTGCGCTCCGGCTTCGACCTTGCGACGGAAGCGATCCAGTTCGGTCGGCCAGTCTTCGGCCACCGGATTAAGGGCAACCCCGATGGCGAAGCTGGTGGGGCGTCCGATTGACGCACCCGCGAGATCCTTCCCCGCGTTGAGGGCGGCAAGAATGCGGGTTAAACCGATTGCATCGACATCATACACGCCGGTGACGTGCGGGTAGTCGCCCATCGACGGCGGATCGCCGGTAATGGCTAGCACGTTGCGGATTCCCAATGCGTGAGCACCGATCAGATCAGATTGGATCCCCATCAGATTGCGGTCACGGCAGGTGAAGTGCAGCACTGTCTCCAGGCCGATCTCGCGCTCGATCAAGGCCGCGATCGCCACCGCACTCATGCGCACGCGGGCCATCGGTGAGTCGCCGATGTTCACCGCATCGACCCCGGCACGCTGGCAGAGGCGCGCGCCCTCCAGGAGCTTCGCGGGATTGGTCCCCTTGGGGGGATCGAGCTCAACCGATACTTGAAAGCGCTTGCCCAGTTTCTCCGCAAATCGGGAACGCCGTTCGCTGATGGCCTCGCGCGCGACTGGTTCCGGCACCGACGTGGAGACAAAGGTGACGGCGGGCTCGGGTGCGCCTGGACCTCTCTTCCATTCCCTCATCACGCGGGCCATCGCCGCGATGTGATCGGGAGTCGTTCCACAGCAGCCGCCAATAATGACAACCCCGTGGGCGAGGAACGATCCCACGACCCCGGCGAAATACTCCGGCTGGGCCGCATAGACAAACCGCCCGTCAACCAACTGCGGCATCCCCGCATTCGGCATCGCCGCCAGTGGTTTGGTAGCGACCCGTGCCAGCCGGTGGATCACTTCGAGCATCCCCTGCGGGCCGACCGAACAGTTGGCGCCGATCACGTCGACCGGCGCGGCGTTCAGGAATGCACCGATCTCCTCGGGCGTCTTGCCGGTGAGCGTGACACCTTCTTCAGAGAAAGTCATTTCCGCGATGACCGGCAGATCAGACACCGAGCGGACCCCAGCGATTGCCTCGGCCATCTCCGCAGGGTCGGACATGGTCTCGATGATAAACAGATCGACGCCGCCCTCAAGGAGCGCGGTCGCCTGCTCGGCGAAGAACGCACGGGCGTCACGCGGCTCAAGCGGACCCAGGGGCGCAAATATCCTTCCCAACGGGCCGATCGAGCCGGCAACCAGCGCGTCGGCCCCCTCGATCTCGCGCGCCTCACGTGCAATCCGGGCGCCGTGGTAGTTGATGTCGTGAACCTTGTGCTCGAGTCCGTGGCTGGCCAGACGCACCCGGTTGGCACCGAACGTATTGGTTTCAATGAGCCGTGCGCCGGCTCTCAGATAGTCCTGATGAATGCCGAGGACCAGTGGCCGTTGGGAGACATTGAGCTCGTCGAAACAGCGCTCGAATGAGATGCCGCGGCGGTACAGCATCGTTCCCATGCCGCCGTCGGCGAGAATCGGCCCGGCGGCGAGACGCTCAAAAAGGGGGTGTGAACGGGATGGTACACGATCAGCCATGATTGAATCTCAAACCGCATGTCACGCGGCGGGCCGTTTACGAACGGCCTCTAC
>Ga0315277_10001402_pt1 | contig 35213 bp, 34 predicted proteins | sample YL17G05_15_MG_FD_203695 | JGI IMG/M metagenome (GOLD analysis project Ga0315277, IMG submission 203695) | Sediment microbial communities from Yellowstone Lake, YNP, Wyoming, USA - YL17G05_15 | ecosystem: Environmental > Aquatic > Freshwater > Lake > Sediment | place: USA: Wyoming | collected...
GAGTGCGAAAGAGCACCGATTATACAAAATCGCGTTCAAATCGATTACGTTCAAAACCGACTGCATGTTCAGAATTATGTGCATGTTAGAAGGATTTTATGTTTTCTTAACCGGACAGCCGTGATTTTAAGGATAGAATTTGGGATACCCAAGGTAAGTGGAAAAGGGTAAAAGGGGGGAAAGCCCAGATTGAGTCTCGAAGACGAAAAGGCGGTCCTAAAAGCGGCTTTGTGATTAGAAGCCTTTTTTGGCAACGGAGATCCGTTACTTTTTTTTCAAATTAGCCATTTTTAATAAGTATCGATCAATTTCTTCCAGATTTTCAAAAAAACCCGCGTACCCAACGTGTGAAGATGGAGCGTTTTTATAAGCTTCCCATTCTTCCTTAGTACTCGGAAGCATTTGAATGGCTTGCGTTTTCTCTATTTTAAAATATTCGGTAAATCGATTAATGTATATCTGAAAACGAATCCCCTCTTTAGCGCTACTCTCTTCAGGAATGAGACTAAAAATAGTATTTCTGCTTCCCCCCATATTCCCCATAAATGTAAAAGAGCTTCTGGTTGTTCCCGAATATTCATAAAATCGAGACAATTCATCAATAAGTCGTCGATAAAGGGGGCCGACTTCTTGCTGATCTGCAATCCCGAGAAGCGCTTCTATCGTTAAATTGGGCTTTCGTTTAGTTGAAGTTTTCGTATCGCTAGAATAATCAACTTGACTTGGTTCGATCAGGAAAACCCGAGCTAATAGCTCTTTTACATCGTTTTCTTGAAAATATTGAAATGTTGCTGCATTAATATTGACCCCATAAGAACTAGAAAGATAACTTATAATTCTTTCTGAACTTGCATCAATATCAGACCCAAGAATTAGGATTTTATGACGCTCATTCAGTATATCCGGCAATTCACGGCCAAATTTTATCTTAAAAGCTTTTTCCAAAGGCCCTTTATCCTTAAAATAATCGTTGGCGATATCAGTTATTTTTTCATTCGGAAGAGTATTAACCCATGATGCATAGTCGAGTGCTTGCGCCGTAATTTCTCGGGGTGTTTTATCCCGCTTAAGTTCAACGATAATAATATCACCGTCAATATCTAAACAAATCAAGTCTATGAATCCTCCAAAATCAGTTTTAACCTGTCTGCCAATTACCAGGAGTTCATCAGATAACATAGAAATGTCTTTTTCGAGCCAATTTTCAAGACGTTCTTCTGATTTCAATCTGAGTTTTTTTATTTCTTTCAAGTTATTATCTGCGATTCTCCATATTTTTATGTCTTGCGGCATTGGTTCCTCCAAAGATATCCCCTAATAGTAGCATAAACTGGAGCGTGCGCGGCTGCCCGCGTGGGTTTTCTTTTCAGCTTCATGAAATCGGGAAGCGTGTTGTCGAGGTCAAAGACGACGGCTTTGATTCTCACTCCCCGCCAACCTGCAGCAGTTTGATCCGGAACGTCGGAGCGGTCACGCCCCGGTTCAATTCAAAATCGTCGCCGAGCATGTCGATCCCCTGGTCGCTTGATAAATCTAAGGCAAGGGATTACATTGAAATCAACAATCAATAATGGTAGGGAGGTCACACGAAATTCAAAATCCTGATGATCGTCAAAGCTAGCGTCTGCCTGGGCTTCGCGCTCGCGATGCTGTTCTTCCCGGCCTGGGTCCTAGGCCTGATTGGTACCTCAAAAGAAGGCCGCGTAAAGGCCTAGATCCGCCGTGACGTCGATTTCTTCCCCCTCGTAAAACTCTTCCCGGTGTGTCCGATTCGATCTCTCCGCGAACCCCTGCAGGAAGTGGCGCCAGGAGTATAATCTGGGTCGCGATCTCTTGAACAAGGAGGCACCCGCATGAAAAAGATCATCGGCATCGTCTCGGCGGTCTTGCTCGCGGGGATCGTCTTCGGCTCCCTGCCATCGGCCCGTTCGGCGGCGGCCCCGATCGACACCGAACTGGACAAGCTGATGGACCGCTTCTTCCGAGACTACATCCAGATGGACCCGGAATCCGCGGCCCAGCTCGGCAACCTGGACGCCCTCGGATATCCCTATCCGCGGGACCGGTTCATGGACGCTTCGGATGCGGGACAGACGCGTATCTTTGCCTTCCTCCGCAAGTCCGCCGACGCCTTGGCCGCTTTTGACCTGAACAAAGCCTCCCGCCCGCAGCGGATCGCGGCCTCGATCCTGAAAGCGAAGCTCGAGGACATGATCGCCCTCGAACCGTACCGCTATTACGTCTTTATCCCGGACCATCTGTTCGGCCTCCACAACCGGCTGACCGACATCATGACCCAGTACCACGACATCGCCGGCGAGAAGGACGTCCGGGACTACCTGGCTCGATTGGCCCAGTATCCCGAGCGGGTCGGCCAGGAGATCGAAGGATTGGACATCCGCGCCGCTAAAGGCATTCTCCCTCCCCAGGCCGTCTTCGAGGTTGCGATCAAAGAGATGACCCAGTTCATCAGCGGGGAGCCCAAGAACATCGCCCTGGTGACGACCTTGGGCATGAAGCTCGAGGGATTGCCCGGCCTCACGCCTGAGCGGAAGGCCGATTTTCTTGCCCGGGCGGAGGATCTTGTCCGGACGGCCGTCGTTCCCTCCTATCACAAGTTCATCGAGCGCCTCGAGGCGGTCAAGCCCAAGGCCCCTGCGGAACTCGGCGTGTGGCGCATCCCGGGGGGAGATGCCTTTTATCGGCAGAGCTTACGCTCCTACACGTCGACGGACCTTTCGCCCGAGGAGATCCACAAGATGGGGCTTCAGGAGGTTGAGCGCCTCCAAGCCGAGGGATTGGCCATCCTCAAGGAGCTGGGTTTCAACGAGGACAAGACCTTTGGAGAGCTCTATCTCGCGTATCGGAGAAAAATCGCCCAGGAGCGAAGCGAGAAACACTACTATCCAGCCGAGGAGGCGTCCCGGGACAAGATCCTGGCCGACTATCGGGCTCATGTGGCGGCTATCGAGAGGGAGCTCCCGACGGTTTTTTCGCTCATGCCGAAAGCGCCCGTCATCGTCGAACCGACGCCCCGTTACAAGGAGCGAGTCGAGCCTCCCAGCTATTCGCCCGGCTCGATCGACGGCCGCCGGAAAGGAACATTTTTCGTCCCCCCCGTTCCGCCGGGATTCAAGCCCGCGATGAAGACCCTGACTGTTCATGAGGCCATCCCCGGCCATCACTTCCAGTTCGCCCTGGCCCGCGAGCTGGCCTCCTACCGGATCTTCATGAACCTCTTCTACTTCGACTCCTTCGGCGAAGGCTGGGCCCTCTATGCCGAACGTCTGGCCAGGGAATCGGGTTGGTTCGCCGACCCGGATGCCCGGCTGGGCTATATCTATTCTTCGCTCGGCCGCGCCCTCCGGCTGGTGACGGAAACGGCCCTCCATGCTCTGCGCTGGGACCAAGCCAAGCTGGGGGATTATGTGTATTCCATCCTGGGAAACCGGAACTGGGAGCTGCTCCGCTACTCGGCAATGCCCGGCCAGGCTTGCGCCTATAAGGTCGGCGAGTTGAAGATCTACGGGCTGCGCGAAGCGGCCCGCAAGGAGCTCGGGGCGGCCTTCGACCTCAAGGACTTCCATCGCTGGGTCCTGGAGAACGGAAGCGTCCCCTTCGCTTTCTTGACGGCCGAAGTGGAGCGGGCGGTCAGGGAAAAGGAAAGGGGAAACTGAGCGATGAAAAAGAATTATACGCATATATCCGTTCTTCTGGATCGCACCGGCTCCATGGATTCCATCAGGGACGATATCATCGGCGGATTCAACGCTTTCCTCGAAGAACAGGAGAAGGAGCCGGGGGCCGCGACCCTCACGCTGGTCCAGTTCGATTCTCAAAACCCGTACGAAATCATCCATGATTTCAAACCGCTGGCCGATGTGCCGAAGCTGACCCGGACGTCGTACGTGCCGAGGGCGTCGACTCCTTTGCTCGACGCGATGGGGAGAGCGATCAACGATCTCGAGAGCAAGATCGCCGAAAAGACCGAAGAGGAACGGCCGGAGAAGGTCATCATGGCCGTGATCACCGACGGTCGGGAGAACGCCAGCCGGGAGTTCCGCAAAGACCAGGTCGAAAAGATGATCAAGGAGCGGACCGAGAAAGACGGCTGGCAGTTCGTCTTCTTGAGCGCCGATCTGGCGGCGATCCGTGATGCGATGGCGACCGGATTCCGTGCGGATACGGTGTTGGTTTTCAATAAGACCGCGGATGGAACGCGGGGAGCGTATCAATCGCTCTCTAATCAGATGTCCGGTTTCCGCTCCGGAAAGAAGAATAAGCTCGATTTCGACGACGCGGACAGGAAATCCGAGGACGATCCCCTCAAGAAGAAGCCGAACTGATTACGGACGATCGAGTTTCGAATTGATTAGTGGAGTTTCCCCGTTATTTCCATCTGTCGTGATCATAACGACTCCCCTCCAATTCGAATCGGGAATGCTCTTGAATTTATCAGGCTGAGCGCGCGTTCTAAGACCGGATCTTTATCCGTTAATTGATCCGCCATGCTTGGCTCAACCGTTATGTCGGGGGTGATGCCCTGATAGCGAGGGATGCCCCGGACGGCCGCCGTGAAAGTCATCCGAGCGACGAACACGCGAAGACGCGTATTTTTAAGATGGATTTCGCGCGAAGCATCGTTGCATTCGTATGTCCCCCCCGTTTCCGTGCCGATAAAGGTTCCGATTTTATGGTACCTGAGAAGAGCGCAGAAATGGCCCGTCGAGGAAAAGCACCTGCCGTTGATCAGGATGAACAACTTCCCCTCATAGGCTCCGGCAGCCCGGGGAATGGGCTCGGCGAAACGTTCGTAGCCGCCCGGATATTGGCGGGCGAAGTAGGGAATAGGCTTTGGCTCCAGATAGCTTAAAAGGTGCGTCGTACAGAAGGGATCGCCGCCGCCGTTATCCCGCAGGTCCAGAATGAGATTCTTCACGCCCGCCTTGCCGATCCGGTTGAATGAGTCGTCGATGAAGCCCTTGAATTTATCCTGTGCTTGGTAATACGAAAAGTCACGGATGGTCAGGACGGCCGTGCCCCCCCCGTCCGGGAGTATCTTGAAATCGAGATTGGGGTCGCCCGATGAGGTTGTTCCCTTCTCAGCAGAGGAATCGGTTGGAAGCTTGGAACGTTCTATGCCTTGAAGACGAACCACCTCGGCTTTTCCTCGGCCCGGAGGCAAGGCCTGGATAATGAACTCCTCCGGGAATCCGAAGCGAATCGCGTAAAACGAGGGAAAAGCGGCTTTGATTTTCGCGATTTTCCAGCCTTCGTTGAGCCCATCGCTGGAAACCAGGGCCTTGAGGTCCTTCATGACGTCGGAGACGCCCCGACCGTTGATGGATATGATTTCGCTTCCCGGTGGAAGGATCCCGGCCGGATCGGCACCGCGGGCCACATACGCGCGGCCGCCGGCGAACGTTAGGCCGAGGGGAAAGAAACGACCCGGCGCGCTCATCCAATAATCGTTCGGCATTGACAGCCGGGTATGGCCGCAGCCGACGGCGGCTACGAAGGGCGCGGCAATCCGGTAAAATTCTCCGAGCGTCTTCGGGCCGTCGATCCGCCCGAGCTGTTCCTCGTAAAGCCGTTCGAAGGCCTCCTGATTAGTAAAAGCATGAACTGCGGGATGCATTTCCTCCAGGGCGCGGCGGAGTTGAAGCAGGTCGCTCCGCAGGTCCTCGACGGTGAACGGCGACTCGGCCGGTCGCGGCGTACGGCCGCCGGATGGCATTTTTAGGCCGACGGATTCCGTATCGCCGGTAACCAGGCGGAAGGAAGAGATTTTTCCGTTCGGATCCCTGACGAATACAGCGTATTGTTCTTTCCCGGGATCATCGATTTTGAATCTCAGTCCGGACAAGTCGACCGGCCGTAGTTCCTGAGCTTTGGGCTCTCCGGGAGCGCGTCCCCAGAGCTTTCCCTGGTCCAGGGATACGCTGATGACCAAGTATTGCTGGCCGAGGTAGAATTCGTAGCCTCCCACGATCTCGGCGTACAGGCGCGGGATATCGGTGGGGTCCTGAACGGTTCCGGAAGGGGGAAGCGCCGCCGAAGCTGTGAGCGCTGTGAAAAGCACAATTATTGTTTTCGCTGAGGTCTTGAGAAGTCCTATTTTCATCATTTTTTGCCTTCTCTCATGAAGATATTTCTCGTGATGTTTCCTTCTTTTGCGTTCGAAAAGTAAGTACGAAAAATATGGAGAAAGAGTTGTCTTCTTCAGATGATCCGTTGATAAAGCTGGGGCACGGGATTAAACTGAATTCAACAAAATCAGACTCCTAGGAGGGGATCATGAAATTCAAAACCCTGATGGTCGTCAAAGCTCTTGTCTGCCTGGGCTTCGCGCCGGTGATGCTGTTCTTCCCGGCCTGGGTCCTGGGGCTGTTGGGCGCCGCTTACGGCTCGGGCGCCGCGCTAACTGCCCGCGAGTACGGGGCCTCCATGGCGGGCAACCTACTGTTGACCTGGCTGGCCCGGAATGCCGAAGAGAGCCCGGTGCGCCGGGCGATCGTCTGGAACCTCTTCGTCTACGACGCCATCGGCCTCATCGCCACCGTGTACCTCATGGCGACCGGGGTGCTGAACCCGCTGGGCTGGGGCATCGCCGCCATCTACCTGTTCTTCGCGGTTGGCTTTGGCCTCTTCCTGGCGCCGCAAAAGAAGGCCGCGTAACGGCCTAGATCCGCTTCGCTTTTCCCGGCCAGAGGGGATTCAGGATGTGGGCCAGGAAGACGAGAAACACAGCGCCGATGACGTTGAACCATAGATAAGGGATCTCGGTGAAGAAGAAGCAGGCCAGGACGCCAACCTCGGTGATCAGGGCGGCGACGAACGTGGCGTTGCCAAGCCCAAAAAGACCGTGGCCGTTTTCGAAACACGGAGATAGTACCGATGAGAATCCAAATTGACCAACTCCGTCCATCTATATGATAATCCATTCGTGAGGAAGAAAATGTCTTTCACGGCCGTATTTCAAAAAGTCAAAGAAGGCTATATCGGCACGGTCGAGGAGCTTCCCGGGGCCAATACGCAGGGAGCGACCCTAAAAGAAACCCGAAAGAACCTCAGGGAAGCGATCCGCCTTGTCTTGGAAACCAACCGGGAGCTCGCTGAAAGAGAACTTTCCGGGAAAGAGATATCGCCTACTCCTTCATTGGGAAAGCGATGTTAGCGTTCTTGCCGGCCAGAGAGGATTCAGGATGTGGGCCAGTAAGACGAGAAACACAGCGCCGATGACGTTGAACCATAAAAAAGGGATTTCGGTGAAAAAGAAACAAGCCAGGACGGCCGCTTCGGTGATCAGGGCCGCGATGAACGTGGCGTTGCCTCCGATTTTCTTGAAATAGAAGGCGATGAGGAAAATCCCGAGAATCGTCCCGTAAAACAGGGACCCGAGGATATTGACGGCTTCGATCAAGGAGCCGAGATGGTTGGCGAACTGGGCGAACCCGATGGCGTAGAGGCCCCAGAAGACCGTGGCCGTTTTCGAAACGCGGAGATAGTGCCGCTCCGAGGCGTCTTTGCGGAAGATCCGCTTGTAGATATCCATCACCGTGACCGAAGCCAGGGCGTTGAGCTCCGCGGACGAAGCCGACATCGAGGCCGAGAGGATCGCCGCCAGGATCAGCCCCAGAAGGCCCGCCGGCAGATACTTGGTCACGAAGCTCAGAAAGATGTAATTGGTGTCGTTGGTCTCGGCCAGGGGATTTCTTTTCTTGATGAGCTGGAGAGCCTCGGTCCGGAGTCCGAGCTCGGATTCCTTCGTCCGGCGAAGCTCCTCGAGCGCGCCGTCGGCGTCCGCGGTTTTCTTCGCTTCGATCGCGGAGAGCATCCTCCGGATCTGCTCCTGCTTCTCCCCGTTCAGCTTGGCATAGTCCTCTTCCAGTGCCGTATAAGCGCCCCCCAGAGCGCTGTTTTTAATTGCCGCGGTCTCGACCGGGTTGAAAAACAGGGGAGGCGTCACGAACTGGTAGAAGACGAAGATCATCGCCCCGATGAACAGGATGATGAACTGCATCGGGACCTTGAGGACGCCGTTGGCCAAAAGCCCTTTGCGGCTTTCGGCGATCGAGCGGCCGGTCAGGTAGCGCTGGACCTGCGACTGGTCCGCCCCGAAATAAGACATGAAGAGGAAGCCCCCGCCGATGAGGCCCGACCAGAAATTGTACTTGTCCTTCCAGTCGAAGGCGAAATTGATGACGTTCAGCTTTCCGAGCTTTCCGGCCACGCGGACGGCGCTCGAAAAAGAGACGTCGTCCGGGAGGCGCTGGAAGATCATGTAGAACGCCGCTCCCATCCCCGCGATGATGATCGTCATCTGGAGGAGGTGGGTCTTGCTGACGGCCTCGGTCCCGCCGGAGGCCGTGTAGAGGATGACCAGGCCTCCGGTCATGAAGATCGTCAGCCGGAAATCCCAGCCGAGAATGACCGAGATGATCAGGGCCGGGGCGAGGATCGTAAATCCGGCCGCCAGCCCGCGCTGGATGAGAAAGAGGACGCTTCCAAGGACGCGGTTTTTCAGGTCGAAGCGCTGCTCCAGGAACTCGTAGGCGGTGTAGACCTTGAGCCGGTGGTAGATCGGAACGGCCGTGATCGAAAGGATGACCATGGCGACGGGCAGGCCGAAATAGAACTGGACGAACCGCATCCCGTCCACATAGGCCTGCCCGGGGGTGGACAGGAACGTGATGGCGCTGGCCTGGGTCGCCATGATCGAAATGGTGACGACGTACCAGGGCGTGGTCTTGTTCGACAGGAAGTAGCCCTGGACGTCCTTTTTGCCCCGGGTTTTCCAGACGCCGTAGGCGGCCACGAACCCGAGGAACAGGCTGAGGACGATCCAGTCGATGGGCCGCATGGTCTAAGTCTTCAACAATTCCTCATAGAGGGCTTCGTACTGGGGGATGATCTGGACCGCGTCGAAATGCTGCTCGGCGCGCCGCCGGGCCTGGGTGCGGAAGAGAGTGAGCCGAGCCGGGTCGCCGAGCAACTCGACGGCTGCAGCGGCCATCCCCGCGATATCGCCGAGCGGGAGGAGGAATCCTGTCTCCCCATGGACGATGACCTCGGGCAACCCGCCGACATCGGAGGCGACGACGGGAACGCCGCAGTTCATCGCTTCGAGGGCCGTCAAGCCGAAGCTCTCCTGCTCGCTGGGGAGAAGAAACAGGTCGGTGCAGAAAAAGAGCGGCTCCAGCTGGTCCTGCTCCCCGAGGAAATGGACGTCGGCGGCGAGGCCCATCTCCTTGACCAGCTGCTGGATGTGCGGCCGCTCGGGGCCGTCGCCGATCAGGAGGAGCTTGGCCGGGATCCGCTCCCGGACCCGGGCGTAGATCCGGACGACGTCGTCGATCCTTTTGACCGGGCGGAAGTTGGAGGCGTGCATCAGGATTTTCTCGCCCTGCGGGGCGAAGTCGGTCCTCGAACAGGCGTCGCGGTTCCGGTCCGGCCGGTCGAGCTCGATGAAGTTGTAGATGACCCGGATCTCGCGCCGGATATCGAATTCCTCGATCGTTTGCTGCTGGAGATAGCGCGAGACCGCCGTCACCCCGTCCGATTGCTCGATGGCGAATTTGACGACCCGGCGGAAGGACGGCTCGGTCCCGACCAGGGTGATGTCCGTGCCGTGGAGGGTCGTGACCGTTTTGAGGCGCGGGGAGCCGATGATCTGCTTGGCCAGATAAGCGCTGGCCGCGTGGGGGACGGCGTAGTGGGCGTGGATGATGTCCAATCCGCGGGTTTCGGCGATCTCCACGAGCTTCGTGGCCAGCCCCAGCTCATAGGATGGGTACTTGAACAGGGGATAGGCGGCCATCTCCACTTCATGAAGGAAGATGTTCTGATGGAAGTCGCGCAGGCGGAAGGGCGGAGCGTAGCTGACGATATGGATCTCGTGGCCTTTCCGGGCCAGCTCGATCGCCAATTCCGAGGCCACCACTCCGCTCCCGCCGTGGGTCGGATAGCAGACGATGCCGATCTTCATGGCCGCCCCTTCCTCACGGGATCGTCCAGCGGTATTCCGGACCGAAGAAAGCGATCGGATCGTCCACTTTCAGGGCTTCCCGGACGAGGAACGGCTCGCCGAACTTGACGCCGATCTGGGCGCCGAACCGCCTGTCCCGGGCTTCGATATGGTCCAGGAATTCGGGCCGGGCGATGAGCGTTTCGCCGGATGCGGGCGTTGATGCGGGCGCGGCCGCGGGCTGATCGGGGCGATGGAATTGGGAGGCATAGGCGCGGATCGCGTTCATCTTTTGGGCCTGGGCGTCGGTGATGTCGACCACGAACGAAGGGGCGAACTCGAACCGGCTCTGGCAGAAAACGAGCTTCACAGGCCGGAACGCCTCCTGGCCCGTGTCGATTTTCTCGAGGCCGGCGAGATAGACCGAAGCCCGCACGAGCTGGGACGCGTTTTCGTGATCCGGATGACGGTCGCTCCAATAGGGAGCGAAGACGATCCGGGGGCGATGGGCGCGGATCTCGGCGATGATTTTGAGCTTGTTCTCCCAAGTGACCTCGATCCGGCCGTCGGGAATGTCGAGCATCTTGTGGGCCGAGAGATTCATCACCTCTGCCGCCGCGTCAAACTCCTTGGCCCTGAGCTCGGCGCTGCCCCGGGTGCCCGTTTCGCCCCGGGTCAGGGCGATGACGCCGGTCTTGTACCCCATCCCGGCCAGCTTGATCAGGGTCCCGCCGCAGGACAACTCCGCGTCGTCGGCATGCGCTCCGAAAGCCAGCGCGTCCAGGATCATAGCGGCCTCCTCGAAAAAAGGAATCCTATCACATTGTCAGGATCTGATGATCATGCGCGTCGAGGTCGATCGCCTCGTCCAGCGTGTCCACGAAGGCCGGGCCGTATTTCAGGAGATAAGGGATGATGGTGAAGACCCGCTCCTGGAGATGCCCGTTGGGGTAGAGAGAGTCGGCCGCTTTGCGGATCTGCTGGACCGCGATCTCGTTTTGCTTAGTCGCGGCCTGGAGGATTTTCTTTTCCAGGAAAGTCCATTGCTGTTTCATCTTCCCTTGGGCGAGATGAGCGGATTCCTTCAAGGTCGGCTCGAAGGCGGCGATCTCCCGGACGAGCGGCTCGAAGTCCTGATCCATATGGGAGGAGGCTTCCTTCAGGGCCCGGTCCAGGGATTCGGGGATCCGGCGCTCGGACATCGAGCGGACGAGGCTTTCCGTGCCGCCCCAGAAATCCGGGATGCTCAAATCGAATTTTTTCAGGACGCGGTCGATTTTCTTTTCGACGATGGTCGCGCTCTTCCGGGGGTAGATCACAGGCATGGGCAGGCCGAAGGTTTCATAAACGCCCTTCAACTGGGCGAAATAGGCGATTTCCCCGGGCCCGCCGATGTAGGCGACCGTCGGCAGGAGAGTGTCCTGATAGATGGGCCGGAGAAGAACATTGGGGCTGAAGAGAAACGGCTTGTCTTTCGCCAGGGCGAGGAGGTCTTCCTTCGAGCGAGATTCGCGCGGATCCTTGATCTCGAAGGCGCGGCCGTCCCACTGGATGGACCTTCGCTCCCGCTCGGCGTAGAAGACATTGAGAATCCCCTCGTGGAGCGGCACCTGAGCTTCGTATCCGGCGTCGCGGAGCTTCCGCGAAGCGGCGAGGGCCGGCGGAGTAGCCGCGGATTCGGCGGCGATCTCGCGCTCGAAAACCTCCCCGCCGAGCGTTTTCAGGCGGGGATGAGAGGCGTCGATGAAGATCAAGGCGCGCGATCCGAATAAGCGGATCATCCAGCGGGCGAAGGCTTCGACCCAGCCCCGGCCGGGCCGATAGGCTTCGTCCAGGGCGGCGAGGATGCCGGCCTTGAATTCGGATTCCGGGGTGAGATCGGAGAGCCGGCGGAGGCTGTCCGCGATCTCCGGGGGGAGTGAGAGGGCGGAGACGGGGATCTTGGGGCTAGGGGAAGGGGAGGACATCCCGCAGCGGACCTCTTCGAGGCGGTTGTCTTTGTCCATGAGGACGACGTGGTCGATCTCGGCCAGGTCGTGATCGTCCGAGGCCAGCCAGAACACGGGGACGACCTTCGCGCCGGAACCGCTCCGGCTCAGGCGCTCGGCCAGCTTGATCGCGGTCAGGGCCTTATAGATGGTATAGAGCGGCCCGGAAAAGAGCCCCACTTGCTGTCCGGTGACGACGGCGCAGGCTTGGTCCCGCTCCAAGGCGTCGATATTGGCGAGGGTTTGCGGGCCGCAGCCGTAGCTTTGGTTTTGCTCCCTCAAGACGGCGGCCAGCTCCGCCCGGGGGACGCGGCGCGCCCGCGTCCGTTCGATCTGGCGCTCGAACGCGGCGGCGTCCCGGAAATCGCCGTCGAAGAACTCCCGGACTTTGCCGTAGTCGTGGAGATAATCGTCCGCCAGGCGCATTCGCCTCAGCGCTTCCCCGGCGGCCGGGGCCCCGGGCATTGCCCGGGGGTCAAGTTCCGCCGTACTCGCCCGTGGTTAAATGTCACGGGCGAGTGGCGAGCCGAAGGCTCGTCCCTTGACGCCGAAATCAGATTGGCGAAAATCCGGAACGCCCCGGGCACGCCCGCCGGCAGCTCCCGGAACCAGTCGTACACCGTGTAGATGAAAACGCCTTTTCCGTATCGCGCGTACAAAAGACCGCCCTTGAGGTCGGGCTCGCCGGGATCGTGCGAGGCGAGAACCGCATCGTACTTCGGGTCCCACGAGGAAGGGAAATTCAGGCCTCTCTCCTGGATCCAGCCGTCGAAGTCCTTGGCCGTGATCTTGTTCGGAAAGTTCAAAAGGGGATGGTCGGGGATCAGGAACGTGACCGGGGCGGTTTCCACGGTCACCCGGTCGCGGCCGACGGTCAGGGGATAGGGCCCGATCCGGTCGGCGAGCGCGCCGGAGGCGACGTTGTACTGGACGACCATGGTCCCGCCGCGCTCGATGTAGTCGAGGAGCCGGGGCTTCGCGTTCTTGAGGCGATCGCGCGTGTTGTAGGCCCGGACCCCGGCGACGATGGCGTCGAACGAGGAGAGGTCGGACGTTTCGAGCATCGCGTCGGTCAGCATCGTCACCTCGACCCCGAGGTGGCCAAGGGCATCGGCGACGTCGTCCCCCGCGCCCATGATGTACCCGACCTTCTTCGCCCGGTTTTGGACGTCGAGCTTGACGACCTTGATCCGGCTCTCCGGAAAATAAACCATGCGGTGGATGTGGGGATAGGAGATCTCCACGAAGTCCCGGTTGCACGTTTCGCCGCCGCCCAGGTCCGCTTCCGCCGTCAGGACGGATTCGCGGGCGTCTTTCGGCGGGGAGATATCGAACGCAATGTCCGTCTCTTCGTACTTGCCGACGAGGGAAAAGGGGATGCCGGCCGGAGCGACGCGCCAGCCGTCCGCCCCATTGAGCCGGACCGTTCCGGCGACGTTTTTCGAATGGCTCTTCAGCTTGATCTTCACGGTCTGGGGGCCGTCGCCGGGAAAGATCTCGACGCCGTCCTCGATCCGGAGCGTTACCCGCGGCCGGACCTCGAACGGGCGGTAAAGCTCGCCCAGGACCTGGTCCGTCCAACGGAAGAGAACGGGGATGGAATATTCGAGTCGCTGCCCTCCGATGGTCAGGGCTATGGCGACGCTCAGGGAGGGCGGATTTTCGGCCCGGCCCATGAGGCTGCGATCGCCGGCCGAGAATGGACCGTTTTTAGGGTCCGGCTCCAGCCAGTAAGGCTGGGACAGGGGATAATCCTTCGGGAGGAGGATTTTGTTCTCGATCGTCTGGGGCTCGTTGTTCTTCAAGGGCCGGTCGAGGACGGAATCGGGGACGACGCGGGGAATGCCGAGGCGGTTGAGGACAATAGGCTCGTCCGATCGATTGACCATCGTTGTCCGGACGAGGATCTCGTCTCCCGGGGCTGCGGCGTAGTCGTCGGCGATCGCTTCCATCCAGATCCCGGCGCAGCCTTGGATGACCCGGGCCAATTCCTCTTTCTTCAGGCGGACCCAGTCGGAATCCGGGAGCTTGCTCATCTCGGCCTGGACGGCCAGGAGGCCGGGGATCGAGCGGACGGGCTGGCGGGGATCGAACGATTGGATGCATTCGGCAAGAAGGGAGCCGACCTTTTGCCCGCCGGGGAGGCGGCTCCAGGTCGCGTCGATCCCTTCGAAAACGTCACGGGCGGCGGGAGCGCCTTCCCAAAGGTCGAAGGAGTCGTACTGGGTTCCCCGCCGTCCCCCCGAGCCGAAGCCCTGGCTTTTGTGCTGGGAGCGGCTCTCGCCGGCGATCTCGGTGTACGATTTTCCGAGGAGCGGATTGTATTCGCCGGTGTAGACGCGCAGGGCGGGGGCGGCTTCCGTCGCGGCCCCCGGGCGCCCCCCCCGGTTCAGGAGGATCCGGGTCGTTTTCCAGGCCGGCGCGAAGGCCAGTTGCTCGGGAAAACGCTTGGGATCGGCGGCCGCGGCGAAGGCCTCTTTGATCAGCATCCCCGAGGCCGTGTGATGTCCGTGCCCTCCGGTGCCCTCGGCGGCGAACCGGGTGATGATCACGTCCGGACGAAATTTCCGGATCACCCAGACCAAATCGCCGAGGACGCTCTCCTTGCCCCAGACCTCGAGGGACTCCGCGGCCGTTTTTGAATAGCCGAAATCGATGGCGCGGGTGAAGTACTGTTCGGCCCCGTCGATCCGGCGTGCGGACAGGAGCTCCTGTGTTCGAAGGAGACCGAGCTCCGGCCCCTGTTCCGGGCCGATCAGGTTTTGACCGCCCTCGCCGCGGGTGACCGAGAGATAGGCCGTCCGGTATTTCCGTCCCTTCGAGAGCGCGGCCAGGAGCGCGGTGTTCTCGTCGTCGGGATGGGCACCGACATAGAGGACGCTGCCCAGGACGTTGAGCTTTTGGAGGGCGATCTCGAGGTCCGCGGCGTTGGGAATGGCGCGCTGCTGGGAGTCGACAACTAGGGGGAGAATGAGCAGGGGGGCCAGGATGAGCAACAACCGTTTTTTCAAATCCGTCCTTCTTCCAGGCCGGGATAGACCGGCGCGCGCCGATGCCCGGGGGATCATTCCGGGCTTACCGGGAAAGATCGTTTTCGGGCCGCGCTCCTCAGCTGCCGGCCTTGAACGCCGCCGTGGCGATCGTCTTGTCCCACATCATCGCGAGCTTGCCGCCGTCGGCGGTGACGTCGATGAAGGCGATCGTGAACTGGTCCATCGAGAACGGCAGGGTCTCGACCTTCATCGGCGCGCGGAGGACGTCCTTGTCTGGGGTGTATCCGTAGGAGCCCCAGAGCGCTTCCTTGTTCTTCGGGTCGTACTTTACCTGGGCCGGCCACGTGGAGAAGACGAGGGTCCAGGCGTTCTCCTTCAGCTCCACGAAGACGTCGTATTCGCCGGCCGGCAGGGTCTTGCCGTCGAAGACGAGCGGCACTTCGGTCTTGAGCTTGGTCGTCAGGTTCGCGCCCGCCCGCCAAACCGGGGAACCGGCGCTGATCGCCTTGCCGTATTCCGCGCCCGAGCCGAAGATGTTCTGGCGCTGGCGCAGGATGGGCCGGCCGTACGTCACTTCGACCCACTTGCCGTCCTGATACCGCTGCCGGCCCGAAACGTCGACGTATTTCCCGGCGATCTGGGTGGAGGCCGTCCCCTCCGGGCTCGCCGGCTTCGGGGCCGGCTTCGGGGCGGGGGTCTGGGCTTGTGTCTGGGCTGGTGTCTGGGCCAGGCTCACGGCGGCGAAGGCCGCGATGACGAACACCGTCAAAATCCAGCCGCGTTTTCTCATGAAGCTTCTCCTTATCGTTGAGCGGTCCATCTCGACTTATCCGATTATAATGCCGTATTCAGCGGACGGCAATAGATTCGCTTTCAAGGGGAAAACGCTTTTCCCGTTCGGTCAGTAGATATCTCCGCGCGTATCGATGTCCAGGATCTTGATGTTTTCGGGATCCTGGACGAAGAGGACTCGGAACTTGCCGATCCGAAGCCGAAAGAGATTTTCGATCTTCGCGGCCTTCATTCGCATAACATCCCCTGATGAGGGCAGCCGATCGATCGCGGAGATAATCCGATCACGTGTTTTCTTGTCTTGACGTCTGAGATACGAGAGGCTCGACTGACTGAAGAACAGATTCATGATTTCAAGGTCTTTTTGGCTTCTTCCGCGGAGATGAATTCGTCGGATTCGAGGATCTTCAGGAGCTTGTGCTCATCGGATTCCGATAGGAGGAGCTCGGCTTTCTTATCGAAATGGCCGGACATCCACTCCCGGATCGCTTTACGGAAGATCTCGGAAATGCTTTCTTTTCTGATGAAAGCGACGGCCCGCGCCTTTTCATAGACGTCGCTTTCGATGATCAAGTTGACTCGCTTCATCTTCTTATGTTCCATAATTACTTAAATACATCATTGCACATATCTTTTCAAGTCCTCGATTCCATAGAAAAAGCAAGACGGCTGCATACTGATATGCGACCACAATTGTCTTGACGAATCCGTCCTAGTTTATTCTCAGCGCCTGAAGCCGTTATCCCGGAGTTCGGCCCCTGCCGGTCCGAAACCGCGGTCAAGAATCGAACGAAGAATCAGTCGATCCGATAGGGGATGAGAGCGAAGGGTTTGAACATGAATTCCCTCATTTTCAATGAGACGAATCAGGCCGGAAAAATTCTCGCCAAGGGAATCGGAGTTTAAATGTTCTTTGGTTCCCGAGATCTCCGGCGTTCTTGACTTTATCTGGCAATCGAGTATAATTACTCAATATAGTGAGTAATAAATTTTCTCTCGGGGAAAATCGTGTATAAAAGACCCCTTTTCGACCGGCTTTTTCATAGGATTCGAGAGCCCAGACGCTTTATCCAAGTCCTTTAGGGTCCCCGCCAAACCGGAAAAACCACTCTTATCGGCCAAGTCTTGCCGGAGCTTCCATTCCCGTCCCGATATACTTCCGCGGACAGCCAGGAAGCGCGAAGCTCGGCTTGGCTCGAGCAACAATGGAATGCCGCCCGGGAAGAAGAGAAAAAATATCGACAGAACGACGGTTTTGTTCTGGTGATCGATGAAATCCAAAAAATCCCGGCTTGGAGCGAAACGGTCAAAAAACTCTGGGATGAAGACTCCCGGGGCGGAACGGCCTTGAGAGTCGTGCTTCTCGGATCCTCCTCTCTTCTTCTCCAGAAGGGACTGACCGAATCGTTGGCGGGCCGTTTCGAGGTCCTTCGCCTTCCTCATTGGATTTATGGAGAGATGAGGGACGCGTTCGGATTCGACCTCGATCGTTTCATTTTTTTCGGCGGCTACCCCGGGGCCGCGCCTCTCGTCCCTCAAGAACAGCGATGGAGGGATTACATCCGCGATTCGATCGTCGAAACGACTATCTCGCGAGATATCTTAATGATGAGCCGGGTCGACAAGCCGGCGTTATTGAGAAACGTGTTTGAGCTGGGCGTCCTCTATTCGGGCCGCATTTTATCCTTCAATAAAATGCTCGGTCAGCTCCAGGACGCCGGGAATACGACGACGCTTTCGCACTACTTGGATCTTCTCGGTTCGGCCGGCCTTCTCACCGGAGTTCAGAAATATTCCCCGGCGCCGATCCGCCGAAAGAGTTCGAGCCCTAAGCTCAACGTCCTGAATACAGCTTTGATGAGCGCCTTGGCCGGAAGAAGCTTTGCTGAAATCCGGTCTGATCCGGCGGTTTGGGGACGGATGGTGGAATCCGCCGTAGGAGCTCATCTCCTCGCGGGGGCGGCCGGTCAAGATTATCGGGTCGGTTATTGGCGTGAAAACAAATTCGAAGTCGATTTCGTCCTGGAGAAGGCGGGGCGGCTGGCCGCGATCGAAGTCAAAACCGGACGGCTGCGGGAAGGACTCCCTGGGATGGGAGTGTTCTTGAAGAATCACCCGGGGACGCGCGCTTACGCTGTGGGAGGAGACGGATTGCGTCTTGATGAATTCTTCGGGGGAACGCCCGAGGATTTGATTTAGGGCCGAGAACGGAGAAGAGGATTCAGGATGTGGGCCAGGACGACGAGAGACACGCCGCCGATGACGTTGAACCATAAGAAAGGGATTTCGGTGAAAAAGAAGCAAGCCGGAACGCCCGCCTCGGTGATCAGGGCGGAGATGAACGTGGCCGTGCCCCCGATTGGGGAGCAGAGTGAAGCGAGGATCAGTCGATCCGATAGGGGATGAGGGCGAAGGGATGGGCTTTCGGATTGAAATCGCGCGAATTCCGGGTCGCCAGCCGCAGGCCGTGGATCATGGCCAAAGCGGCCTGAAAAGCGTCCGGGAGTCTCCAATGATGGGAACGGCGCAATTTCGCCGCTAGGTCGGCGGTTTCTCGGGTGAGAGGAAGACACGGAAACAGCTCGCAGAGATCGAAAGCGGCCGCGGCTTCCGCCTCCATGCCGCCCGAGAGAACCTCGGCGCGCGTGATCACGGAAATGACTCCTTCGCCCTCCCCGAGCGATCGCAGCCAAGCGGTGGACTGGGGAATCCCTCGGAGGTGGTCGATGAGGATCACCGAATCGATCAGCTTGGCCGGTTTCATTTCCGCCGATCCCATTCTCCACGGATCCCGTCGAGGTAGGCCTGGCTGTCGCCGGCGACGGATGTCCACTTCCCTTGAGTCCGGGTCAGGACGTCTTGGGAGTCCTCGGGTGACGCCCCTTTTCGGCGATAGAGCTTGAGGGCCCTGCGGATGACTTCCGCGGCGGAGAGATGGTGCCGTCGGCCGTATTCCTCGAGCCAATTTTTTGTTTCGGGCGGCATCGAAACGATCATCCTGATCATCCGGAACACCTCGACCGAAATGATATCACTATGATGATATCATGTCAAGGCGCCAGAGTGCCTCCGGGCTTCATTGATAGAGACGCTCCCGCGGTCCGAAGAATCTCACCCGGAAGCGTTATTCGCCGCCGATCTGGAGTAATTTGATCCGGAAAGTCGGCGCGGTCCGGCCCCGGTTCAAGTCGAGATCGTCTCCGAGCATGTCGATCCCGTTGAACATCTCGTCGGCGCTGCCGGCGACCGTCAGACCCTTCACCGGGAATGCGACCTTGCCGTCCTGGATCCAATAGCCAGAAGCCCCGCCGCTGAACTGGCCGTTCACAGGATTGATCCCGTAGCCGGTGCCCTCCTTGAGCCACAATCCGGCCTTGGTCGCCTTGATGATCTCCTCCGGCTTGACCGTTCCCGCGGCCAGATAGAAATTGTGCGGTCCGATGGACGGGAGGCTGGTGAATCCTCCGCGGGAGGCGTTGCCCGTGCTTTTGACCCCGGCGCGCTTGGCCACGATCGTGTTGTAGAGGAAGCCCTTGAGCACGCCCTTTTCGATGAGGATGCGCTTCTGGGTCGTGACGCCTTCGCCGTCGAACGGCGCGCTGGCCAGGCCCTTGGGCCGGATCGCGTCGTCGATCACGGTCAGGAGATCGGAGCCGATCTTCTGGTTCAGCTTCTTCCCGAGGAAGCTGGCGTTCTGGAGGACGCGCTCGCCGTTGATCGCCCCGATGATGCCGCCGAGCAGCATGCCGGCGACGTCCGGATCGAAGATGACGGCCGCTTTCTGGGTCTTGACCATCTTCGGATCGAGCATCCCCACGGCATCCTTGGCCGCTTTGGCTGCGACCTCCTCGGGTTTCTTCAGGTCGGAGAAGAAGCGGCGGGAGCAGGATTCCGAGCCGGAGGATTTCTGCTCGCCTTTTTCGGCGACGACCGCAACGCCGTAGCCGCAGCCCGACGACCGGTAGCTCTTGAGCACGCCGAGGGAATTGGCGATGACGACTTCGTTCTCGCCCTCCTGGAACTGCGAGCCGGCGCTCTTGGTGACTCCGGCGACCTTCATCGCCAGGCTTTCGACCGTCTTGGCCAGCTCGATCTTTCTTTCGAGGGGCACTTTGGCGATCTCCGGATCGTAGAGTCCCGGGACGTCGATCGTGGATTTGTCGTCGGGAAGGACATTGTCCTTATCCGCGGTCGTGATCTTGGCGAAGCCGATGGCACGAGTGATGGCTTCGTCGAGCGGAGCTTCGCGCAGGTCGTTGGAGCTGGCGAAGGCCATCCGCCCCTTGACGAAGACGCGGATGCCCGCTCCGGCGGTGGCGGCCTCCTGGACCGTTTCGATATCCCCGTTCCGGACCTCGATCGAAAGCTCCCGGCCCGAGGAGATGTAGATCTCGGCCGCGTCCGCGCCCTTTTTCAGGCTCAGCTTGACCAACTGTTCCGCAAGGCTTTTGTAGTCCATGGTCGGCTCCTTCCTGTCTCAGCGCGCGGCCCGCGTGCCGCCGACGTTGATGCCCTTCAGGCGCACGGTCGGCTGGCCGGCCGAGACCTCGGCGGCCTGCCCCTTGCCGCAGATCCCCGGGCCGAAGTCCAGGTCGTCGGCGACGGCGTCGATGTTCCGGATGACGTCGAGACAGCTTCCGATGAGGGTCGCGCCCTTGACCGGGACGGTCTTCTTTCCGTTCTCGATGAGATAACACTCGCGGCAGGTGAAGTTGAAGACTCCGTCGATCGGGTTGACGCTGCCCCCGCTCAGGCTCGTTATATAGAGGCCGCTCTTGGTTGAGGCCAGGATGTCGGCGGGCTTGTCCTTACCGCGGTCGATGAAGGTGTTGGTCATGCGGGGGATGGGCAGATAGCGGAACGATTCGCGGCGGCCGTTGCCGGTGCGCTCGGCCTTGATCTGTTTGGCCGAGAGGATGTCGGTCATGAACTTGACGAGCGTGCCGTTCTGGATCAGGACGTTGCGCTTCATGACCGTGCCTTCGTCGTCGAAGTTCGTCGTTCCGCGGAAGTTCGGGAGGGAGCCGTCATCGATCATGGTGAAGACCGGGGCGGCGACTTTTTGGCCCATCTTTCCGGTGAAGGCGCCGATCTTCTTGGCGATGTTGTCGGCTTCGAGGGGGTGGCCGACGGCCTCGTGGACGAGGACCCCGCCCCAGCCGTTCTGCATGACGACGTCCATCTTTCCAGCGGGGGCGTCCTTGGCTTCGAGCATGGCGATCGACTCGCGGGCGCAGTTGCGGGCCGCTTTTTCGGCGGCGCCGCCGTCGAACATCTCGAATCCCGAGTGGGCGCTGATGCGCTCCCGCCCCATGTGCGAGGTTCCGTTTCCGGTGCCGAGCGCCTGGATGATGAAGAAGAGAAGGGGCAGCTCGTCGGAAAGGAGGATGCCTTCGGAGTTGGCGAGGGCGCGGCCGCGGACCTCGTCGTAATAGCTGATCGAGGCCATGGTGATCCGCTTGTCGTAGTCGAGGGCGGCCTGGTGGGCCCGCTGCATGACGTCGAGGCGCTTCTCGTCGGCGACGTCGGAGAGGGGGATTTTGACAGTGATGAAGGAGGGGCGGGAGGCGGGTTTGATATCGACGGGGAGGGCCGCCTTCGTACCTTTGGCGATCGCCGAGGCGACCTCGGCCGCCCGGAGGAGCTTCTCGTCGGAGATCTCGTCCGTATAGGCATAGCCCGTTTTGTCGCCCGAGATGACCCGGACGCCGGCGCCCTGGCTGATGCCGAAGACCGCGCTCTTGAACTTGCTCTCCTCGAGCAGGATCTCGCGCGAGATCCTTTTTTCGATATAGACGTCGGCGAACTCGCCGCCCTGGGAGAGGGCCTTGGCGATCGTCCGCTGGAGGAGGCCGGGATCGATGACCGGCTTGACGCTGCCCGGCTTGGCGGCCTGGGCGGCGAAGAGCGTATTGAGCAGGGAAGGGGTCGCGGCCAGGGCCACGCTTCCCTTCAGCCCGAGCTCCAGGAACCTGCGCCTGGGAATGTCGGAATCGAAGACCTGATAGATATGCGACATGAATGCTGCCTCCTTATGTCCATAAGTACGCTCCGGCGAGCGCCTTGGTTTCCCTGAAGAAGATGGATTTTATCAGAATTCGCGGATAGTAATACAACTTCGATCTTCAAAGCGCGGGTGGATCGGATCCTTGACTTTGTCAGACGATTGAGTGAAAATACTCAATATGGTGAGTAAAACGTTTTCTCTCGGGGGAAATCATGTTCAAGAGACCCTTATTCGGGCAGCTTCTGGATAGGATCCGGGAGCCTAGGCGTTTCATTCAGGTCCTTTCGGGGCCTCGCCAAAGCGGGAAAACCACGCTGATCGGTCAGGTTTTGAAGGAGCTTCCGCTCCCATCCCGATATGCCTCCGCCGATAGCCAGGAAGCCCGGGGACCGGTTTGGCTCGAACAGCAATGGAATGCCGTACGGGAAGAAGCGGGAAGCCGTCAGCGAAACGCCGATTTCGTCCTGGTTATCGACGAAATTCAGAAAATTCCGGCTTGGAGTGAGACGGTCAAGAAACTCTGGGACGAAGACTCGCGCGGCGCATCGGCCTTGAGGGTCGTCCTGCTCGGATCGTCCTCATTGCTTCTCCAGAAGGGTCTGACGGAATCGCTGGCCGGCCGGTTCGAAGTCTTGCGCCTTCCGCATTGGACTTATCGGGAAATGAGCGAAGCGTTTGGATTCGATCTTGATCAGTTCATCTATTTCGGCGGCTACCCCGGCTCCGCGCCGCTTGTGTCTCAAGAACAACGCTGGCGGGATTATATCCGCGATTCGATCATCGAGACGACGATCTCGCGCGATATTCTGATGATGAGCCGCGTTGATAAACCGGCTTTGCTGAGGAGCATGTTCGAGCTAGGGATCCAATACTCGGGCCGATTTTTATCCTTCAATAAAATGCTCGGACAGCTCCAGGACGTCGGGAACGTGACGACGCTTTCCCACTACCTGGACCTATTACGCTCGGCCGGACTGCTCGCCGGATTGCAGAAATATTCCTCCGCTCCGATCCGAAGAAGGAGCTCGAGCCCGAAACTCAACGTTTTGAACACGGCCCTGATGAGCGCGCTCCGCGATGATGGATTCGCGGGAACCCGATCCGATCCGGCGAGCTGGGGGAGGATCGTGGAATCCGCCGTCGGCGCTCATCTGCTGGCGGGCATGGCCGGGCAGGATTATCGAGTCGGATATTGGCGGGAAAACAGATACGAAGTGGATTTTGTGCTGGAGAAAGGGGAGCGGGTTGCCGCCATCGAGGTCAAGACTGGACGGTTGAGGGAAGGGCTCTCCGGCATGGAGCTTTTCTTGAAGAAACACCCGGGGACACGCGCGTATATCGTGGGCGGAGATGGATTGGGACTGGAAGAGTTCTTTACGGCCTCGCCTGTCGATTTGATTTAAAGGCGGTCTCAAATGCACCAAAATAAGACGATCCTATTCGGGCTCGCCGTTGTCGCGGGGCTGCTTGCGTTCGGGTCAACGGCTGCGGCCCAGTCCAGGCAGCTCGTTGTGGTGACCCAAGCCGAGCTGAAGGACGGCGTCCCGTATGACGCGTGGGTCGAATTCAAGGACAAAGGAAATCCGAGCGCGAGGGAGAAGCGCAGGATATACGCGGCGCTCGAAAAGGAATTCGATCCCCGGGCGCTGGCCCGCCGGAAAGCCAATCGAGGATCGGCCGGATTGTTCGATGAGCGGGACGAACCGATTGTCGATCAATACATCCGAGGCGTGGAGGCGACGGGAGCGAAGATGCAAATCCGCAGCCGCTGGCTGAACGGCATCACGGTCATCGCGAATAAGGCGCAGATCCAAAAGGTTGAAAGCCTTCCGTATGTCAAAGCGGTGACGGACTTTCATTTGCTCAAGCCCCGGTCGAAAGCATCGGATCGGAAGGAGCCGCCTCGAAAGCCCCGGGCTCAGAAGGCCGCTCCCGCCGCGGTCAAGCCTGCCGAGCCGGCCATCCCTCCTTCTTTTTATGGCGTTTCCGATTCGCAGATCCGCATTTTGAACCTCGAGCCCCTGCATCAGGCGGGATTCACGGGGCGCGGAATCCGGATTGCAGTCATCGATTGCGGATTCCAGCTGGATTCGGAGTCGTTCCATCATCCGGAGCACCCGCTTCGGATTTTTGCCCAGCGCGATTTCGTGGAAAACGACGGGGATGTCAGGCCGAAACCGGGGATCGACCCGGGCAACTATCAACACGGAACATCCGTTTTAGGCGCGATCGCGGCGTACCTTCCGGGCGTCGTCGTCGGATCGGCCTATGACGCCGATTTCATCCTGGCCAACGCCGAGGACGGCGACGAGGAATATTACCTCGAGGAGAAGTGGTTCGTGGCAGCCCTGGAATACGCCGAGGCGCGGGGCGCGGACATCGTGACGTCGTCGCTCGTTCTTTATGATGGCTACACGTATGACCAGACCGACGGGAAGACCGCCGTCCAAACAATAGGGATGAACATTGCGGCCGATCGGGGCGTGATCTGCTTTGCCGGAGCCGGGAACAACGGCAATGATACCGATCCCGCGAAAGGCTCGCTCATGCCGCCCGGCGATTCGGCCGGCGCAATCGCGGTGGGAGCGGTCGGGGCGGATGGAAAGATCGCCCGGTTCAGCTCGGACGGGCCGAGCGCGGACGGCCGCCTGAAGCCGGAAGTGCTTTCCCAGGGCGTCCGTGTCGGGACGGTGTCGATCACCGATCCGAAGGGATTTTCTTATGCGGGTGGGACGTCGCTGGCCACGCCTGTTTTGGCGGGGGCAGGGGCGTGCTTCCTTCAAACCCATCCCAGCTGGACGCTGAAGGATTTCAAGAAAGCGCTTTTCGAGTCGGGAGACTATTGGAGGCGGGAGGGGAAGACCGATCCGCTGTTCGTCCAGGGATACGGGGTGCCGGATGTCTATCTGGCGGCGGGATTGAAGGAAAAGCGGTAGGTTTTAGCTTTTCAACAAACGAAAATACTCGTCTCGTTCCATTCCGGCCGTTTTTAAGCAATTCTTGATAATCGGCACTCCGACTTCATCGTATTTCGGAATGACGATGGGGCGTTCTGTTCCGGGGCGATTCATGACAACATGGCTTCCTTCTTGGCGGGATACCGTAAACCCGGCCTTGAGAAAGACTCGGACGAGATTTCGATAGGGTGCCGGGGTCAGGCGCGGCATGAAACCGATTCCTGGTCGATCACGAACGGCAGAAATACGGCGATTTCTTCCCGTTTGTTTTTGGACCGCGATGGAATCGGCTTCCTCAATGGGATGAATCCGGATTTCTTAAGGACCTTTTCGAGCGTGCCGCGCTCATAGCAGTCTATAATGAAAAATCTAACGGCTTCCTCGATATTTTTTTTTGCGATCGCTTTGGATTCTCCCTGGGAATAAACGTCAAGAGGAGGGCAGTGAGAGATAAAATAGCCGCCTTCCTTCTTGAACTGGACAGGCAAGGAGATCTTGAAAGCCGCCGTGAATCTCATTAGGTTCATTCTAAGCTCCGATACGCGAGGAGTCAACTCGACGCGGAAGGAAGATTGCGCCGGATATAGAGTCTGACGATTGTCGCAATGAATTTTCTCAGGTGGTCCATTTTCAGGAAAAAGCCCCGAACGAAATCGTTCGATACCTCCGGCGCGACTTGACTTTTTACATATGGAGATATAATATATATACGAGATATATTATGGAGATTTGATATGGGCGACCAATTGTTGATCCGGATCGATCCTGAGCTCAAAAACCGGCTCAGCCGCCTCGCTCGGGCCGAAGGGAAGACGTCCAGCCAGATGGTGAGGGAGCTCATCGGTGAATATGTCAAAGATCGGGACATCGGCGTTTATATCGAAAGCCTTTGGGACCGGATCGGCAAGAAGCTAATGGAACGGGGTGTCCGGCCGGCGGATGTCGGGAAGGCGATCTCTGAAACCAGAAAAGAGCGGGGATGAGGATCGTCCTCGATACCAATGTCTTCGTATCGTCGTTTTTTGGCGGGAATCCGCGGAAGATCATCGACCTCTGGGCGAAGGGGGAGTTGACGCTTTGTGTTACGGCCGCGCTCGTTGACGAATATTTTGGGATTCTCAAAAGGCTGGGGATGGAAGGGGAGCCCGAATTCGGCGAGCTGCTGGATCTGTTTGCCCGCGGTCGGAATATTTTATTCGCCGCGGAAACGCCGAAGCTCAAAGTGGTCAGGGCCGATCCTGCCGATGACAAATTCATCGGATGCGCGGTCGCCCTCAAAGCTGATGTGATTATTAGCGGAGATAAGGCGTTGCGGGATATTGGGAGTTATATGGGTATCCGAATCCTCAATCCCGCTGATTTCCTGAAAATGAGATGAATCCGCAAAAATCCACTTCTTATTGGCGGGATAAATCCGTCCTCGTCACGGGCGCGTCGTCCGGTCTGGGGTGGGCGATCGTGGAAGCCCTTGCACCTTATCGCGTCAACTTCTGTCTGCTGAGCCGCCGCGAAGACAGGATGCGGGAGCTGGCAGAGAAATTGAAGGACAGCGGCAGCGCGTTCTGGATCCGGGCTTGCGACGTCCGGAAGCGCGAGGAGGTCTGCGCCGCTATCGGCGATTTCCATCGCCAGCAGGGAAGATTGGACGTCGCCTGGGTCAACAGCGGGCACGGTGTAGATTCGTGTTTCGCGAAATGGGACTGGGACAAGATCGAATCCGTCCTGGATACGAATTTGAAGGGGGCCATTTATACGATCCGCGCCTGCCTCGAGGTCATGGTCCCTCAAAAGACGGGCGCCATCGTCGCCATCGGCTCGGCCACAGCGATGCGGGGATTGCCGACGCGAGGCATCTACGGCCTCTCCAAGGCCGGCCTGGAATATTTCATGGAGAGCCAGGCCGCGGAAATGCCCCGGATCCAGTTCACGACCATCCATCCCGGCTTCGTGGATACGGAGATCAATCGTGGCGACACCAACCGCATCTGGCTGATGACCCCCGAGAAGGCGGCCAAGGTCATGATCAAAGCCGTCGAGCGGCGGAAGAGGGTTTTCGTCTACCCCGTTCGGATGAAGCTTCTCTATAAAACGGTCCGTTTGCTCCCCGCGCCGCTCTATCTCTTTATCGTCCGCAAGATCATCAAGCGCTTCGATTGACAAATTAATCGAGGCGATTGAGCTTCGAGTTGATCAGGCGATTTAGACTGATTTTTTCCTCGGCGGCCCGCATCGCCAACTCTCGGTGGACTTGGGGAGGGACGCGGACGACGAATTTTCCGCTGAACGCCCTGCCGGAGAGGGGAGACGGGGGAGTCTCGCCGCTTTTTTTCATGTCGGAGACCGCTTCGGATACGATTTTTCTGATCCCTCGAAGAGCCTCTTCAGGCGTTTTCGCCAGCCAGCTCAGACTGGGAAACTCCAGGCACAGCCCCACATGCTCCTGGTCATCCTCAGACCAACTGATCCGATAAGTGTATCGATCATTTTTCGCGTTCATCCGCATCCTCGAGTTTTGCGATTGCCGCCAACACTTGCCTCACCTGATAAGCTTTCGCTTTGCCGCCATCGTTTTGGATATTGATCCGAGGATCTCCTTTCCAAGGAGTCCGATAAATTCGATGACTCGTTCCTTCCTGCCTGGGCGATCCGAAAAAATGCCCGCAGGCCGAACAGAGATCAGAGAAACGCACGTTTTTCGGGCTCTTGACCATGTGCGCCGGCGTGCGTTCAATCTTCTTCATTACAATGATACCAATAATAGTACTAAAGTCAAGCGCCAGGACTCGGCGGACCTCGGTGCCTTACGTCGCCCGTTCCTTCAATGGAAAGGACGAGCGGAGTCGCCTCCGCTTCTCAATCGGGAATTTGTCTTCTGATTCGGGGACATGGTATTGTGTCCCCCTTTTTGCTGGTGATAGGATGAGGCCAAGAGGAGCAGGAAAATCATGAAAACGCTCGGTGCAATCCTCATCTCGGCGGGCATGCTGGTCTCTTCGGCGACCGGGTCCATTCTGGAGAAGCCGCTCAATATTACGTTCGCGGACAAGATCTCCGAATTCACCTGGCCGCTCAAGCAGCTCGATCCGGGCCTCCCCGTCGACTGGTCCGATTCCGGCTTCCTCGTGCTCGAGATGCGGACAACATCCACGCAGAGGTTCTCGCTGTGGCTCCACACGGCCTCCGGCAAGCGCCGGATCATGTTCCATCCCTTCGGGCTGAACGTTTGGATGAGGGCGTCCGTTCCCCTTCAGTATTTCAAGGGGCGGGACGCGCGGGGGATGGACCTTGCCTCGACCAACAACCGCCGCACCGACACCTTCTACCTCGGGGTGTGGGGGCCGTTCGGCGACCTGAAGAATGTCCAAGCGATCGGCGTCGAGATGGATTATCCGATCGGCAAGCCCGGGCTCGAAATCCGCTCCGTATCGCTGTCCGCCACGGATCCCGGCTCGGCTTTTCTCGAAAAGACTCCCGTGGTCGACGAGTTCGGCCAATGGGCCCACGCCGACTGGCCGCGCAAGATTCACAGCCGCGAGCAGCTCGTTCGCGAGCTGGCCGAGGAAGAGAAGACGCTCGCCGCGGCGGCCGCCGAGCCCAATTTCGGCCGGTTCGGCGGCGATCTTGCCACCCAGGCGAAAGCGACCGGCTTTTTCCGCGTTGAGATGATCGACGGCCGGTGGTGGTTCGTCGATCCCGAGGGGCATCTCTTCCTTTCGACCGGCTCCAATGGCATCAGCGGCGGCCGGAGCGGGGAGAACGCGGACTTGTCCCTGCGCCGGATGGCCGCCTGGGGAATGAACACGATCGGCAACTGGTCCTCCCTGCGGCCGACGGCCGACAAAGATCGCAAAGCCTATGCGACCATGTTCCGCCCGCCCCGCTCGGAGCCTTATTTCCTGGGCATGCCGGACGTCTATTCGGAGGAGTTTGCCCGGGCGGTCGAGCAGTCGGCCGAAAAGATGTGCGCACCGCTCAGGGACGATCCCTGGCTGCTGGGCTATTTCCTGGGCAACGAGCCTCCCTGGCCGCGCCGGGAGAGCGAGCTCGTGGACATGTTCCTGAAGGGGCCGGATTGCGCGACGCAGCGGACGCTCAAAGCTTATCTGGCCGAGGGCGATACGCCGGCCCGGCGCGCCGATTTCATCACGGGGATGTTCGAGCGGTACCTGGCGATGGTGGACACGGCCATCCGGCAGGCGGACCCGAACCATCTGAACCTCGGGATCCGCTTCGGCGGGATGCCCGAAGAGAAGATCCTCCGGATGGGGAAGGCCTTCGACGTATTCAGCCTCAACGTCTATGAATACGAGCCGACCCGGCAATTGAAACGGATTTTCGACGTCACCGGAAAACCCGTGCTCATCGGCGAGTTCCACTTTGGCGTTCCGGCCGACGGGCTTGGCGCCGGCCTCGTCCAGACGGCCGACCAGACGGAACGGGCCAAGGCGTATCGCTACTACATGGAGCAAGCCGCGGCCTTGCCCTGCTTCGTCGGCGCGCACTGGTTCCAGTGGACGGACCAGCCCGTGCTCGGCCGAATGGACGGCGAGAACTACAACATCGGCTTCGTCGACGTGACGAACCGGGCCTATCCGGAGCTCGTGGAGGCGGCGCGGATGACCCATCGCCGGCTGGGCGCGGTCCACGCCGGGAAAGAGGCGCCGTTCGCGGAGCGGCCGAAAGCGTCCGCCCACGGCACGCCCGCTTCACCCTGGGACTAAAATACTAAAATAGGTAAAATAGGGGTCGCGTCTACAAATTTCAAAAATATTGAAATTTGTAGACGCGACCCCAAAGGCACGACCCCAAAGGCAAAGGCGCTTGACTTTGCTTTTTGAGCTGTGATGTGATTTCGCCAACACATGATGACCTAAATCCGTTTTCTCCAAGGAGAATAACCATGAAGAAACGCTTTGGATTTGCGGCCGGCGCCGCGCTCGTCCTCGTGATGGCTTCCGCGGCCGCGGCCCAGACTTGGTTCACCGGAACGGTCGATGAGGCCGTCGCCAAGGCCAAGGCGGAGAAAAAGCTCGTTCTTCTCGATTTCTACTCGAGTGGCTGAGGGAGCTGCGTCCTGCTGGGTCAGCAGGTTTATGCCAATCCCAAGTTCCAGGATTTCCTGAACGCGAATTTCATCCTTGTCCGGGCCGAGAACGGGACGCCCCGCGGAACGGCCATTTTCCGACGGTTCGGCGTGACCGGCACTCCAACCGAGCTCATCCTCGGTCCCGACGGCGCCGAGGTCGATTGGCACATCGGGTATCTCCCCCCGCCCGAGAAGTTCGTCGAAAAGCTGAAGATGTCCGCGGCCGGGACGGATACGGTGAAGTCTCTCACCGAGGCCGTAGCCAAGGACCCGAATAGCGCCGTTGCCGTCTTCAAGCTCGCCCGCAAGTACGACGCCCGCTATCTCCGAGACAAAGCCCTGGACCTCTATCGAAAGTTCCTGGCCCTTGATCCTGCTGGGACGAGCGGGACGACCGAGTATGGGAAAACGACGGTCCCGAACAAAGCTTTCGCCGAGTTCTCCATCGCCATCCTCTCCATTTACGCCGTTCCGCGCTCGGTCGAGCCTCTCAAGGCCTACCTGAAATCCACGGCCGAAGGGCCGCTCCTCCGCGACGCCTGGCGGCGGCTGGCCGGATATTACATTTATACCGGATCAAAAGAAGACGCCGAGCGATTCTACGCGGAATTCATTGCCCGCTTCCCCGAGGACGCTTACGCTTACGATTCCTGGGTTGAACGGATCATCCAGGACGGCGCGAAAGAGACCGCCGACAAAGGCATCGAGCTCATCGAGAAGATCCGGGACCTGACGACCTACAATCCCGATCCGAACGAGCTCTATCAGAAGATGGCCGCGCTGAATATGCTCAAGGGAGACACGGACAAGGCCCTCGAAAGCTATGGGGATAGGTTCGTCACGCGTCAGATCGGGCTGGCGACCTCGAGCCTCGTCCAGTTCGCCCAGTTCTGGACGAGCAAGAATGAGAACCTCCCCGGCGCCCTCAAGGCCATCGAACTGGCCATCAAGCTCGAACCGGATATGGCCTATGTCCTTCAGGCGGCGGCCGGCGTGTATGTCAAGGCCGGCAAGGAGAGCCAAGCTTTGGCGGTCTACGGCCCCGAATTCGCCCGGAAGAACTGGGCCCAGGCCGGGCCGCTCTACGGGTACAGCCGCTTCTGGCTGGGCCAGAACCTGAATCTGGGGAGCGCTCTCGAAGCGGCCCGCCGGATGGTCGAGATTGAGCCGCTGGGGGCTTGGTTCTATTGGGACACCCTGGCCGGGCTCGAGGCGAAAGCGAAGAATTTTGCCGCGGCGATCAAAGCGGGGGAGAAGGCAGTCGAGGTTGCCGACGACGAGATGAAGCCCTCTATGCGGAAGAAGCTCGAGCAGTACAAGGCCGAGGCGGTCAAAAAATAATTTAAAAATAGGCAGACACTATACGCAATTCCCTATTTATTTCGGTGACAGTCATCTGAATCACCTTAATTCCGGAATTCGGGAATTCAAGGCCCCGATTCCGGACCCGCCAGAGCGCGAGTCCGGCTCAGCCTTCCGCCGTAACCTTGAATACGGCGTCGTTGGGGTGGACCTTCTGAGCCGTTTTCAAGGCCACGTCCTGCCCCGGCTTGCCCTCGCTCACCGCCTGATGCTCGAGCTGGAGCGAGTCAACCGTCTGCGTGAAATCCGTCGAATGGCCGTGGAAGTGGATCGTGTCCCCGACCCGGATCGCTTCCGTCAGCTGCAGCACGGCGACGCTGATGTGGTCGAAGTAATGGGTCACTTTTCCGATGCTATTTTCTGCCATGGCCGCCTCCCCTCATATCCGCATTTTATCTGCACCAAGTATAACAGAAATGGAAATCGGAATGAATTCGGTGCCTGAATTCGGTGCCAGATAACTCAATCACTTATTTGTACAAAAATATTGGACAATTAAGTGATCCAGTTGTCTGGCACCGAATTGAGCTCACGGTTCGAGGGTTTCGAGGAGCGCTTCGACGCGGTATCCCGAATCCTTCTCCGTCGCCAGGATGCGGCGCACGGCGTCGAAGACCGTCACGATCGCCCCGGATACGCCGGACGCGGTCGCGGCCGGATCGGCGGCCGCCTCGAGCGCGGAGGCGGCGACGAGCCCCCAGGCGATCTCCTCGAATGCTTCCTTGTTGAAATATGTCTGGCCCTGATACGCATTGACCCGCAGGGCCCGGCGCGCGTCTTCGTTTTCGAAAAGCGCGGCCGCCAGGCGGCGGGGGCGCTCTTTCCGCGGGGATTCCATTGCCGTTTTGGCGCCGAACGTCGCCAGCGCCACGGCCAGGTCCGATGCGCGGGCGGCTTCATCCGGGCTCAGGCCCGCTCCGCGGAGGGCTTCGCCGATGAGCCCGTCCAATCCCCACTCGAAGATCCGGGTCCGGCTCACGCGGCGGATCGCGGCGAGACAGAACAGGATGTTCCAGGCCGAGCGGCCTTTTTCAAGCGGCGCGCGCAGGAAGCTCACGGCTGAGGTGTAAGCAGCGCTCCCGGGGCGGGAGAAACGATTCTTGAGGAGCGGAAGCTCCAGGATCGCTCCGAGGTCGCGCCGAATTGCTGCGGATTCGAAGGCTGCCAGGTCCTGCGGCGTCGAGCCCGCGGTTTGGGCGACGGCGGTCCGTATTCGTATCGCTTTGGCCTTGATCTCCTCGCTGACGGCGGGATCAAGGACGACCTTGGCGGCGGCGGCGCGGACGCGGTGCTCCCACAGCCACTCGAGAAAGCCGGGATGGACGAGCTCCCGGAAGGCGTCCCGGATGGGCTTCGAGCCCATTTCCCGGATGGCCGTCTCGACGTCGGGGACGCCCCGGCCGCCGAGCTCGGCCGCGAGCTTGCCGTATCGGCCGTCGGGATGCTCCTGGACGGAGCGAAAATCCATATAGACCTTGAATTTATACGCTCCCAGCTCGACGAACAGTCCCTGCTCGCAAAGCTCGCGGCAATTCCGGATGTATTCGAGTCCCGCGATCCGGTCCTTGAAGATGAGCCACGCCGTTGGATCGTCGCCGATGCCCATGCCCTCGCGCAGGCTTTTTCGGATGAGAGTCTTTCCGTTCTCGCCGTTTCCCGTCTTGACGGCGTACGCCGCCGACATCCGGATCCAGCCGCGCGTTTCCGCATACTTGTTGTGATAGACGATCAGAGCGCGTTCGCCGCCCCGGCCGTTCGAATAGGCGTAGACGTCCTCGTCGACTCCGCCCCGCTCGCGCTCGAAGTCGTAGAGCAGGAAGTTCTCGGCCTCCGAGAAGAGGTACCTCTTGTGGAGGAGCGGGACGATCTCGCGCACATGCCGGTCGACGAGCCAACCGTTGGGGTGCTCGTCGTAATACGCCCGGCGGTACTCCATCCCGTATTTTTCGGAGAGTCCTTCGAACTGCCCGTGTCCGATCATCGGGAGTCCGGGCAGAGTGGCCAGCATCACGCACACGCCGAAATATTTGTCGCCGTCGCCGAACTGCTCGATCGCCGTGCGCTCGTCGGGGTTGTTCATGAAGTTGACGTAGCGCTTGAGGACCTCCGGGTCGAACTTGAGCGTGGACTTGATGACGCTGCGGTACTTGGCGTTGTCCTCATCGCGGAGCATGTTCATGAAGGCGCTGTTGTAGACGCGGTGCATGCCCAGGGTCCGGACGAAGTACCCTTCCATCAGCCAGAAGGCTTCGGCGAGAAGGAGGGTGTCCGGCGCCTCCGCGGCCGCCCGGTCCACAACCTCGCGCCAGAATTCCACGGGCATGGCCTCGTCGAGCTGCTTCCGCGTCAGGCCGTGCTCCGCGCGGGAGGGGATGGCCCCGCCCGTCCCGGGCTCCGGGAACCACAGCCGCTGATAATGGCGCTTGGCCAGAGTCATCGCCGCATCGAAGCGGATGATGGGGAAGTGGCGGGCGACGTGGAGGATGGTCTGGATCACGGCCTCACGCACTTCGGGCTTGAGGAAATCGAGCTGGGCGGTGTCGTTCCAGGGAAAGCTCGTACCGTCGTTGCCGTGGTAGATGTACCGGACGGCGCCCGTCCATTTGTCCGTGCGCTGGAAGACGACGGCGGCGTCGGCGCGGTCATAGTAACGGTCCTCGATCCGGATGCCCACGCGCGCGTCCCAGGAAAGGTCCGGGCCCGTGTAGTGGTAGGCGGGGTAAGGCGGCTCGTCGAGGCCGATGAACCAGTCGGGGTGTTCGATCACCCAGCGCGAGTCGACGCCCATGTGGTTCGGGACCATGTCGCTGGCGAGCCGGATGCCGCGCCGGAGGGCCCGGCCGCGGAGGTTTTCGAGCGCCGCCTCCCCGCCCAGGTCTTTGGCGATGGCGTAGTCGAGGAGCGAATAAGCCGAGGCGACGGCCTCGGGATTGCCCATCATCTGTTTAATGTGGCGCGATGCGGGGCTGCGCTCCCACAAGCCGATGAGCCACAGGCCCGTGACCCCCAGGCTGCGCAGCCGGTCGAGCTCCTCGTCGGGAATCTGGTAGAGCCGGGTGATGGGACGGAGGTAGTGTTTCGAGAGCTGGTCGAGCCAGACATAAGTGTTTTTGGCGATGAGGACGAGGTGCGGCATCCAGTCGAGGTCGGTCGAGTAGCGCTCGGGCTCAGGCTCGGGGCCCTGGGCGCTTTCCGCGGCCGCCTGCTCGGGGCCAAAGAGCGCCAAGGAGGCAAGCTGGGCCCCGGGGCCGAAGACCGGCAACGAGGCCGGCCCGGGACCGTGGAAGGCGGCTTTCTCCTCTTCGCGGATGAAATCGAGGCCGCGGGCGGCGCGGGAAATGATCGTTCCCAGGACGGCGCCCCAGCGCTCGCGGATAAAGGACAATTGGCCGGAGAGCGAATGGGGCGAGGCCAGGGCGGGAGCGCGCAGGAGATCGAGGAGAGTGAGCCGTTCGGCCCCGAAGACGGGTTGTTCGGCGAAGAAGTCCTTGAGCCCGGCCATGATCTCGGGATAGGCCGTTCCTTCGGCGAGCGGCGCGTCGTCGAACATCTCCTTGAACGGGGCGAAGGCCGGGTTGAGGTTCTCCACCCAGAGCATCACCAACTCCTCCAGGGCGGTTTGGCGATGGGGGATCCCCGCCGTCGCTCCGGCCAGGTATTCCTTGGCCGCGATCCGGCCTTGATAGACGGCCACGGGCGGAAACTCCTCGACGAACCGGAGCAACGTGGTCTCGACGGCTCCGGGCCCGACGTTCGCCGTCAGCCATTCGAGCGCCTCGTCCATGACCTTCGAATTCGTTCTCTCGCGGTAGGCCCGGAGGAGTCCGTGTTGGAACTCATCGATGAGCCCAAGGGCGTTGATCTGGCCGGGGCGGACGGCATTTTCGGGCGGGCGCTTGGCATTGACCTTCTGGGCGAAGGAGCGCGCCGCGGCGAAATCGGCGAAGACGACGTTGCCTTCCGTGGTGAAGAGGGCGTCCTCGAAGCCGTAGTAGTCGCGGGCACGCCGCGATACGTGGAATTCAAGCCCTGCCATGCTCGCTATTATAAACCAAATAGGG
>Ga0315277_10001403_pt1 | contig 35206 bp, 28 predicted proteins | sample YL17G05_15_MG_FD_203695 | JGI IMG/M metagenome (GOLD analysis project Ga0315277, IMG submission 203695) | Sediment microbial communities from Yellowstone Lake, YNP, Wyoming, USA - YL17G05_15 | ecosystem: Environmental > Aquatic > Freshwater > Lake > Sediment | place: USA: Wyoming | collected...
TCTCATCGACAGAGAAGGTGCCTGATTGCTTCAGAAGATTAAAGAGTTCCATGCGTTGCTCAAAATCAGCTACGCAAACGCCCGAGCAGAAGTTGCAGCGGGGATTCGTGTCCTCAAGGGGTCGGAAACCGACGTTATCTTGGATTCCCGCCCTCAAAATTTCGTCTAGAATTTTTTTATTGAGATTACGATGCGCTTTGGGTGTATCCTTGGAGAATAGCATTTCTTTCATGAGATTTTGCAGAAATTTCTGATCCCTCATATTTTCCTCGGAAATGTTCGCGATACTTATCGGCAAAACGCCCCAAGTCGACCAAGATCCATCGGCAATAAGCCCTGTCCAACCTAGACACCCAATCCCGCATCTTCCGAAGATATTCCGTTTCGCATGGATTTCGCGACTTCCTCCAATAATGATAGGCTCATCCTCTTCGTCTTTTGAGAAATAGCCGGAATTGCACACTTTAACGCAAAGCTTGCATTTGTTGCAGTTGCTTTCTTCTGCCATAGGATCCGGTTCCAGAGGGGCGGTGGTCAGAACGCCTCCTAAGTGTAAAGCTCCCCCATATTCCTTCGTAACGAGCATCCCTGACCAACCAAGGTGCCCTAATCCGGCAGCTACGGCGCCGTATCGCAAGGAAAAGTCTGGGTATAGGCATTGCCGTCCAAAAGTTTCTGCTAATTTTTTAGTGATTATATTCTTTCCAAAGCCCAATCGAAGCGCAAACCTGCCCAGTCTAAACAACATTTTCCTTTTGAATATATTTTCATCTAATCGGTACTGCCCATTGGGAATCACGGGATGCGCTTTATATTCAGTATTTTTTTCGATGAACTTGGCAATCTCCGTTGCGATCTTCCACGCAGTTGAATAGGCTAAGTACATCTCTTTTGCAAGACTCATTCGTTCGGTCTTTGAAAAGTAGTTTTTCAAGGTTTCAAACGAAGTTGGATACGCCCAAATAATGCAACTTTGAGCTCCGGGCAGACAATAATCCATATCTCCGGAGGGGGGGCTGTCTTTCAGTCGCTCTTGACTTCCGACTCCCACTAATTTTGCACCATTATTTAGAGCAATTTCTTTGACTTTTTCTTTTAATTCTTTTAAATCCATCTTAGTTTCACCCTTTTTTCGGCTAGAACCTTAAACCTCTTAGATTAATCCATTTTAACTACCGGGAATTGGTTCCCGCTCCACCCGCTTCATGATTATAGCTTCATTGGGACAAGTAACCGCACAAAGACCGCAGCCCATGCACCGGTCTTCATTGATCTGAGCTATCTCTTCCACATTGATTGCTCCGAATTTACAGCGATCAGTGCAAGTTCCACAAGCTTCACAATTTTCAGCCTTAATTGTTGCAATAAAATTCGCTTTTGCTATTGCTTTCGGGTTACTCAGTCCAGGTCGTGTTAATCCTGCCAATAAACCGCAGCAACATTCACAACATTGACAGAGGATATTATTTGGACCTGCATAATTATCCGTTGTATGGACCAACCCCAATTCTGAGGCTTCTTTCACGATTTTAATGACCTCTTCTTTGGTTAATCGTTTATTTTCAGGATCGCCTAGAGTAAGGATGGCTTCAGCATTTGGTCCTAATAGAACACAATTATAGACTGGATATTTATCCTTACATTTCCTAACTCCTTCTATATCTGCTCTTCGGCGACATGGACATGGTATTAGAGCGAAGCTCTCAGTTTTTTCAATGATATTATAAACCTCCTCAATGGGAACAATACTGCGCCTATCCTCAATTTCTTCACTGACTGTCAAAATACGTGTTCGAGGCGTCCCCTTATAGCTTGTCTCCCAACTTTTATAATACCCTTCCTTCTCAAAGAATTTATGGCTCAACTCGGCAAACTCTTTGATATCCTCTCGGTCTAAATTTCGTTTTAAGATAAAAGGCGCGTCATATATCATTAAAGGTGTCGGAATCGCATATCCGCCTGCTTTCATCAGGAAAAACTTCTCAGCAAGTCCTTCTAAAATCTTGGTTATTTCCTTTTTATCTCGATTCAGCTTTTTGGCAAGCGCATTGGCCGTTACCGCCTTTGGGAAAACCTCTAAATGTTGTACGACCTCCGCAGCCTCCTCCTCGTAAAGCAAACTTAGATACATCAAATAAGTCCCTGTGGGGTCACCATTAGCATTTTTGGGGACTCCCTGTTGGACCTTGCTCAATTTATTGGCTATATGCAGTAAGGCAACCCTATGAGCATCTGAACTAATCATTCAACTTCTCCTCTGAATCGTTTTTTATTCCCTCTTCTCTTTCTCGTTTATATTTTTTTACCTGCCTCCTGAGATAATCCCATGCCGGAGGACCTGCGGGAGGTGTTCCAAGGACAAACCGAGTGGGTTGCCGCATGTTAAATACTCCTCCAGATTTGAACAAGTTTTTGACGATATAAAATAGTAGAGCGCCCGGAAAGCCGATGGCCATCTCCTCCTCTTTCGTTAGTGATAGTGTGCGGTCGCCCGTCCCTGGCAGGACCACTTGCGGCTTATTGGTAACGAAAGGCACCAATACCCCTTTAAGACAGGATTCACCGTACCCGATGAAACTCGACGTTACTACGTATTTACCTTCATAACTCAACGCATGAATCACGTGGGTGATTTGAGCGGGGTCCCCATACATCAAAATCACATCCGGAATCACAATTGTGCGTGTCAGAGGTGACACAATGAATCCTTTGTGATCTTTTATTTTCTCAAACGTTTTTTTATTCGCAAGCTCACTAAATGCTGATTGAACTGCCAGTTCCGCGTTTAAATCCTTATGATATCCGGACTTCACTTGTGAGGTGATAATATCTTTTATGGGGACTTTCTCCCATTGATGGACCAGTGAAGACGTATAGCATAAATTGTCGTCAATTGTCATCGCAACATCCGCGCCCCAGCGCCTTACCATCGTAAAGGATTGACACAAACTCAGCAGCTGCCCCATTTTGGAAGGTTGCTGGACGCCTTCTGGAATTTCTGCTACATCTTTAATGAATTTTATTGCCACTGGATACGTTAAAAGACGCAATTTATTATATAAATCCTTACCAACTTGTCTATATTCTTCTATTTCAGGCAATTCGTATCCCCATTATCAAATTAATAAATTTAGCATTATTATTTTTCAGCAATTTTAGGGCGTATCTTCTCCCATTGCGTCCCTACGGAACATGCCTTCATGCATTCAATACAATAATCCACATCGGTAATATAATTTTGGCTCATTTCGATGAACACATCGCGTATTTGATTATTTTCCCATAATAACCGGAGATATTTTGGCCAATCTCGAAATTTCTCTGGATAAACCTGCTTAAACCCCTTGGACCAGTAACTATAGCATTTGTCACAATCGTACTTTCCATCTTTTAAGGCTCCTACAGGACATGCCTTTTCACAGCTTTTACATTTGGTACAGAGGCTTATATCCAAGGGCGTATCAGGTTCGAGCGGTGCTGCCGTGATGATGGCTCCCAGCCGCTGATGAGGTCCGAATTGGGGTGTTAATAATAAGTTCGACCATCCCAGCTCACCTAATCCAGCACTTACTGCGGCATGTTTCAGGGAGAGGTGTCCCAATGTCCTTGTATGTATCAATTTCTTGCCCGTTTGAGGATCCAATTTGTAAATTTCAACAGGCTTATCTGCTGAAATAGGCATTGAAAGGAATCCATTCTGCTCTAAATAACGCCCTATTTTTTCCGCGACTTGATCTAGGAGACGTGATGTCTGCATCTTATTGCGCGTCCAAATTTTAATGTAGGGCGCGAAAGCAGCTCCCAAGCTATGAGCAACAGCCATCACAATGACACTCTTTGCAGAAGGCATTAATGCCGTGGCGGGACGCGGTGGCTTTGCCAATAACAAATTTTTGGCATCCGTAATTCCCACAAGATCAATACCCTCTGCTATAATCATTTCCTTAATTTGATTGGTATCCATAACAATCAACAATAGAGCTTTCGATGTTTAAGGGGGAATTCGTTGTAGACCGTTTCAGCTTCCTCGGGAGGTAGAACAATGATATTTCCATCTGGTTCTTGTAGTACACATCCAGATTTTGTCAAAAGTTCATAGTTCTTCCTTGTTTCTTCTTTATTTCCAAAACAGATTTTCTGACACATTCCACAGGTGATCAATATCTTTTTTTCTTTTAGAATCATGTTGAAATAGCCGCCGCCTTCCAGTTCTCCATTTACTCTTCTTTCAGGCCATTTCAAATATTTCACTACGCTATTAACGAGGACCCCCGCTAACTTATTCTCATCATCGCCTTCAGGAAGTGTGAATCGTCCAGGCGACCAAGTAGACCATTTCCCGGAGGGATGAAGTCCACTAAACCCCCCACAGACCAGTTGGCACCGATATTTGCTATGCCGTATGGAATAACTAAATGTAACTCCTCCAATAGTAACTTCAATTTTCTCTTTAGGGTCAAAAAAGCCTGCGGAGCAAACCTTTGTGCATAATTTGCATCCTGTACAAAAAGAATCTTCCGAAGGTATGGGATCAGTGGCTTCTAGTTCGGCATCTGTAACCACTGTGCCAAGAATAATAGCCGTTCCGTAATCCTTAATTCCAATATTACCCGACCATCCAAAAGATCCTACGCCAGACCTTGCCGCAATGTAGCGGTGTGATAAATCAGGGGGCATATCCTTTTTCCAGCCTTTGACCTCTTTTCGATACACATTATTGCATTCAACGCCTACTGCCTTGAACCCCTTGCTCTCGAGCCATTCAGCGAGTTCACGCGATAATTTGGATGATTTCAAATTGACGGCGAAATCATCATCTTGGGCTTCTTTATGAATTTCTTTGGCTAAAAACCGGCGTATCATATCCCGATCCAAGGGCAGCGCAAAACTGATTGCCGACCGCGCCTCAGGTAAAATATAACTGAGATCAGTTGACGGTGGTCCGCCAGATAACGTTTCAAGGGTCGCAAAACCGACTCGTAATGCTCCCCGTTCCTTTAAAAAAGTCTCAACCTCTTTATTAAGGGTGGTAATAGTCTCTGTAGTCATAAAAATCAACCCTATTTGTTATCTAATGTATATTTATCCGAAAATTTTTATAATAAGCTATTGATCATTTAGTGTTCTATATTACTAGGTGAAACGAATATGAGCGAATCGAGTCCGATAATAATTGATCAAGATAAGTGCATTAATTGTTTTGAATGTGCGCGAGTCTGTCCCACCTCTACCTTATATAAAAGGCACGAAAACCTCCAATTAGCCAAAGATGCAGCCGTGCGGTGCATTGGATGCGCGCACTGCCTCGCAATTTGCCCGGTGGATGCTATTACGATATCCCGCTACACGGATGCATCCGAAATAATTCCAGTCTCCGACGTTAAATTTAGTCCTGAGACCCTCTTGCAGTTTCTGCGCGCACGAAGATCAACTCGCCTCTTCAAACCAGATCCCGTTGATAAAAAAGATTTGGACCTATTAATCAATGCAGCCCGTTATGCGCCTTCAGGACATAACGATCAGACTTCTGAATTCACGGTAATTACCGGTGAGCGCGTGAAAGAAATCAAAAATGCCATGATTCAAGAAATTGCCCCCGTTCTGAAGTCGCTCCCCGATGATCCCGCAGCTGCGGCTGAGCTCCTCAAAAAGTTCTTACCGCAGGCATCCAGCGATGTAATAATCTCGATGTTCGGATTAATGAAAGAATTAGTGCAAGTCATGGCAGAGGGTGGACGCGATCGTCTCTTCTGGGATGCACCTGCATTGATCATCATTCACGCAAAAAAAACCTCATCAGGATTTCCAGCGGCATTAGAGAACGCGTGCCTCTCCGCAGCGTATATAATGTTGATGGCGGAAACCATTGGTCTAGGAACCTGCTCCATGGGAATTTTAATCTACTCTCTTGGACTTTCCCGGAAAGTGAAGAAACTAATCGAAATCCCAAAAGACAATCGAGCCCTGTACGCTCTTGTGGTTGGGAAAAAAGATTTGGTCTTCCGAAAATTAGTCCCACGCAATAAGCCCAAAGTCAATTACGTGGAGTAAATTGATTCTATAGTCCTATCGTTTTGAGGATTTCGATAGAAGCTTGATTATTAATTTTTTTTTCTCATCCAATTCGACAACGCCTGAAGCCCTAAGTGATTTAAGATTCTCGCGCCGTTCTGCTTCAGTCTGCCCGCAGACCAGCTGACAAAAAGCGCAATATACTCGAAAATCATTAACGGGCTTGACTGCTTTTCCAAAACCCAGCAGAGTATCTGTATTTAAGCGTAATACATTTTGTGCTTGCAATCCACCCGCAAGGAGGAATTCCTTTAAGGTCTGATTAAAAGCCTTATCCGCCTCTGCATCATCCGCTGGAATAGAGATTCGCCAGGGCGACCACGTTCCCCATTCTTTGAATTTCGATTGGCCCGTGAATCCACCACACGACAGAATACATTTCGATAATGAATGTTTTTTACCGATCGTCTCCTCGATTTCACCAATTTTCACGGTTTGTGAATCTTCCGAATCAAAAAACTGCCCTTGGCATACACTTGTGCAGATTTTGCACTGATTACAGGGGCTCTCTAACAATTGCGGATCAGAATTTAATTTTGCATCAGTTACAACGGCTCCCAAGTAAATACGCGCCCCGTATTCCGCTGTTATTAAATTTCCACTCCAGCCAAGGCGCCCTATTCCACATGCGACCGCAGCATACCGGAGCGAAATTTTGGGAGTCAAATCTGGGTCATAAAAATTATCACGCTTTTTTATGAGTTCAACCAGGGGATCATTGGGGTTTTTTTCGATTAACGCAATCAAATTCTTCATTTGATCGAGACTCTGGTTTACCTTTTTTCGTTTGACACGGCGATAATCCATATTTACCTCGCAATTTACTGCATGGTATCCCTGAGATTCTAAAAACTCTTTAATAGCTTCCCCAATTTCTTCTAATTTATGATAGGTTTCCCCTTCTAAGCGCGACATCCTTTCTTGTGCGGCTTTATTTTTCTTTCCTAAAAAATCTCTCACGATTTCTTGATTTAAAGAAACTGCAAATCCAATGACAGATTCAACCGAAGTTAAATAATAGGTTGGATCAGAGTATTTATTATCTATTAACCGGTCTTTAGAAGTAATACCTACTAAATTGGCTCCAGCATTTCTTGCTATCTGCTTTATTTGTTGCTCAAAGCTCAATTCTATACCTCTTTCCAAGGGTTTAAGAGGTTTTTTTATTGCTTAGTCTTTTTGATTTCTTTTTCTAGTTTCTTCTTCTCTTTCAATAGGTCTTTTTGTGACTGTTGCAATTCCCCACGCTGTTTCTTGAGATCTTCACTCTCTTGCTTCAATTCTTCCATTTTCCGCTTCTTTCGTTCCTCCAGAATTGGTCTCAAGAGGTGGTTGATGTATATGAGGCTTGAAATCAGGAGGCCGATGAATTGGGCGATAAATACCCAGTAATAGTAATTTGAAAAAATCAAGCCGAACATTGCCGTGATTGGAGGGATGAAGGGCTCTAGTAGGGCTATTATCATGATCACAATACAGGCGCCGATTAACAAGAAAATCTCAAATTTGAGGGGGCGCTCGCTGGTAAAGATTAAATATATTCTTAACCATATGAAAATAAAGATAGCAGTAAGTGGCATAAAAATTAGGCACCCTATGCCCAAGAAAATAAAGGTAAAGATGGCAATTTGTCTCCGGACCTCGTTCAACTGGTCCTTCAAATCGACTTGTTTCTGTATTTCGACTTTTGCATACTGCTTTCGCCATGATTGAAATCGGGTTTTAATTCCCTGAATGGTCTGTGTTACGGATTTCTTAAGGACATCCTTTTCGCCAATAGTCTTATACACAAAGAACTTGGCCTTTAGCAAAGGCCAGATATACATGGTAATGAACAGCGAGGCAATTCCGTAGACATACAATATTATATCCAAAATATTTTCATTAACCCCTGGATTGAGAATACTGGTGATAATTTTGTAAGGCCCCTGATAAATTAAGACGATTATCAGAACGAATACAATGAAAATTAAAAGGCGTCTGACATTGGCACGATTTTCTTCACCGCTGAACCATTTTTCAAAATGGGTAAGCACAAAAATTATGGCGGTAGAGAGTCCCATCGGAAGTCCGAACCCCGCTAAAAATTTAATGACAACTAGGAAGACGATCAATGTAGAGGTGAGTGAGAATTCCCCTAATAATAAAATATATAACATTATACAGGTTGTTACCGCTAATATTGCGATCCAGATGAGAATTATTTTTTTAACTATTGGTTCCATATCGATTCATCCTTATTATTATCGTATTACAAATGAAAAATGATAATTCTATAAGTTTTAAACGACAGCATACTTCCTATTTTAAAAAAGTATTAAAATATTTTCATATACGTTCTGATTTAATCTCTTTCTCGTATTGCTTTCTTTTTTCCGTTAGATAGGTTGGGACCGGCACATCCCACCAGCCATGAGCGGGGCTCCCTGAATAGGGATATTCCCGATTTACCAAGATTTCTATCACCGCAGGTTTTCCCGACTCCAAAGCGCGTTTAATTGCGGGCTGAATTTCTTCGCCTTTCGAGATTTTTTCCGCATAACACCCAAACCCTTCCGCAATCACCTTAAAGTCTGGCGAATAGAGGGCTCCCTTCGCATCCAAGAACTCTGTCGCATACGCCCGATCTTCCCCATACGCTGCCATCTGTAAGTCTTTAATGGCAATCCACCCCTGATTATTGATGAGAATAATTAGAATTGGAATATTATACTGTACCGCCGTAGCGAGTTCCTGCATCGTCATTGAAAAATCCCCATCCCCGACCATCCCGACCACTTGGCGGTCCGGCGCAGCTAATTTTGCGCCAATGGTCGCCGGGAGCGTGTACCCCATTGTTGAGAACCCCCCTGCAGTAATACAAGTCTTAGGTTCGTAAAATGGGAACTCCTGGAGCATTTGTGCTTGAATATTGCCTGAAGAGGTTATCACAATCGCATCCCGCGCTAAAGCCTTACGCACTTCCTGCAACACTGTGGAGATCATCACAGGTACTTTTTTATCATCTTTAAACTTTTGAAGCGATTGGAACCATTCCTTTTTCAACATTTGGAATTCTTTAAAATAAGCAGATTTTTCATAATTCCTTTTAGCCCCCCTTGCCTTTAGTTTATTAATTAATTCTTGGAGTATAACCTTAGCATCCCCCACGATTCCCACCTTCACTGGATAGTTTTTCCCAATTTCAGCAGGATCAATGTCAATCTGCACCAATTTTGTAGGTGGAATTGCAAAACTCACCCCCTGTTTATAGGAGGAAGACGTTTCATCCGCGAAACGGCAGCCTACGGCGATTAGCACATCCGCGGTAGAGCTCAGTTTTAAGCCGCAGGTAGTACCTTTGGAGCCGGTATGCCACGCATAAAGCGGATGATCCTCAGGAAAAGCACTCTTTCCCATCATTGTAGAAATGACCGCAGATCCAATTAGCTCTGCAAATTCTTTTAACTCCTCAAAAGCTTCGGAACTCATGACCCCGCCTCCAATCAACATTACAGGTCGCTTTGCGGTCGAAATTAATTCCACAGCCTCCTCTATTTTCTGGGAATCGCCTCTAACTCGACCATCTGATCTATACATCTCTAACTCTGGAACCTCTAAATCGATGGAATCACACTGCACATCCATAGGGAGATCGATATGCACCGGCCCTCTTCGTCCCGCCATCATTACATTAAACGCACGCTGCATTATACTTGGCAATTGTTCTACCTTCGCAACTTGCCAAGATCGTTTGACAAGGGGTTCAAGGACCCGCGGGAAATCGGAGTCTCTGGTCCGCTCGAGTTCCTGTAACACTCCTTTACCGCGCATATGGACATGGGTATCGCCTGTAATTACCAGCACAGGAATCGAATCGACGTAAGCGCTGGCTAATCCAATCGCCGTATTGATGGCCCCTGGACCAATAGAGGTAAAAACAGCAAGTGGCTTCCCAGTCACGCGATAGTAAGCATCTGCCATATGGACTCCACTCATTTCTTGCCGCATCTGGATGACCTTAATCTCGCTGTGCTTACTCAGCGCATCGGTTAGACCTAAGCACCCATGCCCGGGTATCCCAAACACATATGGCAATTTTGCTTTCAGCAAATATTCCACGATAATTTCACTGCCCGTCAGCCGCATAAAATCACTCACCTAAATTTCGATTTACTGAGAAATATAAATAAGAATCATTTTCAATCATTATTTTCTCCTTTCCTATTTATTTGAATAATGGAAATATACTGATATAAATTAATTAAGGGATTGCTGATTTCTTGTCGTTTCTTCCCTACCGCGAACCAAGGATAGCAACGCCCCAAGAAGACAGATGAAAATCGTAACGATTAATGCCGTAACCAACCCATTCAAGAATGGTTGTTGAATTAAGCTTGGATCCCCAGTATATTCTCCAGCCATAATTAGATTTAGGACAGAGGGTAAAATAAAGATTGATAGAATTGCGCTTAGTAAACCGATGCTAATGGCTTGTCCTGTAACTCGCATGGTACTTAAAGTTCCCGATGCGATCCCATACTGTCTTTTTTCCACAGATTTCATAATTGCTGATTGGTTCGGCGATGAAAAAAATCCAATGCCTACTCCTAATATGAGTTGACTCAAAAGAATAAACTCAATTGGTAGATATATAAGAAAATTAATTAAAATCAAAAGTGCAATCGACATAGTAGTCATCCCAATAGCACATAAGAACCTGGTTCCTACTTTGTCCGAATATCGCCCAATCAAAGGCGAAGTGATTGCCATCATCATTGGTGAAGGCAGCATAAGTAGCCCCGCTATCGCAGGATTGATCCCCAGAATTGATTGAAGATAAATTGAAATCAAAAACCCTACTCCCATTATAGCAATGTAATTGATTAATGCGGCAGCATTTGCAGCCGCAAATATTCTGTTATGTCTGAATAATGCAAGACTGAGCATCGGAAATTCTACATTTTTTTCAACGAAAATAAAAGCCAAGAAACTTATGCCTGAAATAATCAGGAGTGCTACAATTGGGATCGACACCCATCCTAGCTGATTTCCTAGCGTTAGAGCCACCAGAAATGTTGCTAGGGAAAGACCAAACGTGGTTGTGCCTAAAATATCAAATCTTTCCCCTTTTGTCCCAATTTCTGCCTCTTTAACTTTCAAGTAACTGAATAAGATGAGAACGACGCCGATTGGCAAGTTTATGTAGAATATACTTCGCCAAGTCAATGCCTGGACAAGAAAACCTCCTAGAACTGGCCCTAGAACGAGCCCAAAATAAATTCCAGCAACGTTAATTCCCAGGGCTTTACCCGTTTCCTGTTTTGAAAATGCCTCCGTCACCATTGCAATCGAAGTCGCCGCAATTAAAGAAGCCCCTAATGCCTGAATCGCCCGATAGAATATTAAGAACTCTCCCGTGACTGCTGTTGCTGATAGTAGACTCCCAATCGTGAACACAATTAAACCTAATAGAAAGAATCTTTTCTTTCCGTGAAGATCAGCCAACCGCCCAAACCCAATCAAAGTAATTGCCATTATTAACAGGTAAATGATCGGAATCCATTGTACGACCTCGAAAGTGGCTTTTAAATCCTCTGAAAGCGCGGGAATTGCAATATTTAGAATACTCCCATCCAATGACGTCATGAAAACGCCGATGGTGGTGAGAACTAAGAGTTTCCATTTATATTCCAAACTTGCACATCCATTTCCAAAGTTTATGGATTCTTTCTATTAAACAACTGACACAATTTAAAACGGAATATAATATTTAAGGAAATAATACGCTATACCATTAATTCCATAAATTATATTCTAATTCAACATCTAAAAATCATTAAGGAATTTTCCTTCAAAACCCTTCTCTTGGTTTTCAATATTTCTTCTATATGGTCACTTTTTGCAAGAAAGTTAAGATATTACTTTTATTACCAGAGGAACATAAGAGATCGACAAAAATCAGTTAGTGATCACCGCAAGAATACAGATGAGAATCAATCTGAAAAGTTTAAATGCTACCATCTCCTTTTTCCAACAAAGGAATTAATCATCAAAGGTGAAAACAAAAATGGAACCATCGGAATACAACAAGAAACTGATGGAATTAATAAAACAGGCGATCAATGCCTTTGCGGGTTCAAAATATGAGATTGAACTTGATCCTTTGTATGATACAAAAGGAAATGAGGAATTGAACACCGCTGGAAAACTCCAAATTAAATCCATCAAGATTTCTGGAATGCGAGGATCATTAAAAGAAAATGAATAAAATCAACCAAAAATTTAACTTAAATGCGGTTGAATTGCTTTTTTTGCTCTTGATTTTTTTTATATTATTTCAAATTTATCTCTTTCAACATTAAGAGATTTTATTTACTTCTTATTTGCACGTCCTTAAACTTTTTGAAAATTTGATAATCAGAAACTCTGTTATCATGCGTTTCTATATATTTAATTGCTTCCTCTTCGGTATCGAACTCCTGAACATCGTAAATTCCTTGACCCACTGAACGAGTAAAAGGTATATTGGTTTTACCACTTTTGACCACAATAAACTCTTTCTTAACGACCATCTTTCATCATATATTCATTTTTTGATATCATTACTTTGTCCTATTTTTAAATTCCTGATTCTTTTCCGTTAAAACTTTATTTTCTGAAGAGAAATTGCACATTCGATAACGAATTGAATACAAAAATTTGCATTCTCTTCATTAAATTTATTTTCATCAATTTCTCGTTTTAGAACTGTGAAATTACCATCAATACTCATAATTATTTTATAAGAACACATCCTTAATTTTGCATATTTTATGGGATCGATTCCTAAACTAATAATTTTCACTGAATTGGCAAGTTCATTAATTGGATTTATAATTACATCGCTATGTGTTCTCTCATTATAACCTAATTCACTAAGAGTAAAAAAATATCGTCTATCCATAGGATCAAGTTGGCTAAAAAACTCACGTAAGAGAATTGTAAAGGCAATTGCCGATTTTGTAATACTATCTTCGTATTTTCTTTCCTTAAATAACTGCTCTGCTTCTTTAATATAAGTTCGAGTTTTTTCACAAATAGCTGGTTATATCCGTAGTTCTATAGTAATTCTTTCGATGCGACATTAAATATTAGTTTAAGTAAAGTGTATTCAGATATGCTTGATAAACTTCTAAAAAGGGTATATATAAATTATAACTTCACTAGATTGCATGATCAAACAAGGGAATTGCGCCCCCATAAACTCCACAAACAGTGTCCTCTCGGAAGATTGCATGATCAAGCAAGGGAATTGCTCTGTTTTTTTCTTACTTCACACATAACTCCTTGAAGACAATTGATTCCGATAACTGGATCATATGGAGGATAAAAAGAACATACGAAATTAATATTTGTTTCTAAATATTCTTCTTCATTACTCTTTTTCTCAGGAAAACTCCACCCATAAACTCCACAAACAGTGTCTTCTCTAATTTTTCCAGAAATTTTTGCTTTATGAGTTATGATTCCGTGATTTGTGCATATCTCCACGATATCTCCTGACAGAATTTTACGTTTTTGAGCTGTATTTGGATGAATGAGTAATTCTGGATATTCTCCAACTTTTTTGACCCAAGGATAGTCAGCACTTCTTGTAAGATAATAATTTGGTAATCTTCTAGATGTAAGATATAAGGGAAACTTTTGACCAATTTCTGGTTTAGATATTGCATTTTCACCACATTCTTCATATATTGGAAGTGGAGGATATCCAAATTTTTCCAATCTTGATGAATATAATTCCACCTTTTTAGAAGGTGTTTTAAAACCATGTTTTTTATATTTTTTATATTTTGGTCTCCATTTTAATAATCCTATCCACTTTAAATTTCTATAATTAAAAATTATACCTTTTCCAGCTATCCATTTTGTAAAATCTTCAGCTTTTTTCCACTGCATTAAGTTTTTCTCTATAATACCTTTTTTTACAAGAATGTCTGCGATATCATGTAATATTTGAAATGAGTCTCTACAATTTTCTGGGGCCTCAACCAATTTAGGCATAGCTCTTACCCAACTTCCGTAAGAACTCGCACATATAAAGTCAAATTCATAAAGATGTTTAATGGGGAGGATTAAATCTGCCATATCTGATGTGGCACTTGGATTAATAGCCATGACCATCAAAAAATCAAGATTCTTAATTGCTTTTATCACTTTTTGTGAGCTTGCATAAGCTAAAACTGGATTATTCCAAAATACAATCCAACCTTTAATTGGATATGTAGATTGATCTAACATGCTATCAATTATCGAAGGATTATGTGGTCTTCTCATTACTGCCTCTGGACCCGACCAAAGTGGAAATTTTTCAATTCCTATGATTTGCTTTTCAACATCCTCAGATACTTTGGTAATTTCTAATGGATTAACCATTACGTAATCTTTTCTACTAGGAGGACCTTGTGGTAATCTATTCCCTCCCTTAATATCTATATTCCCACAAATTGAAATAAGAATTGCAAAAGCACGACAAGTTTGGGTAGAATTTGAATGCTGACATACCCCATTATTACCCCTATAGCTTGAAGGACCATTTGTTGCATACATTCTTGCGGCTGCTTTTATATCATCTACATCAATTGAAGTAATTTTAGAAGCCCACTCTGGTGTATATTGTTGAATATGATTGGATAACCTATCAAATCCTATGCAATACTTTTCAACGAATTTCTTATCATAAAGTGATTCATTAATAATTACATTGATCATTGCAAGCGCGAGAGCACCATCCGTTCCGGGTCTGATTTGTAGATATAAATCTGCTGAATCTGCAGCCTCAGTCTTTCGTGGATCAACTACAATCAATTTTGCTCCTTTCTCGAGTGCAGATTTTATATGTTGCCACTGCCCCCCCGAAGAATGCGGAACATTGGTTCCAACTAATAAAATACATTTTGAATTTTTAAAATCTTGGGAAGCACGATAAATTGTAAGACATTCGCCATATGTCAAAGGTTCAGCAGTTTCTGCTGTCCCCTGACATAAATCACGGTTAGTCATGGTGTTTGGACTACCAATGGTCTTCATAAACATTGGTATTGAAGGCCATTCTGCCATTGTTGAACATATAGATTTTGCCCCATATTTCTTAATAATTGAGCCAATTTTTTCGGATGCTATTTCATATGCTTCATCCCATGAAATTTCCTTAAATCCATTTTCAGTTTTTAAAAGGGGTGATTTAAATCTCTTTTCATGATATATTACTTGCCAATCTCGTCTACCTTTTTCACAAACATATCCTTTGCTTTGTGGATGCTTTTTATCGCCTTCTATCTTCAAGATTTTATTGTTTTTAACATCCACTGTTGCTACTACACCATCAGATGAAGGACAGCTCCATAAATGACAGATTGTTCGAATTTTTTTTATTTCCTTTTTTCGCCTCATAATTTCTTACCTTAGAAATCAAAGAAAAAAAATATTTTGATTCTAATTAAGAGTAATTTTTAAAGGATTATTTAATTGCTTTTTATCATTTAACCCGACTTAAATCTTATTGATTCCCTAAATTTCCTCAATATCTCTATTAAACGAAAAGTGATTCGGATTTTAACGGATTAAAAAGGGCAACCCGGTCGTCCGACATATTGTTTAGCAGGGTACGGGTGGAATATTTTGGATGATACGCTCTAAAGGCCGTTGGACAGTTAATAAGATCCAAGCGGTGAACCTTCACTGCGGTTAAAGCGGTTAATAGCTCGATGCACTTCAATTTGCCAATGTTAATCGCCGCATTTTCCCTACCCCGATTAGTCATGCGGTCGGCATGGTAACACACTTTTGCCGGGGAGAACTGTTTGGTCTTCGGGATCCCCGCAAAGTTTGTCGTGGATGAGGGCATAGGGCATTATGTTACGGTGGAGGAGACGCTCGCGATACTAAAGCAAGCGGAGAAGGAAGGATTAGTCCATTTGACACAGAACACTATTGACCGGCAGGGGTTTATCTGCAATTGCTGTACGTGCTGCTGTGGAATTCTGAGTGCGGCGGTCAAATATAATTTTTGGGATATTTTCCAGAAATCGGATTATGTGCCAGTCATCGATGACGCAAAATGTAAAAAATGCAAGAAATGCGTGGATGTCTGTCAGTTCTATGCGCTTACCTACATGGCTGGAGAAACGAAAGCCGAAGATAAGATATTAGTTCGGGAGGATATATGCATCGGCTGTGGCATTTGTGCCTCCAATTGTCCTCAAGAAGCCATCCATCTGAAGAAAGTTCGGGATGTAAAACCTGCCCAGAATTTCATTGAAGCCGTCCAAAAGATGATGACCGGCATGAATAAATAAGCGATGACCTTTTTTTAGAAAATTGATGATGACCTGCTCTTTCTGCGTCTGAAAATTCTTACATTAGTTCCATTAAAATCAAAATCTGTGATGATTTCTTTCCATGCCTTTTCTGTTGCATCTGCATTTCTGCGCCCTTCTTGGGATCCTCGGACTGGTCTTATTGGAAAAAGTTCCAGCAACCTCTGTGCCAATCCAATTCCAGTTTCTAAATATGCCCTCCGGTTCAGCATTAATTTTTATAATAATTTCTTTATAGTAAAAGAAGATAGATACGAATTGCACACCTATAGCTACGATTTCGCAATAGAAGACGACCCTTATAGGGATTTGATTAAGAAAATTGGTAGTAAAAAGAAAGAATATAGATGGTGTAACTGGGTTAATCCTCAAATGATTTCACAGCAAAAGGATTATAAACAGTTTCAAGGGTCGCGTTTATGGTCTTATTTAAGAGAACTAGTTGAAGGACAGGGAAATAATAAAAATGGACTTTTTGATGATTTTAAAAAGAATTTATATGTAACAGATCAATTAAAAATAAAATTGGAGAAAAGGAAAATAATATCAAAAATAAAATCTGATGAAAAAGGATTAAATAAAGAGAGAAAGTTAGATAAAAAGGAATTAAATAAGCAAATGAGAAGGATATTTAATGGAAATCTGGAACTAATGATTGAGATTTTGAAAGACGAATTAAAATTAATCCAGCCAAAATTAATAATACTAATGGGAAACTCCTTATTTTCTCAGGTCTTCGAAGATTATTCTTCTATTATAACTATCATAATTCCACATGAGGCTAATTTTAACCGTATTATAAATAGTTATCAAAGTGATATTCCTCTGCATTTTAATATTTTAGCTGATTTTTCTGCTGAAATATGCGAAAGCATTAGAAATAGAACAGAATTAATTCAAAATATAAAATTCGCTTTGTCCTAAATATTAAATAACTAATAACTTTTACTAAATATGATGGACCAGGAAATTAAATGCTTCATTTGCGGCAAAATTGAACGCTCGGGAAACATAAAAAAGAATATCTCCTTTTATATCAACTGGATCGAATATCTTCCGGGACAATGGATGTGTCAAGATTGTAAAAAAAACATCCATGATAAAAATCTAATAAAGTATAAGTTACAATTTCTCTCGAAAGATTCCTTAATGCGATAAAAGGATTCTATCTAATTTTAGTAGCCTGCCTTATAATAGCAATTTTTAGGAATGAATTTATAAAATCAAGGATTTTTAATCCTTAAAAACCTAACAGACTTAAACACTTGAACCGAAATTGAGATTATTTTGATGGGAAGCTAAAAATTGAAGATTATCAGCACAAATCCTGCGACATTAGAAAAGAATGGGGAAGTTGATGAAATTTCATTAGAAGAATTAAAAGTTTGTTTCAAGAATGCACAAGTTGCCCAAAGAAAATGGGAAAAAATCCCGTTAAAACAGCGAGTACGTGCTGTAGTGAAAGTCAATGAATACCTTGTAGAGCACATGGATGATATTTCGCTTACAATAACTAAAGAGGTTGGGAAACCCCTGAATGAATCCTTTATTTCCGAAGTTTACACCGCAATAGATTCTACTTTTTATTACTACAATAATGCTGAAAATGCTATTGCACGGAAAGATATCGAGCTCGGCTTATATTCAGCCTTGAATAAGCGAAGCTATCTAATTTATAAACCGGCGGGAGTAGTGGTGGTTATTGGTCCGTTTAATTATCCTTTCATAATTCCCTTCGAGCAAATCGTTCAAGCGTTAATAGCGGGAAATGCCGTCATTTTCAAACCTTCTTCCGATACCGTTCTGGTTGGACAAAAGGTGCAGGAGATATTCGATAAAGGGACGGATTTGCCAGAAGGGCTGATGCAAACTGTATTCGGCAGGGGATCGACAATCGGTAATTCAGTAGTAGATCTCGCCAATCGCATCGTTTTTACGGGGAGTTCAGAAACTGGAAAGCAAATCATGAGACGAGCTGCCGAACGGTTAACTCCCGTGTGTTTAGAACTTGGGGGCAAATCTTCCATGATAGTTCTTCCCGATGCTAACATCGAGCGTGCGGTGTTAGCTGCCCGATGGGGTTGTTTCACGAACTCTGGGCAAGTTTGTTCCTCTGTGAAGCGCCTATATTTACATGACTCAATCAAAGAATTATTCACCTCAAGGCTGGTCGCGCTAACCAAGCAATTACACCAAGGAAATCCGCTCGAAGAGGGTATTGATATCGGTGCAATGGTCAATGAAACGCAATTAAATAAAGTCCTTCAGATGATTGAAATTGCTAAAAAGGAGGGCGCTAAAGTTCTATGTGGTGGTCGAAGAAATCCAGCTCTTCACGGATATTTCCTGGAACCAACCATCCTGATTAATTGCCGAAATGATATGCAATGTGTCCAAAGTGAAGTTTTTGGACCTGTGCTTCCTATAATTTCCTTTAAAACCCCTGAAGAAGCCATTGAAATGGTAAATAATAGCCCTTTTGGATTAACCGATAGTATTTGGACTAGCGATTTAGCTAAAGGAGAAGCGTTAGCTGCACAAGTAGAAACGGGCACAGTTATGATTAATGAATGCGTATACACTTTTGGACTCGCTGCAACGCCATGGGGCGGTGTGAAATCTTCTGGGATCGGTCGCACGCACGGAGAATTCGGATTCTTAGAAGTAATGAATCCTCTTCATATTCATATTGATTCGTCTAAAGCGCCGGATATGTGGTGGATGCCCTATGATGCAAGTTTCGCCAATTATATGGAGAATTTCAAGACTCTCGTCAAATCTTTGGTCATCAAAGATTGAGTCAAAAAAAAACCTTTATTGTATCTATCTTGCAATATTTATATTAACAAAACAAATTTAGAAAGAGAATTTTATTATGGAAAATCGAGAGAGGATCCTTACTGCACTGAATTTAGGAGAGCCTGACAGAATTCCAACCCATGTGATTTATCTTGATGCAAATAACGTGGATAAGGTTATGGGCAAACCCGAGAAAAATGATTTTGAGGTAATTGAAGATCTTAAGCGTGATTATCCCGACACTTGGTTGGAAAACTTGAATAAAATTATCGAAGAAATGGAAACCGATATTTTCTCTCGGATGGTGGAGGCGGTCCTCAAAATCGGGATTGATACAACACAAATTGGGATTCTGCCTCTAGAATTCATCAACGAACATGAAATGCAAGATATTTTCGGGCGGATTTGGGAAGTTCTAAACAATGAGGGGAATATCAATCCTTATTATAAATATGGAACCCTCAATTCAGTGGAAAAATGGGCAAATGTGAAGCAAGAAATTGCGGAAACTGCTACCCCCAAATACAGCAAAATGGCTAAAAAGTATTACAAGCGCATCAATAAGAAATTTAAGGATAGAACAATCGTTATGGTAACAAACGATCTCATAGGTATTTTTGAAACCACATGGCAATCATTGGGCATGGACTTTTTCAGCAAGCAACTTTATACGAATCGCGATTTTATCTCAGAAGTGTTCAATACACTTACTGACTTCACGATATCTTGTTATAAATCTTACATAGAAGCAGGCGCAGAAATTTTTGTTGAATCCGGCGATTTGGCTTTTAAAACTGGACCTTTTATGTCGCCCAAATTATTTGATGAACTGCTTCTCCCATGCTACAAACGGGTGACGGACTTCGTGCATGAGCAGAATTGTAAGATCATTCTCCATACCGACGGGCATGTTACGCCCTTGCTTGATTTTGTGATTAATTGTGGATTTGACGGGTTGCAGAGCCTTGAGCCGACCGCGGGAGTTGATTTAGCCGCTGTTAAGAAAAAGGTCGGGAAAAAGTTGTGTTTACTCGGCAATATTGATACCGGTGCAGTTCTTACCAAAGGAACCAAGGAAACCGTTGAATCCGCCGTAAAATACGCAATAAAAACGGCAGGTCCAGGTGGTGGGTTCTTCATCTCCGCTTCAAATATGCATCCTGCCGTTCAGGTGCAAAATCTGCAATGGATGGTTGAGGCTACGCATAGATACGGCACCTATCCCCTAAAATAAAACAGCACGTTTTCTTCTTATCTTCAAAAATAACTATAATTACTGAAGCATATGGAACAGAATGACCTGAATCAGTGGTTAATCGACGAAGCGACTCGATTTAACTGCAATCTGATCGGTTTTGCCGAGCTAACTAGCACAGCTCAGAGAGAAATTCTTTACTCGGATTATTATATTGATGATTCGCCTGCGAGCTATGTAATTGTTTTACTCATGGTTCTGGAAGACCCAATCCAAGATTGCTGGACCCAGTCACCCCTCTGGCTGAACGGGAAGAACTACATCGATGAAGCAATTGCACGTGTGGCTACAAATCTTGCCTTTAGCCTTTCCAAACAAGGATTTCCTTCCCGAACTTTAGCATACGATAGTGCGTATCTGAAAAATCTAGCGGTTTATGCGGGCCTGGGGATTATTGGACGGAATAATTTATTAATTACACCTCAATATGGTCCTCACGTGCGTCTTCGAGGGCTACTCACCCAAGCACCCCTAAGTAGCTCTGAAAGCTTAGTAGACCGCTTTGATCCCTGCGCTGAATGTCCTGAGCCACTGCCCTGTGTAAAGGCTTGTCCTGCGGGAGCGTTTCAAACATCGCTTCAGTCGAGCGGAATGCAAGAAGAGTCAGAGCCTCTACCGCCTCCCTTGCGATCTCCTCGTTCTGGCTATGATAAATCCATCTGCCGGAATTACTCTATGGGACATTTGAAAGAAATAGGTCCTTTCACGTTTTTATGGTGCCGGGCTTGCGAGGAAGCCTGTCCCGTAGGCAAAAGCAATACTCATTCAAAACCTTGAATTTTATCGAATAATTTTCTCGTCTAATTCTCTTTTCCTTTTTTTCACCATCTATCTTTTTATTAAACTAGTTATAAATATTAGATCAGCTCAAAAATTCGATTAGATCAATCTTAAGCCATGGGGATACATACATGGAGAAAATGGATAAAGATATCGTGAAAAAAGAGAAGGAAATTGAAAAGCTAAAGCAGAAACAAAAAGAGGATGAAGACAAACACAAAAGAGAACTATCGAGAAAGAACGAAGAAGTGAAAGAACTCAATAATAGGGTAAAAGAATTAATCAAAGAGAAGCAAGAAGTTACCCTTGCGCAAGAACAAGCGACTCATGAAAAAGAGAGCGTCTTGAAACAAATAACGGATCTTCAAGAGGAGGATAAGCGATTACATGAGCAGCTGACTCAAATCGGAATTTTAAAAGCAGAAGTAAGCGGGTTAAAACTAAAAAGTGATACCCAATTGAAGAAAGCATCAGAACTCGAACAGACAATAAAAGGAAAAGATGACCTCATAGCTCAGTTAAGAGGCATAGAGAATCAATTGAGGGAAGATATTAGCAATAGAATTACCGATATAACACAGAAAGAGTCTGAATTAACTCAATTGAAATCAGATAAAACAGGGGCCTCTCAATTCTTGGAGCGTTCAGAAGAAACTGTTAAGCAATTGAAGGGAGAAATCGCTCAATTGAATAAAGGGCTGAATGATCAACGATTAGAAAACAGTAAACTAAAATCTGAAATAGAGCGATTGAATAACGATAAGAATCAGCTCGGACAAACAGTTCAGGCCAAGGAAGAGGAAAGTTCTAAATTATCCGACGAATTTGGCGGTATCATCACTAAAAATAATGAATTAGAAAAAGAAGTTCTTAAACTTAAGAAAGGGATCGAAGAAGCGGAAGTCGGTATCATTTCCACTGCGCTCCCAAACATCGTTAAGGGCGATAAACAGGCGTTAATCCGTATTATTGAAATAGCGAAAAATACTAAACATAATGCGGTCATTTCTATTCCGACATTTGAAATGGTCCCGGAAGTGCTTAAAATCGAAAGTCTCCGTGCCTCCACCCAATTACGTATTATGACCTTTGTTGATTTTAAAAATCCTAAACACAAAGCGATTTTTGAGTCAATTAAGAACCCGAATATTCTACTCCGGCATAATGAGGAAAAAAATCTCTGGGGCATTATTCGTGACCAAGAAGAAGTCCTCATCGCTCCAGCCGATTCTACAGGAACGCCTCTCGGAATGATTGTGAAAGACCCCAATCAAATCAGAATTCTCGGTAATCTCATCTTAGATACATGGAGTAAATGTCGCAGAAATGTCGAGATAACCGAATTTTCGCCGTAATAATAATCTGAATAAACTCCTTTCTTTCCTTTTTATAAAAAAGCATTTTAAATTAGTTTAGCTACTGTAAACGCTTTCACTATCCAATCCCCGAATAAACCGGAATAAGCTCCCTTCTGCTCCTCACTTAAAGTGAGATTCGCAAATTCTGTTCTCAGGGCCTCAATTATATGCTCTTTGGTCGGATTTTCTTTCCATTTCGAAAGAACGAATTCTTTCCAGTACAGATAATTCGATTTAGCAGTCTCGGGTAAATTTCGTGCTAAATCTCCCGTTAAAAGGCCAAAATGCGCCATGAAAATGGAATCATACTTAATTTTCTTTACTTTTTCATAAGTTTTAAGCAGTTTTTCATGTGAATATTCCGGTGGCATAATGGGGCCAATGAACAGATCCTCGCTCTGCTTATATCCTAAAGAATCTCCTACAAAAAGCGCTCGATTCTTGCGATCCAATATGCTTAGGCTACAATTCGTGTGACCTGGCGTCTCAAAAATTTCTAATTCCAGCCCCCCTAAATCAAGTACCATACCCTCCTTTAAGGGCGTAACTTCTTCGATCGATTTTAATCGAGGGGACACATCCTTGAACCATTGATTAAATTCTTGGAGGTTTTGAAGCGATTTAACTCCCTGATGGCACGCCATGATTTCAATGGCAGGGAATTCTTCCTTGATCACTGATGCCCCACCTGCATGATCCCAGTGCGAATGGGTCAGTATCAGCATGTCAGGAACCTTCCCTAACACATGTAACTTCTTCACAATTTTCTTTCCCTCTGATTTTCCGGATGCATCAATCAAAACCTTCTTTTTCGCTCCTTCTATGAGATAGCATGCCATTGCTTTCTCCGTAGCAAATAGTCCCGAATCAATTAAATAGGTATTTTGATTCAAAATCTTTCCTTCTTCGCGGATCCAACTCAAACTCATCACCCAGTCTTAATTTTTTACTTGAAGTGTTGAAAAATAAATTTGAAATTCCCAAATTAATTTTGGCTTTAATAAATTTGAAAGTACCTAGCGTATTTTATACCTAAAAATAAATAATTTTAAATATTAAAAAAAGAGATTTTTAAAGAATCAGTTAAAGAATCAGTTAAAGAATCGTGGTTAAAGAATCAATTAAAGAATCATTTAGAGAATCGAAAATCAGTTAAAGAATCGTGGTGGTTTTAATATGCAACTTGAAAATATCGGTCTTTATGTCCATATGGTAGCATTAAAACATCCGAATCAAGCCGCCATCATCCATGGTGATAAAAAGCTTACCTATAAAGACTTTGATAATCGGATCAATAGTTTGGCCTTCTTTTTCAAGAGTATAGGAGTGGAAAAAGGGGATCACGTTGCAGTCTTGCTATTTAATTGCCCCGAATATCTTGAGATTTATAACGCCTGCTACAGAATGGGCGCTGCCGTGGTAGGGATCAATTATCGATACCAACCCCAAGAAATTCTCTATATCCTTAAAGACTCGAAACCCAAGGTCCTTATTTTTGATCCATCCGAGTTTTTAGACGCCATTAAGTCAATCAAAAACGATTTCCCGGACACCCTCAAGTACTTAATCTGTACAGGGCTCACTATTCCAGACAAAGGGTATTTGAACTATGACAATGAATTATTAAAACACTTCAAGAAGGAAATTTATACCGTGCCCCTCACCGAGGAGGATAAAGCATTCTTAATCTATACGGGCGGTACAACCGGCACTCCGAAAGGTGCAGTTTGGACGCATAAGGCGGTCAATTCCCTTATTAACCAGGGCGGGATGCTCAACTGGACGATAACCATGTTTCGTCGCATCAAACAAATGCCCCCAAAACTGAGATCCAAATGTTTGAAGATGTTGCCTATACCTTGGAGCTTAGGACGATTCCCTATATTCTCTCTTTTGCAGACCGATGCCAGGGTAAAAAACCTCAATGATCAGCTGTTAGACGGCGCGCAAAAGAATTATCCCAAAGGATCGCTAGCCGAGCGAGGCGTCTCTAAAAATATTTTCCTCTGGCCACCGCCCTTATTCCACATCTATGGTTGGCTCTCGCATTTGGTAATTTTCTCGGGAGGAACATTAGTCTTGACTGAAAGCAAGCGGTATGATCCCACCGAAGTGTTTCAACTCATTAAAAGACACAAAGTTACCTTTATGATGACCATCGGGGATAAAACAGCACGTGCTCTGCTGGATTCACCTGAACTTGAGGCCAATAAGAAAAATGTCAATGATAATCTTGTCGGAATTGTTTCTGGCGCGGCAATCTTTTCTGCAGCAACTAAGAAAAAATTGTGGGAAGCGTTCCCTGACATTGGCTTTCTAGATACCATCGCCGCTACCGAAAGTCTTCAATTAGTGCCTAAAGTCTATATCCCGGGGGATAGGGTTTCATCGAACGAATTCGATAAATTACCGGGAGACGCAATGCGAATCGTGAATGAAGCTGGACAAGATGTGAAACCTGGGGAAATGGGTGAGGGCTATTTCAAAGCCGGTCCCACAATGAAAGAGTACTTAGGGTCAAAAGCTAAAACAGATGAGACCATTATCGATGGCTGGGTTCATAGCGGAGATTTATACAAGTACAATGAGGATGGAAAGACTGTTACTCTTATCGGACGCATTAAAGAGACCATTAATACCGGGGGCGAGAAAATACATCCGCCTGAGGTTGAAGATGTTCTCGAAAAAAATCCTAAGGTATCCGAAGCTGTCGTGATTGGAATTCCAGATCCCGAATGGGGGCAATCCGCAATTGCTTTAGTAAAGCTGAAACCTAAATACGAAACGGACCCGCCGGAAGAACTCAAAAAGGAACTCACTGAATTCGTCAAACAATCGCTCGCACGCTACAAGGCTCCAAGATTCATCGAATTTGTGAAAGAAATGCCAACAAGCCCTGCTGGTAAAATTCTACGTGGCAAACTCAAAAAAGACTATGAAAATTACGTGGATACTCATAAGGCTTGATCTCTCTTTTTTTTCCTTTCCCCTATTCTTTTTACTCTCAAATAATAAAACTTTTTTTCAAATGCATATTTTTAAAAATTAGGTTCTTCAGTAGTAATAATAGACGATGAAATGAGTTACCACTTTGGAGTGGCGCTAGCTCACCACAATGATAACCCCTAGGGTATTTGAGTCTGCTGCCTATTCACGGGCAGCATTTTTTTGGGTTTCTTCTAGGTTGAAAGAAATCTAAATAAAATGCTTATTAAATATTGCGGTATTATAGAAGATATTATGGAAGATTATAGAAAAGAAACTGTGATCTTAAATGAAACGCTTTGATTTCTATTTATTCTCTCTGTTTCTATTTATGGTTGTTAATGATATCTTCGATACCTATACCACACAATTACCGAATGCGATCGGATCATTCATCATAGCTGAATTCTCTATTGATGTATCACTTCTCTCTTTCATGGTTTCTATTGCGAGCATTGGGATGTATTTTGTATTCATCAACCAATTTTTAGCGGATATTATCGGACGCAAAAAGATGTTATTCATCGTGTTGCTTGGAATGGGGGTTTCTTCATTTTTGCTCGGATTTTCTCCAAGTCTCGAAATTTATACCTTATTTTTATTTTTCCTATACATCTTCTTTAGTTCCGACGTTTGGGTGTTAATGATGAATGAGGAATGTCCTGATAACAAACGGGGGCTCTTCACCAATTTAGTTCTGGTCTTTGGAGTTATCGGCGCCTTGTTTATCATTATTTTCCGCGAAACGTTAATACCCGTTTTTGGGTGGCGATCAATGACATGGTTCGCGATATTGGCAATACCGCTTGCCTTTCTCACGTTTTTTTTCAGGGAATCCAAAAAGTTTGAAGAATACATTAAATATAAAGGCGACAAACCTTCAAAATCAATCTGGTTGAAACTCAGGAAAGTATTCACCCATAAAGAACGGAAACCCTTTTTTATTATCTTCCTAACCAGCTTTCTGCTTGGTCTAACTTATATTCTTTTTGCTTTAGGGGAACCCTACTTTGCCTTAACAAAGGGATACACCACCACTGATGTAAGTACCTTAATATTAATGATGGGGCTCGGCGCAATTCTCGGATACCTTATTACTGCCTTCCTCCTAGATCATATAGGAAGGAAACCAACTATCTATCTCTATTTGTCTCTAATTTTTCTCTCGGTTCTCCTGATTGTTTTCGGTAATTATGCGATGGTTTTCATTAGCGTCATAATTTTCAGCGCTTTCTTCTGGGGATTGTCTGTTGCTCTTAGAATTGTGACCATTGAACTTTTTCCCACCGATATCCGAGGCGTGGGCACGGGGATTAGGGCCTTCTTCTTCGCTTTTGGATTCACTACAGGCTCGATTTCTTCTGGGCTTCTAAGTCCATTCATTGGGTTAGGGGGCGTCTTCTTAGCGGTATCTGCCATCGCTCTAATAATCATTCCGCTCATTTTCTTCTTCATCAAGGAGACTAAAGGCATTCCGCTGGAATTAACCTAAATGAAACTTTTAGTGATGCTGAACATGATTCTGAAAAGCCACCAATGAGTTTTCTAATGATAGGAATTGAGTTACAACCTGCTGGTGGTTAATCGGGAAGATATGGCTTCCTTGATCCCATATAAAAGCAATTTAAAAAAAGTACGCCACCCATAAAGTCGTACTTCACCATGTGAGAAAATTTGCAGGATTCGTTTTAACTGGGCAGTGCGGGACAATGTCGAATCCAGATATAAAGATTTCAAATCCGCCCGTAGTAAAAAATCATAATTGAGTGTCGTTTTTTTAGAGGTTCTAATGGACTCGATGCCCTCTCGGTCAACCGTAATGAGCATCGCAAATAGGCATTTCTTGTGCGCGGCATCTTCGACAACGATTTGCAGGCGTTTACCTGCAAATAATTTTCCCAATTGCCGCATATCGATAGTTTCATGCATCGGATTTTCTTGAAAGTACTTTTCAACATGCGGGTCGACCCACGCATCAAAAAAAGATCTCATAGATTTGTAATAATTAATTTCTGGGCTGCTAGCCCCCTTTTCTGCTAATTCAGATCCAGCTTGTATCGCAAAATTTATTTTTCTAAGGACCATTACTATAAAATCCCGCAGATTTGCTTTGTATTTCATCCTGAACTTTCCAACGCGGAGCTCGTCAAGACGAATTTGTTCTATAACCGTATCCAAATTCCAAAATTTTGCCATACTCCAGTTCCGCGCGTCCTCAATTTCAACAGGTGAAAGGGAGGGGTGCCGGAATATGTTGTGATTCTCGTCAAATTTTGCCAGATTCTGCTCAAAGATAAGATTTTGAGAAGCCAAATCGTTCCAAAACCCTGTTCCCGGAAAGGGCGTGGCGATACCAAATGCTGCTGCTGATATCCCAATCTTTCGTGCATAATTTGGAAAGGTTTTAATGAATTCCAAGGTGTGATTAGGAAGTCCAATTACAAAGGTTCCTAATGATTCTCCCCCTAAACGTCGAAGGATAGAAACCGCTTCAGTCTGGATTTTGAGGGGGATGTGTTTTTGAGTCACATCTAAATCATCTTGAGTAGGTGACTCAATACCAAGTTCCCATGAAATCATCCCAGCGCGTATCATTTTCTCGACGACATCAGGATGTTTGACGATCAAGTCGGTTCGGGTCATGACTTGGAACGTGATGTCCAAATCAGCCTCGAGAAGGAGATCACATAAGCGATCAACTTTCTGGTAATTTCCTAAGATATTTGGATCTGCAATTAGAATTCGTAAGGGCCTAGCTTTATGTAATTTCCAAATTGCCCGAATCTCCGCCATCGCTCTTTCTGGTGACCGATATCGCTGTCTTCCTTGGGAGAAATAGGGTTCACAGCAGAATGTGCATTTTCCATAACACCCACGCCCGAATTCCATCAGGTCATACTCACGATTGAGGAGTAATGTATTCTTATAATGATATCCACGGCGGTTCCGGAGGTCCCGGGCAGGGAATGGCAATGAATCGAGGTCCTTAATACTCTCCCGATCACTGTTATGAACGATTTCCCGCCCATTATACGGCTTTTTATAACTCACCCCCTCAATATTTGCCCACGCCTTGCCTTGGACGAATTCTTTAAAAATCATCTCGCCCTCACCACGGCAAGCAGCATCGCAGTCGAGCTCTTTGAGAACAAGCTCAGGTGCCCCAGTTGGATGATACCCCCCTGCAATGATGGGAATTCTTGCGTCAAAGTTCTTTACTATTTGCATCAGCTTCCCTCCCGTATTGTGCTCCGTAGCACTCATAGAAAATCCTACGAGATCAGGTTTAAACCATGACAGAACGCTCTGTAACGGTTCTTTTTCCATGAATTGATCATAAATTAGAATATCATCAACAAGATCACGAATATTACCCGCGATTGACTCAAGTCCAAGAGGTATAGGATTCAAGGCAAATGCTAATCCTGAAGAACCTGATGGTTTAACCAACAAAACTCGAGAAAATGGACCAGAATATAATTTCTTCAAGTAAATATCTTCCTAGCTGTAATATTTCAGGCTTATCTAATTCATTGATTGAAATATTTAGTGAGGCATCACAATAAAATTTCAGTCTTATATAATTTATTGTCGAAACTGATGGCACAATTTCTATAACAATTTAGAACAATCTATAAAAATCTCCTATCAAAAATGCGCAAATGAAGCCAGCGCGCAAATCATTTCCAAACATTTAAAAAATTTAACAGATTAGCTCGTTATTTTCAGTAAAATTTGGTTTTTTAAGAGTACCACCCCTTTTAAAGATAACAAAAACTCCGCAAAAAATTTTAAGTTAGATTGAAAAAATCAATTAATTGTATGATAAGATGTTACTTTTTAGAAAACAATAAAGTGAAGCCATCGCCCGAATTCAATGTCGATAAAATTACTTGGTGTGATGCATTAGAGCCTACCGATGATGAATTAATCACCATCTCTCAAAAATTCAATATCAACATCGAAGATTTGCAGGATTGTTTGGATCAGTCTGAAAGACCTCGCTTCAACTATGATTATAAGTTGAAAAATAATTTCTTGCTACTAAGAGCGATCCAAAGTTTTGATATAGATGTGACTAAACGCGCAACGACCCCAGTTGGGATTTTTTTTACCAATCAACAAAAGATTGTGACTATTCACTCTACTTTGGCCCAAAACTTTAACGATGAAATTGATGGAATGAATCGGCATTCGATTGAGAATTCTTGGTTTTTAATTACTGAAATAATCCATGTACTCATTAAACAATTGGATCAGGTGGCTCAACGAATTGCCACCACAATTTTAGATTTACAAGACACGATCTTAAAATATCGAAAGACTAAGGAAGTTAAACAACCGTTTCAGCTGAATTCCTTTTTAATTTTCTTTAACACTTCAATGTTAGGCAATAACAATACCATAAAATCCTTTTATGCTCGCCATAAACATATTTTTGAAACAGATATTCCTCTGCTAGAAAGTTTTGATGATGTAATGACCGATATTGATCAAGTCTACAATTATACCTCTATTTATCGAGACCAGTTCTCCAATATTATCGACGGCTTGGCATCCGTAATCAATAATAATTTAAGCAATGTGATGAAAGTCGTCGGATCCATCTCTCTGATTTTGATGATTCCTACACTGATAGCTTCCGTCTACGGAATGAACGTCGGTTTGCCGGGAGGTGTTACCGGCGGAGACCATGTTACTTTTTATATCATCCTACTTTTGTCCTTTGGTTTATCCCTTGCGAGTTGGTATTACTTTAGGAAACGGAATTGGCTCTAAGCTCAAAAAAAATCTGGCGATAATATCGCCTGCTTAATATTTTTTCTAAAAACATGAAGTGCCTAAAAATACGAACTAAGAACTAAACAGTTCAGAACGGAGTTTTTTTACATCATGCTCCGATTCATCCGATAACTTGATGAACCGCTCCCCTGAAATATAACCTGGTCCGAGGTTCCGTAATTCTTGATAAAGATGCTGCATATTGTTTCGATATTTCAGTTGTTTCGCATATAAATCTTCATTTTTCTCAGCAGCGACAGAACTGATGAAGTTCTTAAGAATATTATCGACGGGTAGCAGGTCTAAATCCTTTTCTTTAGATAGCGTTCTCGAAACGCCATTAATATCAATTACCCGCATCTGATTATTTTGAATAATATATTCGATGCTCGCTAATACAAAGGGATAATATTGAGCGACGACATTATTGATAATTCCAATATTTAGTGGGTGCTGAGTAGTTAATTCTTCTGTTGGGCTTTCAGTCACGGTATTAAAGAATACACCGTTCTCGTAAGGTTTAAGAACAATTTTATAGTGGAGATCTCCCCCAGGAATTACTCGTGCATATGTGTGTGTCTTGTATATTTCGATTATCTTATTTGTTTCAATAAATTCTTGGATTATTAATCCTCCAATGTTTGATATCCCTTGGGCTTTTTCATAAAAAAGAGCGCAGTAATAATCCAATTTCTCTATAGGTGTAACTGCATACGGTAACATCGGACTTAAATCGGTATCATACTCATCCTTCAAAAAGACATACTTCACATTGTCATTCTTCGCAATTCTCTGGATTTTCTCGATGTAATCCAGCGCTCTTGTTTCGCTTGGAAAATAAAAGGTTTTTGGAACATAAGGTGCAAAGTTGAAAACCAAGAGCCATTTACTTGTTAGCTTACTATTGAAAAATGGATAAAAAGGTAATTTTACAGTATCATGAAGATACGTATAGACTTCTTCATTCTCCTCCAAATTTAACGGCGCAATTATCCTTACATTAGAATTATCCTGCCCAAACACCTTCTGTATATATTCAGCACAATTTTGGAAGCAATTGGGTTCGTATGAATATAAATATACCTCCTCCTTTTGGTTTAAGAGAATATTTAATAAACCTGTCCATTTATGACCGTTGCCGATCAGTTTCCTGATTGGATCAATGCGATACATTAAATTATTCGCAATAAGATAATTTTCAAGGTCAGCAAGAACTTTAATAAACCGTACGGATTCCTCCGGCAATAGAATTTCCTGTGCATTGAATTTCCGTACTAAATTTGCCAAATCCTCGACGTGCGGTAAATTCGGTCCGTATTTGTTGATCAGGAATTTGATAATGGGACTACAGATTACCAGATATTTCATTTTTTATAAACCCTTATGAATTCAATGATATTTTTATAAAGTTTTGGAATTTACACGGTCGAAGAACCCTTCTCAATTCTTTATAGCATACTTACACTTAGTTTTTAGACGTTCTACCAGACTAGTGGTTTCTATTTATCTTTTAGGATATTACTTTTAGTCTAAGAAATATCTTAGTCCTCATTTTTAAATCTTTTTTAACCTTTTTAAATAACTTTGACAATTTTTTAAACCTAGCGGACATTATTGCTTTAAAATAACAACAATGAAATGTGGATTTTAATTAATTCTTTCTTATTCTTATCAGTTTGTTCTTTAAAGTAGATTTCTCACTATTTAGTGTGAAATGGATCGTAGAATGCCTATTTACAACATTTTTTAATTCCCATTCAGTTGCTTTACTTTTCCTCGGACCTAAATGAAAAGATTCAGTCATCTATCTTCTCTGTATTAGTCTCATCCTGCCTTTTTCTTATCGTATATCGATATATAAACGAAGGAAAATGGATCATATGATGGATTCCGGCTGCACTCGAGAAATTTCTCACTCCCCTCCTGATCTCGAGAAGGAATTCATGCATAAACGTGCGGGGTGTGACCTCGCCCGCTTCTTTTATTTTGGATAACCAGAAAAGTGAAATGAGACCGATCAGGAAAACCATTAGGAAATAGAAATTCCAATGCTGATAAAATAAGAGTTGAAACGAAAATCCCCCTATGATAGGCGCAATTCCTGCTGCAAGTGAAGTAAAAACCGTATTAGTGGCTAAATAGGGTGCGGCATCTTTCTTCGGTGCTAATCTGAGGGTAATATTCCCCATTGCGAGGGTTACTCCTGCCGTGGAGATCCCTGTAAAAATATGGACTAATATCAACAAACTCATAACTAGCACGATTGATTGAAATGCCGTGGTGAAAACCCACAAGAGAATGCACACCAAAAAGATGGGGCTACTAAATTGAAGCACTGATTTATTACTATATTTGGAAAGCCGCCCCAAGAGCCCTAAGAAGGTTATATTCATAGTTTGACTGAGCACGGTCAAAATAGTAATTAGACTCATATCCAAGTGCAGTTGTTGAATCATCACCACCGCGAAAAATGGACTTGCCAGGTTAATCGCAAAATTCCATAAGGTCAAAAATATCATCACCCGTTTGTAGTTAGCATCTTGAAACGGCTTTGATAGTAATTCTCTGAATTTTGGGCGCTGATCTTCGGTTTCCATCTTAGGCTCCGGAATTTTTGAAATGAAATGGATGCCTAACATCCCGGCCAAGAAGGCTATAAAAAACAGGATCGAATAACTATATAGCGGGTAGAGACTGAATTCTTTATTCCAGAAATCGATGAAGAATCCCGCAACAAGGGTGAGTATCAACCCCACTATCAGTGTCAAGGTGATTCTCTTTGCGAAGAAAGGACCAAGTTGTTCTTCTGGCACCAAATCCTTCATCCACGTGTTCCATGACGTGCTTGAAATGACTGCAATGCAAGATAAAATGAATAAAGTGAGGATGAACAGGATTAATCCAAGTTCGATAGAAAAAAGGAATGGAATAACCGCGATAAAGAGCCAGAAAATTCTGCTCGAAAAAGAAGAAATTATACATAGTACCCGCCTTTTCTTATATTTTTGCACGATATAAGCCGCGAAAAAGCTGAGCATTTGGGTTAATGGGGGAATTGCGGCGATGAACCCCACTAATTCAATAGAAGCGCCCAACTTAAGCGCAAATGCTACTAAAAATACCCCTGTTGTGAGCACGGCGAGCGTTTGCGAGCACATTCCATCTTTAAGAACATACCTGAGCCCCTTCTGCAGTTCAGCCTTCGTTAAAGAATCTTTCACCGGAAATTTCATAATTGCTCGGACCAAACTCGATACTAATTTGGATGCTTCTGCTACTGGACTCCAATCTATCGGTTTTATTCTTATTAATGTTATTATTCTGAGATTGATGATTCTGAAATTGATTATTCTGAGATTCCGAAATATACACTACCTACATTAGACTTGTACAATAACACAATTTTTGCCTTGTATATATATAAACCTTGGAAAGCTAATGTATTGTAAATTCAGTTTTAGAAGGTTAAATTATGGCTCCAAAAAAAGGTGCAGCTAAAAAAGGTGTTGGTGTAGCTAAGAAAGGCGCCGGCAAAAAGCAAGAGAAACCTGCAAAAAAGCCAGAGAAACCTGCTGAAGAAGAATAAAAATAGCAACTATCTTGCTATTATTCTCTTTTTTTAAATAATTTCTTTTTTTTTTTTCTATTCTGTATCCTTTTCTAAGAAAAATCACTTTTTTCTAGACTGTAGTCTTGTAAACAGGACGGCAAATTAAGGAAAAACTGTCCCTCTCATCGCTAAAAGTAAAAAAAAGGGGATTATAGTTATAAGATTTCTAAAACTTTGGAAAATTGCTGGGTTCCTTGCCTTCATCAATCCGCTCGACGCGGGCATTATGCAATATCGGAATCTCTTTCTTTACCCGATTTGCCAAGCCCGTTGCTTCTGCATATTCAAACCTACTAGATTTTTCGCCTTTCCACACCCAAACGATATTTTGAGCTGGATCGGCGATAATTGCAACTACTGCAGGATCCAAACTCTTGATTTCCTCTAATTCAGTCCCTTTTATCCTAAAAAGCTTTATCTCTTTCTTATCTTCCTTCGGCGCTTCCCCTGTTGCCATAAGCACTTTTGGTCCTTCCAAACTGGTCCACAGGCAGAACGTATTTGGACAATACTTTCGGATAAGTATCCTTTTTCCCTCAACAAATTTGTAATCTTCCATGAGGGTCCAACCGCACTTGGGACACCCGGTTGTCCCTTTGACTACCTCTTCCGCCTTTTCATAGACCGGCTTCTTTGGAATTTTTTCTTTCAGTTCCTCAATGGTTTTATTCAAGGCTTCAGTGTTTTTATTCAAGTCCTCAATGGTTTTATTCAGTTCCGTATTTTTATTATTCAATTCTGCAATTTCGCCATCTCGCGTTTTGAGGACGGCATCTTTGGCATCCGACTCCTTCAGCAGTTCTTCCAGTTGATTTTGCATAGATTCAGTCTCCTTTTTGAGATTCTCACCGGCATCCCTTTTAAGATTTTCAAGTCTGGCAAGTTCTGCATTTTTTACTGAAATGGAATTATTGAGTTCATACACGCCTGTTTCTAAGGAGGCGATCTTCTCCTTTTTCTCTTGGAGCTCTGCTTCGAGCGCCGCAAGTTTTTCATCTTTACCTTTTAGATCTGGTCCGATGGAGGCAACTTTCTCACTGCTTCCCCTAAGCTCTACTTCTAATGATTTAATTCGCTCAATCATCCTCTTATTATCTGCAGTCAAATCTGCAGCTTTCTTCTCTAATTTATCCATAGAAGCAGAGTCTTCAGTTCGAGATTTGGTTAATTCTGCAATTTTCCGTTCTAATTTCAATTTAAAATCCAACAGCTCTGTACCTACCAC
>Ga0315277_10001404_pt1 | contig 35171 bp, 22 predicted proteins | sample YL17G05_15_MG_FD_203695 | JGI IMG/M metagenome (GOLD analysis project Ga0315277, IMG submission 203695) | Sediment microbial communities from Yellowstone Lake, YNP, Wyoming, USA - YL17G05_15 | ecosystem: Environmental > Aquatic > Freshwater > Lake > Sediment | place: USA: Wyoming | collected...
CGACGGTGATGACGGCTATCGGGTAAAACATCGCGGCGATAACCTTGCCCTTGATTCTCTGTGCCTTCTCCATGAATTGCGCCAGCCGGTTGAGTACGACTTCCAGCACACCGCCCATTTCGCCCGCCTTGACCATGTTCACGTATAGACGGTTAAAGACCTTGGGATGCTGCGCCAGCGCTTCCGAGAACGTGCTGCCGCCTTCCACCGCCAGGGCCAGTTCGTCAATAATCCGTTTCAATGTTGGATGCCGTTCCTGTTTTTCAAGCACGCGCAGCCCGCGCAACAAGGGCAGACCCGCATCCACGAGCGTCGCCAACTGCCGGGTAAAAGTCGTGAGGACCTTGGTCTTCACCTTGCCGCCGATGCCGGGGATCTTGATCTGGAAGTTGAGACCGCCTCCTTTCTTGCCGCCCCTCCCGGCGGGGCGGGCGGTCGCCTTGGCGGCTGCCTTGCCCTTCTTATCCGGCTTTTCCTTATCCACCTCGACGATCTTGGTGGGGAAGAGGTTCATCTCCTTGATGCGGCCGATGGCCTCGTTCTGGCTGGTTACTTCGAGGGTGCCCTTTGTTTCCTTTCCATGGGCGTCCATCGCCACGTAGCTGTATTTCGGCATGGCAACTCCTTTCGCTTAGGTGTACTTCACAACTTCTTCGATCGTCGTCTCGCCTTCGAAGATGCTCCGCAAACCATCTTCGCGCAAAGTCGTCATCCCCAGTTCAACCGCCTTCTGGCGCATGACCATGGTGGGTGCGCGTTCGTTGATCAGAGCGCGCATGGCGTCGTTGATTGTGAGCAATTCGAAAATGCCTTTGCGGCCCCGGTAGCCGGTGTCGTTGCACACCGAGCAGCCGCGCCCGTAATAGAAGACCTTGTCCCCGAGGTCGTGGGGCGAAAGGCTGAGCAGGGCCAGCTGGTTCTCGGTCGGCTCGAACGGCGTCCTGCATTCCAGGCAGATCTTGCGGACCAGACGTTGGCCGACCACGGCCAGCAACGTCGAGGAAATCAGGAACGGCTCCGTGCCCATGTCGATCATGCGCGTGACCGCGCCAGGAGCATCGTTCGTGTGCAACGTGGTCATCACGAGGTGCCCCGTGAGCGAAGACTGGATGGCAATCTGCGCTGTCTCGAGGTCGCGCATCTCCCCGATCATGATGATGTCCGGGTCCTGGCGCAGGAACGAGCGGAGCGCCCTGGCGAAGGTCATGCCCATCGCTTCGATCACCGGCACCTGCATGATGCCCTCGATGTCATATTCGACCGGGTCTTCAGCGGTGAGCAGCTTCGAGTCAATCGTGTTGATGCGGCGCAGCGCCGAGTAAAGCGTGGTCGTCTTGCCGCAGCCCGTCGGACCCGTGACGATGATAATGCCGTTGGGCCGGAGAATCGCCTCGCTAACGTAATCGTAAATGTATTTCGGGAATCCCAGCGTTTCTAGTTCTAGGTTCACCGCGGCGCGGTCCAGCACGCGCAGCACCACCGACTCGCCGAACTGAGTGGGCAAAGAGGACACGCGCAAGTCCACGGTCCGTCCCGCCACGTGGTGCGTAATGCGTCCGTCTTGGGGCAGGCGCCGTTCCGCGATATTCAGGTTCGCCATGACCTTCACGCGCGAGATGACTGGCAGGGCCAAATGCTTGGGGGGTGGGGCCATCTCGTACAGCGCGCCGTCCACGCGGTAGCGGATCTTGAACTCAGTTTCAAACGGTTCGAAGTGGATGTCGCTCGCGCGGTCTTGGATCGCTTGCTGGAGGACGAGGTTCACGAATTTGACAATCGGCGCCTGGTTGGCCATGTCCTCCATCCGGGCCGCATCCTCCTCCGCCTCCGAGGCGGCGACTTCCCGGGCGATCTCGGCATCGGCGCCCAATTGCTTGAGCACCTCGCTTACATCCGCCGTCTCCTCGCCGTAATATTTGTCAATCGCAGCGAGCACTTGGGCCGGATCGGCGACCACTGGCTGGATCTCGCGCTTGACGACGAAGGAGAGTTCGTCCACCCGGCCCGGGTTGAGCGGATCGGCGAATGCGACGCGTACAGTCGAGCCGTGCTCGTCCACCGGGACGCACTGGAAAAACCGGGCCGTGGCCGGGACGATCAAACTCACCAAATCTGCGGGCGGGTGCTTGTCCTTCAGGGAAACTACCGCCGTGCCGAGGTAATCGGCCTCCACGTGCAGGATGCTGTCCAGGTCCATCACACCGTAGTCCTGGAGAATCTGGATGACCGGCGTGCCCGTGCGCTTGTGTTCGCCAGCCACCTCCTCGTACTGGAGGTCGTCAATCATGCCGCGCTCCTTGATGAGCGCGAGCAACGGGCTGTGGATTTCCTCGGCCATGGTTTACGCTTCCTCCGCGCCACCGGAGGTGTCGGCCCCAACCGCTTGGGCGAGTTCGAGCTCTTGCAGCTTTTGCTGGACCGTGACCGAGTCCTGTGATTTCGTGATGACTTCGTCGCGGGCGATCATGCCTTGCATGTATTTTTCGACCAGGAAGCTGTCCAGCGTGACCATGCCATACTTCGCGCCCGTCTGGATGTCCGAGTTGATGCGGAAAGTTTTGTTGTCGCGAATCAGCGCGGCGATGGAAGGCGTGTTGATCATGATCTCGAAAATCGCCACGCGGCCTGGCTTGTCAATGCGCGGGAGGAGGAGTTGCGAAATCACCGCCTGCAACACCGTGGAAAGCTGAATGCGGATCATCTCCTGCTGGTTCGTCGGGAACACGTTCGTGATACGGTCAATCGTCTTGGCCGCACCGGTCGTGTGGAGAGTGGCAAACACCAAGTGGCCCGTTTCCGCCGCGGTGATGGCCGCTTCGATCGTCTCCAGGTCGCGCATTTCGCCCACCAGCACCACGTCCGGGTCCTGGCGCAGCACCCGGCGCAGCGCCTCGGCAAAATTCGGCACGTCCACGCCGATTTCGCGCTGCGTGACGATGGCTTTCTTGTGCGTGTGGTAGTACTCGATCGGGTCTTCGACGGTGACGATGTGGACCTCGTCGCGTTCCTCGTTGATGATGTTGATCATTGCGGCCAACGTGGTCGTCTTGCCCGAGCCGGTCGGCCCGGTGACCAGCACCAGCCCGCGGGGTTTGTAGAGCAATTCCTTCGCCGACGGCGGGAGGCCGATCTGCTCCAGGGTGAGCATCTTGTTGGGGATCTGCCGTAACACCACGCCGAAGTGGCCCTTCTCCTTGAACACGCTCACACGGAAGCGCGCCAGGTCGGCAAACGCGAAACCGAAGTCCGCCCCGCCGCGCTCGCGCACATGCTGGACGTGCTCCTCCGAGGTGATGCTGCGCATCAACTCTTCCGTATCCTCCGGGCGCAGCACCGGCCCTTCAACGCGGTGCAATATGCCGTGCACCCGGATCACCGGGGCCGTGTTCACGCGGATATGCAGGTCGGACGCGTTCTCGGACACGACCAACTGCAACAAATCGGACATCGAATATGACATGACGAATCAAATGAAGAATGCAGAATGAAGAATGCAGAAACCAAAAGACAAGGCAGAAGCATGAAGGCCGAAGGAACAAACTCCGGTTTCAGCCTTCCTTCTGCTTCTTCCTTTATCCTTCGTGGTGAATTCTTCCTTCTTCATTCTTCCTTCTCCCTTTCCCTTAATCCACGTCGCCGACCGTCGCCCGGATGACTTCATCCGGTGTGGTGATGCCGGCCAGCACCTTGCGAACGCCGTCTTCGCGCAACGTGCGCATGCCCATCTCGCGCGCACGGTTGCGGAGCACGGATGCCGGCACTTTTTCGTAAATCAACTTCCGCGCCTCGTCGTCCACGACGAACATCTCGAAGATGCCCATCCGGCCGCGGTAGCCGGTCTGCGCGCATTCGCCGCAGCCTTTTCCGGCCAAGCACTGGGCCTCCGCCAGCCGTGTCGAGTCCAGGTTCAAAGTCCGCATTTCCTGCTCGGCGGGCTGGCGGGGTTCGGCGCAGTGCTTGCAGACCTTGCGGACCAGGCGCTGCGCCATGATGCCGCGTGTGGACGAGGCCACGAGGAAGGGCTTCACGCCGATGTCAATCAACCGCGTCACCGCGCTGGGCGCGTCGTTCGTGTGCAGCGTCGAGAACACCAGGTGGCCGGTGAGCGACGCGTTGATGGCGATGTTGGCCGTTTCCAGGTCGCGAATCTCACCCACCATGATCACGTTGGGCGCCTGGCGCAGCATCGAGCGCAGTGCCGCCGCAAAACTCAGCCCCACCGCTTCGTTCACCTGCACCTGGTTGATGCCGCCCAGGATGTATTCCACCGGGTCCTCGACCGTGATGATCTTGCGATCGGGCCGGTTGATGAAGTGAAGCACCGCGTACAGCGTCGTGGTCTTGCCCGACCCCGTCGGCCCGGTGATCAGCAGGATGCCATCGGGCAAAGCGATGAGCCGCTCGAAAGTCTGTTGGTCGTCCGTGAAGAATCCCAGTTCCGGCAATCCCAGACGCAGCCCTTCCTTGTCCAGAATACGCATGACGATGCTTTCGCCGTGCGTCGTGGGCAGGCACGACACGCGCAGGTCAATCAGCTTGTTCCCCACCGAGGCTTGAATGCGTCCGTCCTGCGGAACGCGGTGCTCCGAGATGGACATGTTGGACTGGATTTTGAGGCGGCTGAGGACGGCTGCCTGCAACCGCTTGGGCGGACCTTTCATCTCGTGCAACATGCCGTCAATCCGGTATCGGATCCGGAACCGCTTGGCCAGCGGTTCGAGGTGGATGTCCGAGGCGCGCAGCTTGAAGGCGTCAGAGATCATCGTGTTGACGAGCTTGATGAGCGGCGCGTCGGCATCCACCGCCGCGCCGTCGTCGTCCCCGCCGCCGGCGACTTCGACGTGTTCCCGCGTAAGTTCCTCGATGACGCCCTTGAACCGTTCATCATCCGCCGCGCTGCGCTGGCCACCGTAGTACCGGCTCAAGGCCGACTCGATGTCAGACTCCGACGCCACCTGCAGCACGATTTCCTTGCCCAGCAGATGCGTGAGCGAATCAATCGTGGCGAGGTCGGATGGGTCCGCAATGGCGACGGTGAGGGTGTTTCCGTGGACGTAAACCGGGACGACGCGGTATTTCCTGGCGATGTGGCGCGGGATGGCGGCGATGACGCTGTCCTCGATCTTCATGCTGCTGAGATTGACCACCTCGGCGCCGAAATGCGCGGCCTTGGCCTGGGTGACATCGGCGGGGCGGATGAGCTTGTTGGCGACCATGAGGTCCACCACTCCCACGCCGGCGCTTTCCGCCTCTTTGCGCGCTTGCTCGACCTGCTCGCTGTGGACGAACCCAAGGTCCACCAACAGGTCAATCAGATAATCATCTTTTTCAGCCACGGTTTGTGATAAACGACCCGCGGGTCGCCGAATGTGAAACAGAGTAGTCCGACAAATTCCGCGTTGTCAATTGCGGACTCTGGCGCGGCCGCAATTCACCGCGTGTTGCGCCAACGGCGGGAAACTCGCTCTCCGCCTTGGGTTGCGGCGACGCCCGGTCACGCCGGAATGCGCCAGCCACAAGACTCCGCTTCAAAAGTGAGACCAAGCCCGAAGGAAAGCCTCACGGATGGGAAGCCCACCCCCGCACGCCGGCGGATGGAAATCAGCAAGTCACACCCCGAACCTCGCCAACCGACGCGCAAAGGAACTGGCACACTCGTCAAGAGCTGAACCTGAAACCTTCTGAATCGTGATCACGCGCAATTCCGATTCGCCGGTGAGCCTGCATCCTTACCGACGTTGGAGTCCCGAATTCCCAATCGGCGCGGCGCGAGCGAGCGAGCGCGGCAAGGATTCAGGCTTTGCCCCGCGCAGCAGAGAAGTGTAACGTGGTGCCGGCCAAACAGCTTCGAGCTTCCAATGCAACGTAAGAGTCCTAACCTGACGTTGATGCACTCGTGCCCATCTGCCGAAGAGTTGTTGCCGCAGGTTTACGCGGAGCTTCGCCAACTGGCAGCTCGGCGCATGGCTGGCGAACCGGCCGGACAGACGTTGCAGGCCACGGCTCTTGTTCACGAGGCCTATCTGCGTTTGATTCGCTCCGGCCAAAACCAGTGGCAGAACAAAGCTCACTTCTTTGCCGCCGCCGCTGAGGCGATGCGGCGGATTTTGGTGGAAAACGCCCGTCGCAAGCACCGCGCCAGGCATGGCGGCAATTGGCAGCGAGTCGAGTTGGAAGCGGCGGACGCGCTGCTGCCGGATTCAGACGACCACATCCTCATGGTCCATGAGGCCCTGGATGCATTGGCTCGGGAGGACCTCACCAAAGCTGAAGTGGTGAAACTGCATTTCTTCGTTGGATTCAGTCACCAGGAGACCGCAGAAGCCTTGGGGTTGTCGGAGAAGACGGTTCGCCGCTACTGGGAGTATGCCCGGGTGTGGCTCTACCGGCAAATTCGCCAAAATCTCCAGTCAACGACCTCTGGCTCGCAGTAGCGCTCTCGCGCCGGTCCATTGCCCTTGCTTCAGGCCGTTTGTCCCCGCAGGCCAAGTTTCCCGCAATCGCGTTTTCAGGCAAATGACCGTTTTCGGCGGAGAATGTCGCATTATCCCTTGGAAAGCAGTGTGAAGGCTCTGTGAGCGAAACCCGTTGGTCAGACAAGGACTTGTTTGTACGGGATTGGGAGTTGAAGTCGGTCGGAGAGCGGGCGCGGCTCCTTGCCGTTTGCGGGGCCTTGCGGCACGCTCAACAAAAGGACACCAGCAAACGAAGATGGAACTGAAGATCACCAAGCTATCGAAGACGGGCGCCACGGCCAATGAACATTGATTCGTATGAAACAGCTTTTTGCTTCCATTGCCGCACTCGTCCTCCTGGTTTCTCCTGTCGTTCGTGCGGAACTGCCGCCATTGATCCCGCGCGAGCTTCTCTTCGGGAACCCCGAGCGTGACTGGCCTGCGCTGTCGCCCGATGGCATCCGCCTCGCTTGGCAGGCACCCGACATGAATAATGTCCTGCAAGTGTGGGTGAAGACCGTGGGTAAGGATGACGACAGGATCGTCACCGCCGACAAGAAACGAGGCATCCACGATTGGTTTTGGGCCAAGGACAATCAGACTCTCCTCTACACTCAGGACCGGGACGGGGACGAAAATAGCCACCTCTACGGCGTGGACCTCGTCTCCGGCAACGTCCGGGATTATACACCGTTCCAAGGAGTGCAAGTATCGGATTCCCAGCTCAACGTCGATTTCCCGGACACTGTCTTGGTATCCATGAACCTCCGCGACCGGACGCTCTTCGATGTCTATCGGCTCAATCTTCGGAACGGCGCCCTCAATCTCGACACGAAGAATCCGGGCGACGTTTCAAGCTGGTGGCCGGACCCCAAATTCCGGATCCGCCTCGCCAAAGTGGCCACCCCGGAGGGCGGCACCGAAATCCGCGTCCGCGCCAACGAGAAGTCGGCTTGGAAAACCTTCATGAAGGTCGGTCCGGAGGAGAACCTGTACGTGCTGGACTTCACTGCCGACGGCAAGTCGCTTTACCTCGGATCATCCGTCGGCCGCGATACCACCGCCTTGATCATGCGGAACATTGCCACCGGCGCGGAAAAGGTGATTGCGGCCAGTGCCGAACTCAACATCGGCGATGTCATGATCCACCCGCGGCGCCATGTGGTCGAGGCGGTGGAGTTTGCATCCGACCGCTCGCGGTGGCAGGTGGTTGATCCGGCAGTCAAGGAGGATTGGGCCCGCCTGGCTGAACTGAACGACGGGGACTTTTTCGTTCAAGGCCGCACGGGCGCGGATGATGTGTGGTTGGTGAGTTATGGGGCAGATCGAGATTATGGCCGGTCCTATCGCTGGGATCGCAAGACGAAACAAGGAACCTTCCTCTTCAGTTCGCAGCCCAAACTCGACGGCCTGGCTCTCGCCGTGATGAAACCACTCGTGATGACCATGCGCGATGGACTGAAGATCCACGGTTATCTCACGTTGCCCGTGGGAGTGCCCGCTAAGAATCTTCCCCTGATTCTCTTGCCGCACGGGGGCCCATGGGGGCGAGACATCTGGCGGTTCAACCCCACTGTCCAATGGCTCGCCAACCGCGGCTACGCCGTGCTCCAGCCCAACTTCCGAGGCTCGATGGGCTACGGCAAAAAGTTTCTCAATGCCGGGAACAAACAATGGGGCCTGAAGATGCACGACGACCTGATCGACAGCGTGAACTGGGCGGTGAAAGAAGGGATCGCCGATCCCCGTAAGATTGGCATCATGGGCAAGTCCTACGGCGGCTATTGTGCGCTGGCAGGCCTTACATTCACGCCGGAAGTCTTTGCCTGCGCGGTGGACATCTGCGGACCAGCAAACCTGAAAACGCTGTTCTCCACCAGGCCCGCTTATTGGAAGTCCATGAGCTCAGTGCTCGACGTCCACTTTGGCAACGCCGAAGACCCCAGAGACGCCCAGTACATCTACAACGCGTCACCGGTGAATTTCGCCCAGAGGATCATCCGTCCTTTGCTGATCGGGCAGGGCGCGAACGACCCGCGGGTCAAGCCAGCGGAGGCCGAGCAGATGGTCGCCGCGATTGAGAAAAATGGCGGGACGGTGACTTATGTTCTCTATCCCGACGAAGGTCACGGCTTCGTGCGCCCTGAGAATCGTGCCGACTTCAACGCGCGTACCGAAGCTTTCCTGGGAACCTACCTTGGTGGGCGCGTTGAACCGATGGCGGGCGAGAGAATCCCAGGTTCGACGGCGGTTGTCCGTGCGATTGGCGGAGCGAAGTAAGCAACTACGAGGCAAACGCGTTTCCTTGTTCGTTGCATGACCTGGTAGAGGGCACGGCTTTGCTTTGCTTCCAAGTCGCATGTGATCGCGTGACTTCCACGCTCCCGCCCATATCCCCCGAAACCACCACCGTTTGGTTCGCCTCATCTTCCCTGAATTCGCGGGAGCGCGTTACGCAGGTCCTCCCATCGGACCTGGTTGAGTTTCTCGTCCTTTTTCATATCCGCAAACAAGTTCAGGGTCGGCAGACGGCAACACGATCGTCGTCAGAGAAGGTCCACAGCGCACGGTTTGATGCTGTAACCCTGACCAGCGTTCCTCGACGTTGTCCGGTACGCCACGGCCTTCGACATCGGCTTCAAACCTTCGCCAGAGTCCGCACGAGGCGGTGTTTGCTTCAGGCTGTTTGTTCCTGCAGGCCAGGTTCTCTGCAATTTTATTGTCAGGCGAATGACCGTTTTCGCCGGAGAATGTCGCATTGTTCTTTAGAAAGCGGTATGAAGGTTCCATGAGCGAAAAGCATTGGTCAGACGAGGATCTGTTTGCCCGGGCGCGGGACCTGAGTTCGTCCGAAGACAGAGCGCGGTTTCTGGCGGAAGCTTGCGCCGGCGACCCGGATCAGCGTCGGCGAATCGAGGGGCTGCTCGGCGCTGAACAAGAAGCCGTCGGTTTTTTCAACGCCGCGGCAGTCGAGCGCGACCGTCTGGACGCGCCCTTGAAAGCCGCAGGTGTCCAAGGGGCCGCGAGCCCTTTGGAAGGGGTCGGTGACCAAGTCGGTCCCTTCCGGCTTGTCAAGGTGATCGGGGAAGGCGGATTCGCCCGAGTGTTCCTTGCCGAGCAACTGGAACCGCTGCGGCGGCAGGTCGCCCTCAAAATCCTCAAGCCCGGCATGGACACCGGCGAGGTGCTTGCGCGCTTCGAGTTGGAGCGTCAGGCCTTGGCCATGATGAATCATCCAAACCTGGCCAGGCTCTTTGACGCAGGAGCGACGCCCTACGGGCGCCCCTATTTTGCCATGGAACTGGTCGAAGGCGTCCCGATCACCCGCTTTTGCCAGGACCGTGGGTCAACACTGCGGGAACGGCTTGAACTTTTCATGCCGGTTTGTCGGGCCGTACAGCACGCCCATCAAAAGGGTATTCTCCACCGCGACCTCAAACCGGGCAACATCCTGGTCAGCTTTGAGGACGGCTGGCCGGTGGTAAAGGTGATAGACTTCGGCATCGCCAAAGCCTTGCACGGGGCGCTCACGGCCAAGACCCTCTTCACGCGCGTCGGTCAGTTCATCGGCACGCCGGCCTATGCCAGTCCGGAGCAGGTCGGATTGGAGGGACACGATGTGGATACGCGGGCCGACATCTACTCACTGGGCTGCGTGCTTTATGAGTTGCTCACGGGGCGACCCCCCTTCGACCTCGACCGCTTGCGCTCCGCCAGCGCGTCGGAGACAGACCGGATCATTTGTGAAGAAGACCCGCCGAAGCCCAGCGACCTTACCGGGCAACTGCGTATGCACGGGGACTCGCCGGCAACGCCGCGTGGCGTGGACCCGAGCAAACTGAAACGTCAATTACGCGGCGAACTGGATTGGATTGTTATGAAAGCAATGGATAAGGATCCGAACCGTCGTTATGACTCCGCCAGCGCTCTGGCTGAGGATATTCAACGTCATCTGCACGATGAACCGGTCCAAGCGAGGCCGCCTGAGTGGTCTTACCGCTTTGAGAAATTCGCCCGGCGCCACCGCGTCGCCCTGGCTGCCGCCGCCGTGGTGGTGGCCAGCTTGGTTCTTGGACTGCAATTCGCGGTAGCAGGGTTTCAGGAAGCCAGCAAAGAGAGAGACAAGGCCGTGGCTGCCGAAGGACAAGCCAAAGGCCAGCGAGACGCCGCCACCACCGAACGTCTCAAGGCCGAGGCGTATTTGTACGCCGCCGATGTGAACCTGGCCTCTTACGCCCTCCGCGACAGCAACCTGGGACGCGCGAGGGAGTTGCTGAAGAGACACATCCCCAAACCCGGGGAGCCGGACCTGCGCGGCTGGGAATGGCGTTATCTCTGGCGCGAGTGCCGCAGCGATGAATTGGCCACCCTCGGCCACCACGAGCGCACGGTGACGCGAGTGGCATTCTCGCCGGACGGGAAGTTGCTGGCGTCGTCCAGCGTTGATCGAACCGTCAAGATTTGGGAAGTCAAGACGCGCAAGGAACTCCGCACGCTCCAGCATGAGAACACGGTGACCGGGCTGGCTTTTTCACCCGACGGGCAACGGCTTGCCACCGGCGATGAAGGTCCTCAGGGATTGATCCGGTTCTGGGATACTGCGAACTGGAAGGTCGAAAAGATCATCACGAACGGCAGCGGATTCAGACCGGTCGTGTTTTCACCCGATGGCAAACTGGTCGCCGTGACAGCCGACTTGTTCGTGAACGTATGGAACGTCGAAACGGGAAAACAGACCGCCCACATCAAGTGCTGGCGTCGGGGCATCCATCTGGGACTCGCATTCTCGCCGGATGGCAAGTGGCTGGCTTACCACGATCGGTCTGACGGCCAGGTCAAACTGTGGAATCTTCAAACGCAAAGCGTTCGAGTCGGCCTATCTGCCGAGAGCAATCTGTGTGAGGCGCTGGGGTTCTCACCTTCGAGCCAGCACCTCGTGGCTGGAACAAAACGAGGGAATACTGACCTGATCACCGTGTGGGACCTGTCGGAGCTTGAAAAACAATTGGAGGCCGCTGGCGCGGCTCAACCGTTGGTCATCACCAACTGCCTAACGCTGACGAATCACGCCGCCTGGATCAGCGGCATCTGCTTCTCAGCGGATGGCAAGGTGATGATGACCAGCAGCGCCGACCAGAAGATCAAGTTCTGGGACACGGCCACTTGGCGCGAGATCGCGTCGCTCCAAGGCCACGAGAATGCAGTCCGGGCGCTGGCCCTTTCGCCAGACGGCCAATTGCTCGCCAGCGGCAGCAGCGACAAAACGGTTCGCCTTTGGAGCACCCAGGCGATGAGTTCGGAGCCCGACTACCGGAGTTACCCGGAGGCCGGCCCGTTCCTGAAGGCGGCATCACTTCGGGCGGTTCCGTACTGGAGCGGAACGAAAGACCGCTTCCAGATTTGGGACCCGCTGACTGGCGAAACAAGCTCCATCCAATCGCTGCCAGAAACCAATGCCTGGCCGCGAGCCATCTCGCCCGACGGGCGTCTCGCCGCTCTTACGATTGACCGGTCTGACCGGTATCACTTGGTCATCTGGAATATCAATGAACAGAAAATAGTCGCTCGTCTAGGTGAAGTGGACATCGGCGCATCTGCGTCCAAGGGACACCCGCGCCTCGGCGACGCAGACGTTGTCTTCTCGGCCAATAACCGCTGGCTTGCGGTTCGTGAAGACAGCGGAAGAATGCTCCTTTGGGACGTGGAACAAGGACAAAAAACGGCTGAAGTCAACCGCCCCGGAGATGGAATCATCAGTTGGAACCTCGCGGCCGATTCAAGCCGCCTGGTGACAGGGCATTTCAGCGGCTTGGTATGCGTAAGGGAATTACCGTCAGGCAAGTTACTGCAAACGTTGACGGGCCTGCAGCAAATGGTCTATGACATCGCACTTTCGCCGGACGGGCGGATGCTAGCCACGACAAGCGGCGGGCCTGGGCGCGTCCAAGTTTGGGATCTTGACCGCCAAGCAATCGTGGCCGAACTGAGCGGCGCCTTGTTGGGATTTCGACTCGTGGCCTTCTCACCGGACAGCACACGGTTGGCCGCCTGCAGCGGCGAAAGCGACATCAAGGTGTGGGAGCTCACCAACTACCAGGAAGTGGCCACACTGCGCGGGCACAAAGAATGGCACGAGCGGCTGGGATTCTCCGCCGATGGCAACGTGCTCATTTCCATGGGTTACAATGGCGTCCACTTGTGGAGAGCCGCTTCCCTGAAGGAAATGTCCGACTCGCCACAGCTTTCAGACCATTGAGCTTCCTATGAAGTCCGAAGAATAGCTGCGCGCGCGGGTCAGCGCAGCGCGCCCAAAGGACCCCGCCAGCCAAGAGAACCAAAAGAAAATCTGGTGAGTTTATGATGAAACGAATCTCTCCCACCGCTCGGTTAGCTGTGTGTGTTTTCCTGGGGCTGAAGGGCACGTCCCAAGTTCAAGCCGCAGACTGGCCTGCATTCCGTGGTCCGACCTCGTCGGGTGTGGGAGAAAATGAAAAACTGCCCATTCATTTCGGTCCCACGAGCAACCTGTTATGGAAAACCGACCTCCCGCAAGGCCATTCCTCTCCCATTGTCTGGAAGGATTCCATCTTCGCGACCGGGACGGTCAGCAACAAACTCATCACCTTCTGCCTGGACCGGCGGGACGGTAAGAAGCGCTGGGAGGAGGCTGTCACCGTGGAAAAGCTCGAACGGGTGCAGCGGGCTAATTCGGTCGCCACTCCGACGCCGGTGACCGACGGACAAGCTGTTTATGTGTACTTCGGATCGTTTGGCCTGCTGGCTTATGATCTTCACGGGAAGGAACTCTGGCGCAAACCGCTGCCTACGCCCAAGACCTTCATGAACCAGGGAACAGGCACCTCGCCCATTCTGGCGGAAGACAAGCTGTTGCTGTTCGTTCAAGTTGGCAGGGATTCACACCTGCTGGCCTTAAACCCCAAGAACGGCCAGGAAATGTGGCGGGCCCCAATGCCGGTTTACAACAACAGTTACGCGACTCCGGTCTATTGGAAAGAAGACGATCGCGGCTGCGCGGGCATGATGTGTGCGAGCCGGTTTACGGCCTTCCGGCTTGCCGATGGCAAGGAAGCCTGGTGGCTGGGCGGCCTGAGCTTCCAGGCTTGCAGCACACCGGTGGTGGCAGGCGACTGCTTGATTATTAGCGCCGCCGGCGTTCAAGGCGAACGAGCCAACATGATCCTGCCTCCACCTTTCGAGGAAGCCGTCAAGAAGTACGACCAGAATGGCGACGGGCTGATTAGTTACGACGAGATTCCTGCCGATGTCCTGTACACCGACCGGCATGCCGCCAACGGCCAGGGCAACTTGTCGCTCGGACGGGCCTTGATCTTGTTTGCGGACATGAAAAAAGACGAGAAACTCAACCGGGCCCGATGGGAAGAGTTGCGTAAAGCGCTCCGCGAATTCAGCGAACATGAAATGAACCAAACAGTGGTGGTCTCTGTCCGCAAGGGCGGGAGCGGGGACGTTGCCCGATCACATGTGACTTGGAAGGAAACCAAAGCCGTGCCCGAAGTTCCGTCACCACTGGCGTACCAAGGCCGTGTCTATTTCATCCGCAGCGGCGGGATTTTCGCCTGCCGCGACCTTGAAACCGGGAAATTGATCTACGAAAAGCCCACGGACTCCCGCGGCGGGTATTTCGCCTCTCCCATCGCGGCCGAGGGGCGCATCTACATCGCCTCGGACCGCGGGACGGTCACCGTAATCAAGACCGGCGACGCCTTCGAAGTCCTCGCCCGCAACGACCTGAACGATCGCATCATGGCTTCCCCAGCCGTGACCGAGAACACGCTTTATGTCCGCTCGGCCAAGCAACTTTGGGCTTTCGGCAGCAAGCAGCAGTAATTTTCGGCGGATGGCGACGTGCTTTTTCCCATGGGCTACGGTGACGTCCACTTGTGGAAAGCCGCGCTCTAAACGAGCTGGCTGATTGGCAGCAGATGCTGTTCTGTTAGTCTTGGAAGCCAAGCTCGCCGATTGTCCACGCCCTGACCGAGCAGGGGCTGGGCGTGGTGAAGATTCGCGGGCAAGCTGACCAACAGCGAGATCGCGGCGCTGTTCGGCGCTACGGTTGGAGCACGCCAGTGTTCGCCGTGGGTTCGCTCAACCAGTCGCGGCGCCGGCCCGCTTCCGTGCCAGCGTGTGCGTCGCGTGGCCGTAAAACAGCTCCGCCGCCTCCATGATCGTTTCCGAAAGCGTCGGATGCGGATGGACGGAGAGCGCGATGTCCAGCGCCGTCGCGCCCATCTCAACGGCCAGCACGGCTTCCGATATCAGTTCGCCCGCGCCGTGGCCGACGATGCCAACGCCCAGAATGCGTTCGGTCTCCGGATCAATCACCAGCTTCGTCAGTCCATCCGGACGGTCGAACGTCAGCGCGCGACCGGACGCCGCCCACGGGAACTTCGCCACTTCCACCTTGCGGCCCTGCGCCCGCGCCTCGGCCTCGGTCAGCCCGCACCACGCGATCTCCGGATCGGTGAACACGACGGCAGGGATGATGTATTTGCTCGTGCCGGTGGCGGTGCCGGTAATGAACTCGACGGCGATGCGCGCCTCGCGCGATGCCTTGTGCGCGAGCAACACGCCGCCCGCGATGTCGCCGATGGCGTAAATCGCCGGGTCGGCGGTCTGCTGGTGGTCGTTTACCTTGATGAAGCCTTTCTCGTCCAGTTCGGCCTTGGTGTTTTCCAAGCCGAGGTTTTCGCTGCTGGGGCGGCGGCCCACGGCGACCAGCACGCGGTCATAAGGTTCCTCCAATTTCTTGTCTCCCACTTCCATCTCGACTTTGATCTGCTTTCCGGCGGTGGACATCTTGTGAACCTTCGCCTTGACGCGAACTTCCTTGAACGCCTTTTTCGCAAACGCCTGCACGGGTCGCACGAGGTCCGCGTCCGCGCCGAGCAAAATGCTGTCCATCGCCTCGACGACTACCACCTGGCTGCCGAACGCGGCGTAAACCGTGCCCAACTCCATGCCGATGTAGCCGCCGCCCACGATGAGCAGGTTGGCTGGAATGTCCTCGATCTCGAGCGCCTCGGTGGACGTCATGATGCGCGGGTTGCCCAGGTCAAACGCCTTCGGCATGGCGGCCTGCGAACCGACGGCGACGATGGCGGTTTCAAACTGAACGAATCGCTGTCCTTGCTCGGTTTCGACGCGTAGCGTGTGCGAGTCCTCGAAGTAACCTCGCCCGGCGAGAACCTGCACGCCGCGAGCCTTGGCCAGTTGCGCCACGCCGCCGGAGAGCTTCGCGAGAATGGATTCCTTCCACATCCGCAGCTTTTCCAACTCGATGCGCGGTTCGCCGAACGTGATGCCACGATGCGCCGATTCGCGCGCCGCCGCGATGCCGTGGGCGGCGTGCAGCAATGCCTTGGAAGGAATGCAGCCGCGATTCAGGCAGACGCCGCCCAGCCGCTGCTCCTTCTCGACGAGCACCACTTTCTTGCCGAGGTCCGCTGCATAGAACGCCGCCGCGTAGCCGCCGGGGCCGGCGCCAACGACAACGATTTCAGTTTTGATTGGGTCCATGGAGAAAGCGAATCACAGTTTGACGTCGGCTTCCGGGAAATTCTCGAGCGCCTTCACCAAATCCACGATGAACCGCGCCGCCACGGCGCCGTCAATAACGCGATGGTTGTACGACAACGCCAGTGGCAACATGAGCCGCGGCTGAATCTGGCCGTCCCGCACCATGGGTTTGAGCGCGCCGCGCCCCAGACCGAGGATGGCGACCTCCGGCTGGTTCACGATGGGTGTGAAAGCGCCGCCGCCGATGCCGCCCTGGTTTGACACCGTGAAGGTGCCGCCGCGGAGTTCCTCCTTCGACACCTTGCGGTCGCGCGCCTTCTGGGCGAGCGCCTCGACCTCGATGGCAAGTTCCACGAGGCTTTTGCGGTCCACGTCGCGCACCACCGGTACGATCAATCCGGCATCGGTGTCCACAGCCAGGCCGATGTGGTAGTAATGCTTGAGGACGAGTTCCTCCCGAGCTTCGTCGAGACTGCTGTTGAGCAGCGGATGCCGCTTCAGCACCTCGACCAGCGCTTTTAGCAACAGCGGCGTCAGCGTGAGCCGCGCGCCGTTCTTCTCGTAGCTCGGCGAAAACTTCTTCCGCAACTCGTTCAGCGCGGTGATGTCCGCCTCGTCGAATTGCGTGACGCGCGGCACGGCGAGCCAGCTCTCCGCCATGCGCCGGGCAATGACCTGCCGCAGCGGCGACAGCGATTGCCGTGTGACCGGTCCCCAGCGCGAGAAATCCACCGGTTCGGAAGCCGGCGCGGCGCCCGGGGCCGTTGCGGCGGCCTTTGGTTGCGCGGCGCGGCGAATGAGGCTCTGGATGTAATCGTGCAAGTCCGCCATCACGACGCGCCCGCCGGGTTCGCTGCCGCGCACACGGCGCAAATCAATGCCCAGTTCCTGCGCCAGCCGGCGGATCGTCGGCGCGGCGGCGGGTTCGACGCTGGAGACGAATTCCTCCTCGGCCACCGGAGCCGGCGCCACGGGCGCGCCGGTCAGTGTTGCCGGCGTGGCTGCAGCTACGGCGACCGGGGCTGTTGCCACCGGCGCGGGCGCAGGCGTTGACGCGGTCGAGACGCCTCCGGCGAGCGCGAGCAAACGCTGGCCCACGGAAATCTTGTCGCCCGCCTTGACGTAAACCTGCGTCACCGTCCCCGATTGATCGGCGGGGATGGAGGCGATGGCCTTCTCGTTTTCCAATTCGAGAAGAGCCTGCCCCTTCGTGATCGCGTCACCGGCTTTGACGAACACGTTCACGACCGTGCCGCTATCGGCGCCTTCGCCCAAGGGCGGTAGTTTGATGTCCATGCGTTGAGTGCCGCTGAATGTAAATTGCACCGGGGCAATAGCAAGCTTGCGCGCCGTCGTGACTGCTAGCGCAACGCGGCGAACAGATTGCGCAGGCTCAGCAAAATGATCAGCGATCCCACAAGGACGAGCAGCGTCTTCGTCGGAATTTTCTTGCAAAGGTAAGCTGCCAACGGCGCCGCCACGACCCCGCCGATGATCAACCCCAGCACGACCTCCTTGTGTTGCAAGCCAACCAGCGACGTCAACGTGATGGCCTGCGCCCCCGTCACGAAAAACTCCGCGAGGTTCACTGAGCCAATCGCGAGGTGCGGCTCGCGGCCACGCGCAATCAGGTTCGTCGTCACGACCGGTCCCCAGCCGCCGCCGCCGATGCCATCCAGCAACCCGCCGATGAATCCGAGCGGCACCGCGCGGTCCTGCAATTTCGCGAACGCCGCCGTCTTGCGGAAGGCACGCGCCAGGATGATTCCACCCATGATCAACAGATAAGCCGAGACGAAAGGCTTGATGCGCTCACCGGGCACCTGGCTGAGGATGAACGCTCCAATGATGCCGCCCGTAACTCCGGGCACGCAGAGCTTCAGAAAAAGTTTGCGGTCCACGTTTCCGAAGCGCAGATGCGAAAGTCCGGACACCGCCGTCGTGAAAATCTCGGATACTTTCACGCTGGTTGTCGCCACGGCGGGCGTGATGCCGAACGTGAGCAGGAACGTGGTGCAACTGACACCGTAAGCCATGCCCAGGGCGCCATCAATCGTTTGGGCGATGAAGCCGAAGAGTACGGAAACGAGAAGACCGGGCATGGGGCGGATCTAGTTGCCCGCAGCAATGCGGCACAGCCCGGAGGAGGAAGCCGCCGGCGGCGGAGGGGCCGCGCGTGTCCTGACCACGCAGTTCGGACGACGGACGGATCGAATCCCGGACCTCATGTTCTGACAGTGCCAGCCGGATGGCGTGACGGCCAGAAAAAACACCGGCCCCCCGCCGGCGCTGCTACTGGTTCAGCGACTGGCGCAGGTCACTTCTTTCCATCCGACGGCGGGTCGTTTATCTCCGGGTAGAGCGTCCGGGCGCAATCCGGACAGAGGCCGTGTGAGAAGTTCACGTTCAGATTCGAACTGAAGAATCGTTCCACGCTCTGCCAGTAGTTGTCGTCGTTCCGAATCTTCTTGCAACTGGCGCAGATCGGGAGCAACCGGCGCAGCGTGGACAACTCGGTGATATCCTCGAGCACCAGCAGCGCCAGGCGTTGGCCGTCATGATCGAACGGCGCAGCCGTGACCAGCAACTCAACGGCTCTCACCGAGGTCTCGCGGACAAGCTCCATCACCGTGCGCTGCCGGGTGATTCTCTGCCCTTGCACGGCCGCCATCACGGAGTTGCGCAACACGCATTCGCCGCAGGTCGGGCCGTGACCGCAACCCTCGGCGGAGTCCGTGTGATGCACGCAGTTCAAAACCTCCCCGCCACGGCGGCGAAAGACCGTGTCCGGAAGGTGACCCACCATCGAAGTGGACGCGGGGTTGAAAGCCATCATGCGCATGTCCTCATCCACGACGAAAATCAACAGAGGCACGGCGTCCAAGGCGCTTTGCCACAAGCTCCCGGCACTCATCCACGCTGGGCGTTCGTTCGCCATCACCTCCAAATCTCCCGCACCAGCCTACTCTGCACCAGCTTGTGCTGCAAATCAAACGGAGGCAGAAGATCCATGCGCGGTTTGCGGCTTGCGTGACAGTCGTGAACCCGCGGACTGGAAGCCATGATGCGCGCTGCAGCGGCCCGACGCAGGCGCGCGTTTCTCCGTCCGGCCATGCGGGCGGCCAACGCCGTGAGCTTGGTTTTGGCAGGCGGGCGCGGCTAATTTGCTTGCGCGGCGGGTGGTGAATTTGGATCCTCCGCTCCGCGCATGGCAGCAACGACGCGACAACGCAAACCCACCAGCCCAACGCGCGCCCGTGGGAGGTCCCCGGCGACACGACGGCCGGCTGCCCGTTTGCCTCGGCGCGGACGATCCATGCCCGCTCCGGAACCAGCGCCGGCCCCGCCGGAGATTCCACCCGCCGATTCCACCGAGCCGCAGCCGATCCCCGACCGCGACCGCCCGCGTTACGAAGGCGACACGGCCATCCGGCTTTACCTGCGCGAGATTGGCCAGGTGAAATTGCTCACGCCGCAGGAGGAAATCGAGCTGGCCGCCCGCATCAAGAAGGGCGACAAGAAGGCGCGCGAGCACATGATCAAGGCGAACCTGCGCCTGGTCGTGAAGATCGCGCGCGACTACGAGGGCATCGGCCTGCCGCTGCTGGATTTGATCAGCGAAGGCAACATCGGCCTGATGAAGGCGGTCGAGCGGTTCGATCCGAAGAAAGGCGGCAAACTCTCGACCTACGGCTCGTGGTGGATCAAACAGTCCATCAAGCGCGCGCTGGCCAACCAGTCCAAGACCATCCGCCTGCCGGTGCATCTGGTGGACAAGATCGCGAAGATGCGCCGTATCGCGATGCAGTTGCAGGAAGAGCTGGGCCGCGAACCGACGGACGAGGAGCTGGCGGCAGAACTGGACACCACGCCGGCCCGCCTCGCGCAGATGCGCATGGCCTCCGTCCGCCCGGCGTCGCTTGACGCGCCCATCAGCGACGACGATTCCAACGCTTTTTCCGAGCTTGTCCAGGACGAAACCGCTTTCACGCCGTACGAGCAGCTCGAAGGCAAGACGGTCACTTCAATGCTCCACGAGCTCGTCGAGAAACTCGACCAGCGCGAGGCGACAATTCTGAACTACCGCTTCGGCCTGGACGGTGGTGCGGAAAAAACCCTCGAAGAAGTCGGCGTGACGTTCGGTGTGACCCGCGAGCGCGTCCGGCAGATTCAAAACATCGCCCTGCGCAAGCTGCGGAAGATGATTGAGAAACTCGAAGCCGCGAAAGACTGATTGTTCAACATGAGCCAGCCGCCTGTCACTCTCTCCGATCTCGAACGCGCCATTCGCAACATCCCCGACTTCCCCAAGCCGGGCATCCAGTTCAAGGACATTACGCCAGTGCTGGCGGACGCGCGGCTGTTTGCCGGCGCGATTGACTTGCTCACGGCGCGCTTCCAGCCCGGCACGGTGGACGCGGTGGTGGGCATTGACGCGCGCGGGTTCATCTTCGCGGCGGCGGCGGCGGTGAAGCTGCAGGCGGGCTTCGTGCCGGTGCGGAAGAAAGGCAAGCTGCCCTTCCGCACGCACGAACAGGACTACGCGCTGGAATACGGCACGGCCACCGTGGCGATTCACGTGGACGCCCTCAAGCCCGGCAGCCGCGTGCTGCTGATTGACGACCTGCTGGCCACCGGTGGCACCGCGGCGGCAGCCGCGCAGCTCGTTAAGAAGCTGGAGGCGCAAGTACTGGAAATCAGCTTCCTCATCGAGTTGAGCTTCCTGAACGGCCGCGAGAAACTTGCCGGCTACCCGGTGAAGTCGCTGGTGATTTACTGAGCGACGGAGCCGGGTTTCGCCACCACCGCGCCGTAGGGCAGACTTCCAAGTCTGCCGTATCGCCGGTTTCCAAACCGGCTGGCCGTGCGATAATGTGCGACACGCCGACTTGGAAGTCCGCGATACAGCAGGTTTGGAAACCTGCCCCACAATCCGGCTCGCCGGTTTAATTCCGTTTTCATCCGACGCCGCTGGCGTACACTGCCGCTATGCACTGGCTGCAAACGCTGGACATGAGCCTGTTCCGGTTCCTCAACCAGACGCTGAGCAACGCGGCGTTCGATTTCCTCATGCCCGTGGCCAGCGGCAATCCGCTGTTCGTCCCCGCTCTGCTGATCGCCGCCGCGCTGCTGCTTTGGAGAGGCGGCGCGCGCGGGCGGCTCTGCGTTTTGATGCTCGCGGTGATCCTGCCGCTGGGCGAGGGTCTGGTCATCAACAACCTGAAACACGCCGTCGGCCGCACGCGCCCTTTCGCGGCGCTGGACGGCGTGCGCCTGCCCGCAAGCGATGCCGTCAAGCCGGGCGCCACCGGCGACGCGATGGCAGGCACGCATCGTCGCGATTCGGCATTTGACCCGCGAAGCCATCGCAACAGCATGCCCTCGGCACACGCGGCGAACTGGTTCGCGGCCACCATGGTCTGCTGGTTTTTCTACCGGCGAAGCTGGCAGTTCATGCTGCCGCTGGCGGCGCTGGTCGCCTTCTCGCGTGTCTATAACGGCGTGCATTATCCGAGCGACGTGCTGGCCGGCGCGATTTTGGGGGCGGGCTATGCGGTGGCAGGCGTGCTGGGTTTGAACTCGTTCTGGCGCGCCGTCGGTCGGCGCTGGTTTCCGTTGTGGTGGGAGAAACTCCCGTCCCTTGTGTCGCTTCCCACGGAAACGCCGGCCGCAACCAACGCCCCTTCGCACTCGGAACTCGAAACCCGAAACTCGAAACTCGAACAACACTGGCTGCGCGCCGGCTACCTGCTCCTCTTCATGGTTCTTGCCAGCCGCCTGATCTACATCGCCGTCGGCAAAATCCAGCTCGGCGAGGACGAGGCCTACCAATGGCAGTGGTCGAAACACCTGGCGCTGTCGTATTACAGCAAGCCGCCGATGATCGCCTATACGCAGTGGCTCGGCACGACGCTGTGGGGCGACACGCAATTCGGCGTGCGGTTCTTCTCGCCGGTCATTGGCGCGGTGCTGGGCCTGTTGCTGCTGCGATTCATGGCCCGTGAAGTCAGCGCCCGCGCGGGGTTCATTCTCCTGCTCGCGGTGGCCTCGACGCCACTGCTCGCCGTCGGTTCGACGATGATGACGGTGGACCCGCTGTCCGTTTTGTTCTGGACGCTGGCGATGCTCGTCGGCTGGCGCGCGATTCGGCCCGACGGTGCGACGCGGCATTGGTGCTGGGTCGGCCTGTGGATGGGGCTGGGTTTTCTGAGCAAATACACGGCGCTGCTGCAACTGCTTTGCTGGGCGGTGTTCTTCGTGATGTGGCGGCCCGCGCGAACGCACCTGCGCCGGCCCGGTCCGTATCTCACCTTGCTGATCAACGCATTCTGCTCCCTGCCCGTGCTCATCTGGAACTGGCAGCACCAGTGGATCACGGTCGAACACGTCGCCGGCAATGCCAGTCTCGGCCAGCAATGGCATTTCACGCTGCGCTACCTGGCCGAGTTTCTTGGCGCGGAGCTTGGACTGTGGAATCCGTTCTGGTTTGTCGGCGTCGGGATGGCGGTGATCTGGTTCTGGCGCGATTACCGGCGTGACGTGCGTCTCGTGTTCCTGTTCAGCATGGGTGCGCCGTTGTTTCTGGTTTATTTGCTCTTCACTCTTTACGCGCGGGCATTGCCCAACTGGATCGCGCCTTCAATCCTTCCACTGTTCTGCTTCGCCGTTGGGTGCTGGCACAACCGCTGGCAACAGACCGGGCTCTGGCCGCGCCGGAGGCTGGTGGCCGGCGTGACGCTTGGTTTGTTCGTCGTAGCCTTGCTGCACGAAACGAATTTGACCACCAAGCTCACCGGCGTTTCGCTGCCGCGGGATTTCGATCCGCTGCATCGCGTGCGTGGCTGGCGCGAGGCGGCGGAACTGGCCAGCCAAGCGCGCCGCGAGTTGTTGCAGGAAGGCAAACTCGTCATCGTGATTGGCAGCGACTACGGGATCACCGGCGAACTGGCGTTCTACTTGCCGGAGGCGCGCAAGGCGCCGGGTGAACAGCCGCTCGTATTTTGCCGCACGACGGAAAGCCCCAGCAGCCAGTTCGATTTCTGGCCGGGCTACACGAACCTGCACGGCGCGAACGCCATCTTCGTCGCGCCCCGGCGCATCAAGACATCGCTCGTTGAATTCCTCAAAGACCTGCAGGGCCGTGAATTGAAGAAGCGGTTGCCACCGCCGGAGGAAATTCCCGCGCTGGTGCGAGCGCAATTTGACAGCGTGACCAGCTTGGGAGTTTTCCCTGTGCCCGCCACCGGCTGGCCACAGCATTGGATGCAGCTCTATGCCTGCCGCAACCTCCGCTAGCCGGCGCGACACCACGCGCCTCCGCTGGCGGGTCGAGGACTATGATTTGGACGCGACACTGGGCTGCGGGCAGGCATTTCGCTGGAGGCGTGGAGCGGCTTCGTGGACGGGCGTCGTTTCGGGCCGGTGGGTCAGGCTGCGCAAGGAGAAGCACACGCTCCACGCGGAAACGGCGACGCCGCACGCCGACTGGCGCTGGCTTGCGGAGTATCTCCAAGTTGACTCTGACCTTGCCGCCATTCTGAATACTTTCCCGGACGACGCACCGTTGCGCGCCGCCGTCGCGGCGTGCCGCGGGTTGCGTCTGCTGCGGCAGGAACCCTGGGAATGCCTTGCTTCGTTCATTCTCTCCTCCACGAAACAGATCACGCAAATCCGGCAGATCGTGGAATTGGTTTGCCAGCGTTTCGGCGAGCCTCTGCCTGTGCCGCCGGTAAGCGCGCCCGCCTTCAGCTTTCCTTCGCCGGACCGTATTGCCCGCTTGTCCGAGTCGGAGTTGCGCGCGTGCAAGATGGGTTTTCGTGCGCCGCATCTCCTGGCCGCCGCAGGCGCGGTGGCGGAGGGCCGGCTCGACCTGCAGTCATTGCAGACCCTCCCGCTGCCGGAAGCCAAGGAGCGGTTGATGAAGCTGGAAGGCGTCGGTCCCAAAATCGCCGATTGCGTGCTGCTGTTCGCCTGCGGCTTCGGGCAGGCCTTTCCGGTGGACGTGTGGGTCGAGCGCGCGTTGAGCAAGCTCTACTTCCGCCGCCGGAAGGCCACGCCGCGGGAGTTGCGGGAGTTCGCGGCATCGCACTTCGGACCGAACGCCGGCTACGCGCAGCAGTACCTCTTTCACTTCATCCGCACGCACGGCGCACAAAAGCTTTCCGGCTGACGCCGCCGCCCGCTATTGTTGGTCATGCCTTGCACGGTTGAAGTCTTGTTTACGCCGGCGGAGTTCCGAGCGTTGCGTGAGCGCGACATTTCGAAATCAGTCTGCGTCGTCTTCGACGTACTGCGCGCCACAAGCACGTTTGTCACGGCCCTGGCGAACGGCGCCGAGGCCATCATTCCGGTCGAGGAGATTTCCGAGGCCCTGGACATCCGCCGGCGACATCCCGAAGTTCTGCTGGCCGGGGAACGAAACGGCTTCCGGATTACGGCGGCAATGAGCGGTGGCGTTGAGTTCGATCTCGGCAATTCACCCCGCGAATACACACCGGAAACGGCGCGCGGCAGAACGGTTGTTTCCACCACCACGAACGGCACGCGCGCGTTGCGCGCCTGCACCGGCGTGGATCGGGTGTTCGTCGGGAGCTTCCTGAATCTCGGCGCACTGGCCGAGGCAATCCTGGCCTGTCCACCGCGGCCATTACTGCTGGTGTGCGCCGGAACGGGCGAAGGCGCAGCGTTGGAAGACGCGCTGGCCGCCGGTGCTCTCTGTGAACGATTGGTGGCGTTTCACGGCGGCCTGGAAGTCACCGACTCCGCACTGATCGCCCGGCGACTGTTTGTTGCTTCGCGAAACGACTTGGCGGCCACAGTACACGCCGCACAGAACGCCCGCCGGTTGCTGGCCCACCCGGACTTGCGCGAAGACATCGAGTGGTGCCTCCAGATCGACCAGTTCCAGCTTGTCCCGATCCTCGATAGGTCGGGAGCGGTCACGAACCCGGGGCCGTGATGAACTCCCAACCACTTTGCGTAGCCAGGGTCGCCGACTTGGCTTCACGCCGAATGTCGAAGAAATGACGGACCAAACGCTCGAACTGTTCCCACGACACAACGCCTTCAAATCGCCAAGCAACCTGGCGGACGAACTGGCGGCGTTCCGCGGGTTCGGCCAGGCCACGCGCCAGCTCGCAACACGGTGGGGCACCAGTGACGGCCGCGTTTGCGAAGTTCCGACGTTCGTGAACGAGTTCTGGACGGCCCGGCAACGCCAGGCCAATTCGCTGCATGAAGTTTCCTATCGCGCCTGCTTCAAACCGCAACTGCCGCGCTTTTTCATCGAGCGTCTCACACAGCCGGGCGATGTGGTCTACGATCCTTTCATGGGTCGTGGTACAACACCCATCGAAGCCGCATTGCTGGGCCGCGTGCCGTTCGCGAACGACATCAATCCGCTAAGCTTTGTGTTCACGAGGCCGCGTCTGCACCCGCCAACACTGAACGAAGTTGCCGGGCGGCTTCGCGAAATCAACTTCGCCGACCATGATGAGTTTCCGAACAACCTGCTTGTGTTCTATCACCCGGACACGTTGCGCGAAATCTGCGCACTGAAGAAGTACTTCCTGCGCCGGGCATCAACCGGACACCTGGACGGCGCGGATGAATGGTTGCGCATGGTGGCCATGAATCGGCTCACCGGTCACTCGCCCGGTTTCTTCTCCGTTTACACGCTGCCACCGAACCAAGCGGTTTCCGTGCAGTCGCAGCGGAAGATTAACGCAAAGCGGAACCAAACTCCACCGCGCCGCGACGTGGCCAGCATCATCCTGAAAAAATCGAGGCAACTCCTCGGCGACATCGCACCCGCCGTCCGCGAAACACTTGCCCGCGTGGCCGATCACGCCATGCTGCTCACAGCCCACGCAGCCGCCACGCCGCAGATTCCGTCCGGCTCCGTCTCGCTCGTCGTCACCTCGCCGCCGTTCCTCAACGTGGTGCAGTATGCCGCCGACAACTGGCTGCGCTGCTGGTTCACGGGCATTGACCCGCAGCCGGTGAAGCTCACCACGCCGCGCAAACTCGAAGACTGGGCCGCGGCAATGACACGTGTCTTCCGTGAACTGCATCGCGTCCTGAAACCCAGCGGACATGTGGCGTTCGAGGTCGGCGAGGTGCACGGCGGGAAAACGAAGCTGGAGGAAACTGTATTGCCTTGCGGTGTTGCGGCTGAGCTTGAGCCCGTGCTCGTGCTCATCAATGACCAGCAATTCACCAAGACCGCCAACTGCTGGGGCGTGGACAACATGGGCAAGGGCACGAACACGAACCGCATCGTGGTGTTCCGCAAGCCGTCGTAGCTTCGTTCGTGAGAACGGGGAACTCGCAAGGAGGCTGCGGCCCATCCGCTTGTTGACATCCACCGCTACGACAGACGTGCCAGGAGTTCGCGCGTTCCCTTGCTCAAGATGCAATCGGTCGTGGACTCGCTGAAGGACATGTTGACTTCATAGCCGCCTTGCGGGAAGGCCACCTCGGTTGGGATGTACCACGGGCCACCGTCGCCGTAAGCCGCCGTCGCCACGAACCGCTGTGGGGCCGTCGCCTGCGCGCGGAGCTGATACTCGACGAAGCACTCGGCCGGCAGGTGCAGGAGCACGGTCTGGTTCACGTGCAACGCGCTGAGTGTGATCGGCAGCTTGCGTTCGCAACGGCGCAAGAACGCAAGCATCATCGCCGGCCGAATGCGGTTCGCGAGCGCGTTGTCCTTTCTGCGCACATCCGCCATCAAGCTGGCCTCCGTGAACGTGCTGCGCGGCGTCAGAAGCACATCGCGTGTCTGCCAGGCGAGGCGTTCAATGCGCTGCGGCCAGAGGTCTAGCTCGCTGGCCACGATGCCGGCATACATCCGGTCGGTCAGTTCGCGACGCGCCTCCGACGTGCCGTTGTTGTATTTGCCCGCGGCGATGTTGCCGCCGCAGCCGTTGAAGTAGAAGTGCGTGCAGCCCTCTTCCTCCGCCTGCCGCCGTTTGCGCGCCAGACCGGCGAAGTCGCTGCTCACGCGGCCATCGCCGTAATAGCTCATCGGGTGGCACGCGTAGTAATGACAGGCCGCCACTTTCGTCTCGCCGTGGTAGAACGCCACGGTCTTCAGCCACGGGTCAATGAGGCCTTCCGGCAATTCCCAGTGTCGCGGGTTCTTGCTGGAACTGCCGCGCCAATCGGCGACGACAACTTTGCCGTCGGGACCGAGCGTGCGGCGGTTGCTCGCAACCTTCTCGACCTTCGCCTGGCCCGTAGCGATGTGCGTGAGCGGGCGCAAGTCCTTCTTCGCCGACGCCACGGCTCTCGCGCCGCGCTTGAGGCATTGCTGGAAGAAATCCGTGAAGACGACGTGCGGCAGGCCGCCTTCCGCCGAAACGATCCGCTCGGCTTCAAGGCAGACAAACGGCGCGTTGTGCTGGTGGACGCAATGCACGGCCACGCGGTCGGGTGTCGTGCCCGCCGCCTTCGCGAGCGCCTGCCGCCATTGGCGATGCGCGTCGTTGAGCAATCCGGTCCAATCCACGGCGCAAATCACAATCGGCCTCCCCGCACCGGTGATGAGCAACCCGATGGCTTCCAACGGATCATCCACGCCGACGACGGGCTTGATCCAGCCGCCGCACAACGGATGGCCTTGCGGCGGGCTGACGTCGAAGCGGAAGGTGGCGAGCTTGAGTGACGGCTTTCGCACTGCGAACGCGACTTGCGGCCGCAAGATGCTTGCAGTGGCAGCCCAAACGGAGCTTTCGAGAAACTGGCGGCGCGAGCGCATGGCAACGGCAGATTAATTCGCTCTTAAGCGCGCGGCGAGCGTGAAACGCTTCACGAACGCCGGCGCGTTTGACATCGGCAACCGCCTTCCTACCTTGCCCGTGCGATGCCGAAAGCTGCGTCACCACCCGTCATCCGCCTGCGAGGTGTTCGCCAGAACAACCTCAAGGGCTTCGACCTCGATTTGCCGTTGCACCGGCTCATTGTCGTCACCGGCCTGAGCGGTTCGGGCAAGAGTTCGCTCGCGTTCGACACGCTCTACGCCGAGGGCCAGCGCCGCTACATCGAAACCTTTTCGCCCTACGCGCGACAGTTCTTCGACCGCATGGACAAGCCGGCGGTGGACAGCATCGAGGGCATCCCGCCGGCCATCGCCATCGAGCAGCGCAACGCCGTCCGCACCACGCGCTCGACCGTGGGCACGATGACGGAGATTTGCGATTACCTGAAGGTGCTCTGGCCGCACATCGCGCAACTGCATTGTCGCGGCTGCGGCCAGCCGGTGCGGAAGGACTCGCCGCAGCAGGTTTGGGAAACCGTTTTCAAATCCGAAATCCGAAACCCGAAGTCCGAAACAAATCTGAAACTCGAAATCCTGGTTACGTTCGACCTGCCGCTCTCGGAGAAACTCTCGCTCGACGAATCGCTCGCGCTGATTGCCAAGCAAGGTTTTCAACGGTTGCTGGTGAACCGCCAAATCATCCGCGTCGAAGACGCGGCATCGCGCATCCAGCATCCAGCATCCAAGAGCCGGCATCTCACCGTCATCCAAGACCGACTCCCGCTCGCCGCCTCCGCCCGCGCCCGCTTCATCGAAGCCTGCGAACAAGCCTATCACTTTGGCAAAGGCAAGCTGGCGATTCACGAACTCGATCCGGCAGTTCCGGGTTCCGCGTTCCGTGTTCCGCGTTTGTTCAGCAACCGCCTCCATTGCGCCCGTTGCGACTTCGAATACCGTGAGCCAACGCCCGCCCTGTTCAGCTTCAACCACCCCATCGGCGCATGCCCGAGCTGCAAAGGCTTCGGCCGCGTCATCTCGATTGACTACAACCTCGCCATCCCGGATCGCTCGAAGACTTTGGCGGAGGGCTTGGTGAAACCGTGGCAAACCGGCACGGGCCTCGAATGCCAGCGCGACCTGCTCCGCATGTGCCGGGCGATGGAAATCCCGACCGATGTTTCCTTCAACAAGCTGCCGCACCGCTGGCAGGACTACGTCGTCGAAGGCGACCCGGATTACGGCACCGACGAGGAGCACGAGTGGCCGCGCGCGTGGTACGGCGTGAAGGGCTACTTCCGCTGGCTGGAATCCAAGGCCTACAAGATGCACATGCGCGTGCTGCTCTCGCGCTACCGCGCCTACACGACTTGCCCGGATTGCGGCGGGGCGCGGCTGAAGCCGGACGCGCTGCTGTATTTGCTCAACGTGGGACAGGCTTCCGGCCTGTCTCCCTCTTCCAACCTGCCTTGCGAACCCAAGCACTCTGAGACAGGCGGGAAGCCCGTCCCTCTTTCACTGGCCGATTTCTACGCCCTCACCATCACCGACGCTTTGCGATTGGTTGAATCTCTCGCCAACCAGCACGCCCTCAAGCGCAGCCATCCGCTCGCGCTGGTGCTCGACGAAGTCAGCGCCCGTCTCGGCTACTTGGAAGAAGTCGGCGTCGGTTACCTCACCCTCGACCGGCCGACGCGCACGCTCTCCGGCGGCGAGACGGAGCGCGTCAGCCTCACAACCTGTCTCGGCACGCGGCTGGTCAACACGCTGTTCGTGCTTGACGAACCGAGCGTCGGCCTGCATCCGCGCGACACGGAGAAGCTCGTGCACATCCTCGAACGCCTGCGCGATACGGGCAACACGGTGGTCGTGGTCGAACACGAGGCCAGCGTGATGCGCGCGGCGGATCAGATCGTGGATCTCGGTCCTGGTCACGGCGCGACCGGCGGCCAAGTCGTTTTCCAAGGCTCGTTCCGGGAAATCCTCCGGAGCAAGGCTTCGCTCACGGGCCAGTATTTGAGCGGGCGGAAGCGAATTGAAATTCCGCCGCGAAGGCCGGTGGCAAACTCGAAACTCGAAACGGTTCGGAGTGAGGTTGCTCTTCGGGACTCGGCCTTCGGACTTCCTTCGGACTTCGGACTTCGGACTTCGGGTTTGCCCTGGCTCACCCTCCGCCACGCCACCCGCCACAACCTCCGCGACTTGAGCGTTTCGATTCCGCTCAACCGCTTCGTCTGCATCACGGGCGTCAGCGGGTCCGGCAAGAGCACACTGGTCCGCGAAGTCCTGCTGCCGGCGCTCGAAGCGAATCTCAAATCTGAAACCTCAAACCTGAGATCGGCAGTTGCAAAAGCCTCAGACCGATTGGGCGAAGCTGACGAGTCGGACGAGTCATCGGCCATTGGCCATCGGCCATCAGCCATTCTCACGGGCCACGAGGCGCTGGCTCGCGTGGTGTTCGTGGACCAGGCCGTCCTCGGCAAAACGCCGCGCTCGAACCCGGCCGTTTACATCGGCGCGTTCGACGACATCCGCGAGGTCTTCGCCCAATCGGAGGTGGCAAAGCAACGTGGCCTAAACGCCAGTGCGTTCAGCTTCAATTCCTCCCAGGGCCAATGCGAACGCTGCCGCGGCGCGGGCTTCGAGAAGATCGAAATGCAATTCCTCAGCGACGTGTTCATCCGCTGCCCGGATTGCGGCGGGCGGCGCTACCGCGAGCACATCCTCGAAGTCAAGATTCGTAGCGGCGGACGTGAGTCCGCGGAATCTCCAAAGGAGGCCAGTGCCCGCCGACTCACGTCGGCGGCTACGGGGCAGGAGTGGTCCATCGCCGACCTGCTCGACGCGACGGTCGAAGAAGCGGCGGCGTTTCTTTCCGGCTTCGCGGAGTCCAAGCCGGCGCAGCGCGCGATTCAAAGCCTGCGATTGCTGGAAGAAGTTGGCCTCGGCTATCTGCGGTTGGGCCAGCCCATCAACACGCTATCCGGTGGCGAGAGCCAGCGGTTGAAGCTTGTGCGACATCTGGCGGAAGCGGTGGCAAATCCAAAATTCGAAATCCGAAGCCCGAAGGAAATCCGAAACCCGAAATCCGAAAGCTCGCCGTTGCCAGCCGCGCACGAGACTTCGGACTTCGGACTTCGGACTTCGGACTTTTGCCGCCCCACGTTGTTCCTCTTCGACGAGCCGACCACCGGCCTCCACTTCGAGGATGTTCGCATCCTGCTCAAGGTCTTCCAGCGCCTCGTGGACGCCGGTCATTCCGTTGTGGTCATCGAACACAACCTCGAAGTCATCAAGTGCGCGGACTGGGTTATTGATCTTGGTCCGGAAGCGGGCGCGGGTGGAGGGCGGATCGTCGCCGAAGGCACGCCGGGGATGATCGCCGCGTGTGCAGCCAGCCATACGGGCCGCGCCTTGCGCGCGGTGCTGCGTTGAGGATTGAAAACTCCTGCCGGCCCGCGCGTGCGGCAGGCTCGCTTCGCCGACAAAGGGACGGCCATTGGTCCCGTTCCCATCCGACAGGAGCGTGGGACGGAGGTTTATTCCTCTTCTTTCAGCGTGTCGTAGAAGCGCGTGATGTCGCCCGGCTCCTGGGCCGCTTTGAAGCGGATGGCGGCGCGTGGATGTTGATTCAGGAAGCCGGTGAGCATGTACGGCAGGTCAAAGCCCCACATCAGTTTCTGGCGTATTGGTTCGACGTGGTTCTGTACGCATTGCAGGACGGGGCGCAGACGGTACTTGGGGTTGTGCAAGAAACCGATCAAGAGTTCCATCGGGCAATTGCCGGCGCCGCGGCCCAAGCCAGCCATCGTCGCATCGAGCATGTTCGCCCCGAGAATGATGGCCTCGATGGTGTTGGCGAAAGCCAATTGGAGGTTGTTGTGCGTGTGGACGCCGACTTCCTTGCCGGCAGGCTTGGCGTAGTGAAGATACTTGCGCACGAGGTAATGGACCTGTTCGCTGTAGAGCGCGCCGAAGCTGTCCACCAAATAAATGGCCTCCGCTTCCGAACTCGCCAGCATGTCCAAACCTTCGTCCAACTCGCGCTCCGGCACGGTGGAAACCGACATCAGGTTGATCGTCGTCTCGTAACCTTTGTCGTGCGCATCCTTGATCATGTCCAGCGCCACGGGAATCTGGTGGATGTACGCGGCGACGCGCACCAAGTCCACGACGCTCTTCTCCTTCGGCAGAATGTCTTCGTGATAATCCGTGCGCTCGGCGTCAGCCATCACCGAAATCTTCGTGCCGCGCTTCTCGTCGCCGACAATGCGCCGGATGTCGTCCTCGACGCAGTATTTCCAGCAGCCGTGCTCGCCGGGAACGATGACCTTGCGCGAAGCCTTGTAGCCGATCTCCATGTAATCAATGCCGCCCTCGACGCACGCGGTGTAAACAGCCTTCACGATGGCGTCGTCGAAGTGGTGATTGTTCATCAACCCGCCGTCGCGGATGGTGCAATCGAGCACCTTGATTTCCGGGCGGTAGGATAGCCAACGGCCCGCCGGGCTTTCTTTCGGTTTCTCGGTTTTCTTAATCGCCTTCGTTTTCTCCTGTGCACTCATTGGTTTCTCCTGTTTTGGTTTCAAGATGCGTTGAGCTATGCGGTGTTTACCCCGCATGGTTCACGGACTGGTTGTAGCGCAGGTTTCCAAACCTGCCGTATCGCCGATTTCCGAATCGGCAGGGCGGGCGGCGACCCGTGATCCGCAAGTTTGGAAACTTGCGACACAGCAGGTTTGGAAACCTGCGCTACGGGCGTTTCGTTCGCTTGCATTGCAGTGACAGTGGACTGTGGGTTAGTGGGTCTCTCTCCGCAATTCAATCTCCGACCAATAGGCCGCTTCGTATGACCAGCCGCTCGCCTGGTTCACGACTTCCAGCTTCACCTGCTTGCCGGCGAGTGGCGACAAATCCACGTCCTGCATGAGCCACGGGTCGTGCGTGGCTGTGGTCTTGTCCACCGACTTGCGCAGCAGTTCCTTGCCGTCCGCGCGGACGACGAGATCGAAATCGCCCTGCGGATCATGCGCCACGACGAGGTGGAGCACGGACTTCTTGTCCGCCGGCAAATCCACCGTGCGACTCAGGACGCAACCGACCTCGTCGTCCTGCGGATGAGTCACGAGCACGTTCTTCTTGCCGCCCCATTTCACGCGCAGACCGGGGTCCATTTCGCTGCCGCAATTCGAAACCTTCCAGCCGGGAGCAATCTTCGCCAGGCCGGCGACGACCTCCGGCGGCAGATCGAAGACTTTGATCTTCGCCATCTCTTCCGGCGTGAAACGGCTGTTGGCAATCGGCCCGGGCGCCCAAGTCAGCTCGAGCTTGCTCGGTTGCGGCGCACGCACCGGCAGCACGAAAAACTCCTCGCCTGCCTGCCTTTCAATCTTGCCGCCGTATTTCACCACCGCCTCGCGGGCCAGTTTTTCGGACACGGCGATGAGCTTAGGGACGCTGTAGGCGGTATGGCTGAAAATGGTCTTCTGGTTCAGCTCTTTCGTAAAGCGCTCGGGCACGTTGGCCAGGCCCAGGGTCGCAAACAGCACGCCGCCCGCGCTGGAAGGGTTGCAGTCCGAATCCGCCCCGCCGCGCATGGCAATGACGATGGTCTTGTCCGGATCGCGCTGGCCGAAAAGCAAGCCCATCAGCACGTAGGCGCCATTGATCTTGCAATCAATGTCACCGTTCGACGCTCTCTGGTATTCCGGGTTCTTGCGGTACTTCTCCAGGCAAAGCCGCCATGTCTTCTCCCAGTCGTTCGGGTCGGCGCGATACCACGCGACCATGTCCCGCGCCATCTCGGCGTATTGGCAGTCGGACGGAATCGCCTTGAGCGCCACTTCGATGAGCTTCACCCGGTCGCTCTCGAAAAACGCCTCGGCGTAAAGCGCGCCGATGAACTGGCCCGCATACATGCCGTCGCCGTAATTCATCAGGCGGCCAAACTTTTCGCCCAAGTCAATCGCCGCTTGCGGCAGGCCCGGCGCGATCAGCCCCGAGTAATCCGCCTCGATCTGGTAATCAATGTCGTTGCCGCGCTTGCTGAACTGCGGATGGCTTGAGTCCGGCGGTGCGATGCCGCGCCGCAGGTTGCTCCGCCCGGCTTTGTTCGCGCACCAGAGCGGGAATTTGGTGTTGGCGAAATCAATGCCGGCCTGGCGGATGGACACGTCCAAGCCGTAAAGCTCCAGGCTGCGCAGGAAGGTCATTTCCACGTAAAGATCATCCTGCTGAAACGCGTTGTTGATCGTTGCCGGCTTCCAAATCGGGACTTTGTCGGCGGGAATGATCTGATCCTTGAACCGAAACTCAGTGGGATCGCCCCACGTGACGCCGGACATCTGGCCGATCCAGCCCGCCTGCATCTTCGAGCGATACTCCTTCAGCGAAATCCGGCGCGTGGCGGCGGGCGCGTTGTGCGTCGCAACGATGGCAAGCAGAATCCAAGCGAGCATTTGACGTGGTGCCATGCGCCGAATCTGGCGGAAAGGCGGCGGCAAGGGAAACGAAATCTCTCTCGTCGCGTTGCCGAGGTAAGATTTCGCAGCTTCGCTGACAGTCAAAACAGGCAACCGGAGAAATGTGCGTACCTACGCCGCGCGCAGTTTCCTCCGCCGCTGTAACAGCCAGACGAGCAGCACCGCAGGTGCGACGCGCTGGCAAATGACCATCCAAGACCCGAAATTCCATTCTGAGATGATCGGACCGAAACCCCTCCCCTCTAACTTCGCGTGGACGCCAGTCCACAGAAGCAACAGCCACAAGACGACGTTTGCGTTCAGCAGGAGCGCCACGCCCACCGACGTCCAAAACGGGTGGCATCGGAACGCTCGACGTATCCAATCGCCAAACCACGGACGCCGCGTGGTGAAGAGCCAGCAAGCCCAGAACGGCGTTGCCCACAGCACCAACCCCAGCGCCGCTGTGATCAAGCCAACCAAATGCTGTACTACGGCGGAAGGACCCAACGCTGGCAGTATCCAAAGGGCTGGGCCCAAGACCAAGCCGTGGAGGAAAGGGACACCGAACTGAACCAGCACGTAACCAGCAACCATCCACATGAGCCTCTCCAGCCAGAGTGGATTTGCAGCGATCCTTTGCGCGCTGGGCGCGTGCAGGAAGGACTGCCGCACCCGCACTACGCGGGCTGCGAGCATACACAAAGCGACAGCCCAAATCATGTCCTCAGCGACGCCGCACACGAATCCAATCCTGTTCATCATGTTCACCACAGCCTCGTTTGCCGACAGCCCTTGTGCCATCGGGAAAAGCCAGGCGTGCAGCCGGGGCATGCACTGATACAGAATGTAGTCGTAGAGATAGTGCACTCGGGAACATCCCCAGAGGATGAGGACCATGGCAACTCCTGTTGCTAAGAGGCTCCGCTCACAGCGGTC
>Ga0315277_10001405_pt1 | contig 35160 bp, 27 predicted proteins | sample YL17G05_15_MG_FD_203695 | JGI IMG/M metagenome (GOLD analysis project Ga0315277, IMG submission 203695) | Sediment microbial communities from Yellowstone Lake, YNP, Wyoming, USA - YL17G05_15 | ecosystem: Environmental > Aquatic > Freshwater > Lake > Sediment | place: USA: Wyoming | collected...
GGCGTCCTCCAACAACAACCGCGCTTCCTTGCGCTGCAATAGTGACATCCTCGTCACTCCTGATCGATCCGAAGGTCAACGAAAGGACTCGGATTATAACAACTTCCGTCAAACTGTCACAGTAGAACTACTCTGATAGCAACATTCGTTCCCTGGCGAGGCAGCTTGCACAGGCTGCATATCAGGAGTACTCGGAAATCAACAAGACTCACGTTTATTTCGTGCCGATTGGCGGCGCCGGCTCTGGCGCACACCAGGTGGCACGACACTTGCGGACCATGCGATTGGTGCCGAGCGGTTGCGTCATAGATCTACTCGAGTTGCACCGGAAGCAGCCAGAAGATGTTGGCGTCGTCGTTCTCTTTGACGACTTCAGTGGCACTGGCCAAGCGGTCAAGGAGTGGTGGGACATCAATGAATCGATAATTCGGCCGAAAGAGGCACACGTCGTCCTTGGGCTACTGGTCCTGAATCACTTGGCACGGGCAACCTTGGAGGAGATTACGGACCAGATTATGGCGGTCAAGGAGTTGCTTGCCGCAGCGAATGTCTTCCATGAAGGCTGCACGGAGTTTAGCCAAAATGAGAAGAGGTCGCTCCTCTCGCTTTGCAGGAAAACAGGATGTGCCAAGGAGTACATGATGGGCCGTGGCGAGTGCGGTTTACTGGTCGTCTTCAAGCATGGCTGCCCCAACAACAGCATTCCCATCCTTTGGCATCACAACGAGGGAGTTTGGGAATCGCTCTTTCAGAGACGTGGGACCTAGACCGGAGATCAACGCTTTCGGGTGGAGCGCGAACTATGTGGCAGACGAATCAGCCTGCGATGTATCGTTTCAGCTAAAGCGGCGCATCCTGCTGGCCTTACTGGCACGCCGGCCGGTGTAGTGGTGGCGGATATCGAGGATCACTCCGGCAGGGCACGCGAGCGGGGTCGGATGAGACTGACGGATCGTGAGTTGCGGGCGATGAATAGCCCCGGGAGACGGCTGGTGCAGCGGTGGGTGGAGTTTCCGCTGTTTCGACGGCTGGGGCTGAAGGCGGAGGGGCTGGACGTTTTGGAGGTCGGCTGCGGGTCGGGGTATGGGGCCGTGCTGATCGGGCGGCTGCGGCCGCGGAGCTATGTGGGCGTGGACCTGATGCCCGAGCAGATCGAGCTAGCCAGGGCGCGGGGGCTGCCCGGGGCGGAGTTCCTGGTGATGGACGCCGCCGAGATGGGCCGCATCGACGAGGCCAGCAAGGACTGCGTGGTGATCTTCGGCATCCTGCACCACATACCGAAGTGGCGGGAGGTGCTGCGGGAGTGCCACCGCGTGCTGCGGCCGGGCGGCAGGCTGCTGTTGGAAGAGCCCGGCGGCGGGGCAGTCAAGCTCTGGGACAAGGTCTTCAAGTGGGGCCATCCCGCGGAGGCCGCCTTCGGCCTGCGGGAGCTGGAAGCTGAGCTTGCCGCGCTGGGGCTGAGGATCGTCAAGCGGCTGCGGCTGTTTCCTTTCGGGCTGTACTGCGCCGAGAAGGCGGCAGATTGAGGACTTTCGCGCAGAAGTACTCTCGCCAAGGCGCAAAGGCGCAAAGAACCTAACAGGGAGAGATGGGAAAGGGGAAAAATGGGAACCAAGGTACTAGGTGATTCTTTCCCCTTCTTCCCCGTTCCCCTTTTTCCTGACTACGTGTGAGCCGCAATTCTCTCTTTGCGCCTTGGCGCCTTGGCGTGAGGCTTTTTGCCAGCCACGTGGCTGGCGTGTCTGATGTTTCGGCGTGTCAGGAGGCGTGGCTCGGCGAGCCGTAGCGGCGGACGAATTCTGCGTCTTCGGCAGGCTGGTCGGCGTATTGGTCGTAGATGCCGACGATCAGGCCGTCGCTGGGCTTGATCGATTCGAGCGTCTGCCGGAAGGCCTGCTCGACCCAGCCGCGGTTCTCCGAGAGCCGGCCGGCCGCCAGGATCTTGAAGGCCAGGCAGGGGCGCTTGGTCTGCCGCATCGCCTGGAACATCCGCGGCGGATCATTGGGCAGATAGACCTCGCCGACGGGGATGGGGGCCTGGCCGAGGAGTTTCTCCAGGGCCTCGCGGCTGCGGTGGTGCTCGTAGACGCAGGTCATGTAGTAGTCGACGTCCCAGCCCTTCGATTCGACCGCGTCGACCACCTCGGGCATGTGGGTGGAGACGCCCACCAGCAGCCCGGCGTCGCGGACCCGCTTGAGATAGTCCTGGATCTTGTCGAGCCGGCCGCTCTTGAACATCCCGTCGGTGGTTTCGCCGTGATGGGCGATGGCCACGCAGCCGCCGCGGCGGAGCGCCTCGATGGACTCGGGTCCGCCGGAGTCGATGGCGATGTAGTGCAGCTTGCCGCCCTGGTCGACGTAGCGGCGGTAGAGGTCGAGGTTGCCCAGGCCCGACTGCCAGCAGTTAATGCCCACCTCCTGGCAGCGGCGGAGCGTCTTGAGGATCTGCTCGGGGGTGTAATACGCCTGCAACTGCTGGTTGACGAAGACCGAGAGGTGCGAGCCGGCGTTGAAGGGGTTTGACCCACAGACGAGCCGCGAGATGGCGTAGCGGCCTAAGCGGATCTGGGGCAGCTTGGGCTCCGCGGCCGGCGCGGCGGCGGCACTGCCGTATCCCACGGCCATCAGGGCGGCCGGCAACGCGCCCGCCTTCTTCAGAAAGTCGCGGCGATCGCATGGCATCGTGAATTCTCCTTCGGGTAATGAGAAAACACCACGGAGACACGGAGGGCACGCAGCAGGCAGTAACCCTGCGCCCAGACTGTTTCTCTCTCCGTGTCCTCCGTGGCTGCGTGGTGAGTATTGTCGGGTCGTACTACTTGCCGGCGGCGATGGTGCCTTCCAGCGGGCTGCTGGCGGTGGCGTAGAGTCGCTTGGGGATGCGGCCAGCCAAGAAGGCCAGCCGTCCCGACTCGGCGGCCAGCCGCATCGCCCGGGCCATCCGCAGCGGATCGCCGGCATGAGCGATGCCCGTGTTCAAGAGCACGCCATCGACGCCCAGCTCCATGGCCGCGGTCACGTCGCTGGCGGTGCCCACGCCGGCGTCGACGATTACCGGATAATCCGGGTCGCCGTCTTTGAGATACTCCAGGCAGATGCGGATGGCGTTGGGATTCAGTACGCCTTGCCCGGAGCCAATGGGGCTGCCGGCCGGCATCACGCTGGTGGCCCCGGATTGTTTCAGCCGCCGGGCGACCACGGGATCGTCGCTGGTGTAGACCAGGACCTGAAAACCCTCGGCCACGAGCTGCTCGGTGGCTTGCAGGGTGCCCAGCGGGTCGGGCAGGAGGGTCTTCTTGTCGCCGAGCACCTCGAGCTTGACCCAGTCGGCGCCGGGGTTGCCCATCTGCGAAAGGATCTCGCGTCCTAAGCGGGCGACGCGGACGGCGTCGTCGGCCGTAAAGCACCCGGCCGTGTTGGGCAGGATCGTGTATCGCGCGGTGTCGACGTAGTCCAGCAGGTTTTTCCCTTCCGCGTCGATCAGCCGCTCGCGGCGGACCGCCACGGTGATGCACTCGGTGCCCGAGAGGTCCAACGCCTGCCTCATCAGCTCGTAATCGGCGTACTTGCCGGTGCCGACGATCAACCGGCTGGCGAAGGCGTGCGAGCCGATCCGCAGGGGATCGGCGGGCGCGGGGTGCGGAGCCATGCTGCTAACCTCCTCCCACAAGGGTGACGATTTCCAACCGGTCGCCGTCGGCCAGCCGGTGCCGGGCATGGTCCTGGCGGGGGACCAGTTCCAGGTTGGCCTCGACGGCCACGTGCCGTCCGGCCAATCCCAACTCCTGGAGCAACTCGGCCACGGTCGTCCCCGCGGCTACCTGACGGATCTGGCCGTTGACGGTGATTTCCACGGATCGGACCCATTTGTGAGAACAATGACCGGCACGTGGGGCCTTGGAGCTTATCCCAGAACCGATAACCGGGGTGGCTGGTGGTCGGCCGGAGGCCGCCCCCAGCCGCAACACTCCGGGGGCTCGCTACGCTCGACCCCGGCCACCCCGGGGTGCTCGGTACAGTTCTGGGATAAGCTCTTAGTGCCCGGGGCACTGCTGCTGCGCGTCCGGCGGAGGCCGGCCGATCACGACCCGGGCGTTGGGCTCAGTTCGGCGGCCGCGCGGAATTTGGTCACGGCCAACCGGATCATCGGCTTGGTCCCGAGGACCCCACCCGCGGTGTATATCGACCTATCCCACGGAATTGCATAGGCGGCCACATTGCCGGTAGTCACTTCCGCCACGTAGACGACCGAGGGGCTGAGCTGCACTCGGCCTACGGTCCGCCGCGTGTCGGCTGCTCCGGTAACCATCATGTACTTGGGATTCTTCGACGGATCGACGCCCAGATCGGCGATCACGTTGTAGCGGTACAGGGCGACGAATCCCCTGCCTTGCCTGCCCAGGACGACCGCGTTCAGGTCGCCGGTGAGGAAATCGAGGAAGTAGATGGCCTCGATTCCATCATCCACAAAGCCGGTGGCAACGGCGAACGTCTCGGTGCGGTCGGTGGCCACCGCGTGCAACGGCGTCTGGGGCCACATGCCGCAGACGATCAGGCCCCCTACCAGGCCCATCCCCAACCAGACCAACCGACGGTGTTTCAGGACGTGAAACATGACCTTGCCTCCTCCCTAGCCTCCACAAAGGTGGTTTGCAGTAGACACGGGCGCCGCGGGCGCCGGGGGCCCGTCCCCCGGCCGGATGCCGGCTGCGACCGGCGCCCTTCGTAATGGTACCTGTTTTCGGCCGGCATTTCCAGACGTGGCCGCCCCCTATTTGCCGCATTTTTTCCAGGCAACGACAGCCTGTCTTGCCAGGTTTCCCAAGATACACGGCGCGCAGGGGACGGTGTTCCCGGGCTCCTGCTCGGAGAGACGGAGAGGACGAGCTGTTTGGTGCGGGAGGCGACCCCGCCCTGCCGGGCGGGGCTGCGCAGCGTGCGCGAGGCTTGAGTTCTGCACGTCGGCACGGCGGGTGGCTGGCGGTCAGCCGCAGGCTGCCCCCAGCCGGCTTGACTGGGGGCTCGCTTCGCTCGACCCCAGCCACCCCAGGCGCCAAGTTGCCAAAACAATTTGCCGCACACACGGTGTGCGGCCCCTTGCCAATATCAACAAAGCGGTCTATAACCACCACTGATCTACCGGCAGCCGGACGACGAAAGCCTGTCTTCGAGGAGTTTACTATGAAGACCGTCAACGTGGCCCTGATCGGGCAAGGTTTCATGGGGCGTTCACATTCCAACGCTTGGGGGCAGGTGGCCAAGTTCTTCCGGCCGCCGCTCCGCCCGGTGATGCACACCGTGTTCGGGCAGCCGGAGGAGAACCCCCAGGCGTTTGCCGACAACTGGGGCTGGCAGAACGCCTCGACCGACTGGCAGAAGACGGTCAACTCCCCCGAGATCGGCCTGGTCGACGTGGTGACCCCCAACTACATGCACGCCCCGGTGGCCAAGGCCGCCGTGGCCGCCGGAAAACCGTGCTCCTGCGAGAAGCCGCTGGCCGGCACGCTGGGCGAGGCCCGCGAAATGGCCCAGGCCGCCAAGAAGGCCGGCGTCAAGACGTTCGTCTGGTTCAACTATCGCCGCTGCCCGGCCGTGGCCCTGGCCCACCAGTTGGTCAAGCAGGGCAGGCTCGGCGAGATTCGGCACGTGCGGGCGGCCTATCTGCAAGACTGGGCCGACGAGTCGATCCCACTGGTCTGGCGCTTCGACAAGACGCTGGCCGGCTCGGGCGCCCACGGCGACCTGAACGCACATATCATCGACATGACCCGCTTCGTGACTGGGCAGGAGATCACCCAGATCGCCGGCGCGATTGTCGAGACGTTCATCAAGCAGCGTACGCGGGCGGGCGGGGTGGCCGGCGGCGGGATCACCGACGGCGCCCAGGCAGCCGCCGGAAAAGGTCAGGTGACCGTGGACGACACCGTGCTGTTCCTCGCCCGCTTCTCCGGCGGGGCGGTGGCCAGCTTCGAGGCCGCCCGGCAGGCCACCGGCAACCAGAACCGCAATTGCTTCGAGCTGAACGGCACCAAGGGCGCGCTGAAATTCGATTTCGAGCGGATGAACGAGCTTCAGTATTACGACGCCACGCTACCGCGGGCCGTGCAGGGCTGGAGCACCATCATGTGTACCCACGGGGGCGATCACCCCTACGTGGCCAACTGGTGGCCCGACGCACACATCATCGGCTACGAGCACGGATTCACCAACCAGGCCTACGACATCCTCAAGGTTCTGGCCGGTGAACAGCCCACGGTCCCCATTCCCGATTTCGCGGACGCCTACCAGACGCAGCGGGTCCTGGAGGCCTCGCTGCTGTCGGCCGAAGAGCAGCGGCCGGTCAACCTGGACGAGGTCAAGTAGTTTTACCGCGGGCTGGCCGGCAGACCGTCGGCGGCTCGCTCATCGTTCGTCGCGCGACGAAGGGCGCCCCGGACAGACGGACACTGTCCGGGGCGCCCGCTTTTTGTAGGGGCGAGGGGCGAGGGGTGAAGGGCGAGGGGTGAGGAGAACGACGGTGGGAGTCAGCAGCTATCGAGACCTGAACGTTTGGAAGGCGGCAATGAGATTGGCTCGAGATGTGTACGGGGAAAAAGGGGACAGGTCCAATTTGCCGGAACGGCCCGAAGGGTGCTTCGCACAAATTGGACCTGTCCCCTTTTTCCCCCACGAGGTCTACGGCATCCGGAGCCAGATTCAACGTGCCGCGGTGTCAATTCCCGCCAACATCGCTGAAGGACACGCCCGGAGTTCGACAAGGGAGTTCCTGCACCATCTTTCCATTGCCCGGGGCTCACTCGCAGAGCTGGAGACGTTGCTGACGCTGGCGGAGGAGTTGAAGTACTGTCAGCCGGTTGAGATCGCCGGCGTTCTTCGTCGGTGCGAGGAAGTCAGCAGGATGCTCAGCGGCCTGCGCAGGCGACTCAAGGAGAGAATCGCCGGCAACGGCTAATCCCTCGCCCCTCACCCCTCGCCCCTCCCCTCAATCCCGGTTGCCGCCGGTGAAGAGCATGATGTAGTACAGCAGGGTGAGTGCGGCCTGGAGCGTGGCCGCCACGTAGGTCCAGGCGGCTGCGCTGAGGACCTTGTCGACGTAGACCAGTTGCTGCTGGTTGGTGATTCCCAGTCCGACCAACTCGGCCTTGGCCCGGCTGCTGGCGTTGAACTCCACCGGCAGGTTGACCAACTGGAAGAAGACCACGCAGGCGAACAGCCCGATGCCCACTAGGACCAGAAACGACAGGGACTGAAAGATCAACCCCAGGAAGATCAGCAGGAAGCTGGCGTTGCTGCCGAATCCGGCCACGGGAACCGCCGCATTGCGGACCATCAGCGGGACGTACGCCCGGGCGTCCTGGATGGCATGGCCCGCCTCGTGGGCCGCAATCCCCACGGCCGCCAGCGACCGGCTCTGATAGACCTCCTGGCTCAGCCGCAGGACCTTGTGCCGGGGGTCGTAGTGATCGCTCAGACGGCCGGGAATTTGCTCGATCTTGATCTGCTGCAGGCCGGCCGAATCGAGGATGTGCCGCGCGGCCGCCGCGCCGCTCAATGGGGCCACCATCTGCCGGGCGGCCGCGTAGGTCGCCCTCACGCGGAACTGGGCCCAGATCCCCAGCAACAACGCCGGGGCAATGAACAGAAAATACTCAAAAGAAAACATCAGTTTGCTCCTGTCGGGCAGACCCGCTGAGGGGGGATCGACGGCGGGTCAACTAGTAATTCGGCCTCCGCGCTCGAATTCTTGGCTCTCTCGGTTTGCGTCCGTCACGCGGGGGAACGTCCGGCAACCGTGAGCAGTTCAAAGAGGTACCCGGACAGCGTCCGGTGGGGCTTGCCCACACTGCGGGCGGGTCTCCGTGCCGCTTTGTCGTGCTTCCTATTCTGCTGGACGCCTCTATGTTGATTGTACGCCGCCGGGCAACGGCAGGGTTCGGCCCCGGCCCCGGCTGCCCGATCCTCTTACCAGAAAACGACTTGCGACACAAGGCAAGGGGGAAGGGGGAGAATATCTGTATTGCGTCGAATGGCGGACGGTCAGTAGCCATGCCCGCGGCACCCGCTGACTCTTGTCCCCTGACCCCTGTCCCCTGACTCCTGCCCCCTGTCGCCTGCCGCCACTTGTCTGATGAAACACCTCAACCGCCTGGCAGTTTCGGCTGTGCCGCCAAGCGTCCCGGCAATCCATCTCGGCCAGGTGCTCAAGGACAATCGGCTGCATCCGTGCGGCGTTTCGGCAGGAACATGTCTTCGGGCGTCAGCCCGCACTCCTTAATCATGTCCAGGCAGTATTCCAGCCGCCCCAGGTTCCTGCCCCCGTTGTTGGTGCCGAAGGTGAACTTGACCCCTGCCGCCTTGGCCCGCTTGATGAACTTCGGGCTGGGAATCTTGTAGGTGGCGTTGATCTCGATGGCCACGTTGTGTTTCACCGCCGCGTCGATGACCTTGTCCATCCGCTGGTCGGTCCACAGCTCGTCGTACCGGGCGGCGATGCGGGCCGGCAGGAAGGTGGCGTTGACGTAGACGTCGATCGGCTCGTTGTTGAGCACGCCCAGGATCCGGTCCACGCACATGTCCATGAACGCCTGCTGGTCGTCGATCTGCACCTCCTGGTCGATCCAGAGGCGGATCCGCTTGCCCCGGTCGTCGGTGAAGGTCATGGCGTCGGTGAAGACGTAGTCGAACCGCCGGATGGCCTGCTGGGAGAACATCTTCACCCATTCGCGCCCCTCGGCCTGCATGCCGAGGAAGACGGGCTGGCCCTTCATGGTTTCGAGGAACTTGTCGATCCCGGCATCGTCGGTGATGGGGAAGCCCAGGCCGCAATTCGGGGCGATGCCGTAGTTGATCCCCACCCGCCGGGAATTCGCCAGCGCCTGTTCCAGCGTCAGGCCGCCCTTCAGATGGACGTGGAAGTCGACCAGCGGGAAATTCTCCTCGTGCAGGCGCGAGATCTCCGCGTAGCGCGCATCCACGACCGACTGGTCCAGCGGCGGCACCGCCAGATCGTCCGGCAGGGGCTTGACCTCGATGCTCTTGTAAAGCACCTTGCTGCCCAGATCGTAACACTGCAGGGCGAAGGTCCCGTGGGAGAGCACGTGCTCTGCCTGATTGGGGCCGCGGACGGGCTGCGCCGGCTCCGTGTAGTCGACCACCAGGGTGTCGTTGACGGAGACTCGAATCCGGCTGCCGGTCACGGCCACGCGCAGCGTGAACCACTGCTTGTCTTCGACGAGGCTCTTGTACAGGTTCCGCACGCGGCTGAGGCTGCCGGTCTTGACCGGCGTGCGATTGTTACCCTGGCCCGGATAGATGTTGTTGACCTGGACTTCGTAGCCCTTGGTGGGAAAACCCTCCTCCTGGGGCGCCGTGTGGAAAAAGATGCCGGAATTGGCGCCGGGGTTTGCCATCACCGTGGCCTTGAACTCGAAGTTCTTGAAGTCGTGCTTCTGCACGTCGCCCACATAGAAGGCGTGGGCCCGGGGACCGTCGCAGACGATCACACCGTCCTCGACGCGGATTGCCTCCGGATGCTCGGCGACCTTCCAACCGGCCAGCGATTTCCCGTCGAACAGCGGAGTCCAGTCCTCGGCGGCAAGGACGCCGGCGGGGCGTGGGCACAGGAAGGCCATGGTCAGCAGGGCAGCCAGCAAGCTCGACGCAGGTTTCATCGGATCGTTCCTCCATCTGAAGGTGTGCCAGCCCCTCTTCGATTGACTCTTAGCGCCTGTCCCAAACCTTCTCCCCTCGCCCCGCTTGCGGGGAGAGGGGCCGGGGTGAGGGGCCTTGCGACAGGCTCTTGATGCCAAAGAAAAATCAGACCGGGCATTTCCGATGGGCGTGCCCGGCGACAGGATCCACATGGCCACGGTACCGACCTTAACACGTCGGGGCGTGCGCTTCAACAGCCCGGATCGATTTCTTCCGCTTCCCCGGCGGGGCAGTGGCACAGCTTCAACGGGCTGTGAGAGAAAACTCCAATAGAGACTCGCGCTTCGTCACTCGGCATCAAGAGTGGCCGGGCTGGCGGTCAGGGGATGACTTCTAGACCTCGCCGCGCCGTATGTCGTTGATAAGAAACATGTCGTTTGGGTCGCGCGTGGGCAGATCGCAGCCGGTCATTACGATATCAGCGAGCGCACGACACCTCCTGTCGTGACTGTAGAACTCTGTCGCCCCGGCCGATTTGGCCGCAGCCACAATCATCGCGTCTGCCCGCAACACGTGCCGATCTTGGTACTGCAAGTCGTCCGGAAGCCTCTTGTGTTGCGACCACAGGTCGGCAGCTATGGCGGCAGCAGACATATCGAAAGGCGGACAGAGAAATCGGCTTGATAACTCAGTGAGCAAGATGCCTCTCTGGGCTGCCGCCACAGGGACGAGCACCTCCGAGATGGCTATTGTCGGCAAGACGATAATGTCCTTGCTCCGCATATGCAGCAAGAGTTTCGAGCGGACTCCCAACTCCTCCAGCTTCTTGGACAACTTGCCGGATTTGCGTGGCACCAATCCGGCATATATCAGAATCATCGAATCTATGCCAATTATCATCGCAATTCCCGAAAGTATTGCTCTGGATCCTCAATCTGATCCCAAACGCTCAGGCCAGCACGTCGGAGTTCCTTAATCGCCTCGACCGGGTCGCCCAGGCGCGGCTGCGTGAAATCGTTGATGGTGAACTCGTAGAGCCTCCAGGAACGGTGAATCCAACGGGCCGTTCCTGTGGCAGCAACCTGCTCATACAAATGCTGGCCCAAACGCCTCACCAAACCCTTGTTCCTCACGTCGCAATACAAGATTCGGCGTCTTCCCGGCACACGCAGGAGGCACCTCATGCCCGTAGCGCCTCCTACACGTTCGATCGTGCCCACTATCGTTGTTTCGCCGGTTGCAAATAATCTGCTAGAAATCCGCTGGAAGTCGTCTCTCCCCACCACAAACAACGGTTGTTGCCTCCGCCCTTTCGCAGTAACTTCAATATAGCACCCCACGGATTTGGCAACTTCGCTCAACGATTGGATCGGCCGCAGCGCCGTTACCAGACCGTCACTGTCTGCCTGGTCGTGGTCTGGAGCGGAAAGTAATTCTCCTATCTTTGCGAGATTCGCCAGTGCCTCGTCTGGCGCACGAGATAGGCAACTGTACACTGCCGACCCTCGGCGCACGTCTATCAGCCCGATGCCCTTTTCAGGCGGAACTTGCTGTTGCTCGAACGGGTCTCGGCCACTGGCGAGATCCTGAACCGCCGAAAGAGCATCACTGACAGCGCGAAGCGGAATTTTCTCGGGCACCAAGTCAGGCGCTACAAGCCTGACCTCGAACGTTGCAACCGCTTTAGTTCGTACGGATGTTGTCTGAGCCATTTTGAAGTGCCTTGCACCGCTGAGTTTCAATAAGCCCCGAGGCCGAACCTATCCGGCCCACGTCGCTCGTTACATACATGGCTGTTAGGCCGCATTCGTCGCAGAACCCGGAGAGCGGCCCGTGTCTTGGCGGCGCAGCAGTCATATACCCTGCCGTGGGGGTCCGTGCGCTTGCGGATGGAATGGCAGCCCCCTCTCGCCGCTCGGCTACTTCGTCTTGCGCCTAGCGGCCTTTAGCAGTACGCCCCGAGCCCAGGTCGATGTCTTGCCGTCTGCCACCTTATCCATCAGGGCCTTCTCGGCCCTTGTAAGGCGGATCGGCAGGAGTCTAGTTCTGCGGTCTTGCAAGGGCTTCTTGGGTGCGCCACGTCGCTTAGCCATGCCCTAATTGTATTACAAAAACCTTTGCTGTCAAGGCGATTTTACCCCTTGACGCAAATGAGACTGTACCACTGCCCGCGGCGGAGCGACCTCGGCTGCTCCGTCCAAGCGTGCCCGCCCCGGACGTAGGGCGAGACGGTTGACGCCGAACCGGCGTCATCTTCGCCTTGGCCGTCAGAGTGTACGCATCGAGTGCGCCGCCCCACCGTCGGCCTCATCTCAATCTCCGTCGCAGTTGGTCCAGCAAGTATGTCGTCAGGCTCCAGCGGGCCGACGGGCTGCCGCCGCCAAACCGAGTCTTTTCAGTCTCCAAGCGGCCGTCGGGCAGCCTGAAGACGACCTCAACGTGGCGGGCGCCGTTTTCGTCCGGCCGCGGCTCGCCGACGGCAATCACCCATTGGCTGCCGGTCAAATCCGCCGCGGTCGTGGCCAGCAGTTTGGCGCGTTGTGTGCCGGGCGTGCTTGCGGTCCACTTGTCGTCGGGCACCCGCAGCAGCCGCCGCAGCGCGTCGTCGCTGGGAGCGACGTAGGCCCCGGCCAGCACACGTTGGGCACCGTCGGCGGCGCTTAGCCCCGCAGCCAGGCTGCCGCCGCTGCCGGCTTCAACCAGCGCCAGCGTTGCGCCGCGGGCGTCCAGCAGCTTCACCACGTGCTGCTCCAAGGACGTCTCGCCCTCGCCGTAAACGGAGTCGCCCAGGTATTTCAGGATGTTCTTCTTCAATTCCTCCAGCCGCGCGTGGTCCTGGGGTGTGTCGCCGGGCAGCGAGAAGGTGAAATCCACGCGGCCGCCCTCGAACTGCGAGGAGAGCATGACGTCCGGCGGCAGCAGCACGTGCTCCTTGAGAGTCTGGTCGATCTGCGACTGCCCCAGGCCGACGAATCGCAGCGTCAGCCGGCAGCCCGGCCGCCGCGTGCCCAGTCGCCGGCTGAGATACGGCACCAGCTCGCTCTGGACCATCGCCTGCAATTCGCGCGGCGGACCGGGCAGCGCCACAATCACCACCTTGGGACCTTCAAAGACCAGGCCCACCGCCGTGCCGCCGGGATTCTTCAGATAGGTGCCACGCTTCGGCACTTGCGTCTGCCGCCGGAGATTAGCACGAAGCCCGTCGGGAGCCACACCAAACCGCGCCGCCATCTGCCGCAACACGTCCGTGTGCTCTTCCAGGGCGATCCCGGTGAAGTCGGAGAGTGTCTGGCGGGTGATGTCGTTGTCGGTAGGGCCCAGGCCGCCGGTCACAATCACCAGCGACGCCTTGCCCGTGGCATAACGAAGCGCCTCCTTCAGATCCGCCGGCTTGTCGTCCACGCACATCGAGCCGACGCAGCGCAGGCCCAGCGGGTGGAGGGTCCGGGTGAGGAAATGCGTGTGCCCGTCCGGGTAGGCGCCCGCGAGCAGCTCGCCGCCGGTGACGACGATCATGTAGTCTACCGGCTGTTGCGAGGAGGGGGGCGCGGAGTCGGCTGCCGCCGCCGCCCCCAGCAGCACGGCCGGCAGCAGCAGAGCCAGCAGCAGGGCCAGCCAACACCTTCGGGGCAGGGACCGACCGGCCATGAGCGTCTGGGACGGACGCGCGCGGGCGTTGTTGTCGAATAACGCGTTGCCGACCATTTCAGTTGCCCCCCTGGTAGCACGAGGGCCAGGATATCCTGCAAAGCGTACCCACTGCATCTTGACGCACGCTGGCGCGTTCGTCAAGCGGGTGCTTCCAGCAGCCGCACCGCGCTGCGTGGCAGGCCGCCGCCGATCCTGATTGATCCTCAGAAAGCCAGTGGCACACCGTTTAGCCGTCGCCGGCACGGCGACGCGGGTGTTTCTCCCGGCCGACGTGCCGTCGGCCGCTAAACGGCACGTCGCATGCTTCTCCTGAGCATCGATAGCCGTTACGGGCGACTATGGCTCCATCTGCCAGACTGCCGGCAACTGCGCCGATGAGAAGACGGGAATCCGGCCCCGTTTCGACTAACCGCCGACCACTTCCACGGCCGGCAAAGTCATCTCGGACAAGTCGGGCTGCACCGCAGGCCGGCCGATGCTGTAATAGGTGAAGCCGGCCTGCTTCATCCGCTTCGGGTCGTAGAGGTTGCGGCCGTCGAAGATCACCGGCCGGCGCATGAGCCGGTACATCTGCTCGAAATCGGGATGCACGAAGTGCTTCCACTCGGTCATGATGGCCAGCGCGTCGGCGTCTTGCAGGGCGTCTTCGCACCGCCGGCAATAGACCAGCCGCTCGCCGTATTCTCGGCGGACGTTGGGCATCGCCACCGGATCGTGGACCCGCAACGTGGCGCCCTGCTCAAGCAGCCGATCGATCAGGACCAGCGCCGGGGCCTCGCGGATGTCGTCGGTGCCGGGCTTAAAGGCCAGGCCCCAGACGGCGATAGTCAACGGTGAATCCTGAATGCTGAATCCTGAATGCTGAATGCCGAAATGGCGCTCGAGCTTCTCGACCAGCACGGTCTTCTGCTGCAGGTTGACCTCGTGCACCGCGTCCAGGATCCGCGGCTGGAGGCCGTGCGCCCGGGCGACCGCCGCCAGCCCGCAGACGTCCTTGGGAAAGCAGCTTCCCCCGTAGCCCACGCCGGGAAAGAGGAACGAGAAGCCGATCCGCCGGTCGTGGCCGATGCCACGGCGGACCTCGTCGATGTCGGCCCCGGTCCGCTCGCAGAGATTGGCCATCTCGTTGATGAAGCTGATCTTGGTCGAGAGCAGGGAGTTGGCCACGTACTTGGTCATTTCGGCACTCTCGGGCGACATGGCCAACAGGGGCTTGTCGGTCCGCAAGTACGGCCGGTACACGTCGGCGAGGACCTCGGCGACCGCGGCGCGGCGGGCGCCGATGACCACGCGATCGGGCTTCATGAAGTCGTCGATGGCGGCCCCCTCCTTGAGGAACTCCGGATTGCTGGCCACGTCCGAGCGCCGGCCGGTCAGTTCGCTGAGCCGTTCGGCGACCGCGGCGTTAGTGCCCACCGGCACGGTGCTCTTCAGCACCACGATCGCATCCTCGGCCAGGTGCGGTGCCACCTGGTCGACCACCGCCCAGAGGGCCGATAGGTCGACTGAGCCGTCGTCGGCCGACGGGGTGCCCACCGCCAAAAACAGGAGCCTTGCCGGTCCGGCGGCCGCCAGGTCGGTGGTAAACCGCAGGCGTCCGGCCGCGGCGTTGCGGCTGACCAGCTCGGCCAGGCCCGGCTCGTAGATCGGGATCTCGCCCTGCTGGAGCAGATCGACCTTTTCTTGATCGCAGTCGACACAGGTGACGTCGTTGCCCGTCTCGGCCAGGCAGGTCCCGGTGACCAGGCCCACGTAGCCGGTTCCGACCACAGCGATTTTCACGATTTTGACCCCGTTCAGGAGCGTTCTTCGCGCAGCGGACGGCGCAGATGAAAAAACCGGACGGCGGAAGAGGAAAAGCGGACGGCCTGGTTGCAGATTCTTATTCTTGCGTCCCTCTTCCCCCTTCTCCCTTCCCTCTTCCCCCTTCAGTCCGCCGCTGCCACCAGGCCAGCGTGTCGGAGACGGTCGTCTCCAGGGGAAGTGTAGCACGCCATCCGGCGCGGCGGAGAATCCGGGCGGTATCGGCGATGGGGTCCTGTTTGAAGCCGGGGTGCAGCTCGACGACCGGCCGGGTGGGGTCGGCCATGTTCCGCAGGATCTCGAGGATGTCCCCGCTGCGGTGGCTCACTCCCGAGCCGACGTTGTACACCTCGCCCCGCCGGCCCCGCTCCATCAACAGCCGATACGCCCGCACGACGTCCCGCACGTCGCTCAGGTCGAGCTGCGCGTCGAGCGTATGGACCTCGACCGGCCGGGAGCCGGCGGCGAACTGCCGGGCCCACTGGGGCAGCATCATCCGGGGGCCCTGCCTGGGGCCGGTGTGCTGGAAGCTGCGGGCGATCACCGCGTCGCAGCCGTGCTCGTCGATCGCCCGGCGGACCTCCTGCTCGGCCAGGAGTTTCGTTCGGCCGTAGGCCCGGCGGGGACCCAGCGGGGCGTTTTCGTCGACCTTGGGCTGCGGCGGCGAGACGGGCGCGTAGACGTGGCTGCTGCTGGTCAATAGGACCCTGGGTCTTGACGGCAGCGCAGCGGCCAGCTCCATCGCTCGCCGCGTCCCGCCGACGTTGATCGCCAGCGCCGCGGGCAGCGGTTCCTCATCGCCGGAATCCTCCGGCACGCTCAGCGCAGCCAAATGATAGATGCCGTCGGGCCGAAACCCCTCGATCCGCCGCCGGGCTGGGGCAGAAATGCCCTCCGGACTTCCCAGGTCCCAAGCCACCAGCTCCACGCGCTCCCGCAGCTCCTCCGGACTGGCTTCCTCCCACGCCCCCTCCGGCGAGCAGCCCAGCATTTCATCGCCGCAGTCCAGCAAATGTTCGGCCAAGAAGCCTCCGACAAATCCGGAGACACCGGTGATCAAAGCACGATGGATCATCGCGTGGTCTTCACAGGCCGGTTAGATCGGGAGGAACACATGGTGCAGTGTCAACCTAACGGCACGCACAAGGTGACCGGTTTCCCTCATTTGCGAATCATCTGGATGAAGCGAGGATTTCGACAGAGACGCATGCGAGGACATGAATAGTCTGTCTCTCGCGTTCAGGATTGCGGTGGACACGGCACTCATTGCTGCGGACAAGTTCCCATCCATGACGTACCCGAGCATGCCGCCATGCCCGTGACCCGCAGAGTACTTTCCGGACAAGAAGCACCCCATGCCTTTCTCGCCAACATAGTCCGCTGCCAAAGATCTCTTTCCAGACAGGAAAGAGACATTCAGCCGCTTGCACTCAAAGGCAATGTAGGTCTGGTCGTGGTAACCATGAAACCAACAAAGGTCAATTCGCCCCAGTTCTTCCCCCGTATCGGGGTCGTCCAAGGTGAACTCTCGGGCGATTCGAAGCGGCAGGTCCTTGAGCGTCGGGTCCTGGCGAAGCTCGTGCTTGAGCTTCTTTGTAATCCTCGTCTCAATTTCAGTCCGGGGTGGCTTCGCCATGCGATCCCAGGACGCCTTTATGCCCGAGAGTACGTCCGGAATGAACCCCTTGGGAAAAGACGCAAGCCAATACCTGGGATCACCAACGACGTTCAACTATGTGCCCTCTGTGAAGTCAGGATCGCAGTCACCAATTCGTCGGCGTCGTTCAGAGCGGCCGTGCGAGTCCAGTGCCGCAAGATCAACGGCTTGACCAAATGAATCCAGTCGCCGTCAAAAACGGTTAGTCCTCTCATGTAAGTACGCCAACCAGCCGAGTTTGGCAACAGCCCACGTATCCGACTGAGCGTGTGCTCAACTTCGCCATCCGCTTCAACATCGGAACCTGGGCCGCCTGTAGATGACCTGTTCAACGAGACGACCCCAAGTCCGGTTCGCGGCGAGGCAAGAGTCTCTGCACGGACCTTCCAGCCACTACGGCGAGCCCACCTATTCAAGAGTCTGCAGATCGTCTCGGAGTACTGTTGTCGGTTCTGCGCCTTGGCCGGTCGCAGTGTGGGAATGTCGGCAGCCAGAGAATGGGGCGTGGCGCTAGGCTCGATGATATCACACGTATCGTGAATTAGCACTTGCTCCCACTCGTCAACGTCGTAGAAACCGAATATTAACGTTTCAGCCTTCTCGTCCGCCTCTTGAATGAGGGTGTCCCGCGACACAAAGTTCCTCGGTTCCGACACCTTACTCGCAGTCTCACGAAATACTTGGACTACATCCTCAACCAGCTTATCAGTTCGCTCAGGTTTGTTCAGTGTTTCTGGATTTGGAAACGGCAATCTAAGCAGCTCATATTCGTGGACCTTGTCCCGTTCGGTGCCCCAGTTGGCTGCGCTGTGGAACATGAAGTAGCGCGCAAGCCGAGACCGAAGAACCATGCAGAGAAAGATCAGGCGATCCTCGTCCGTTCTCGGGCCTGCAATCGATTGAAGAGAATGGCGAAAGAGCACGTCGAAATCCGCATAGGTAACCTTCGAGAACCCTTGATTGATCAGAACCATTGGAGCATGAAAAACGGCCTTATCGGGAAGTCGGTGAAGCTCCCGGAATCTGTTCGCGATCGGTCTACAGGCGTTCTTCTCCAGAACAAAGTCGATATCTCGCTTTTGCGCGTCGACGAACAAGTGATTCTCATCCCACCACGGTGTATTCATCCCTTTCTCGTCTTTGCCTGGCTTGAAACCTTGACCGATATCCCATCGCTTCCGCACTCGCAGCGGTACTCTCCCGACAGTATCCCCCAAGGGTGGAAAACTGCTTAGCCTCTCGATAAACCGCAGGTCGCGCGGTGTTCCGCGCATATACGTCTTCCAGAGCTTGGGGGCTTCCTCACGAGCCGCGGAATACAGAATCTCACGGTTGAGGAGCGCCTTTCGGTCCTCCGGAAAGATGACTACTGTACCATGGCGCGGGTCCGTGCGGCTTGCCTGGGGCGTAACGTAGTCGATAGTACCGTCCTTCTCCTCTGCTTCTGCTGCTCGATACCGGACGGCAATCGCCGGACACTTCGCCGTCTCAAAGAGAAGGAAACTCATGTCGGATAGCTGCAGAACCTCACGGACTCTGTGTCGCGTGAACCACTCCTGTTGAAACTCGTCTGTTTGATTCAACAGCACCTTGGAGGGCAGCAGAAGGCAAACATCGCCACGGGCGTTTGCGTGTGTCGAAGACTTCCACATGAAGGCATGGGCAACTTGCCGACCCGGCAGCGTCTGTTTGACGTGCCTTCGGTACCATTTCTCGGCCTTGGTGTCTTTGGGCTGATTGCGTCCCACCCACGGTGGGTTACCCGTTACCAGGTCAAATCCGTCTCGGGGAAGTGGAAGGTCCTCGTCGAAGAAGTTCCGGCACAGGATCGTATACACTTCATCGTCTGCGGCGGATTCACCTTCCTTCAATAAGAGTTTCGGCAGTAGCCTTCCTACGGCCGAGAATTCCCGGATGTCGCGTGGCTCAAAATGGTCGAGGAGCGCGAGGTAGAGGCTGAAACAAGTGATCCGGCAAGCCGTCTCGTCCTTGTCAACACCGAAAAGGTTATGCTTCAGCACGTCCACCAAGGCACGCCATCGCGTCGCACTGCGCGAATCCGGATTGCTGCGGCGCCACTCCTCCGCGATGCGATTGAAGATCGTGACCAGAAACACGCCGGAGCCACAAGCAGGATCCAGGAAACGCTTGCCCGACAGGGACGGCGATGACTCCGTCCCCATATCAATCACAAGCTCGGCAAGATGCTTGGGTGTGTAGTAGGCTCCCGATCTTCGTTTCGTGCCAGCCGCCGACCCTGGAGTGCTGTCGTCCTGGAGGCCCAGGAAACCCTCGTAGATAGCGCTGATGGTTTCAATCGGTATGAAATTGAAATCGTAAGCCCAGAATCCAAGTGTTCGTTGCCGCGTGTCAAGATTGTCGCCGCGTAGGAACTGATGCAACACCTCAACGTGCCGAAGAGTGATCGCGTGCTTCTCTGCAGCTATGTCCTCATCGAAGATGCTGCCGTTGAACTGCGGCTGAAGTTGCTCAAACAACGTGTACAGGGCTTGTTTTCCCGATTGAAGAGTACCCCTCTCCAGCAAGTCTCGCAGGTTGTCGACGCCGGGTGCTCCTGCCTCCTTGAACTGGTCCACGCCGATGATCTGCCGGTCGGTCAGGTAGCACGTGAAAATGACGCGGCCAAGCAGGCCGCAAATGATCGAGTAGGGTACCGTTGGGTCGATCTCGTGCAGCTTCTGGGCGGCGGCGCGGAGGTTTCGCAAGAGCTCCTGGTCAACAGCGCAATCCCGGTCGAAGCTCGCAGCCGTGTCTTCGTAGATCTGTCCGGTCTCGATCCGCCGGATCAGGAGTTGGACTTCCAGCGCGTCAGCCGTTCGATCCAATGTCTCGACCAGGCGGTGGCCCTCCGCAGGCTCTTCGTCATCACGGGCCGGCGGAGCCATCGCCGAATAGACGTATATTCTCTCCGCAGTGCATACCACTAGGACGGTGGCGATACCCTGGTTCCAGACAAAACGCTGGTATCGTCGAATGTCACTCGCGCGGTGCTGGCCGACTTCCTTCAAGTAGACTGTTGGTTTCCCATCTACACATACTATTGCGTCGAGTCTCATCCTGTCCCACGCGCGACGAAGAGCGTGAGCATCCGGATAGCGCTGAATCTCGGCGCTCGTGCGAACGATGTCGCGGCCGCTAGAACGACCGAGACCCATCTGCCGTGCGAGCTTGGGGCTGATGCCGGGCATTGACCCAGAAGTTAAGGTTCTCTTGCTGACACTGAGGGTTCAACGGGAAGTACAATCGAGGCAACCACCGCACCTGAACGCATAGTGTTCATTAGTATATCACAGCCACCATAAGACTGTCAACTACAGTTGCCCGGCTCCCCAGAAGGCCTCAATCCTCCCAGGCAGCCAGTTCGTCTTTCCAACGAGCGCCCTTCGATCACCGTATCTGCGGCACGCTGCCCTCAGTTGGCCCGCTACGATTCCTCCGCACCGCCGTTTCCTTCCCTCGGCACCCGCTTCACCGCCACCAGCGTATCGTCTTCGTCGAGGGTGATGATCCTCACGCCCTGGGTGTTGCGGCCCACGATGCTGATGTCGGCGACGGGGACCCGCTGGATCTTGCCCCGGGCGGTGATCATCAGCAACTCGTCGTCGTCGGCCACCCGGCAGATGCCGATCACCGGACCGTTGCGGGGCGTGGTCTTGATGTCGCGCAGGCCCTTGCCGCCGCGGTGCTGGGCCCGATAGCACCGCTGCGAGGAATAGCTGTTGCCCTCCCCGGCCTCCTCTTCCCCACCGTTTTCAGACTCTTCTGCGGGCTTCTCGGCTTCGTCGATCTCCAGCTCCGCCTCGTCGCCGGGAGGTTCCTCTTCCAGGTTGGGTCCGAAGGGGGTCCGCTTGCCGTAGCCGTGGACGCAGGCGGTCAGCAGGGCCGCTTCGGGATCGGCCACCACCATGCCCACCACGCGGTCGTCGCCTAGCAGCCTAATGCCCTTGACGCCGCTGGAGTTGCGGCCCATCGCCCGGGCGTCGGACTGCCTGAAGCGGATGGCCATGCCGGCGGCCGTCGAGAGGACCAGCTCGTCGCCCGGCTTGGCCACCACCACGTCGACCACCTCGTCCCCCTCGCGGAGCTTGATGGCGATCAGCCCGCCCCGCAGCGGCCGGCTGTAGGCCTTAAGCGGCGTTTTCTTGACCAGTCCGCGGGCGGTGGCCATCACCAGGAAGTGGTCGGGGCGGTCGAAGTCCTTGACCGCACGGCAGTCGGCAATCCGTTCTCCCTCGGCCAGGTTCAACAGGTTGACGATCGCCCGGCCGCGGCTGTAGCGACCCGACTGGGGCAGCCCGTAAACCTTCCGCCAATAGACCTTGCCCAGGTTGGTGAAGAACAGCAGGTAGGCGTGGGTGCTGGCCACGAACAGGTGCTCGATGGGGTCTTCCTCTTCGGTCTTGGCCCCTTGGAGTCCCTTGCCGCCGCGGCGCTGCATGCGGTAGGCGGTCACGGGGGTTCGCTTGATGTAGCCGTTGCTGCTGATCGAGACGACCATCGTCTCTTCGGTGATCAGGTCGTCGAGGTTGATCTCGCCGACCTCTTCGCCGCTGATTTCGGTGCGGCGGGGGTTGGCGTGCTTTCGCTTCAGGTCGCGGAGCTCGTCGCGAATGATCTCGCGGATGTTCTCTTCGTCGGAGAGGATGCGGTTGTACTCGGCGATGTTCTCGAGCAGTTGCCGGTGCTCGTCGGCGAGTTTCTCCTGCTCCAGGTTGACTAACTGGCCCAGGGTCATTCTCAGGATGGCGTCGGCCTGGACGGCCGTGAGCGTGTAGCTTTCGGCGTCGCCTCTCTCCGCCCGGAAGACGGCAAAACCCCCTTCGCCCAACGCGCGGCGGAGCATGGCGGCCGGCGCCTGGATCTCGATCAGACGCGCCTTGGCCTCGGCCTGGGTCTTCGAGTCGCGGATCACGCGGATCACCTGATCGATGTTGGCATGCGCCAAGAGCAGGCCCTCGACGGTGTGTTTCCGCTGCCGGGCCTTGGTCAGCAGGAACTGGGTGCGGCGGCGGATGACCGTCGCCCGGTGGCGGATGAACTCCTCCAGGAGTTCCTTGAACGACAGCACCCGGGGCTTGCCGTCGACCAGCGCCAGGAAGATGAGCGAAAAACTGTCCTGCAGCGGCGTGAACTGGTAGAGCTGGTTCAGTACCACGTCGGGATCGGCGTCGCGCTTCAGCTCCAGCACCAGGCGGACCGGCTCCTTCAGGTCGCTCTCGTTGCGGATCGCCGAGACGCCGGGAATCTTGCCCTCGTTGACCTGGGCCGCGATCCGCTCTTCCACGCGGTCCCGGGCCTGCTGGTAAGGAATCTCGCTGACCACGATCCGGTGCCGGTGCTGGCCGTACTCCTCGACCCGCGCCCGGGCGCGGAGGATGATCGTGCTGCGGCCCGAATGGTATCCCTGCCGGATGCCGCTGGTGCCGCAGACCACCCCTCCGGTGGGAAAGTCGGGACCGGGGACGATCTCCAACAGCTCGTCGATGGAGACGTCCGGCTCGTCGAGCAGCTTGAGCAGGGCGTCGCAGATCTCGCCCAAGTTGTGCGGCGGCAGGGACGTGGACATCCCCACCGCGATCCCGCTGGCCCCGTTGACCAGCAGGTTAGGGAAGTTCGACGGCAAGACGGTCGGCTCGGTGCGACTCTCGTCGTAGGTGGGCACGAAATCGACCGTGTCCATCTTGAGGTCTTGCAGGAGCAGTGCCGCGATGGACGACAGGCGGGCCTCGGTGTATCGCATGGCCGCCGGCGGCAGCCCCGCGATCGAGCCGAAGTTCCCCTGCTTGTCGATCAGCGGGTACCGGGCGTTCCACTCCTGGGCCATGCGGACCAGCGTGGGATAGATCACCTCCTGGCCGTGGGGGTGATAGTTCCCCATGGTCTCGCCGGCGATCTTGGCACACTTGGCCCGCGCGGCAGCCGGGCCAAGGTTCAGATCGTTCATCGCCACCAGGATCCGCCGCTGCGAGGGCTTCAGCCCATCGCGGGCGTCAGGCAACGCGCGGCTGACGATCACGCTCATCGCGTAGGTCAGGTAACTGCCCTTGAGTTCCTCCTCGATGGGCACCCGGAGCACGTTTCCCGGCGAGTTGCCGTTGCCTTTGGAGGGGTGTTCCTCGGGAGTGTCAGGCGGATCGGGTGGGAGATTCGAGTCGGTGGCCAACGGGAATCCTTTCGGTGGGCATACTCGGGAAACCGCCCGGCACCCCGTCTATCAAGGGGTGTCGGAACGGTGTCTGGCAAGGCTCACGAGATTAGCCCTTAGTATAGTGCCCCGGGCTCGATCTGGCAACGTCTTCTGCTAGAAAACGGTCGCCGCAAGTTGTTTTTAACACGCGACTTACGCCGCGACTTTTGAAGTTCAACTGCGGAGGATGCCAAGGGCTTCCCGTGGCCTCGACAGGCACCCGCAGCACGACCCGATCGAGTATATCATCCCCCTTAGAAGAAGTAGCGACGAAGGCGGGGCACGGGGCTCACAGGTGTCCGCTCAACCAGCCCAGCGTCTCGTCCCACATTTCGGGCGTGTAGACGTGGCCCACGCCGCAGTAGATCACGCCGCGGAAGTGGTCTTCTTGGCCGTAGAGCCGGTAGAGGTGCTCCTGGAAGGTGTTGATCGTCCGCACTCCGCCGGCGGGTGAGCCGGGGTCCCGGTCGCCGGTTAGGGTCAGATGCGCCCGGGGCGCGATCAGGCCAACCACCGCTTCGGTGTCGATCCTCTCTTTGAGCATGGCGGGGACGTAGTAGTAGATGCCGTGGTAGCGGACCCTGCCTTCGGCAATCAGGTCTTGATACCTGGTCAGGCAGGCCACGCTCACGGCCACCTTGATCCGCTCGTCCAGGGCCGCCGCCCACCAGGTGCGGGTGGAGCCCATGCTCATGCCCATCGCGGCGATCCGCCGCGGATCGACCTCCGGGCGGGTGACGAGGTAATTCAGGGCCAGCAGATCGTCGCGGACCATCATGCCCCAGAGGGTCCGCCCCTGCCAGAGGAACGTCTTAAACAGCGAGGCCTCGGTGGCAGCGCCCTTCTCGGCCTCGCCTGCCGGGCCCTGGGCCTGCCGCTGGCCGAAGGCGTAGGCGTCGATGCACAAGACAACGTAGCCGGCCCGAACCAGCTCCTCGCCGGTGATCAACCGGTGGCCGCCCGGCCAGCGGGCAAAGGCCTTGATGAGCACCTCCTCTTTACCCTGGCCGTACTTGTCGCCGTGGTAGTGGTGGTAGAGGAGCGCCGGTCGGGGTTTCAGTTCGCGCTGGGGAATCAGCAAGTACCCGTACACGGTGTCGCCCACGCCGTTGTCGAAGGTGAACCGCTCCAAGGTGTAGCCGTCGCGAGGCTCCCTGCGATGGACGGCCACTTCGGGCGTAAACAGCGGAGGCAGATCGCCCAACAGGCGCCAAAGCGTCTTGCGCAGCTCGACTTTCCGCGTCTCCCACGCCCGGCTGGAATCGGGCCGCGGCGTCTGGAACGATTCGAATCCACCCTTTAGCATGGCAGAGGATCTCTCATACTTCGGTCGGTGCTAAAGCATACCCAACTGCTCCATCCGCAGGACCAGCCGCCGGGCCACCGGGCCGGCGGCCGTGGCGCCGTCACCGGCGTGTTCCAGGACGACGACAAAGGCCAGCTTGGGCCGCTCGGCGGGCACGTAGCCGGCCAGCCAGGCATGATCGCCGCGGTCGCCGCCCGTCTCGGCCGTGCCGGTCTTGCCGGCAATGGCGATCGAGTCCAGGCGGACCGTGCCGTAGGCCGTGCCGCGGGGATCTGAGACGACGCGCTCAAGACCTTCGCGAACCGCGGTCAGGGTCTCAGGGCGTAAACCGGCAACGGGCTGCGACGGGGGGACCTGGATCGGGTCGTCGGAATCCTCCCCGGGCGACGCATCCTCTGCCCGCTGCGGCAGTCCCAGCCGGCTCAGCACGTGCGGTGTGACCAGTTGTCCGCCGTTGGCCACCGCGGCCATCATGCGGACCACCTGCAGCGGCGTGACTTGCAGCGGGCCCTGTCCGATGGCCAACAGTTGCGCCTCGCCGCTCTCCCGGGAGCCGTCTTCCGCGTCGCGGATGGTGGCCGCGTCGGGCACCAGGCCGGCCGCCTCCTCGGGCAGATCCACGCCCGTCGGCCGGCCGAATCCGAACCGGCCCGCCCAATCGACCAGCGGCTCGGACCCCAGCCGGCCGCAGTAATGAAAGAAATAGACGTTGCAGCTTTGGGCCAGCGCGTCGGTCAGCGCCACCTCGCCGTGGCCGATGCCCTGGCGGCGATAGATCGCACACCGCTGCCGATCGGGTTGATGCAGGTATCCCCGGCAGAGAAACAGTTCGTTGGGATCGACCGCCCCGGCCTCCAGCAGTGCCACAGCCGCGAGCGTTTTGAAGACCGAGCCGGGCGGAATCGCCATCTTCGAGGTGCGGTCGAACAGCGGGTGGTCAGGCCGGGAAAGCAGGCTAGCCAGTTCGGCCCGCTCGCGCTGGACGAAGAGGTTCGGGTCGAACCGCGGGGCCGAGGCGGCCGCCCGGACGGCCCCGCTGCCCACGTCGATGACCACGATCGCCCCGCCAGCCGGTTCCGCCGCCGGCTGCTGCATCGCGCGGCGCTCGAGTGCACTGTCCAGCAGGGTCTCGGCCGCGCGCTGCAATTGCGGATCGAGCGTGAGCACCAGGTCGCGGCCCACGCCCGGCTCACGCTGCCGATCGGACGAGAGGATCCGGCCGCTGTGGTCGGTCAGCTCCACGGCCACGCCACGCCGCCCGCGCAAGAGCGATTCGTACTGCCGCTCCACCCCCATCCTGCCCACGAGATCCTCGGCGTGGTAGCCGCTGTCGTCGCCGGGCCGGAGTTCATCGGCCTCGACCGGGCCGAGATGCCCCAGCACGTGGGCAGCCAGCGGGCCGTCGGGATAGGCCCGCCGCGTCCGCTGGACGACCTTCACGCCCGGGTAGTGCTCCGGACGGCCCTCGATCTCGGCCACCACCGCCAGCGGCAGGCCTTCGGCCATCACGTGGTAGTCTAGTTCTTCGGCCACGGTGATCCGCGGCGGGGGCAGGTCGTCCAGCGACGCCTGCAAGCCCTCGGCCAGCAGCCGGCCGATCCGCCCGAGGAACGATCCGGGCGGAGGCTGGGGCGGCGTGTCCGGTTGAGAGGCGTCGGTCTGCTGACGGCGGTTTGCGGCGGCGGCGATCCGCTCCACCCGCGATTGGATCCGCCCCGCCCGGCGATTCCACTCCTCGCCGGACACCCCGCACAACTCCGCCAGTCGCCTGGCCAGGTCGTCGCGTTGGGCCAGCACTTGGGCCTGTTCGTCCGCCACGCGCTGGGGATCCTTACGCTCGGCCGGCGAGAGCCGCGTGCGTGCCTCGCGGCGGAGCCAGCCGGCATCGGGCGGCTGTTGAAGATAGCGGTAATGGACGGCCAGGGCGAGGATTTCTTCGTCGCGGGCCAGCACAGTGCCGTCGCGGGCGAGGATGCGGCCCCGCACGCCGGGCAGGCGTCTCTCCCGCCTGAGCGGCTGGCACGCCTCGGCCCGGAATGCCGCCCCCTGGGTCACCTCCAATTGCACCGCCCGGCCGAAGACCACCGCCAGCAGCAACAGGAACCCGCCCAGGCAGATCCGCAGCCGGCGACGCGAGTCAACCACCGCGGGGGTGGTGGCTTCGTCGAGGTGGAACTGGTGCCAGTCGAAGAGCATAATGACGAATGCTGAATGCTGAATATGCGAGAGCAATTACCTTTCAGAACTCCGCCCGTTTTCTCCGCCGGGCGAGCAGCGGTTCACGGATCCAGCCGATGACCATCAACACCGGCAGGGCGACGCCGGCGGTGTAGATACCCACACCGGCGGACCGGGTCAAGATCGTTGACCACGGCAGCGAGGCGTCGCCCAACAGCCGGGCGGTGAGGCCCACGGCCGCCGCCCAGACGGTCACCGCGGCCGCGACCATCGGTACTTGCCAGAGGAGTTGTGCCCCTGTAAAGCCGCGACCATTGGTCGCGGCGCGAAAACACAACCGCAACCGCACAACCCCATATCCGACCAGCAGCATCCAGGCCGTGCCCACACCCAACCGCCCCGGCGCGATCAGATCGCCGACCAGCGCCACCGCCCCGGCGACCAGAAACGCCCGCGGCCCGCCGGCGGTCAGCAGCCAGACGACGGCTACCAGTGCCAGCAGGTCGGGCGTCACCTCGCCGACGCGGATCACGTCGACCAACACCGTCTCGGCCACAGCCGCGAGGTAGACGGTCAGAAAGAGCAGTACAACGCGCATCGTGGATTCGCTTGGTGTCCACCGCCGCAGTGTGCCACTGCTTCGTTAGAAGCAGTGCCGTGCGTAACGGCCGTGCACTGCTTGCCGTCCGGCAAGCAGTGCACACCGCCACGAATAGTCCCGACTAAACAGCTCACTCCCCGACCCCTGACCCCTGGCCCCTGACCCCTGGCCCCTTCTCAGCCACCCGCAACGGATTCAACTCAGTCCGCAGCACCGCCACTTGCTCCGGCTCGTCGGCCACCGCCGGCTGCACCCAGATATCCCAATAGGCGGCGCCAACCGGACGCTCCAGCCGGACGATCCGCCCGTAGCGGAGCGGCACGGGGAGAACGCCTTTGCCGGCGGCCGCGTAGACCGGGTCGCCCACCGAGACCGGCTGGGTGACTTCGACCAGGCGGATGCGGCAGAGCGGCTCGCCGGTGCCCTCCAGGATGCCTTTGGGGCCGCGGGCACTGCCCAGTTGCACCAGGTCGCGATAGCCCGGCTCGGTGACGCCGCGGACCACGCTCGTCTGGGAGCCCAGCTCGACGATCTTTCCCCACACCCGTTGGCCCGCCAGGACCAGTTGGCCGGTCGCCAGGTCGGCGTCGCGGCCGCGGTCGATCAGCCCCGGGCAATCGACGACCAAGGCGTCCGGCTCGATGCCTTCCCGGGAGCCGACGTCCAGCAGGTGATGCCGGCCGAGAAAGGCCCGGGCCTGGCGGCCCAGCACCCGGGCGGGTACGCAGCGGGCCAGCAGCAGGCGATCCTCGTCGTTTCGGACATCGTCCGTCGGGTCCAGCGGCCGGGTCTGGGCAGCGGTCAGTTTGGCGGCCAACCGGCGGTTCTCCTCCGCAAGCCGCTGAAGCTCTGCCTCGACCTCGGCCAGCCGGCCGGCGGCCTGGAAATGGCAGTTCACCCAGATCGTCGCCCGCGTAGCGTGCCGCCGGAGCCCCAGCGCGGCCGTCTGGGCAGGCCGCAACAGAGTCGCGGTGGCCCCTCGGGTTGGCGCGGTCCATCGCCCGGGCAGCAGCGCCAGCAAGATCGCCAACGTCAGTCCGACACCGAGGGTCCCGGCCGGGGAACTCAACTTTGAGGCCAACTTGTTTCGGTCCAGGGACATGCTTGGCAAACCGGGGCTTAAGGGAATACAAATTGAGAATTGAGAAATGCAAATTGCAGATCGCTTCTTGGCACGAAACCAGGTCTGCTGGTTCGAGCCGTTCTCAATTTGAAGTTGTCAATTCCCAATTCTCAATTTGCATTCCAGCGATCCGACTACACGTCGTCGTCGCTCGATTCCAGCGTGGGCCGCCAGCGATCGAGGTGCTCCAGGCAGATCAACATGCCGTCGGCCACGGCCCGGCGGGGTTCGGCCGCCAGACGGACGGGCAGGCCGATCTGCTGGCTGACAAAGCGATCCATTCTTCGCAGCAGCGACCCTCCGCCGCAGAGCACCAGCCCGCCGGAGACCAGGTCGGCGGCCAGATCGGGGCTGAGCCGGTCCAGCGTGGTCTTGATGGCGTCGATGATCGCCTCCAGCGAATCGCTCAGGGCCTGGCGGATCTCTTCGCTGGTGACGGTGGCCTTCCGCGGCAGCCCGCTGACGGTGTCCACGCCGCTGATCTCTTCGACGAGCTCCTCCTCGAGCGGATAGGCGCTGCCGACGTCGATCCGCAGGCGTTCGGCGGCGGGCAGCCCGATCCGCAGGTGGTAGTGGCGGCGGAGGTAGTCGACGATCGCCCGGTCCATCGCGTCGCCGCCGGTGCGGATCGACTCGGCGGAGACGCTCTCGGCCAGGCTCAGCACGGCGGTCTCGGTAGTGCCGCCGCCGACGTCGCAGACCATGCTGGCGACCGGCTCGGCGATGGGCAGCCCCACGCCGATGGCGGCCGCCTTGGACTGGCTCAGTAGCCAGACCTGCCGGGCGCCGGCCCGCTGGAAGCTGTTGAAGACGGCCCGCTTCTCCACCGGGGTGATGCAGCCGGGGACGGCCACCAGCACGCGGGGTTTCAGTCGCAGCCCCGGCGGCTGGGCCTTGTGGAGGAAGTAGCGGAGCATCGCCTCGCAGAGCTCGAAGTCGGTGATCACGCCGTTGGCCAGCGGCCGGACCACCGAGATCGACTCGGGCGTGCGGCCCTGCATCTGCTTGGCCAGGTGGCCAACGGCGCAGCCGCCGGAGAGGATGCGGCCGTTGTCCGTGTGGACGGCGACCACCGAGGGTTCATCGAGCACCAGCCCTTCGCCGGCGATGCCCACCAGCGTGTTGGCCGTGCCCAGGTCAACCGCCAGGTCGGAACTGAAATAGTGGAAGAGTCGTGGGAGCATCCGTGCTCGGTGTGAGTGGTGAGTGGATAGTGGTTAGTGGATAGTGGTTAGTGCCGGGAAAGTAGCGGTTGCCACGCACTGACCACTATCCACTATCCACTCTCCACTAGTCGGGGGCCAGGGGCCAGCGGCGAGGGTGAAAGGGGCAGGGACCGAGGCGGTCGGCCCGCCCTTGTAGTCCCAATCGTACATCTTGTTCTCGAAGTACAGGCAGATGATGCCCAGCAGGATGGCGATCAGCGCAAGTGCCAGCAGGACGGTGTACAGGTCCGCCCGGGGCTTGCGATACGGTCCGCCGGGTTTCTTACCGGAGGAGTCTGCTGGTGACGAGATCATTCGGCTGGATGCGGCTCTTTTGGTATCCGGGGACGACTTGGCAGACCGACTTGTCGACGTCCGTCTTGACGACTTCGATCCGCCCCACGTAGCCGGTGGGGCGGTAGACTTCCAGCTTGTGTCCCTTCAGCAGCCCGGCGTCCGAGCCGAGGGAGATTTCCACCAAGTTGGCACTGTCTCCCTGCGCAGCCAGCACGATGCCATCGACAGTCGGCGGCTGGTCGCGATAGAGTTCGGGCTCGGGCTTCAGATCGAACTTTCGCAGCACCGCCACGGCCTTGTCGCGGTCCTGCCTGAGGACCACCTGATAATCCCTCAGCCGCCTGAGCTGCTCGATGGCCTGGTACTTCTCGTCGGTCAGCCGGACGAACTCGTTGAAATACTGCTCGCGCTCCGTCTGGGCCTGGATGATTTCCTTGCGGAGCCCGGGGGTCTGGGCGTCGCCCTCGATCTCCTTGCGCATCGCGGCCAGCCGCTGTTCGGTATTGGCCAACTGGGCCAGGGCCTCGCGCCTCTCCTGGTCGCTCTGGTCTCTATCCTTCTTGAGCTGCGCGATTTCGAGCTTCAACTGGTCGTACTCGTTGCTGAGTTTCGCTAGGGCCTGGACGGCGGCGTCCTTTTCGGCGGTCAGCCGGGCGTCGAGGTTGTCTTTCTCAACCTTCAGCTCGTCGAAGTGTTTCTTCTCATCTTCCAACTGGAACATCAGGCCGGCGGGCTTGCCGGGCGCGGCCTCTTGCCTGGGGCGCATGACCACTTCGCGCCAGTTCTTGTGCGTAGCATAGACCATCACCGCACAGGCGCAGAAGAAGATGCTCATCACCAGGATGAAGACGGTAAGAATTTTGCCGACGAGGTTCATGTCAGCCCCCTCTCTCGACCACTCGGCACGTTCCCGCCTCAGCGACCCTGTTCCGTCAGCCGCGACCCGCCTCCGTTCGGCCCTCTCGACGACGCCAAGCCGGGGCTGCCTGGACCAATAATCTGGCCTGCGCAGACGCAAACAGACCCGAAACGTTATTCTCTCAGTATAACTTCGCCCAGTTTTTCATGTCAATCAGAATGCCGGTAGGGCAGCTAGTTTAGGGCAAACAGGGAGACACGCCAAGCCCCCCTCCGACGATGGGAACGATTGGCCACAAACCGGCGATGGGAATGGGGGGTCAGGGGACAGGGGCCGGGGGACAAGGGTGAGGGGGTGAGGGGGTGAGGGGGTGAACGAGTTGCGGTTGCCGGCCTTGATCGTAACCTTGCCAACTGCTAGCAAGGCTAGCTTCTTGATTTGGCACCCAGGTTTGGGGTTTCAATGGTTGTTAGCTGCAACCGTTGAGGGAGACCCAAACCATGGATGCCACGCTCGATTGTACCGCTCGATGTTGCCCGCAGGAACCGCCCACCCGGTCCCGCCGAGGGGTGGCACAGAAGATGGCCCAGTTCCAGACTTTGGACTCGCCCTGGACCTCCGCCCGGCAGATTGCAGGCCAGTTGGATGTGCCGGCGAGGACGTTGCACTACTGGATACACCGGGAGCGGGCTTTGAGCGAGCATAGTTCGTGGCCGAAGAGCGTGGTGCAGTTCTTGGAAACGCCTGGCGGGCTCGACTTCCTCCATCGGCTGTTCACGGCGGCTCATCTGGTCTTCGTGCAAGCCAATGATTGCGGGCTGCGCAATCTGAGCTGGTTTCTGCAACTGAGCGGTCTGGATGAGTTCATCGCCCCATCCTATGGAGCCCAACAGGCGGTGGCCGAGGAGCTGGAATCCCTGCTGATCCGTTTCGGCCAGGAAGAAGACCAACGGCTTGCCGAGCGGATGCCGCCCCGCGAGATTACGCTCTGCGAGGATGAGACCTTTCATCCGCAAATCTGTCTGGTGGCCATCGAGCCGGTATCAAACTTCATCCTTGTCGAGCAGTACCAACCGCAACGGGATGCGGAGACTTGGCATCAGTCTGCCAGCGTGAAGCTGGCCGGGTTGCCGGTCACGGTGTGTCAGGTGACCAGCGACGCCGCCAAAGCCATCATCGCGCACGCGGAAGCGCACCTGGGTGCCCATCACTCGCCCGACCTGTTTCACGTGCAGTACGACACGGTTCAGGCAACCAGCTTTGCCTTGGCTGGCCAGGCGCGGGCTGCCCTGGGAGATCTGGAGAAGTCGCAGCAGAAAACCGCAGGCTTGCGGGCCGAGTACCATTCCTGTCAGGAACAATGCCCGCAAGATCCTCTCGTCGATGTGTTGGGACAACACCTCCAGCGGGCGGAAGCCGCGGAAACCGTCGCGGCCGAGAAGGTCCGCGATTGCCAAGCCCGGCAAGAGCGTGCGCAAGCGGCGCGGCAAGGACTGGGACGCGACTACCATCCCGTCGATCTGCAAACCGGTCAACCGCTGACGTCCGACGAGGTGAGCCGGCGATTGGCCGGCCGTTTCGACACGCTCGACCAAGTGGCGGTCGAGGCGGGCCTCTCGGCCCATGCCCGCGACAAGCTCGCCAAGGCCCGTCGTGTGCTGGACTCCATGCAGGCCACCATCGCCTTCTTTTGGACGATGATTGCCACGCGCTTGGCAGATTGGCACTTCACCACCGCTGTGCAGCAGTGGCTACGGCAAGACTTGATTCCAGCCTACTATCTGCGCCGCGCAGCAGAGAAGGCGAACACCGCCCAAGAGCGGCAACGGTTGCGGGCCTTGGCCGCAGAGGTTCTGGCGCGGGCCCGTTCTCCGGATGGTCTGTGGGGTACGTTCAGCCCCGCCCTTCAGGCCGATCTGGAAAGCAGGGCCCAGCAGTGTGCCGACTTCTTCCAGCGGAGCAGTTCTTGCGTGGAGGGACGCAACGGCCAACTGTCGCTGAAGCATCACGCGCTGCATCAGTTGACCGGGCGGAAGTTGCAGGCATTGACGGTCCTGCATAACTACGGGGTGCAGCGTGAGGACGGCACCACAGCGGCAGCGCGATTCTACGGGGCTGCGTCGCGAGACCTCTTCCGGTGGCTCCTGGAACACCTCTCGCTCCCCGCCCGTCCACGTACCATCCGCCGGTTTGCCTGAGATTCTCGCTGCCGAGGGAAGCCTCTGGACCACCATTCCAGTCTGGCAGTATGCGCCCAAAGCCCATCCAACGGCCCGGGATTTACCCACCAATCGTCCTGCAACACCCCGACACACCCCACTGGCAAAAAGACTTGCCAGCAGTTGGCAAGGTTACGATCAAGGCCCGGTTGCCTTGGTCACCTTGTCACCCCCTCACCCCATCACCCCTTTCCCCCCCCCTACCCCGCCCCCCGGCCGCTTTCCGCCTCAGCCGACCCCAAGCCCCAGCCAGGCCAAACACCACGCAGCCCGCCAGGCAGATGCCGGCCGGCCAGTCGCCGTAAGTCAGATAGCAACTGCTCCGCGGGTCGGGGGCAACGTCGGCCAGAATCGTGTCGGTTTCCCGGCGGCGGCCCTGGGCGCGGATTTTCCCGTCGCCGTCGATGAAGGCCGAGAAACCGGTGTTGGCCGCGATCAGCAGGGGCTTGCGGCACTCGACCGCGCGGAATACCCCGCAGGCCAGGTGCATGTCCAGCTCGCTGGAGCCCCGAAACCAACCGTCGTTGGTCAGGTTTACCAGCACGTCGGGTTCGGCGTCTGCCGCCTTCAACGCGTTGACCTGGCGGCGGATCACGTGCGGGATCACCGTTTCGTAGCAGATGTTCGGGGCGATCCGCAGCCCGTCGTCCAGCCTGAAAACGGTCGGCCTGCTGCCCGGGCTGATGCTGATCGACACCGGCGTGAGCCGTTGCAGCCAGGGAAAATGCCGCACGAAGGGCACGTACTCGCCGAATACGACCAGGTGGACCTTGTCGTAGTGGCCCAACCACCGTCCGTCGCGGGCCACGTACAGGGCTGAGTTGAAACGCTGGATCCCTTCCGGTCCGTAGTGATGGCGGTCGACGCCCAGCAGCAGGGGCACATCGAGCGTGCGGGCCAGGTCCGCGATCAGCCCGTCGACTTGTGCGCAGTACGCCCGGAGATCCTCGCGGAACTCCTGTTGGGTTCCCTCGAAATCCTGGGGCATTCGGGCGTCCTGGTCGAAGGTGGCCACCGTGTCGCGGAACATGGTCTCCGGCCAGACGATCAGGTCCACCTGGGCGGATTCTGACTTCGTGCCTACGGCCAAACCTTCTCCCCTCGCCCCGCTTGCGGGGAGAGGGGCCGGGGGTGAGGGGTCTTGGGATGGCTCTTGGGACAGGCTCTTCGCCAGTGCCTGTGAACCTTCTCCCCTCGCCCCGCTTGCGGGGAGATGGGCCGGGGGTGAGGGGTTCTGCCCTTGGGATCGGCTCTTCGCCAGTGCCTCTTGGGAGAGTTGATAGTACTCTCGGAAGACTCGCTGCCGCATCTCGGGATCGAACTTGATCTCCGTGTCGACGGAGCCTTGGATCAGCGCGATGCGGGACTTCGGCCGTGCATCCTGGGAGGTATCTTCGGCGAAAACGCGGAAATGCCCGTAAAGCAGCGCCGTGCCGACCACGGCCGCCGCGGGCAGCAGTGGCCAGACGGACCATCGCCCGTGCTTCCCAGCCCCTGTCGCCTGACCCCTGACCCCTGACCCCTGACCGCTGACCCCTGTCCCCTGGCCCCTCGCCTCTGGCCCCTCGAAAGGCAGTGGCGACTGAAGTCGCCACCCCTCGCCCCTCGCCCCTCGCCCCTGACCCGTGGCCCCTCGCCCCTGACCCCTGGCCCCTGGCCCCTGGCCCCTGACCCCTGACCCCTGGCCCCTGCCCCCTGGCCCCTCCCGGCAGGGAATCATCCGGGCCAGACAGGCCGCAGTCAGCATCATCACAAAACTCACGCCGTAGCCCCCGGCCAGGTCGCTCAGTTGGATCAGGGCGATCCAGCGGTACTGGGTGTGGCAGAGGCTGGCCATGGTGAAGCCCGTTAAGAAATGCCCGCGGGCGAGCTCCAGGCCGGTCCAGACCATCGGCGCCGCCAGGATCACGGGTACGCGCAATTGGTGTACCGCGACCCGCGTCAGGCCCACGAACACCGGCAGGTAGAAGGCCAGGTAGAACGCCAGGGCGACCCAGCCGAAATAGGCGGTCCAATGGGCCAGCCGGACCCAGTGCACCGCGGCCAGCCAGAAGAGGAACCCCACTAGCCAGAGCGCCAGGTACGGCCGCGATCCGGGGAGCTGTTGGCGCCGGATCAAGAGGATCCAGCAGACCGGGGCGATCCACGCGAGCGGCCAGAGGTCCAACGGCGGCAGCGCCGCCCAGAACACCACCGCCCCGATCAACGCCTGGCCGAAGGTGGTAGCGCAGCAGTCGTGCAATTTGGGCGACATGGAGACCAGGGTACGCGGATTGCCCTGGCCTGCCTAGGCCGCCTTTCTCACCAACACGAGGTTGTCCCTGTCGTAGTTGAAATAGAAAATGGCGGTTCCTCAGGTCCAGGCGGTGTAGCCTGGACCGCTTTCGACCAAGAAAGGAGAA
>Ga0315277_10001406_pt1 | contig 35156 bp, 36 predicted proteins | sample YL17G05_15_MG_FD_203695 | JGI IMG/M metagenome (GOLD analysis project Ga0315277, IMG submission 203695) | Sediment microbial communities from Yellowstone Lake, YNP, Wyoming, USA - YL17G05_15 | ecosystem: Environmental > Aquatic > Freshwater > Lake > Sediment | place: USA: Wyoming | collected...
CTGCCAGAGCCAGGCCGGGCAGGCTCTGGGCGCCCCGGCGCAGGCGCCCCTCCTCGATGTCGACGCCGTAGACCTGGTTGGAGAACTCCCGCAGCTTGCTGACGTAGGCCCCGATGCCGCAGCCGACATCGAGGATGCGGCACCCCTCGAGGGGGGCGTAGCGGCGGATGAAGGCCAGACGGCGGTCCTGCCCGGATCGCCAGACGTAGCTGGGGTCGCCTAAGGCGACCACCCGCTCCGGAGCCTCGATCATGAGAATCCCTGCCGTCCTCCGCCAAACACTCATGGTAGCAGACGCTTCCAGCCAGTTCAACGTGCCGGAAGGGTGTGTGAAGCCGGCCCGCCTTTCCCTGTACCCGCTTCCAGGCGAATGCTATAATCCAGCCAGCCTTATCCCGGAGGACATGCGCCAGTTGGGTCTCACCCGCGAAGAGGTCTTGCACATTGCTCGTCTGGCGCGCGTCGGACTCGGCGAGGAGGACGTGGCCAGGTTCCAGGAACAGCTCTCCGAGATCCTGGACCACTTCGATGTCCTGCGGCAGGTAGACACGGAGTCCGTGCCGCCCACCTCTCACACCCTCGATTTGCAGAACGTCACCAGCCCCGACCAGGTTCGTGACTCCTTCCCGCGGAAGGAGATCCTGTCCAACGCCCCCCTGCCGGAGGAGGGGTTCTTCCGCGTGCGGGCGGTGCTGGAGTAGGGTGCTGGCTGCCGTCCATCACCCTCGCCCTGCTGCTTGGAGGAGGAAGCCCTGGAACTGCACTATCTGACCGTCCACGAGGCCAGCCGTCTCCTCGCACAGCGCGAGATAACCTCCTGTCAGTTGACGGAGGCGGTGCTGGAGCGCATCCGCCAGGTCGACGGGCGGGTACGGGCCTATGTGACCGTCACCGAGGACCTGGCCCTCCAGCAGGCGGAGGAGGCAGACGCCCGCCTCGCCCGCGGCGACGCCACGCCTCTCACGGGCATCCCCGTGTGCATCAAGGACGTGATCTGTACTCGCGGTGTGCGCACGACCTGCTCCTCCCGCATCTTGGAGAACTTCGTGCCGCCCTATGACGCCCACGTGACGGAGCGACTGCGAGAAGCGGGTGCCGTCATGGTCGGCAAGTCCAACATGGACGAGTTCGCCATGGGCTCCTCGACCGAGAACTCCCGCTTCTTCCCGACTCACAACCCCTGGGACCTAGAGCGGGTGCCGGGCGGCTCCTCCGGCGGCTCGGCGGCCGCCGTGGTCGCTGGAGAGTGCCTCTTCGCTTTGGGCTCGGACACCGGTGGCAGCATCCGTCAGCCAGCCAGCCTCTGCGGCGTGGCGGGACTGAAGCCCACGTACGGCCGTGTCAGCCGCTTCGGGCTGGTGGCCTTCGCCAGTTCCCTGGACCAGATCGGACCGCTGGCCCGCGACGTGCGTGACTGCGCCCTGGCGATGGACTTCATCGCTGGCTACGACCCGCGTGACTCCACGTCGGCCCCTCTGGAGGTGCCGGACTTCACGGCCGCCTTAGGCGGTGACCTGACCGGCCTGCGCATCGGCGTGCCGAGGGAGTACTTCCCGGAGGGCATGGACGCCGGCGTGCGACAGGTCATCAGCGAGGCGGTCAGGGTCATGGAGGGCCTGGGCGCCAGCGTCAACTGGGAGGTGTCGCTGCCCAGCACTCGCTATGCCCTGGCCTGCTACTACATCATCGCCCCTAGCGAGGCCTCGGCGAACCTGGCCCGCTACGATGGCGTCAAGTACGGGTTCTCCTACCAGGAGGGCGAGAGTATGTGGGAGAACATGGAGAAGACGCGTCAGCACGGCTTCGGCGACGAGGTGAAGCGGCGCATCATGCTGGGTACCTACGCCCTTTCGGCCGGCTACTACGACGCCTACTACTTGAAGGCCCAGAAGGTGCGCACCCTCATCCGCCGCGAGTTCGACGCCGCCCTCCAGAGCTGCGACGTGCTGGCCTGCCCTGTCTCGCCGACGCCGGCCTTCCGGCTGGGGGAGAAGGTGGACGACCCCTTCCAGATGTACCTGAGCGACGTCTGTACCCTGCCCATCAACATCGCCGGGCTGCCTGCCATCTCGGTGCCGGCGGGCTTCGTCCTCGCCGGAGGCGGGCCCAAGGGGCAGCGGCTGCCTGTGGGACTCCAGCTCATCGGCAGGCCCTTCGACGAGGCGACGGTGCTGCGGGTGGCTCACGCTTTCCAGGAGGCCACCGCGTGGCACAAAGCCCGCCCGCCGCTGTGAGGTGAGGAGTGGTGACTTCTCTCTACCGTCGCAAGCTCTCGCGGGAGGACGTGGAGACCGGCTCCATCCTCATCGATAAGCGCGCCTGGCGCTTCTTCCCGCCGCCCATGGAGGAGTTCACCATCGTGGTGGGAGGGCAGGAGTTTCGCACCTGCATCGTGGCCGAGGACTGCAACTGCGTGCCGCCGCCGCACCAGCACTATCACCTGGAGGCGGGCCACTTCCGCCACCTGCTGGACTTCAGCCCCGGCCGCATCCTGCTTGTGCAGCGCGACGCCGCCGGCTTGTACCGTCTGGAGACGGCCGGTGCGAGCTGACACCCGGTCGCCAGGGAGGAAACATGGACCTGAACCCAGCCCAACAGCTCCTGGCTCGCCGCTACCACTGATCGGAGTCCGTACTCATGGCCGTGTGCCATGAACTAGGAATCGAGAACGAGCTTGTCCCTCGAATCGCCAGCATGTTTGGCGGCGGCATGGCCGGCACCGGCGAGGTCTGCGGCGCTGTGGTCGGCGCCCTCATGTGCATCGGCATCAAGCACGGCCGCGAGGAGCCGACGCAGTCCGACGAGGAGGGTTACGTCCTGAGCCAGCAGTTGCTCCGTCGTTTTCGTGACGAGATGGGCAGCATCCAGTGCCGCGAGCTGACGGGCATGGACCTGAGTACGCCCGAGCGGCTGCAGGAGTACCGCAACTCCGATGTGCCGTTGAGAGTATGTCTGCCGGCTGCGGGCCTGGCCTATCGCCTCGTTCTGGAGCTTCTCCAGGAGCGGCGCCCGGAAGCCTAGAGTGGCTGGCGAGCAGATCCGCGTGGGCTGCTACTCCGGCGGTCGCTACGGCGAACGGCCGCAGTGGGTGGAGCGCGAGGGCCGCCGCGTCGCCGTCGCCAGCGTCGACGCCCAGTGGCGCCAGCAAGAAAGGCTGGTCTTCGAAGTCACTTTGGAAGACAAGGAGCGCCTCGTTCTGTACTATTACCCGCAACAAGACGTATGGCTGGGGGTCAAGAAGTGATGGCAGATAGTGTTCATCAACCGGACAGCACCCTGCGCGGCGAGCCATCGCGGAGGGTAGCGTCCATTCCGGCCTCGGGCATTCGCCGCTTCTTCGACCTGCTGGCCAGCATGGATCGTGTCATCTCCCTGGGCGTAGGCGAGCCCGACTTCGTGACGCCCCTCAAGATCCGCAACGCCGGCATCCGCGCCATCGAAGAGGGTCGGACCCGCTATACGTCCAACTTCGGCATCCTGGAGCTACGCGAGGCCGTGGCCGCCCATCTGGACCGCCTGTACGGCGTCTCCTACGACCCGGCCAGCGAGATCATCCTCACTACTGGGGTCAGCGAGGGCCTCTCCATCGCCTTCCTGGCCATCCTGGACGCCGGCGATGAGGTTCTCTGCTCGGACCCCTGCTTCGTGGCCTACCTGCCGGCCGTCGTCCTGGCCGGGGGAGTCTTTGTGCCGGTGCCCACTTCGATGGAGAACGGCTTCCGGGTGCGGGCTGAGGACCTGGAGAGCCGTGTCACACCCCGGACGAAGGCCATCATGCTCGGCTACCCGGCCAACCCGACGGGCGCGGTTATGGAGCGGCAGGACCTGCTGGCCGTGGCTGAGGTGGCCGCCCGCCACGACCTCTTCGTCGTCTCGGACGAGATCTACGACCGGCTGGTGTACGGCGTCGAGCACACCTGCTTCGCCTCCCTGCCCGGCATGCGCGACCGCACCATCCTTTTGGGCGGCTTCTCCAAGGCCTACGCCATGACCGGCTGGCGCCTGGCCTGGGCCACGGCCCGCCCCGACGTGCTGGAGGCGATGATGAAGGTCCACCAGTACGTGATGATGTCGGCGCCGACGATCTCCCAGTACGCCGGCCTGGAAGCCCTGGCCGGTGCCGAGGAGGACGTGCGCGGCATGGTGGCCGAGTACGACCGCCGCCGCCGGCTCATCGTCAGCGGCTTCAACTCCATGGGACTGAGCTGCTTCGAGCCCCGAGGCGCCTTCTACGCCTTCCCCTCCATTGCCGTCACCAGCCTCTCCGACGAGGAGTTCGCCGAGAAGCTCCTCCAGGAGGAGAAGGTGGCGGTGGTCCCCGGCTCCGCCTTCGGCGAGCAGGGGCGGGGCCACGTCCGCGCCTGCTACGCCACCTCGTACGAGAACATCGAGCGCGCCCTGGAGGCCATGGGCCGCTTCGTGCGGCGCCACCGCCACTAAGGCGAGGGCCGATAAGTCCAAGTGAGCCGTTCGTGGTTCGACAGGCTCACCACGAGCGGAATCTAGGGATCGCTCATCCTGAGCCTGTCGAAGGGCGAGCGGCCACTTTTTCAGCGCCCTGCCAGGATGGGAACCCCTCCCTTCCTGTCGGTTCTGGGTTTGGCTGTCTGCTACTGCGCGGCGTCCGGGTAGCGGAGCCAGTCGGAGGCGACCCAGCCGTCGCGGCCGTCGATGCGCCACCAGTCGAAGTCGTCGACCTTCTGAGGGCCCTCGCCCAGCTTGATGGTCGTCCCGTCCCGGAGGCAGTCGATGGCGGCCTTGCCCAGGCCGGGCCCATCGCGCACGTTGAGGCACTGGCCGGTGCCGGCCACCACCACCTGGGCGCCGACGGCCAGGGGCCAGGGGATGCCGGGCACGTCGGCCGCCTGAGGCCTTATGGGGAACTCCCCCACCACCTGCCACTGGCCGGCCTTCTGCTCTACGAAGATCCAGGTGGTGAACTCGGTGAAGGCGGGACCGGCAACGTAGGCCTTCATCGGCCCCCGGTCGCCGCGGAAGGACGTGCAGAGCTTGCCCTGGTCGCCGGGCAACTGGGCAGCCTCGCACTCCCCCGCGTACTCAAGTTGAAGATTCTGGCGGGCGTAGGTGCCCAGGGCCTCCTCCGGCGAGCCCGTCGCGGGCGTGGCCGGGCCGCCCGGCGTGGGCGTGACGGCCGTGACGCCGGGCTTCGAGGACTCGCCGTCCTTGAAGCAGGCGGCCAGGAGCAGCGCGAACGCCGCCGCTGTCAGCAGCAGCGCCACCGCCAGCGGTCTTCGCAGGATGACAGTGCTCCATTCTCCCCGCATGGGACCGCTCCTCAGGTGGGTGCCGGCCCTTCGTCTCGCCACGGCCTCGAGCCGGCGCGGTGTAGGAAGTCGGCGTGGACGGCGCTGCCGCCCGCAATCACCCCTTCGCTCTCGATGCGCACCGGGCTGCCGTCGCGGTCCGTGATCACGCCGCCGGCCTCCCGCACCAGCAGTATGCCCGCCGCCAGGTCCCAGGGGAAGAGGTAGTGGTGCACGAAGAGGTCATAGCGACCGCAGGCGGCGTAGGCCAGGCCCAGGGCGGCGCTGCCGGGGATGCGCACGCTCTGCATGCCCGGCCAGAGGTCCCGCAGCAGGGCCAGCATGTGGGCTGCCCGCCGGTCGTCGTAGCCCATGTCGAAGCCCAGGACCGACGCCTGGAGCGACGGCTTGTCGGAGACGCGGCAGGGCTGCTCCCCAGCGAGGGGCTGCGCGCTGCACAGGCGGGCGCCGCCGCCCTTCACGGCCCAGAAGGTCTCGCCGTGGACGGGGTCGTGGGTGACGGCGACGACGGGCTCGCCCTGCTGGCAGAGGGCGACGTTGACGCAGAAGCAGGGCAGGCCGCTGACGTAGTTGCGGGTGCCGTCGAGGGGGTCCACCACCCACGTCCAGCCGCTGGCCTCGAGGCTCGAAGCTCGAGGCTCGAAGCTCGAGGTTTCCTCCGAGAGGACGGCGTGCTGGGGGTACTCGCGGGCCAGGGTGGACTGGATGAGGCGCTCGATGTCGACGTCGGTGGCGGTGACGAGGTTGCCGCGGCCCTTGACGGACACCTCCTGGGGCCGGCGGAAGCGCTCCAGGGCCAGGCGGCCGCCCTCCTCGGCGCAGCGACGCGCCACCTGGAGGGCGGTGGCCCCGGACGTGGACACGGGCAGGGTCGGGGAAGCGCTCACGGCTCGCAGCGTACGCGGGGGAGGGGCAGGGGGTCAAGGGGACGGCGTCGAGGCTCCCGCAAGCCCCTACATCCGCTCCGGCGCGGAGACGCCGATGAGGGGAGGCTACTCTTCGAGGTCCCGGATCAACTCCTCCGCCGAGGCGAACTCTTTGACGCGGCCGGCCCGGACGTCTTCCTCGGCCTCCCGCTCCGCCTCCTGCCACCCGCGGGACCAGAAGTAGGCCTGGTCCTTGTCGACCAGCCGCTTTGGAGTGAGCACGGCGCGGCCCTCGACCACCTCAACCTCGACGAAATCGCCCTCTTCTATGTTCAGGAGGCCTCGCACGGATCGCGGAAGTGTAATCTGGCCGTGTCTGGTGACCTTCGTTAGGGCTGGCATGTTGGCCTCCTCAGGGCTTGTCGAGAACCCTATCATGGGCGCCGATGTTTCTCAGCAAGATGGTGTTTCCTTCAATATGGAACGTTATTCGCAAGGAGCGACTCGCTCGCGCTTCCCAGATCTTCTCTGCGCCCTGAATCTTCTTCGCTCTCAGCCCGGGGTGCCTGGGATCCTGGGCCAGCAGTGTGATGGCCTTGCGTGCTTGCTCCCTCTCTTGTTTCGTCAGCCGCTGGTAGGCTCGATGGAATCTGTCGCTTCGAGCGATAAGCAAGGAATAACTACTTTCCTATACTACGAGAATCCTTGCCGCCTGTCAACCGCAAGCCCCTACATCCGCTCCGGCGCGGAGACGCCGATGAGGTAGAGGGTGCGGGCGAGGGCCAGGCGGCAGGCCGCCACCAGCTTCAGCCGCGCCTTGGAGAGGGGCGCGTCGTCGGAGACGACGCGGCACTTCTCGTAGAAGTCGTGGAAGGCGGTGGCCAGCTCCTGCGCGTAGTGGGGCAGGTGGTGCGGCTCCAGGCTGCCGGCGATGGACTCCAGCAGCTCCGGCAGGAGGAGCATCTTGCGCACCAGCACCAGCTCCGCCGGGTGCGTGAGCAGCGACGGGTCGCCGTCGGCGTAATCGAGGCCGCGCTCACCCGCGAGCCGGAGGATGCCGGCGATACGGGCGTGGGCGTACTGGACGTAGTAAACGGGGTTCTCGGCGCTCTGCTCCTTAGCCAGCTCGAGGTCGAAGTCCATGGAGGCGTCGGCGGAGCGGGCCAGGAAGAAGAAGCGACAGGCGTCGCGCCCCACCTCGTCGATGACGTCGCGCACGGTGACGATCTCGCCGCCCCGCTTGGACAGGCGCACCACCTCGGCGCCGCGCTTGAGGGTGACGAGCTGGTAGATGAGGAGGTCCAGCCGCTCCGGGTCGACGCCCAGGGCGGCCACGGCGGCCTTCATGCGGGAGACGTGGCCCTGGTGGTCGGCGCCCCAGACGTTGATGACGCGGTCGAAGCCCCGCCGGATGAACTTGTCATAATGATAGGCGACGTCGGAGGCGAAGTAGGTGGGCTCGCCGTTGCTGCGCACGAGGACGTTGTCCTTGTCCTCCCCCAGGGCGCTCTCACCGGGGGCGCCCGCCGGCGCGCCCCTGGCGGAGGGAGCGAACCAGATGGCCCCCTCCTTCTCGGCGATGAAGCCCCTCTCGCGCAGGAGAGGCATGACCTGCTCGTAGAGGCTAGGCTCGCCCGGGCCGCCGGGCTGGTAGAGGGAACGCTCGTTGAACCAGACATCGTAGGTGAGCCCCAGGTCCTCCAGGTCGTGTCGAATCTCGTCCATGAGGCGTTCGACGGCCAGCCGGCCGAGATCGGCCGGTGCGGGCTCGCCCTCGGGGCGCAGGAAGCGGTCGCCGTGCTCCTCCTTGACGGCCTCGGCGATGTCGACGACGTACTGGCCGGGGTAGCCGTCCTCGGGGAAGGGGGCGTCGCGGCCCAGGAGCTTCTGGTAGCGGGCGTAAACGCTGCGGGTGAGGGCGTCGATCTGAGAGCCGGCGTCGTTGAAGTAGTACTCGCGCTCGACGCTGTACCCCGCCGCCTCCAGGACGGAGGCCAAAGTAGCGCCGATGGCGGCGCCGCGGCCGTTGCCGACGTGCAGGGGGCCGGTAGGATTGGCGCTGACGAACTCCACCTGCACCCGCCGGCCACCGCCGATGTCCACGTCGCCGAAGCGGTCGCCGGCGGCGAGGACGGCGTCCACCTGGCGGGCCAGCCAGGGCTCGCTGAGGCGGAAGTTGATGAAGCCCGGCGGTGCCACCGAGACCTCACCCACGGCCTCGGAGGCCGGCAGGCGCCGCACCAGCGCCTCGGCCAGGGTCAGGGGGTTGGCGTGGGCCGAGCGCGCCAGGCGCAGTGCCAGGCTGGTGGCGTAGTCGCCGTGCTCCGGGCGCTGCGGCCGTTCGATGGCCGCCTCGGGCAGGGCGACGGCGGGCAGCTCGCCGCGGTCGCGTGCCTCGTGGGCCGCCGCCGCCACCAGCTCGGCGATGTGGTGCTTGACTATGATGGGGGTAGGAATGGCTTCTCCTTTCCCCTTAGGCGGTCGAACCACAAGCTCAAGCGCGTAAAGGCCCGGGCCAGCAGGAACGAAAGGGGTCCCGAAGGCGCCAGCTCGGCGAGGGCGACGCCTTCCGTCCTCATGTGCTCGAAGTCGTAGCCTGCCCCGCGCAGGTCGGCGGCGCGACAGGGCTCGTAGGAGCCATCGCCGTCCTGTCGCAGGCGGTAGAAGGCGGCGGACAGGGTCCGGAAGCCGCCCGTGAGCCGGCGCAGGCCCCGGCGGTCATAGACGCGGAACCAGGGGTTCACCTGCGCCCGCCCGAAGGGCACCGTCAGCAGCAGGCGACCCCCCGGCGCCAGTAGACGCCGCACGTGGCGCATGGCCAGGATGTCGCCGTGGGGGAACTCGTGCTGGCCGTAGATGGGCAGGCCGATGTGCTCCACGGTCGATATGCACAGGATAAGCTCGAAGCTGGCCGTAGGGAAGGGGGGCGCCACTACGGTGCCCTTCACAACCCCCACATTTCTTATCGGTTGGGGCGCGTCGGGGTCAAGGCCGTAGACGCGGCGACCCCGGCGCGGCTCCTCTCGGGCCAGCTCCGATAGGTAGTCGCTGGTGGAGCAGCCGACGTCTAGCACTCGACGGGCGCCGCCGACGCGCTGGTGTGCCCAGGGCACCTCCACCGAGCGTTCGTTGGTGCCCAGGGATGGTGCGTCGGGGGCGGCGGCTTCAGGGTTCATAAAACGGCAAGGCCCGCTCCCTGACCAGCCCGAAGATCTTCTCCGCGGCGCGGGCGGGCCTGCCTACCCACTTTCCAGGGCACCATTATAGCAGGCGCACGGTTGGAACCATGGAACCATCGAACCTTGGAACCGAACTTGCCCGGCTCCGAGGTTCCACGGTTCCAAGGTCCCACCCTCTAGCAGGGTGCTGATAAACCCAAGTGGGCGCTCGTGGTTCGACAGGCTCACCACGAGCGGAATCCAAGAAACCGCTCGTCCTGAGCCTGCCTGCCCTGAGCGAAGCCGAAGGGTCGAAGGGCGAGCGGCGACTTTTTCGGCTGGCTGCTAATGTACCTCGTCCACGACGCGGGACCAGAGGCGCGCCGCCTCCGCGGCCAGGAGGGCGTGCTCGGCGTCGCTGAGGTTGGGGTCGGCGTCCAGCAGGGCGCCGGCCTCCTCGCGTGCCTCCTCGATGAGCTGGACATCGGAGAGGCGGGCCACCTTCAGGTCGGGCATGCCGCTCTGGCGGGTGCCGAAGAACTCGCCGGGCCCGCGCAGGCGGAGGTCGGCCTCGGCCAGGACGAAGCCGTCGTGGGTCTGCTCCATGAGCTTCAGCCGCTCCTGGGCCTCCTCGCTGGGGTCGTCGCTGAGCAGCAGGCAGTAGCTCTGCTCGGCGCCCCGGCCCACGCGGCCGCGGAACTGGTGTAGCTGCGCCAGCCCGAAGCGGTCCGCGCCCTCCACCATCATCACGGTGGCATTCGGCACGTCGATGCCCACCTCCACCACGGCGGTGGACACGAGGATATCCAGGTCGTGGTCGCGGAAAGCGCGCATGACGCGGTCCTTCTCAGCGGCGGGCAGGCGGCCGTGCAGGAGGCCCAGGCGCAGGTTAGGGAAGACCTCCCGGGAGAGGCGCTCGTACTCCTGGGTGGCGGCGCGGACGGCCAGCGCCTCTGACTCCTCGATGAGCGGGCAGATGACGAAGGCCTGTCGCCCCTCGCTGACCTGCTCCCGCACGAATCGATAGGCGTCGTCCCTCTCCTGGGGCACGGTCCAGAGCGTCTTCACGGGCTTGCGGCCCGGCGGCATCTCGTCGATGACCGAGATGTCCAGGTCTCCATAGAGGGTGAGGGCCAAAGTGCGGGGGATGGGCGTGGCTGTCATCACCAGCAGGTGGGGACTGGGCCCCTTGCCGCGCAGGGCGGCCCGCTGCATGACGCCGAACCGATGCTGTTCGTCGACGATGGCCAGCCCCAGGCGCTCGAAGCCGACCTCTTCTTGGATGAGGGCGTGAGTGCCTACGGCTACGTCCACCACGCCCTCGGCCACCTCGCGCTGGACAGCGGCCTTCTCTTTCGAGGGCAGGCTTCCCGTGAGGAGGGCGATGCGCAGGGGCTTCTCCAGGTAGGGAGGCGAGAGAAGGCCGGCCCAGCCCATCTCATGGCCCGCCGCCAGCAGGTTACAGAGGGTGCGATAGTGCTGCTCGGCCAGGATCTCCGTAGGGGCCATGAGGACACCCTGGCGGCCGTTGGCTGCGGCAGCCACGAGGGCGGCGGCCGCTACCACCGTCTTGCCACTGCCGACGTCGCCCTGGAGGAGGCGGCTCATCGGCCGCTCCTGGGCCAGGTCCCCCAGTATGCTCTCCATGGCCCGCTGCTGGGCGCTTGTGAGCCGGAAGGGGAGCGATTCCAGGAAGCCGCGCCGCACCGGCTCCGGCAGCGTCAGGGGCTGGGCGCGGCCGCCTTCCTGCCAGAGGCGGCGCCTGCGCAGGACGCCGATCTGGATGACCAGCAGCTCGTCGAAGGCGAGGCGGCGCCGCGCCTCGTCCAGCTCCTGCCAGCCGTCGGGGTAGTGCATCTGGCGTACGGCCTGCTGGAGGCGCCAGAGGCGACGGCGGCTCAGCAAGCCATCCGGCAGGGGGTCAGGCAGCGCCTCCAAGTAGGTGTCCAGGGCATCCCGCACGGTACGACGGGCGGTGCGCGCCGGCAGCCCCGATGTCAGAGGGTACACGGGCACCAGCCGGCCGGTGTGCACCAGGTCCTCCGACTCCAGCAGCTCCCACTCCGGCGACTCGAGGGTCTTCTGGCCCTTGTAGAGGTTCACCCGGCCCGAAAGCACGAGGGGAGCATTGGTGCGGAGCTGGCGGGCCAGGTAGGGTTGATTAAACCAGACCACTCGCATCATGCCCGTCTCGTCGGCCACCCAGGCCTCAGTGCCGCGCAGGCGGCGCCCGATGCGGGTATCCTCGGCGCTCCAGACGTTGACGATGACCGTCTGCTCCTCCCCGACGACAAGTTCGGCGATCTTGCGGATATGAGCGAAGTCATTGTGGCGACGCGGGAAGAAGTACAGCGCGTCGCGGACGGTGTGCACTCCCAGGCGGGCGAACTTGGCAGACAGCGCCTGGCGTACGCCCCGGAGGACGGTGATGGGCGCCTCCAGGGCCCTTTCGGTGGGCGGATGCTCCCCGGAGACGGCCTGCTTTCTGGCAGGCAGGGTACGCCCCCTGCCGGAGGTCGCCGGCGCGGGAGGGCGGCGAAGCGGGCCTGGCTGGCTCCCGGCCGGACGCGGACTCGCCGGGGCCGCCGCGTCGCCGGAGACGGCGCTGAGGGTGCTCTCGAGCCAGCGACGCCGGCGCGCCGGGTCGAGGGAGGCGTAGCCATGGGAAGGGAGGGCGGCTATGGAGTGCAGGAGGGGGCTTTCGGGGCTGAGCGAGTGGTTCTCGACGAGGCGCTTCAGGTAGCGGTCGAGGCCGCCGAGGACGGCCCGGTCACGGAGGCCCTTGGCCTTCTCCAGCAGGAGGACTTTGCGAACCTGCTCCTCGACAGGGCTCAATCCTTCCCCCTGCTGGCGCTACGCCTTCTCGGCCTCGACGACCACCATGCCGATGATGCCGGGCCCGCCGTGGACCCCCAGGGCAGGACCGAGCCGGCCTACGTAGATGGGCACATCGGGCAGGCGTTCGCGGACGCGCTGGGCCAGCATCTTGGCGTCCTCGGGGGTGGTGCCGTGCAGTATCGCCACCTGTTCGAGGTCGCCGCAGGCCATGCAGTAGCGTAACATCTGGTCCAGGGCCCGGGCCCGGGTACGGACGCGCGCCACCGGATGCACTACGCCATCGCGGATGGTGATGAGCGGCTTTAGGTTCAGCACGCTGCCCAGGAAGGCCTGCGCCCGCCCGATGCGGCCCCCCCTGCGCAGGTACTCCAGCGTCTCCAGCAAGGCCAGTGTGTGCACCCGCCGGCACACGGAACGGGCGGCGGCAATCACTTCGTCCAGGCTGGCGCCAGCACGGGCGGCGCGCGCCGCCGCTATGACCTGGAACCCCAGCCCCATGGAGGCCGACTCCGAGTCGACGATCTCGACTCGTGGAGAGCCAGCCAGGGAGTTGGCGGCCTGGAGGGCCGATTCGCAGGTGCCGGAGCCGCGGGCGGTGATATGGATGGATACGATCTCGTCGGTCTCCGCCGCCAGCTTGCGGTACGTCTCCAAGAAAACGCCCACCGGCGGCTGCGAGGTCGTGGGCAGGACGGGGCTGGTGGTCAGCCGCTCGAAGAACTCCTCGCTGCTAAGGTCGACGCCGTCACGATAGACCTCGTCGCCGAAGAGGACAGGCATAGGGATAACAGTGATCCCCAGCTCCTGAACCACCTCGGGCGGCAGGTCCGCCGTGCTGTCCGTCACGACGCGTACCGTCATCGTGCCGTCCCTTTCCTCCTGCGTCAGCCGCCGATCCCTACTCGACGGAGACGATGTAGTGGTAGTGGGGCTGGCCGCCGGCCACCAGCTCGATCTCCAGGGATGGGTATTCACGGGCGAGGTCGTCGGCCAGGGCCTGAGCCTCCTCCCGGCTGGTGTCGGCGCCGTAGTAGAGGGTGATGAGGCTGCTGTCAGGTCTGACCATGTGCCTCAGGGAGGCGCACACGGCGCCGCGCAGGGACTCCTCCGCCACCTTGAGCTGCCCGTCGATAAGGGCGATGGCCTGGCCACGGCGGACACGCAAGCTGCCCAGGAGAGTGGGGCGCACGGCACGGGTGACCTCGGCGGTACGAACCATCTGGCGGGCCTCTTCCATGGCCAACGCGTTCTCCTCCAGGCCCGCCTCGGAGTCGAGGGCGAGGAGAGCGGCCACTCCCTGCGGCAGCGAGGTGGTGGGCACTACCTTCACCCTCTTCGTCGAGTGCTCGGCCGCCTGTCGCGCCGCCATCAGCACGTTCTTGTTGTTGGGCAGGATGATGACCTCTGGCGAAGGGCAGGCCTCAACGGCGGCCAGGATCTCCTCTGTGCTCGGGTTCATGGTCTGGCCGCCCCGCACGATGGCGGTGACACCGATGCTGCTCAGAACCTGCTCCAGCCCGAGGCCTGCCACCACAGCGACGGTGCTGACGCGGGCGACGGGCCCCTCGCCGTGTCGGCGAGGCCGCGTCACGAACTCCTCCGCCTGGGTCCGGATGTTGTCCACCTTGACGGTGGTTACAGAGCCCAGGGCGGTCCCGTAGCTGAGGGCGGTCCCAGGATCGTGAGTGTGGACGTGCACGCGCAGAAGGGACTCATCGCCCACTACCAGGACGGAGTCTCCCAGGGTCAGCATCTCTCCCAGGATAGCGCGGCTGTCCAGGTTCTCGCCTCTCACCAGGAATTCAGTGCAGTAGCCATAGGACGGCTCGGCGCCCTCGTGCAGGGAGGCGGTAGCGGCAAGCCAACTGGCCTCGGGGTCACGGGCGGCCAGGGCCACCGGCGGCCCGGTGTCGCCGCGGACGTAGCGCAGGGCGCCCTCCAGCATGATGTACAGCCCCTGGCCGCCGGCGTCCACCACGCCGGCCTCCCGCAGGACGGGCAGGAGGGAGGGAGTCTTGCTCACGGCCTCCCTGGCCGCCTCGACGGTGCTGGCGAGGACGCTCTTGAGGCTGGAGCCCATCCGGCGTGCCTTGCGCTTGGCGGCGGCAGCGCCTTCCCGCATGACCGTGAGGATGGTGCCTTCCACGGGCTGGCTGACGGCCTTGTAGGCCTTTTCGGAGGCCGCCTCCAGGGCCTCGGCGAAGTCGGAGCCTGAGAAGCTCTCCTTCTCCGACAGGCGATCGGCGATACCGCTCAAAATCTGGGAGAGGATGACGCCGGAGTTGCCACGGGCACCCATGAGGGCGCCCCGGGCCATGGCCCGGGCGACGGCGCCGGCGTCGTCGCTCTTGGCATGGAAGGCCTCCTCCAGGGTGGCGCGCATGGTGAGATACATGTTAGTACCCGTATCGCCGTCGGGGACGGGGTAGACGTTGATGGAGTTGATGGCGTCGGCGTTGCGCTCCAGCCAGGAGGTGGCAGCAGCGAACATCTCCAGCAGGTCGCGGCCGTTGTGGTCGCTGGCGGCGGTGCTGGAGGCGGGGGAGCCGTCTTTCCCGGGGGCTCTTGCGCTCCGGGCGGGGGACTCACGTCGGTCGGCGCTGGTGCCCATACGTTTTCCGGTTGCTCTACCGCGAGGGCCGTGTTACGATCGCAGCCGGATTCTAACAAGAAGTCGAGATCGGCGTAAAGGGCAGGTTCGGGTGGCTACTCAGTGCGACATCTGCGGCCGGGGGACGGTGCACGGTCGCAACATCCGGCACCGGCACGCGGGGCGCTGGGAGCGCAAGGCGCCTCGCACCAACCGCGTCTTCCGCGCTAACGTCCACAAGCGCGTCATCTACGTGGACGGCGAGCGGCGGCGGGTGAGCATCTGCACTCGCTGCCTCAGAAGCCAGATGAAGACGGCCGTGTAGGCGTCTGACAACGGATAGGGAACGGATAGACGGATGGCCGTCTCCGCAAGGGGGCGGCCACTTCATGCTTGGACGTAAGGACGAAGCTTCCCCGCCAGGGGCGGGTCCGCCTCAGGCGGAAGCTTCGTCCGCTGTCTGATCCAGCGCTCTTGGCCTACACCGTGGGGCCGGCCCTGACGAGGCTCTGGCGCAGGGCCTGCATGTTCTCGGCCACCGAGGCGCGGTCGTTGAAGACGGCCGAGCCGGCCACCAGCACGCGCGCTCCCGCCTCCACGCAGCGGGGCGCCGTCTCCACACTTACCCCGCCGTCCACCTCCACGTCGACTGCCAGGGCGCGCTCGTCGAGCGTGGCGCGGAGCCGGCGCACCTTGCCCAGGGTGCTGGGAATGAACGTTTGGCCTCCCCAGCCGGGGTTGACCCCCATCACCATCACCTGATCGACCTCATCCAGCACCTCGTCGACGGCCGAGGGCGGCGTCGCCGGGTTCAGGCAGACGCCGGCCCGGCAGCCCAGGTCGCGGATCTGCTGTAGCACGCGGTGCAGGTGCGGACAGACCTCGACGTGGACGCTGAGGATGGTGGCGCCGGCCTCGGCGAAGGCCTCCAGATGGCGCTCGGGCCGCTCCACCATCAGGTGCACGTCCAGGGGGAGGCCGGTCAGGCGGCGGACGGCGGCTACCACCAGCGACCCGAAGGTGATAGGGGGCACGAAGTGGCCGTCCATCACGTCCAGGTGCAGGTAGTCGGCGCCGGCGGCCTCGGCGGCCCGCACCTCTTCGCCCAGGCGGGCGAAGTCTGCCGTGAGGAACGAGGGGGCGATCTTGACGAGGTTAGGCATGTTTGCTCTGTCCCTCCAGCCTCCTGCGTGCCCTGTGCAGCGCGGCCCGCACCCGACGGGGCGCCGTGCCGCCGGGCACGTCGCGGGCGGCCAGGGCGGCCCGTACGTCGAGCTTCAGCACGTCGGCCTCGAACCGGTTCGAGAAGCGGCGGTACTCGGCCAGGGACAGCTCCGAGAAGGCCTTGCCCTGGCCCTCAGCATATCTTACCAGCTTGCCGACGGCGGCGTGAGCCTGGCGGAAGGGGACGCCCTTGCGCACCAGGTAGTCGGCCAGGTCGGTGGCCAGGGCGTAGCCGGCCGTGGCCGCCGCCAGAGCCCGCTTGCCGTCGAAGCGGAGGGCGGGCAGCATGCGGGCAAAGACCTCCAGCGTGGAGAGGAGGGTATCCTCGCTCTCGAAGAAGGCCTGCTTGTCCTCCTGGAGGTCGCGGTTGTACGCCAGGGGCTGGCCCTTGAGCATCGTCAGCACGCTCACCAGGTGGCCGTAGACTCGGCCGCTGCGGGCCCGGGCCAGCTCCGCCACGTCCGGGTTCTTCTTCTGCGGCATGATGCTGGAGCCGGTGGCGAAGGCGTCGGGCAGGATGAGGAAGCCGAACTCGGCGCTGGACCAGAGAACGATCTCCTCGGCCAGACGCGAGAGGTGCATCATGCAGGTGGCGGCGGCGGCCAGGAACTCGACCACGAAGTCGCGGTCGGAGACGGCGTCCACGCTGTTCTCGCTGACGCGGGCGAACCCCAGCTCGCGGGCGACGGCCGCGCGGTCGATGGGGTAGGGCACGCCGGCCAGGGCGCCGCTGCCCAGGGGGAGGACATCGGTGCGCACGAGGGAGTCGGCGAAGCGGGCGGCGTCGCGGTCCAGCATCTCGAAGTAGGCCAGCAGATGGTGGGCCAGCAGGAGGGGCTGGGCCCGCTGGAGGTGGGTGTAGCCGGGGATGACAACGTCGCGGTTCGCCTCCGCCAGGTCAAGCAGGGAGATCTGGAGGTGGCGCAGCGCCGCCAGGGTGCGCGCGATGGCCTCCTTAGCGTAGAGGCGCAGGTCCGTGACCACCTGGTCATTGCGAGAGCGGGCGGTGTGCAGGCGGCCGGCCGCCTCGCCGACCTTCTCCGTCAGGCGGGCCTCGATGTTCATGTGGACGTCTTCCAGCTCCCGCCGCCAGGGGAAGCGACCCTCCTCGATCTCCGAGCGGATCTCCTCGAGCCCGCGCACGATGGCCTCGGCGTCATCCTGGGGGATGATGCCCTGGCGGGCGAGCATGCGGGCATGGGCGATGGAGCCGGCGATGTCCTGCTGGTAGAGGCGGCGGTCGATGTCGATGGAGGCGGTATAGGCCTCCACCGCCTCGTCGGTGGCCGCGGCAAAGCGTGCCGCCCAGGCCTTGGCGGGCCCGCCCGCCGCGGCGGGGTGGCGAGGGCGCCTGGGGCTGCGGGTTCCTCTTACCACGCTGTACCCCTCAGCCGAAGATGGGCAGCCCGGGAAGCTCGCCCAGGGTCTCGATGGTGTAGTCGGGAATGACCACGACGGGCCCCTGGCCGTTGGGCAGAGTCAGAGGCCGCTCCTCGTCGTCGTCCGAGGAGTGGTCGCGCTTCCAGACGGCAGCCATGCCCAAGGCCTGGGCGCCGGCCACGTCGGCACGCAGGGAGTCGCCGACCATGACTGTCTCCTCGGGCGCCACGGCCAGAGCCTCCAGGGCGTGCTGGAAGATGGCGGCGTGGGGCTTCATGTAGCCCACGTCACAGGAGATGGAGAGGACCTCAAAGTAGTCCAGGAGGCCGTAGTGGTCGAGCTCCTGGCGGAAGGGCTCGCCGCCCAGGGCGCGGTTGGTGACGGAGCCGACGCGGTATCCGCGCTCCCGGAGCCATTGCAGGGTGGGGATGACGTCTGGGAAGAGGGTGCGGCCCAGGAAGACGCCGCCCAGGTTCCAGGTGTGCCAGAGCTGGACGCCCTGCTCGTCGCTGATGGTGAGCCCCTTGGCGGCGGCCGCCTCCCGGGCGACGGTCGGGAAGTGCGGGCTGATGCAGTCGCCGTTGTAGGCCTCCTCCACGGCCCTCTCGACGGCGATGCGGATGTCGCGGCCTAAGAAGAACAGCTCGCCCTCCGGGTTTATGCCCCAGGAGCGGAGGAGGTCGGAGATGCGGCGCACCGTCTCGCCGCGAATGAGATTGATAGGCGGCATCTCCGGGAAGTGCCAGAGGGTGTCGCCCAGGTCAAAGAGAACGGCGTGGATGGTCATGGGTGAAGCTCCAGCGGGTCCAGGCGCTTGATCTCCGTCATCTCATCGAAAGCGCGGTCGGCGCTGATGATGGCTTCGAGGTCATGGTTCAGGGCGACGGCGGCGTGGATGGCGTCGCGGGGCTCAAGCTGAGGGTGATCCGCCAAGATGTCGCGGGCCGTGGTGACGGTTTCTCCGGTCACAGGGAATGGCATAGGGAAGAGAACAAGCAACCGGTCCAAGTAATCCAGCCCTCGCTCCAGCCGCCCACGGTACCAGTACACGTATACGATCTCCTGAAGGACTTCCGTGTCAACGTTGGCTTCCAGGCGCCCACCCTCAACTTCAGCAAGGAGATTGCGGCAGGCGTCTCTATACGGGTGCGGCACCCCCCTTGCATAGACGAGAACGTTAGCGTCGATCAGTTTCAATTTGGCGGTCTATTTCGGTGATTTCCTCGGCGGCGCCTCGTGAGATGGCTTCCTTCAGCTCTTCCCAGGAGCCAAGATCATCCTCCCCCGACAATATCCACTCGAGGGCTTCCCTTTTCCCCTCCTGTGTGGGCTGCAAGACGTACTTCTCCACGGCCTCCCGCACGACAGAGCCTACAGACCGCCGCCTGGCGTGAGCGACCTCCTCCAACTGGTGGTATTCCGACGGCTCAAACAACACCTCGACCCGCTTCTTCAGCATGATGGACCTCCGCCGGTCCCTTGCCGCAGACCGCCCCCGATATCCGTATGCCTACGGATATGATACGCGAACCGGCTGGAGGGGTCAAATGAGTCCGCACTCCCGCAGCAGGCGCTTCTCGGCGCCGGGCTCGCGGAAGAGCTGGGAGGTGAGAAAGAGCACGGGATCGACGCGGCCCCGTTCCCGCAGGCACTCCTCGATAAGACGGCGGCCTGCCACCGAGAGGATGGCCTCCCGCTCCTGCTGCGTCAACTCCCGCTTGCCCATCTCTCGGGCCAGGATGCTCTCAATCTGGGCCGTGATGCGGACCTCCACCCGCAAGGGAGGTCTCCCCTCCTCGACGACGGCGAAGCGGGCAGCGTCGCACTCGGCGCTCTCCCGAGCGCAGCCCTCGAAGCGGATGGATCGACCCGAAACGTCCTCAGGCATGGGCGCTCTTCCCGCCGGAGGCTGCTCCCCAGGGGGGGCCGGGCCCTCAGACCTCTCTCTACCCTTCGCCCTCGCTCTGCGGCGTAGCGATGCGCAGGGGCTCGCCCGGCTCGGCCAGGAGCTGAGCCCGCGCCTGCACCTGCACCGGCAGCCCCCAGATCTTGATGAAGCCGACGGCGGCGCTCTGGTCGTACTGGTCGCCTTGGTCGTAGGTGGCGAGTGCGAAGTCGTAGAGGCTCTTGGGGGAGCGCCGCCCCACCGGTGCGGCCTGGCCCTTGTGCAGGCGCATCCGCACCGTGCCCGTCACGTGGCGCTGCGTGCTCTGGACATAGGAGGCCAGGTCCTGATGATGGGCGGTGAACCAGAGGCCGTTGTAGATGAGGTCAGCGTACTCGCTGGCCAGGCGGGCCTTCAGGCTGCGCTGCGCCTTGGAGAGGGTCATCTGCTCCAGGGCCTCGTGGGCGCGAAGGAGAGTGATGGCGGCCGGCGCCTCGTAGATCTCCCGCGACTTGATGCCCACCAGCCGGTCCTCCAGGTGGTCGATGCGCCCGATGCCGTGCTCGCCGGCCCACTCATGGAGGCGTTCGATGAGGGCGACGCCGTCCATCTCCTGCCCGTCGAGGGCGACGGGGATACCCCGTTCGAAGCCAATCTCGACATAACGTGGCTCATCGGGGGCCTTGGCCACCGGGCGGGTCCAGACGAAGATCTCCTCCGGTGGCTCCTGCCAGGGGTCCTCGAGGACGCCGCACTCGATGCTGCGGCCCCAGAGGTTCTCGTCGATGGAGTAGGGGCTCTCCTTGGTAACGGGAACCGGGATGTTGTAGCGCTGGGCGTAGGCGATCTCTTCTTCGCGGGTCAGGCCCCACTCGCGCACCGGCGCCACGATCTTCAGGTCCGGGGCCAGGGCCTGGACGCTGACGTCGAAGCGCACCTGGTCGTTGCCCTTGCCGGTGGAGCCGTGGGAGACGGCGGTGGCCCCTTCCTCGCGGGCGACGTCCACCATGAGCTTGGCGATGAGGGGCCGCGCCAGGGCGGTGGCCAGGGGATACTGGCCCTGGTAGAGGGCGCCGGCGGCCAGGGCCGGGAAGACGAAGTAGCGCACGAAGAGGTCGCGCCCGTCGCGGACCACGGCCTTGATGGCGCCGGTGGCCTCGGCGCGCTTCTGTACCTGGGGGATGTCGCGCCCCTGCCCTACATCGACGGTGAGGGCGATGACATCGTAGCCGCGCTCCTCCTTCAGCCAGCGGATGGCCACGGAGGTATCGAGGCCGCCGGAGTAGGCGAGGATGACTTTCTCGGGCATAGGGGGCTCTCCTTGGTGGTGCTGGTGGTATTGTAGCAGGCGGGCAGGGTACGACCCTAACCGTACCTCGACAGTACTCGCTCCACGATCGCCGCTGCCTGGCCGATCTCCTCTTCACTTACCGTGAGGGGCGGGCAGAGGCGGAGGGCCGTGGGGCGCACGTTATTGGCGATGAGGCCCTCGGCCAGGCAGGCCAGGTTCACCTCCTCGGCGATCTCCCGGTCGAACTCCATGGCCCAGAGGAGCCCGACGCCCCGCACCTCGGTGACGAAGGAGAACCGGTCCTCCAGGCCCCGAAGCTTCCGCTCCAAGTAGAGTCCTCTCTCCGCCGCCTGGGCCGGCAGGTCGTTGTCGATGATGTGCTTGCAGACGGCGTAGGCGGCGTGGGTCATGAGAGGGTTGCCGCCGTAGGTGGAGCCGTGGTCGCCGGGGGCGAAGACGGAGCAGTGCTCCTTCGCCAGCAAGGCCCCGATGGGTACGCCGGAGCCCATCCCTTTGGCCAGGGTCATAATGTCGGGCTCGACGCCGTAGAGCTGGTAGCCGAAGAGCGTCCCCAGGCGCCCGATACCGGTCTGCACCTCGTCTAGGATGAGGAGGATACCCTGCTCGTCGCACCAGCGGCGGACGCGGCGCAGGTAGTCGTCGTCGGGGACGTTGACGCCGCCCTCGGCCTGCACGGGCTCCAGCAGGACGGCCACCGTCTTGTCCGTTGTTGCCCTCTTGATGGCCTCCACATCGTTGAAGGGGACGTGCACGAACCCCTCCGGCAGGGGAGTGAAGGGCGCCCTGTACTTCTCGGTGCCGGTAGCGGTGACAGCCGCCAGGGTGCGGCCGTGGAAGGCGTTGAGGGCGCAGATGATCTCGTAGGCGCCGTTGCGGCGCTCCTTGCCCCACTTGCGGGCCAGCTTGATGGCGCCCTCGTTGGCCTCGGCGCCGCTGTTGCAGAAGAAGACGCGGTCCAGGCAGCTATTCTCGACCAGGAGCTGCGCGAGCTTCACCTGGGGGATGGAGTAGATCGTCCCCGTTACGTGGATCAGCGTCTTCGCCTGCTCGCTGAGGGCTTCCAGCAGCACGGGGTGGCAGTGACCCAGGCTGACGGTGGACGGCCCACTGAGGAAGTCCAGGTACTCCTTGCCGTCGTCGTCCCAGAGGCGGGTGCCCTGACCGCGCACCACCGTCACGGGCAGTCGCTTGGCCGTGGTCATGAAGTATCTGGCCTCTAACTGGCGCCAGTCGGTCGTGGTGTCAGGCACAGAAGGTCTCCCTGCGTGTGAACCCCGGGACCGGAGCGAAGAGGAACTTGAACCCTAAGCCACTATAAACCAGCGCAGGCCTTGTGTCACGGCGACGAGGGGGGCTCCGCCAGGCGGTCCAGGCCGTTTCAGCGTCTTGCTAAGCGATGACGGTGCCCCCGCCTCGGCCCTCCAGGGCGTCGCGCAGGGCGTGGGACCGGCGCCCGTCGAGGATGACTGCGCGCGTGCCGCCGGCGGCAGCGGCCAGGGCGGATTCCACCTTGGGGATCATGCCGCCGGTCACCGTCCCCGCCTTTAGCAGCCGCTCCGCCTCCATAGGCGACAGGCGCTCCAGCACGTGGCCGTGGCCGTCGAGCACGCCAGCGACGTCGGTGAGGAAGGCGAGGGCGGCGGCTCCCAGGTGGCGGGCCATCTCGCCAGCCACGGTGTCGGCGTTGACGTTCAGCAGCTGCCCGGTGACAGCTCCTCCCCGTTCTTCGATGGCTATGGAGGCGACCACGGGGAGGCAGTCGTCCTTGAGCAGCGTCTCCAGGAGCGCTCGGTCGACGGCGGTGATCTCCCCCACAAAGCCTAGCTCGGGCCGGGCGCGACGGGCCCGGAGGAGGGTGCCGTCGGCGCCGGAGAGCCCCACAGCGCGGGCCCCCAGGGCGTTGAGCTGGGCCACGAGCTGCTTGTTCACCAGCCCGGCCAGGACCGACACCACCACCTCGAGGGCCTCGGCCTCGGTGACGCGGAGGCCGTCCAGGAAGCGGGCCTGCACGCCGTGGGTCTGGAGCCAGCGGCTCACGAGGTCGCCGCCGCCGTGGACCACCACCAGGTGACGGCCCTCCCGGTGCAGGAGGGCCACGTCCTCCAGGGTGGTGTCGTGGTTGCCGAGGGTGCTGCCACCGATCTTAACGACGGTGATCCCGTCTGCCATGGCGCCTCTCAGGTCGTGTAACTGGCGTTGATGCGCACGTAGTCCTCGGTCAGGTCGCAGCCCCAGGCGGTGGCAGCGCCCGGCCCAAGACCCAGGTCCAAGCGAATGTTCACCTCGCGGCTCGCCAGGGCCTCCCGCAGGGTCGCCTCGTCGAAGGGCTCCGGGAGCCCCTTGGCGAAGACGCGCACCTCTTGAACGTAGAGCTGGCAGGCCTGCTCCCGCACCTGGGCGCCACTGTAGCCGGCGGCGGTGAGGATCCGTCCCCAGTTGGGGTCGCAGCCGTAGATGGCCGCCTTCACCAGGAGCGACCCGGCCACCGCCCGCGCCGCCCGGCGGGCGTCGGCCTCGTCGGCGGCGCCCTCCACGCGCACCTCGATGAGCTTGCTGGCTCCTTCGCCGTCGCGGGCCAGCTCGCGGGCCAGGTGGGTGCACACCTGCGTGAGGGCCGCCTGGAATAGGGGCGCCGCGCGGTGACCGGGCCCGATGGACTCGTCGCCGGGGCCACAGGCGGCGCCGTTGGCCAGGGCGAGCACCATGTCGTTGGGGCTGGTGTCGCCGTCGATGGTCATCATGTTGAAGGATGCATCGGCGGCGCGCCGCAGGCTCTCGCGCAGGAAGTCGGGCTGCACGGGCGCGTCGGTGGTGAGGAAGGCGAGCATGGTCGCCACCTGGGGGTGGATCATGCCCGACCCCTTGGCGCAGCCGCCCACCAGGTAGCGGCCCGCCCTGGGCGGGCCGTAGGAGAGGGAGGCAGCGATCGACTTGGGGACGGTATCTGTGGTCATGATGGCGCGGGCGAAGTCGAGGCCGCCTGCGCGGCTGGGCCGCAGGCCCGCCAGGGCGGAGCGGATGCGGTCCATGGGCAGGAACCAGCCGATGACGCCGGTGCTGGACACCACCACCTCCTGCGGAGCCAGCGAGAGCTTCTCGGCGGCCAGCCGCGCCATCTCCTCAGCGTCGCCGAGGCCCCGTTCGCCGGTGCTGGCGTTGGCGCAGCCGCTGTTGACGATGACGGCGCGGGCGCGGCCGTCGGCCAGGTGGCGCTCCGAGATCAGGAGAGGCGCTGCCCGCACGCGGTTGACGGTGAAGAGGGCGGCGGCGGCGCAGGGCTCCAGCGAGTAGAGGAGTCCCAGGTCCAGCTTGTCGGGCGGCGACTCACGGATGGCAGCCCGGGCCGCCCCGGCCAGGAACCCCAGGGGGCTGGTGACACCACCTTCGAATAGAGAAATGGCCCGATCGACCTCACCCAATTAGGAAGGTTCTCCAATCTGAGGAACGGCGTGTTCTTGATGCCTGCCCGCCGTCAGGCGGGCCCGTCGGCGGGCACGGAAGGGTGCGTGGCCGCGACCACTACGGGTAGATCGCCAGCTCCTCGAGGCCGGTGGTCTCGGGGAGGCCGAGCATCAGGTTCATGTCCTGGACGGCCTCGCCGGCGGCGCCCTTCACCAGGTTGTCCAGGCAGCTCACAACCACCAGCCGTCCCGTGCGCATATCGATGGTGGGGTAGAGCAGGCAGTAGTTGTTCCCCCAGGTGTGCTTGGTCTGGGGCGGCGAGTCCACGACCCGAATGAAGGGCTCGTGGCGGTAGAAGTCGCGGTAAATCTCCTGCACCTCGGACCGGGCGCGGTTCCCCGGCGAGAGGCGGCCCGCCGCCAGGGGCGCATAGCAGGTGCTCAGGATGCCCCGCGTCATAGGTATGAGGTGCGGCACGAAGGTGATGCGGGGCGCTGCAGGCGCCTCGCAAAGGAGAGTGAGCTCCTGCGTTATCTCCGCCAGATGGAAGTGGCCCTCCAGGCCGTAGGCCGAGACGCTCTCGTTGGCCTCCGCATAGTGGTAGGTGAGGTTCAGGGTGCGGCCGGCGCCCGAGATGCCCGACTTGCTGTCGATGATGATGTCGGGCTCGATAAGGCCCGCCCTCAGGGCCGGCGCCAGGGCCGGGATGGCGCTGGACGGGTAGCAGCCGGGCACGGCCACCAGCCGCGCCCTGGCTATCTCCTCGCGGTGCAGTTCGGGCATGCCGTAGACAGCGTCGAGGAGCAAGTGCGGCGCCGGGTGCTTGCGGCCGTACCAGGACTCGTAGTCATCCACCTCGCGCAGGCGGAAATCGGCGCTCATGTCGAGGACGGGCAGGCCGGCCTCGATGAGAGGCACCAGGGCTGTAGCGCTGGCGCCGTGGGGAAGGGCCGAGAACGCCACGTCCACCGAGTTCAGCTCTTCGCCGATCGTGAGGTCGAGGGGCCACAGGTGAGGGAAGACCTCGCCCAGGGGCTTGCCCGCCGCCGACCGGCCCGTGACCGAAGACAGGCGCACCTCCGGGTGGCGCCAGAGGAGACGGGCCAGCTCAGCGCCGGCGTAGCCGGTGACGTTGATGATGCCTGCGCGCTTCATGGATGAGGAGAGTATACGAGGGGCGCTCTCGCCAGGCAAGGCGAGCTACGGGGAGGATTCTCCACCTTCCCCGGCCCTTGAGAGCCTGTTGAGAAACAACCTCGGCGGGGTCTGTCATTCTGAGTCCGCCAGCGGCGGACGAAGAATCCGGACTCTTCGTCCGCCTGCGCGGACTCAGAGTGACAGAGCGGGAGGGTGTTTCAACAGGCCCTTGAGGCTGGCGCGGTTGCCCCTATGGCGGGCCGGCGACGCGGCCGCCCTCGGCCGGGTAGAACAGTGGCGCCGAGGGGCAGCCGTGGCGGAGGACGCAGGAGGGGCAGCGCGGCCGCTGGGCCAGGCAGGTGCGGCGTCCGTGCTCGATCAGGGCGATGTGGAAGGGATAGACCTCCTCCGGCTTCAGGCGCGCCTCCAGCAGCTCGTGGGCCTTCTCGGCGCTGGCCTTAGGGGGCACCAGGCCGAGGCGTCGGGCCACGCGGTAGACGTGGGTATCGACGGGCAGCGCGGGCCGGCCCAACGAGAAGAGGAGCACGCAGGCCGCGGTCTTGGGCCCGACGCCGGGCAGGCTGCGCAGCCAGGCGCGGGCCTCCTCCAGGGGCAGGCCGGCCAGAAAGGAGAGGTCGAAGGAGCCCCGGCGACGCCGGACCTCAGCCAGGAGGGCCTGGATGCGCGACGCCTTGGTGGGGGCCAGGCCGCCGGGCCGGATGGCCTCCTCCAGGCGGCGGATGTCGGCGTGCATGACGGCCCGCCAGTCGGGGAAGGCGTCCAGCAGGCGGGCGAAGGCGCGCCCGGAGTTGGTATCGGAGGTGTTCTGGGAGAGGACGGTGAGCACCAGCTCCGCCGTGGGGTCGCGGTGGGGCCGCGGGAGCGGCCGGCCGTACTCCCGCGACAGCAGGTCGATGATCTGGCCGGGCGTCATCTGGGTGACCAAGAACAGCCCTTATCGCGCTGATTATCCCTCTGTCCTGATGTCTACGATACACGATGAGGGCTGTGTGGCTAGTCGTGCCTGAAGCTTCGGTGGCTCGCGATGTTGCATCGGATGGGGGCGGGGAGGGAGCGCCCATCGAAAAGAGAGCCTCCGGCCGAGTTCGGCCGGAGGCTGGAGCGACTAGAGTGTCAATGCCCTGATCCGGCTACTCGCTTCTCCCACGCCCTCGTTTGGAAGCTGCAGGCTTCTTCTCTTTCCAGACCTCGGAGGCATCTACGCTCAGTGGCCCCGGCTGGTCCACCTTCTGAATGCCCACCTCCGTCACAATCGCGATCGTGCCTGGCCCAGCGGGCCCACTGGGTTCAGTTTCAGGCGGGGTAATGATGGTAACGGCTTGAGCGAACCTAGTCCAGATCATCCAGAGACCGCTTCGAATCCCTTGGTCTCGAAGCATCAGTGCAGTCAGTTCCTTGAGATCATACTTGATTTGACCCACCTCAGGCATCTTGCTTCACCTTCTTCTCTCTAGTCTCGGGGACGTTCACAAGGCCCCGGAAACTGGGTGCCGCCAACCGCACGATTGTATCCGGCGCGTTCAAGGTCGTGTCTTCAGTTTCGAGTCTAGTAAGAAGAGCCTCCAAAACTCTCGAGGAGGTCTGGGCTGCAGCGGGGAGTCCCCTGAACTGCATATAGAATCCTCCGGAGACGCCGACCGAGATTCGCTCCACCACCTTGTCGGCTATCTGATCGGACAGCCTCTCCGCCAGATTCTCTCCGGCCACCTGCGCGGCAATGGCCTTCGCGAACCATTGGTTCAGACTGATCCCTTCCTGAATGGCCCTTAGAGCGGCAGCGCGATGCAACTCCGTCGATATCCGCAGTGGGAAGTGGCCGCCGTATTCTCTATCCCCTACCGGCTCGGGAATGGGCTGATTGTGGTCTATGGCCGTGGCGATCCAGCCCTCCATTGCTTCCTGAAGGTTGCGATACGCCTCCTCTGGAGTGTCGCCCTCACTGATACACCCAGGAAGCTCCAAGACCTCGGCCACATAGCCGCCCTCCTCAGTGTCCGGGATCAGCATCCGTATGTACGGGGCATTCAGGAATGCGTCCACATCTCTGGCCCGGCTACTCATCTGTTGTCTCCTCTAGAGATTCAGTCCTCGCACCCCTCTAGGTCCAGCGAGGATTCTATGAATGCAAGGATTCGCAGCGCGGTCTTGCCCTTGAGCTTGCGCCTCGGAATCGACAAGTTGCCAAGAAACCCTTGCTTGGTGTAGATGGCATGATTCCCGCGGTTTCGGTCGAAACGCCAACCTGCATCCTCGGCGACCTCCTCCAAATCGCGGAATGTCAGGTTGTAGCGGCGCTGGCGAAGGGCTTGTATCCTGCTCCAGACATCCTTGCCACTCATGAGATAGTGATATCATATATGATATCGGCCGTCAACCCCCTGTTGACAAGTATCGGCAACCGAAGCCAGAATCTGCAACCGAGGTGTGCCGGTCTCAGCACAGTGTGTATACTTTACGTTGCCACGGCGTGAAAGCCGCGCGGAGTCTAGCTCGAAGGGGGGTGATGGGCATGACGCGGGAACAGGTCCGCCTGACCAAGCTCGCTTCCTGCGCCGGTTGAGCCGGCAAGGCGGGTCTTAGCACCCTGGCGCAAGTTGTGCGCCCCCTAGCCGAGTCCTTCCGTCCCGCGGACCACCCTAACCTCCTGGTGGGCCTCGCCGGGCCCGACGACGCCGCCGTCTGGCGCATCAACGACGACGTGGCCGTGGTCCAGACGCTGGACTTCTTCCCGCCCGTGGTCGACGACCCCTACGTCTTCGGGGCCGTGGCCGCCGCCAACGCCATGAGCGACGTCTACGCCATGGGCGGCGAGGTCGTGCTGGCCCTCAACATCGTCGCCTTCCCGGAGGACCTGCCGGCGTCGATGCTGGTGGACATCCTGCGCGGCGGCGCCGAGAAGGTGGCGGAGGGCGGCGGCGTGGTGGCCGGCGGCCACACCCTCTACGACAAGGAGCCCAAGTACGGGCTCTGCGTCATGGGGATCGTGCACCCGCAGGGCATCTTCACCAGGGGCGGCGCTCGCCCCGGCGACGTCCTCCTGTTGACGAAGGCCCTGGGCACCGGCATCATCCTGACGGCGGCCCGGGAGGAGAAGGTAGAGCCCGAGCACCTGGAGTCGGCGGTGCAGAGCATGTTGCTCCTCAATCGCCACCCGTCGCACCTGGCACGGGAGGCGGGAGCCCACGCCGTCACCGACGTGACCGGCTTCGGGCTGCTCGGCCACGCCGGCGAGCTAGCGAAGCTGAGCGGAGTGGCCCTGGTCCTGCGCGCGGGCGCTGTCCCCGTCCTGCCCGGCGCCGTGGAGTACGCGCGCCGCGGCTTCCTGACCGGAGGCGGCAGCCGCAACCGGCAGGCCCTGGCCGAGGCGGTGCGGGTCGATCCGGCCGTGCCGGCTGAGGTGGACGACCTCCTCCATGACCCGCAGACTTCGGGCGGGCTGCTGATGGCCGTCCCGAAGCGTCGGGCCTCCTGGCTGGAGCGTCGCCTGAAAGAGGACGGCTTCTCCTGCTGGCGCATCGGCCACGTCGAGGAGGGGGAGGGCATAACCGTACAGCCCTGAACTAGGTGCGGGCCCGACTTCCCTATCGTGCATCGTGGCCCGTATACTTCAGAACTTGAAGGCCCGGTGTTCACAGGTCACAGGGAGGTCTTGCTGTGAGGAAAGCATGGTTCGGGCTCCTGGCGATGCTCCTGGCTGGCCTGGTGCTGTCGGCCGCCTGCGGCGGTGGCGGCGAGGAGGCCGCGCCCACGCCAGCAACCCTGCCCCCGGCCGATGAGATTCTTCCCAAGGTCGTGGAGCGGGTCGGTGCGGTGAAGTCCTTTCACTTCCGTCTGGAGCACGAGAACGGCCTCTCGTCCATGCCCCTGGACCTGAAGCTGAAGACCGCCGAGGGCGACATCCAGGTGCCCGACCGCATGAAGGCGAAGCTGGAGGCGGAGGCCGCGGGCGCACTCATGCGGGTGGAGGTCATCGGCATCGGCGACCAGGGGTGGATGACCAACCCCTTCTCCCACGAGTGGCAGGCGCTGCCCGAGGGGACGACCATCAGCGCCATCTTCGACCCGGCGGCGGGCATCCAGGCCGTGGCCCGTTCCCTCCAGGAGGTGCGCGTGGCCGGCGTGGAGAAGATAGAAGGCGACAGCACCTACCTTCTGGAGGGGCAGGTCGACTCCGGCGTCCTGGAGGCGGCGGCCCCTATCGCCGAGCCGGGCCTCACCGTCAACGTCAAGATCTGGGTCGGCGTCGACGACTACAACATCCGTCAGGTCCGGCTGGAGGGCCCCTTCTCCCCCGGCGAGCCGGAGAACATCGTCCGCATCCTCCACCTCTCCAAGTTCGACGAGCCCGTCTCCATTGAGCCCCCAGCGTAGCCCCAGAGTATGGATAGCACCGCAGAGGTAGCAGCGCCGGCCGGGAAGAGGGCTCTTTCCCCCAACTGGCTGCTGGCGGCCGTCGGCTTTGCCGTCTTCCTGGGCGCCATGGACCAGATGGTGGTAGTCACCCTGCTCGAGCCCATAATGAACGGGGTGCACGTCCCCCTGGACCAGTTCTACCGTGCTGCCTGGGTGATCAACGGCTACATCCTGGGATATGTCGTGGCGATGCCCTTGATGGGCCGCATCGCCGACATATACGGGCATTGCCGCATCTTTCTACTGGCCCTGTTCGTCTTCTTGGTCGGCTCGCTGTGGGTGTCCGCCTGCCAGTCTCTGAACATGCTGATCGTTGCTCGAGCCGTTCAGGCCGTTGGCGGGGGCGCTCTTGTTCCCGTGGCCATGGCAATTGTGGCCGACTACCTGCCCGCGGCGAGGCGGGCTGTGGGTCTGGGCTTCCTGGGGGCCGCCGCCGAAGGGGGAGGTCTCTTCGGCCCCCTCTGGGGCGGAAGCTGGGTTCAGCTCCTGGGCTGGCGGGGCCACTTCTGGATCAACGTGCCGCTCTGTGTGCCTATCATTGTCATTGTTCTCATGTTCATGGCGAGGTCCGGCGAGAGGAGGGCGGAAAAGACGTCGGTGGACTACGTGGGCGGCCTCCTTCTGGGCGGGGCGCTCACCTGCCTGGCCGTGGCCCTCACCGATGACCCCGTCCACGGACGGCCTGTGGTCGTCAATGTCGCCCTGTACCTGGGAGCGGTGCTTTTCGGCGCCGGCTTCTTCCTGCGTGAGCGCTTGGCCAAGGTTCCCATGATCATGCTCTCCCTGTTCCGGTCCCGGCCCTTCGCGGCTGGCAACTTGACCCATCTCCTCATGGGAGGGGCGCTCATCGTCGCCATGGTGGACGTCCCGGTGTTCACAATCATCGTCTTAAAGGGGTCCTACTTCGACGGCGGCCTGAACCTGATGCGCCTAACGGTGATGCTGCCGGTGGGGGCGGTTCTGGGGGGGTTCCTGGCTGGCTGGCTGGGCTTTCACAGGACCACCGCCCTGGGGATGTTCATCAGCGCCGTCGGCTTCTTCCTCATGACGTTCTGGACGGAGAACGTGCACGACCCGCAGTTCACGCTGAACCTCCTGCTGACCGGCCTGGGCTTCGGGTTGGTGATCGCCCCCATCAGCGCCTCGGTGATCAACGCCGTCGCCGAGCATCAGCGGGCCACGGCCTCCGCCCTGCTGACGGTTATGCGGCTGGTGGGCATGCTCATAGGGGTTGCCCTGCTGACCTCGCGCGGCCTGGGGAGTTTCTACCAGCGGGCGGGCTCCATCCCCATCGGCTCGCCAGAGTACAAGAAGCTGGTCGCCGGATTGGAGGTGAGCACCTTCACGGATACCTTCCGTGCCGCCGCGGTCGTTTGTCTGCTGGCCGTCATACCTGCTCTGCTGATCGGACGGGGCGTGGTTCGCCGCTTCCGCTGGACGGAGATATGGCGGGCGCCTCACTGATCCCGCCGCGCCATCCAGGGACCAGTTCCCGGATCGAACCGTGAGCCTTGGCTGCGTATTACTAGCGGTTGTCCTGGGGGCTGCTTTGCTCTCGGCCGGGACATTGTCGGTCCTCCTGTGGTGGCGGCGGGCGGCGCTGCGCAACTCCGAGATGGGCCGTCTGGCGCGGCGGGTGGTTGCCCTCTCGCTGCCCCGGAAGGTGCGCCTCGCCCGGAGGCTGCTCGCCGACCGCCGGGTGCCGCTGCTGGCCAGGGCCGTCCTGCCCGCCGTCGTCCTCTACCTGGCCATGCCCCTGGACATCGTGCCCGACTTCATCCCGGTGGTGGGCTATCTGGACGATTTGCTCGTGATCCTGGGAGCGGTGTGGCTCCTCCTGCGCCTGGTTCCGGCGGCCGTCCTCGAGGAGCAAGTGGCGGCATTGGAGATGGAAGCAGGGTGCCAAGACGCGCAACGCTGACCCCGAAGCGCGGGCTTATGGTCATCGACAGAATGACCCGGCATGGCCCTGGGGGAGTGCAGAGGGGGCCTGCCCCCTCTGCCGGGGGTCTGGGGGTGTCCCCCAGATTCAACTTTCCCCCAGGGTGGGTGGGTGGGCAGAACCACCTACCCCCAAGGCGTGTCCGACCAAGTAGTTCATGACCATCAGCTCAGCGGAGGACAGAGCTAAAGCTCTGTCCCTACGGGTGGCCAATCATGTCGGCCTATTCGATGAGTGGTCTTTAGGTCCGCCCAATCCTCCCGCGCTACATCGCCCGCAGCCGGCGCACCCGCTCTTCGATAGGCCACCAACCCCCGTAGGGGCGGACCTTCCCCACCGTAGGCGGGTTCGCCTTTGGCGAAAGGTCCTCCCAAGCCCTGAGCTACATCGCCCGTAGCCGCTGGATGCGCTCCTCGATAGGAGGGTGGGTTGAGAAGAGGCTGTTCAGGAAGCTGCCGTGCTCGCGGAGGGGGTCGTTGATGTACAGATGCGCGGTGGCCTTGTTGGCCACCTCCAGGGGGTCGGGGTCGGCGCTGATCTTCTCCAGGGCGCGGGCCAGCCCCTCCGGGTAGCGAGTGAGCAGTGCGCCGGAGGCATCGGCCAGGTACTCGCGCTGGCGGGAGATGGCGAAGCGAATGAGCTGGGCCGCGATGGGGGTGAGGATGACGGCTAGCAGGGCGACGGCGTAGATGATGAGGACGGCGGCGCCTCCGTTGCGATCCCTGTTGCTGCCCCGCCGACCGGCGCCGAAGAGAGTGAGCCGCAGCATGAAGTCGGCCATGAGCGCTATTAGGCCCACCAAGACAACGACGACCGTCATCAGGCGGATGTCGTAGTTGCCGATGTGAGAGAGCTCGTGGGCGATGACGCCCTCAAGCTCCAGGTGGTCCATCTTCTGGAGGAGGCCGCGGGTAACGGCGATAGCGGCGTGCTGAGGGTCGCGGCCGGTGGCGAAGGCGTTTGGGGAGCCGTCTTCGATCACATAGACCTCGGGCATGGGCAGGCCGGCGCCGATGCAGAGGTTCTCCACGGTGCGGAAGAGCTCCGGTTCCTCTTCCTTAGTCACCCGATGGGCCTGGGAGATGGCCAGCGCAACCCGTGAGGAGCTGTAGTAGCTGAAAAGGGCGAAGAGGAGGAAGGGGATGATGAGCAACGGGGCGTATGGGTAGGGAAGCCCTAGGATGATGCCGACGGCGATGGACATCCCCGCCACCAGCGCCACGAATGCCAGCAGCAGCAGGAACGTGTCGCGCCGGTTCTGGCCGATGCGGTCGTAGACGAGGGCGGGCTGCTCGCTAGCCATCGATGGGCCTAGGTAGACGTTGGCGGCTCAGCGGCAGGCGGCTCAGAGGCTGGCGGTTGAGCGGTCGGGGGCGGCGTGAAGCTCACGTGGGGCACCTCCCGGGCCTCCTCCTCGGCCTCGAAGAACTCGAAGGGCTGGAAGTTGAACATGTTGGCTATCATGACGTTGGGGAAGACCTGGATGCGGGAGTTGAAGTCGGTGACGTTGCGGTTATAGAACTGGCGGGCGTAGGCGATCTTCTCCTCGATGTCCGACAGCTGGCTCTGGAGAGCCATGAAGTTCTCGCTGGCGCGTAGCTGAGGGTAGGCTTCGGCTACGGCGAAGAGGGAGCGCAGGGCTTGGGTGAGTTGGTTGTTGGCCTGGGCCGCCTGGGCCGGTCCGGTGGCCTGCTCCAGCATGGCTCGGGCGCGGGTGACGTTCTCGAAGGTCTCCCGCTCGTGGGAGGCGTAGCCCCTGACCGTTTCCACCAGGTTGGGCACGAGGTCGGCGCGCCGCTTGAGCTGTACGTCGATGCCAGACCAGGCCTCACGCGTGCGCATTCGGGAGCGGATGAGGCCGTTGTAGATGCCCAGCATCATCAGCGCCAAAAGGACAATGATCCCCAGGATGATGACCAAGACTATGACTGCCGCCATGGCGTCCTCCTTGAACACCGTCTCTGCCAGCCGGTTGTGGGCATTCTAACAGCGGCCGCCGTCCACCTCAAGAGCGCGCGACCTGCCATACACCATACTGAGGACCGGCGGCACGACGAGCGTCGTGGCGATGCTCATGAAGACGACGGAGCTGAACACGTCCGCCCCCACGGCACCCTGGGCAAGGGCGACGCTGGCCACGACGAAGCCGATCTCGCCCCGTGGCACCATGCCGACGCCCAGGATAAGCATGGAGCGCCGTCCCAGGCCGTAGCCGCCCACACCGCAGCCGACGAGCTTTCCCAGGACGGCCAGGCTCGTGATGACCAGCGCCAGGCCAATGGTGCCGCCTTCGCTGAAGGTGCCCAGGTCCACCTTGGCACCTGTGAGGACGAAGAAGAAGGGCACCAGGAACTCATATATTGGCTGGGCACGCCTTTCCAACTGGAGCTGCTCGCGCGATTCTGCCAGTATGATGCCGGCCAGGAAGGCGCCGATGATGCCGGCCAGCCCTAGTTCGCCGGCGACGGCCGAGAGGCCCAGCATCAGGGCGAGGGCGACGACCAGCGGAGCGTTTGGTATCTGAAGGCGCTCGAGGTGCAGGCTGTACCGTCGCACTACGCGTGTGCCGACCAGGGCCGTGAAGGCGACGAAGGCCACGGCGACGGCGGCCGTTACTATCACCTCTCCTACGTCCACACCGCCCTCCTGGTCCATTTGAGTCACCGCCGTCAGCGCCAGCAGCGCCAGGATGTCGTCGGCCACGGCGGCGCCAAGGATAATGCGCGCCTCTTTAGAGCCCAGGACTCCCAGGTCGCGGAGGACGCGGGCCGTGATGCCCACGCTGGTGGCCACCAGGGCGGCCCCCACGAAGAGGGCCTCGGTGTTGGGGTGGCCGGTAGAGGCCATGTAGGCGGTGCCCAGGGCGAAGGGCAGCGCTACCCCCAGCACCGCCACGGCGAGGGAGCGGCGGCCCACCCGCAAGAGGTCGTCGAGGCGCGTTTCCAGGCCGACGAAGAAGAGGAGTACTACCAGCCCCAGCTCAGCCATGACCTCGTAGACAAAGGACAGGCCCCCGTGCGTGTCCAGCAGGGGCACGTCGACGAGCCCTAGGGCGTGGGGCCCGATGGCCACGCCTACCAGCAACTCGCCGATGACGGTCGGCTGCCGGAGGCGCTGGAACACCTCGGCGGCCGCTTTGGCCAGCACGAAGATGATGAAGAAGTCCAGGAGGACGCCGGCGGTCTCTTCCATCGTATAAAAGGGAGGAGCCCTTGACAGACTCCTCCCGTTCGGGGCGGCGCCCCGTCGCTATTCTCTTCCGCTAGATCATCGGTTGGTGAGGTTCGCCCGTCAAGGCCCAGGATGTGGCGGAGGCCCTCGGGTTTTCTTAGGGGTAGGGGCGCAGCCCGCCAAAGGCGCACGCCCCTGCCCGCCGCTCGTGGCGACCTCTCGCCAGAGGCGGGTCCGCCTTCGGCGGAGAAGGTCGCCGCTACTGGCCCAGGACAGAGCTAAAGCTCTGTCCCTACGGGTGGAGCCCCCAAAGGGTGGGGCCGGTCACTCGTGACCGGCCCCACAATGCCCTTGTCGGCTATCTGGGCTGTTTACTTGTAGTCCTCGCGCTCCCAGGCGGCGGCGTAGCCCATGCCCAGACCCTGGCAGAGCGTGGTCAGCGCCCAGCGACCGCCGTTAGCCTTGAGCTGGTGACCAGCGGTCATGATCAGGCGGGGGCCCGTCCCACCGAGCGGGTGTCCGAGAGCGATGG
>Ga0315277_10001407_pt1 | contig 35156 bp, 24 predicted proteins | sample YL17G05_15_MG_FD_203695 | JGI IMG/M metagenome (GOLD analysis project Ga0315277, IMG submission 203695) | Sediment microbial communities from Yellowstone Lake, YNP, Wyoming, USA - YL17G05_15 | ecosystem: Environmental > Aquatic > Freshwater > Lake > Sediment | place: USA: Wyoming | collected...
ACGCGGCTGCCCGCGTAGTGGTTCACAATCCAGATGACTTTGCCGCTGGTCATTGCTGCGGTCGATGGGCGGAATGCGCCTGGCGGTTACAGTTTTCAGGTCGCAGCGTCAAGCTCGTTTGTAGTGTGCCCGTAAGGGCATATCAAGGAACGCCTTACGGCGTCACTACGAGCGCGGGTTTCGGCGCTGTTAATACCCCTCAGCCCAGAAACGTGAGGATGCTCTCGACGACGGCGTCCTGCATCGGGCGGGTCAGCTCGGGATAGATGGGCAGGGCGAGGATTTCGCCGGCGGCCTTCTCGGATTCCGGGAAGTCACCCGGCTTGTGGCCGAGGTAGGCGAAACACTCCTGCAGGTGGGCCGGGACGGGATAGTAAATCTCGCAGCCGATCTTGTTGGCCTTCAAATGCGCGACGAGCCCGTCCCGCCGTGGGACGCGGATGCAATACTGGTTGTAGATCGTCCGGCAGTCGGGGCTGATCCAGGGCGTCTGCACGGCGCTGCCGGCGAATCTCGAGTCGTAGTAGGCGGCGTTTCGCCGACGGGCCTCGGACCAGGCGTCCAGGTGCGGCAGTTTCACGAGCAGGGCCGCCGCCTGGACCGGGTCGAGCCGGAAGTTGCCGCCCACGTACTTGTGGTAGTACTTCGGCTCCGAGCCATGATTGCGCATCATCAGCAGACGCTTGTAGAGCGGCTCGTCGTTGGTGACGACCATGCCGCCGTCGCCGATGCCGCCGAGGTTCTTGCTGGGGAAGAAGCTGAAGCATCCGGCGGCCCCGATGCTGCCGGCCTTGCGGCCCTTGTAGGTGCTCGTGATGGACTGGGCGGCGTCCTCGATTACCGCCACCTTGTGCCGGCGGGCCACCTTCATGATCGGGTCCATATCGGCCATCTGGCCGAACAGGTGCACCGGCATGATCGCCCGCGTCTTGTCCGTGACGGCCGGCTCGATCAGCGCCGAGTCGATGTTGTAGGTGCGCGGGTCGATATCGACCAGCACCGGCTTGGCTCCGACTCGCGCGATGCAGCCGACGGTGGCGAAAAACGTGAATGGGGTCGTAATGACCTCGTCGCCGGGCCCGATCTCCAGGCTCATCAGGCAGTTGAGGATCGCGTCGGTCCCGCTCGAGATGCCGACGGCGTACTTGCAGCCGCTGGCCGCCGCGATCTGCTTCTCCAGCTCCAGCACTTTCGGCCCGCCGATGCATTGTTGCGAGTCGAGCACCTCGGAGATGGCCGCCATGACCTGATCTTTGATCGTCGCATACTGGGCCTTGAGATCCAGCAAAGGTACTTCCATGATTTCTCCTTCAACGATTTGCCCGGATATATACCCGCCAACGGCGTATCCTGCAACCGCGAGGCATCATTTCGTGCGGCGGACCATCGCCAAGGCCTTCGGCCTTGACGATGCCACCCGGCTGACGCCTTCAAGACATCCACTTCGAGGACTTTGCGATTGGCCCGGTCATTTCGTGCGGCGGATCACGGCATTCGTGAGGACGTCTTCGAGTCGCTGGGCCAGGAGTCGGCGGTCAAACTCGCGTTCGGCCAGGGCGCGGGCATTGCGGCCCATCTGCCGACACAACTCGGGTTGGTTCGACAGCTCCTGCAGCGTATCGGCCAGGGCCTGGGGCCGGTCGGCGTCAAGGCATCGGCCGCACTGGTTGCGCTCGATCGTCTCGCCCAGCCAGCCTGGCACGTTGATCAGCACCGGTTTGCCTGCCGCCAGGGCGTCGAACATCTTGTTCGGCGACCAGGTGTGCTCCCGGGTTGCCCGGTAGATCGTCAGGCACACGTCGCACGCCGCTACGATGCGGGCCATCTCCTCCTTGTCGGGCACGAGGTCACTGAACACCACGTTCTTCAGCCCATACTGCCGGGCGAGGGCCTCCAGCTCGGCCCGCTTGCCCCCGCCGCCGTGAAGGACAAGGACGATGCGGTCCCGGCCCCGCTCGGCAAGAATCCTCGCCGCGTCAATCACATAGTCGAGGCCATTGGCCAGACCCATCGCTCCGAAATAGATGGCGGCAAACCGGTCGCCGAGTCCCAGCCGGGCGCGTGACGCGCTGCCGTCGAGGCCGGGGCGGAACAGGTCGAGATCGCTGGCGTTCGGAATCACGGTGACTTTTTCCGGCGCGACACCTGTCCGCACGACGCCGTCCTTCATGCCGGGTGACAGGGCTACAATGTGATCGGCTTGGTGATAAATCCTGCGGGCCATTCGCTGGAGCCACCAGATGGCCATCGGGTTGGTCAGGGCGCCCACGTTCACCAGCGCCTCGGGCCACAAGTCGCGCACCTCAAAGACGAACGGGGTATCGAAGTACCGGCCCAGGGCCGCTCCCGCCAGTCCGACCGTCAGCGGCGTGTGCGTGGCGAAGACGACATCAGGCCTGCCCAGGCCCTTGCCCACCTGGGACGCCGCCTGGGCGAACTGGTAGAACTTGAGCATGCGCTGCCAGCCGTGCAGGCTCGTCCCAACATTCGGATCGTTATAGCCACCGCCGACGGATACGACCCGGATGCCGTCGAGCTCCCGCTCGCAGCAGGGCTCGCCGGGGCAGACCGGGAACTCCCGGTTGGCCAGCCCCGAGGTGACCATCGTCACGGCGTGACCCCGGCCCACAAGATGGCGGGCGAACTCATACGACCGCGTCCCCGTCTGGCCCTTGCGCGACGCAAAATACTGGTGGATATAGAGTATGTGCATGATTCTTTCCGGAGCTAAGCCCAGTCCCCGCTCTACAAACTTTCACTCAGTCCGTGCCAACCATTTGACATGGGGCGTCACTCGGTCGGGAACGAATCCTGCCCTGGAAGGTCCTATAAGAGTAAAGGAATCCTGGCGGGCGGAATTGTGTTGCCTGTGGCGGTGACATATGGTATAATGCTGGTGTTCGCCGGAAGCCGCTGCACGGATTGTGGCGTGTCTTGGCAGGAGGGGAGTCCCATGGGTGTCGTCCCGGGTGATTCTGCCACGTTCGCCATGCGGCTGTCCAGTAGTGTGACACAAGGGAACTTGCCCCCATGAGCCGACATCTGCCCAATTTGCCGCGCCCCATCGCCTTTCTGTCCGCGTTGGTTCCTTTGCTGTGGATCGTCGGTGCGTCGGCCCAGACCGCGCCGACGACGTTCGAGATCGTGCTTCCGAGTCTGAACCCCGATTTGTCCCCTCTGGCCGAGGAGAACCTGCCCATCCTGTCCGACCGCCTCGTGCTGGCTTTCGGCAGAGATTACGCCACCTATCTCATGAGCCATCTGGACAGGAGCCTTCATGAGGGGATGGCCGTCTATTACTTGCGGCAAGAGATCCAGGCCTTCCTCGATATGTGGCGTGCCACCGGCAAAAACGCCTACCTCGATCAGGCCAAGAATCTCGCCCTGCAGGCGATCCGGGAGGCAACGGACCACCCTCAACCGCTGCTTTGGCATGGGGAGTACCGTGGTCTATGGCCCTGTTTCTACCTGGAATCCGTTCAGGCTGAAACCGGCGGACACAATCAACTGACTGATTTCCAGGGCAGTGCAGGCTTCCTCAACGTCGCTCGGGCCCTGCAACAGATCAACGAGCCGGAGTGGAAAGAGATCGCCGACTTCGTCGAGCGGCAGGTGGTCAGGAAATGGCTCTTCTACAAACCATCGATCACGCCGGGGCAACTGACAGGCTCGCAATCGAACCGGTATGTTCTGGTCGTCCTCAATGGGGCCCGTGACGCCCGCGAGCACTTTGCCGGCATCTGCCTCGACCTGCATCAGCTTGGGTATCGCGACTACCCGTACGTGCAGTGGGGCAAGCTGCTGATCGACTTGTATCTGACGCCCCGGTACGACCCCAACGAGGCGGCGCCGCACCAGGGGGAAGTGCTCGACCGGATCCCCGGCAATTGGGGCCTGTTCGTTCACACAACGCCTGAGGGGTATGTCTGGCTGTCCGTGCCGAACTACGATCCGAACAGGCTGACCGATCCCATGGACACGTCCCATTCCAATCGCACCGTCTGGCTGGCGGCCAGAGCGTACTCCGAGGGCATGATCGGCTTGGATGTCATCGAGGGCCTGGTCAATACCCTGCGGTATCAGATCTGGGCTTCGGAGAAAGGCCCGTTCTACTTCAACAATTACGTCGACGGCAGCGACGGCGAGATGGACGGCCTTGCCAACGGCCGGGGAGGCAACGTCTGGTTCGGCTGGCACCGGCTCGCCCCCTACGATGAGGAGCTGACCACCCTGTTTCTGTCCATGGCCTACGATCTGACGAACGGCGGCGAGAATCTGCCCGAGGGGGCCCAGAACAAGGCAATGGTCAATGCCCCCACGTGCCTGGAGGCCTGGGCCGTCCGGCTGCTGGCCGGTCGAGGTCAGCCGCTCGTATTCCCGTAGCGCACCTGGCCCGCCGGCTCGCGCCCGTTCTGCACAAAGGCTGCAATCACCCTGGCGATCCGCTCGGCGGTCCTGCCGTCCCATAGCGCGGGCGCCCGCCCCGTCTTCCAGTCGCCGTCGAGAATCCGCTGCGATTTCTCCGCGACCGTCGCCAGGTCTACCAGCTCGTTGGTGCCCTCGCTGATCGTCACCGGACGCTCCGTGTTCGGACGCAGCGTCAGGCAGGGCAGGCCCAGATACGTCGTCTCCTCCTGGATGCCTCCGGAGTCCGTCAGGATGAACTTCGCATCCTTCTCCAGCACGATGAATTCCCGGTATCGGACCGGATCGATCATCTGGAGCGTCTCCCGCAGCGGGAGGTCGATGCCGAACGTCTCGATGTTCTTCCTCGTCCTCGGGTGCATCGGAAAGATCACGGGCACTCGGCCCGCCAGATCGTTGAGGTACTCCAAAATCTGTCGCAGGCTCTCCGGATCGTCCACGTTGGAGGGCCGGTGCAGAGTCACGAGCGCGTACCCGCCCCGGTCCAGATTCAGGCGGCGCAGAATGTCAGTTTCCTGATCCCGGTCGATCCGCCCGAGAATCGTCACGAGCGAGTCGATCATGATATTGCCAACCCTGTGAATCCTTTGCTCCTCGATTCCTTCGGCGATCAGGTTGGCGTCCCCGTCGGCGGAGGGAGTGAACAGCAGGTCGGAGATGGTGTCGGTGACTCGCCGGTTGATCTCCTCGGGCATGGTCTCGTCGAAGCTTCGCAGACCCGCCTCCACGTGCGCGACGGGGATGAGCAGTTTCTTGGCCGTCAGGCTGCACGCCAGTGTCGAGTTGACGTCGCCGAAGACGACGACCAGGTCGGCATGGTCGGCGGCGAGGACCTTCTCGAACTCGATCATGACCCGTGCGGTCTGCTCCGCGTGGCTGCCGGAGCCGGCGCCGAGGAAATGGTGCGCCTCGGGCAACTCCAGGTCCTCGAAGAACGCCTGGGACATCGCATAGTCGTAATGCTGGCCCGTGTGGACAATGACGGGATCGACGTTCTGTGTCCGGGCCAGCACGAAGTACAGGGGCGCCATCTTCATGAAGTTCGGCCTCGCTCCGACGATCAGGAATATCCTCGGCATCAATCATCTCCTAAATGGGGCAATGGAGTTCTGCAAAATGGAAGTTAGGCTTACTTGGGGAAGGGAGAATGCGTCTTTCATTCTTCCTTCTCCAAAACGACCGGGGAAGGAATGCGGTGGACACCTGCAAGGTCGCCGGGGCACTGCGAACAGCGCGGCAGTAGGGTGTGCGCCACATACCGTCCCATTGTCGGCGCATCCTGACGGAATGATGGATGATACTCATCTGTCAATTCAAGGAAATCTCAAGGCTGATTTTCTTGAATAATAAGCCTAACTTCCATTTTGCAGAACTCCAGTTCCTAACGTTCCAAGCACCGCATCATAAATCCGCAACAACTTGTCGCTTTCCTTCTCCCAGTTGTATTTCTCCAGGACGGCCTGCCGGCCATTCTCGCCCATCTGTCGCGCCTCGGCCGGATGCTCGATCAGGTACGCCATCGCTCTCGCAATCTCCGGCGGCTTCGACGGATCGACGATCAACCCGCAGTGACTGCCCTCCACTACTTCCCGGTACAGGGGAAAGTTCGACGCAATCACCGGCAGACCCACCAGCATGTAATCGAACAGCTTGTTCGGCAGGCAGCTCGTGTTGTTCGAGTACGGCAGATACGTGATCACGCCCATCGACGCCTGCGAGGATAATGCCTCCTTCTGCTCATAGGGCACCCAGGACACGAATTGGATGTTCGTCTCGATGCCCCGGGTCTTGACAAGGTCTTTGATCTCGGCCTCGAAGGACGCCGGACTGCACGAGCCGACGAGGCACAACTGCCACCGTGGGTGCGTCTTGACGACCTCGGCAAAGGCCTCGGCCACCTCGAGCAGCCCCCGGATTTTCGACATGCCGCCGAGGTAGATGATTTTCTCCTGCGGGTGCTTCTCGAACGTCCCGGAGAGTTTGATGATCGGGTAGTTCTCGATCCGGCCGGAGCGGACCTTTATCGTCTCGTACCGGGCCCCCACGAACGGCGTCGTGTAAATCACATAATCGAAGAACCGGACCACCGCCCGCTCGAACAGGTCAAACGACCGGCTGATCAGCCGCCGCAGACCCCTGGAAATGTAGTACTTATCGAGAATGCTGTTGGGATAGTGCTCGTGCACGTCCCAGATCACTTTCCTGCCGCGGAGCTTCAGCAGCAGCCCGACAATCATCAACTCCGGGTCGTGAAAGTGATACACGTCGGCGTTCTCCCGCACCGCCAGGCGATAGAGCCGCCACAGGATTTTGGTCATTCGCTGAAAGCGGTTCTTCGGCAGCGGCAGCGGCACCACGCGCACGCCTGAGACCACTTCCTCCTTGTCGTGCCGGGCGATCAGCGCGACATCGTAGCCCGCCTTCGCCAGACTCACGGCCTCCCTGTGAAAGATCCGGCCATCAAAGGGAATATGAACCGAGGTCAGGATACAGACCCTGGCGCGACGTTGTCTCGATGGATCATTCATCACGACGTTTGCTTTGCCAGCGACCGCAGCGCTTCGGCGAGCTGGCGGGCGTTGCGCTCGGAGTCGAAGACGCTCGTGGCCCGCGCCAGTCCGAGCAGCCCGGCCGTATGCCGAAGGGCGTCATCGGTTATCATTCGTTCCATCGCGCGCCCAAGCGCGCCGGCATCCCGGGGTTCGACGAGCAGGCCGGTTTCGCCGTCAATCACCGCCTCGGGGACGCCGCCGACCCGCGTCGCGACGACGGCCAATCCGCAACTCATCGCCTCCAGGACCGCCTGCGGCATGCCCTCGCTGTACGACGGCAGGACCAGAAAGTCCGACGCCTGCAAGAGACGCGGGACCTCTTCCGGGCTGATTCGCCCGGTCAGCACGACGGCCCCGTCGCGGGCGACGCGACCTTTCAAGCCGGTCAGCCGGCTGCGTGCCGGCCCCTCGCCGACACATACGAGCTTGAAGTCCTTGTACTTGTTCAGCAGCGGCTCGGCGGCTATTGCAAGCTGAGCCATGCCTTTGGTTTCCACGAGTCCGCCGACGTAGATCGCCACGACCGCCTCATACGGCCAGCCAAGCTGATAGCGAACCAGACCCTTGTCGTCGGACGGCGTGAACTGATTCGCATCCCGGCTCAGGTAGATGCACACCGGTTCGCGACGGCATTTGCCGGTGCTCGCGAGTCGTTCGCAGATCGGCCGGCTCACGCCCACAGGCAGGTCCACCTGCTCCAGAGTATCGCAAAGTCTCTGCCACAGGACGGGCATCCGGTCCGGGTACACCATCACGTCACTGCCCACCGCGAGGCTTGCGACGGGCAATCCGAGGTCTTGCCCGACCGCGACCGCCGCCTCCGCGTCGGGCAGCATCGAGACCCCGATGACGAGATCGAAGGGCTTCTCCTTGTGCCACTTCCTCGCCGCCGGCAGCAGGGCGCGGGCCATCGACTTGCCCTCGAATCGCCGGAATGCAAAGCCGGGCGGCCGCAGATACGCCGCCAGACGCGCCTCCAGACCCTCCGGCGGCGCCAGCGGGTTCGCCGGGCCGTACTCTCGCCACCGCGGGAAATAGTGGAGCGGCCATGGCGCCCACGGTCGGCCCACGAGAAAGCACGATTCAATGTCATGCCGCCAAAGATACTCGGCCTCGCGGCAGATGAAGACCCCGTACTGCCGCGATTGGGCCGTGGGGAACATGTGGCTAATCGCCAGTATCCGGAGCTTCCTCATCCAGTTCCTCGATCGGCTCTTCGGCCGGCTCGGCATGCCACCAGCCCAGGCGCTCGGCCGCCAGGACGAATCCTAGAAAGACCCAGTAGTACTTCGCCGAGACCTGCTTGATGTTGAGCCCCATCACCAGGAGGAACGTCAGCACCGCCCGGGCATAGAGTTTCTCTAGTGTCAGAGGCGTCCGGCGGACCGTCAGCATGAGCAGGATGACGAAGACCGCAAACAGGATGCCCGCCGGGAATCCGTACACGCCGAGCGAGAAGAAGAAATCGTTGTGCGGCCAGATCTCGCTGCCCGTCCGCTCGAACCAGCTCCAGTATCCGGTACCGGCCGGCCAGTTTGCGACGGCGTGCAGCGCGTTCTTCACCGCCGTCATGCGGAACTCGATCGCCTGCTCGGCCCGGCCGACGTTCGTCAGACGCTCCGTCACCGAACTCGCCAGACCCTGGCTCTTGATCAGAGCGCCGACGGAAATCGACGCGATCAGGATGGCCAGCAGCAGCAGCGCCGCCAGGGCCGGCCGCCGGAGCACCTGCCGTACGAACAGCAGCGGCGAGAGCATCGTGAACGCCAGCGCCACCAGTCCGCCGCGAGAGCCCGTGCGGAGCATCATGAGCGGCAGGAACAGGATGGCCACAAAATAGAAAGCTCGCCAGAACAGGCTCCTGTCCCGCGCGAACAAATAGATCGCGGAGATGAATGCCAGAGCAATCAGCGCCGAGAGCATGTTGGCGTCGATGGAGTGTCCGAGCGTTGCGGCGTACCGGACGTCGCGCGTCTCCTGGGTGGCGCGCATGGCCGCCCCGGATTTCACCGCCAGAACAATCGAGCCGACCATCCCGATCACGTACGAGCGAAGGGCCCAGCGGAACGTGTCCTCGTAATTCGTTTCGAGAATCCAGTAGACGATGAAGATCAGCACGAGGAGCTGGACGTGCGTGAAGACGCGCATCACCTCCATCGCCAGGTACGGCTGCAGGAGCGATCCGAGTCCCATCCACACGGTCAGGGCCGCCGCCACCCACAGGGCCCGATGCCGCACCCGCAGGCCCGGACGAGTCAGGAGCACGTTCAGAAAGAAGCTGACGGCCAGCGCCATGCCGACGCCGCGGTCGAGGCTGAATACCTCGCCGTACCCGACGCCGGCCCCCGTCGGCAGGACCAGCATGAGCATGCACAGAGCGAACGTGGGCTTGAGGATCATGCCGATGAACGTCGGTATGGCGATGATCACCGCGCCGGCGGCGACGTTGCGGGCCAGGACCATGACGCCGAAACCGACGCCGCAAATGACCAGCCAGACCGTCAGCAGCAGAAAACTCATCGCCGGCGGCAACTGGATATCGGACGTGCGGTCCTCCAGCTCGTCGAGCAGCTCGCTCTCGTCTATCGCGTTGGCGTAAGTCGTGTCCATCAGAACAGATATCGGCCGCGAGCAACCGGGCCGTTATTTACTGGTGATTGAGGGTACCTCGCTGCGGACGCGTCGTCGCCGTCCCGCCCGCTTCAATCGTCTCGCCATGTGGAAAAGTCGCCCGAGGATCCGGTGCTTGCCGCCGAGCACGTATCGGGCCGTATACAGCTTCATGGTGTTGATGTAGTCGCGGAGGGTCGGCTGGAGCAGTTTCTGCCGGTACTTCGGGACGCTTCGGCCGCACAGCCTCGTCAGCCGCATCCGGGCCTTGAGCTTCCTCTTCTTGAAAAGGGCGTGCCCCTGGCAAGCCAGCAATTCCTCGACCTCAAGCTCCGATAACTCGACGGCTTCTGCTGCCGCGGCACTTTCCAGCAGCTCTTCCGCTTCCGGCGTGCGCGAGATGACGAACGAGCTGCCTGCCGCATCGGTCCTGACCAGTTCGGGCAGCCAGGCATCGCCGCACGACAGGTCGCTCAGCTCGCCGAGCATGTCGCTGCACAGCAGGCACCGCCAAAGCGAATACGGGCCGAGCTGCTTGTAGTATTTGGTCAGCGGGACGACGGTTTCGGTCCCATCCTCCATGCGAATCAACATGCTTCCGGGCCAGCCTCGGCCGCGGTACTGCAATTGCCGCACCTCGCTCGGCGCCAGGCCAAGGCATTCAATGAGCCGGCGCGTCCCGTGAAAGCTGTAGTTGAAGCTGCACGCGATGCTGATGTGGTAGCGGATGCGGCCTTCCAGCTCCGGGATCTGCTGCTCGGCCTTGCGGATGCCGTGGATGTGGCAGGGCAGGCCGACGACGGCGAATCGGCCGTGCGACTCGAAAATCTGCTTGAGCGCGGTGTCGGAGGCCGCGGGACAGTACTTCGAGCCTGCCGCCGAGAGAATTTCCTTCCGCGTGCGGGCAATGAACGGCTCCGGCACCAGCGGCTTGTCGCTCCGCATCCGCGTCACCAGCGCCCCGTCGATCAGCCCGTGCTCCAGTGCAAAAACCAGCAAGCTCGTCACCAGTCCGCCGGAGGCGCAGTGGTAACGAATGCTCCCGTTGCCGGCGTGACCCACGTAGCAGGCGAGGTATCGGCCCAACGCCAGGTCCTGCGGAATATCCCCGAACAGGGCCTCGCTGAGCCCCTCGAAATCGACGCTGTGGCCTGGGCAGACCTCGTAGCACAGCCCGCATCGGCGGCAGTGGCCCTCAAATAACTGGGGAAGAAAGCAACCCCTGGCTTCGTCGAGGGTCATCTCGAGAGCGTTGTGCGGGCAAACCCCGACACAGGCGCCGCAGCCGGTGCACAGCTTGCGATCGACCACGCGCTGAATTGTCTGATGCCTGTCTTTCACGATGCAGATTGTACCCCGCAAGACCCCCGGACGAGGCTCGCGATACTTTCGATCTGTTTGGACAATTCCACTCGAATTTGTTGAAGGGATTTTCGGGTCGAGGCCCGGGCGTCGAAGAGCTTCAGGATTCTAGGCGAGGCGTCGGGTCCGCCGGTCGCATCCATATCGATGATATGCTCCTCGCACCGGCACATCTCGCCGATAATTCCGTGCGTCCGCGTATCCTGGCGATTAGTCAATGCGACGAAGGGCGTGCCCACCGAGACGCTGCCGATCAGCGAGTGTGTTCGCTCCCCGACCAGGAAATCGCACTGGGCGATGATGCTCTTGAGCAATCGTGGCCCGCAGTCCTGCTCCAGGATGATCGAGTCATCCGGCCCGGATTTCATCCGTTCGAGCACGTGCCGGGCCGCGACGACATCGCTGCCGTCCTGCTCGAGGGAATGCGGCAGGAACAGGATGAACACACGGAACTTCTCAATCAGGCCATCGAGGATGCCGGCGAGGTATTCGGCGTGGGCCTGCTGCTTCGCTTGCCCTTGCAGATCAGGCCGAAAGCCGGCATAGACTCGGCCCTTTTCCAGCGCCGTCACGGCCACGATGGGCCTGCCGCCGTTCCTGGCCCGACGGTAGGGCTCGTATCGTTCCAGGACCTCACGCGCATTTTCGGGTTCGGCGGGCCGCATCGCAAACGCCGGATCGGGACCGATCACCAGTATGCTCGCGTCGCGGCAGACCTGCGCCATGCTGTCGCGCGAATGCCGCTCGCGGAAGATGCAGAAGTCGCTCTCCTCCATCGCCCGGCGGTACAGCGAGGCCTTGTAGAACCGCCCGCCCGCGATTCCGGTGCTGGCGCCGAGAATGCCGCAGCGCTTGCCGTGCTGCTTTGCTAAATGGATAATGCCGCACGATTCGACTCCGAAGACACCATCATGCCCCACAAGCACGTATGCCGCCCGCTGAAAGAACTCCTGGAGCGGCCGGCAGCACTCAGGCCCCGCGGCGGTCAGGCTCTTGAGCCTGCCGTAAATGCCGAGTTGAAACTGTACTGCGATCGCCGCCTGCAGCAGAATCCGACCCCGGGCGGACAGGGTGGAATTGCCCTCAAATCGAAAGACCCACCGCCTCGGGAAAATGGTGATATTGTCGCGTTGCGTTACCTGCTCAACATTGTCGAACAGCCCTAGCGCGACGGGCCGGCTGCCGGAAAGCATGTCCTCAACTCCGCGAACGATGGCTTCCTCGCCTTTGTTCGCAATCGGCACGTAATCGGCAATCAGAATATGCAACCTGTCATCCATGCAGATGCACGTATTATACTCGGGCAACCGTGGGAAGATGTTGATTCATTGCATTGGCGGGACGGGTGCGACTTCGACGGGCTGGGGCGTCGGTCCGCTCCGGCGGCGCCGCAGTATGGAGAGCACGCGCCGGTGCTCGACGCTGTCCATGCTCAGGAACCAGGCGAAAAGCATCGCGACGGCACCCGACGTGCCCACGACGGCAAAAATCTCGCGCCACGAATCCGGCGGGGCCAGGCGCTTCCATGCGACCGTCAACACCACGCTGGGCACAGTCCCCAGCAGCGCCGGCCACCAGACGTTTCTGATGCTGTCCCAGGCGGAAATCTTCATCTTGCGATTGAAATAGACCGGGATGATGGCGCCGGCCACCAGGGCCATGGGGATGAAATTGCTCCAGGCGATGCCCTCAAGCCCCAGGTGGAGCGCCCTGACGGAGAAGACAGCACTGGAGACGCACAGGACTGCTTCGACAGCCGTCAGGATGCCGAAGACCTTGTGCTCGCCCCGGCCGGCCAGGACCAGGAAGTTGCTGTGCTGGCTCAGGGTGAAGAAGTAGCCCGCCGTGAAGATGGCCAGGACGGTCGCCATGGACTGGATGACCGCCGGGTCGCCGAAGTCGTCGCCGACCCAGACCGTCAGAAACTGGCGGCCCATCACGATCAGGAACGCGCCGGCGGGGACGAGGATCAGCAGGCTGTACTTCTGCGTCACGAAGGCGATCTGCCGGACCCGGGTGTGGTCGTCGCGTGCGTCGAGGTCGCTGATGGCCGGCTTGATCACGGCCGTGAACGCCTGCACGAACTCCGACAGCAGCAGCAGGCCCGCTACCGCCGCCTTCAACTGTGACACGTGGGAGGTCGTCAGGAAGATGCCGGTGATCGTCACGCTGGCCACGTAGATGATCAGGGCGCCCATCGCATACATGAACGTGTTCATGCCGTAGAAGAGCATTTCCCTCAGCAACCGGCGGTCCACGTAACGCCAGGAGGCATAACCGGCGGGCAACAGTCTGCGAGCGAGCACGTGCTGTACGCCGCGGGAGATGACCTCGCTGATGCCATAGATCAGGCCGAGGGTCACCAGTCCGTAGCCACGGAGCAGCAGGACGACCGTCAGCGTGGTTCGCACGGCCAGCACCACGACGGTCGTGATGCTGACCATGTCGTATCGCTGCAGGCCGCTGAGTACGGCCGTGGTCAGTTGCAGCGGCATCGAAGCCGCGAAGCTGAAACCGACGACCAGCGTGAGCACGCTCGCCGACCGGACCAGTTCCGGCTCGATGGTGAACCAGTCGCCGATCTTCACAGCCAGTAGGATCGTCAGGAGTGCCAGCACCATGGCGATGATCGTGAAGAAGAACAGGGCCGTGCTGACGACCCTGCGGATGCCGTCCTCATCGTCCTTTGCAAAGTACATCGGGATCCGGCGGTTGATTGCGCTGTTGAGGCCCAGGCCCAGCAGGGTCCGATAGCGGAACTGGTCGCCGATCAGGACCCACACGCCGTAACAGGCCTTCCCGAGCTGCCCGAGAAAGAAACTGATCAGCAGGAAGCCGACGATCGCGTTGCTCATCAGCATCAGGAGGTTGAAGAAGGTGTTGCGAATCAGTGCTCGTGAGGTGGTGACGGTCTTGGCCATATCGTGCTACTTTGAATCCTTCGCGCACGTGGTGCGTTTCCTTGCGACACAGAACAGGTTCGCCGATTGGAACCGGCGGGCGTCCCATGCCATGATTCTCCGGATACAACGGCGCAGCGGCCCGATCCGCCCGCAAACGAGTTCGGCGATCTTCAGGACCCGCAGAAAGAGTCCCTCGCCGTCGAACCGGACGGGCGAGAAGCCGTTGCGATTCAGCAAGCGCGCGAGTTTACGCCGGGAAAAGTGCTCATGCCAGCGCTTCTTCGCCGAGACGTCGCCGACCAGTCCGTCCGGATTCGACACGTACCGGCGCTCGTACTCCTCTCGGGAGTGCCTTCGACAATAGTACCATCGGTGCAGGCGGGGATAGCAAAACTTCAGATTCCCTGTATCGAGCATCGAAAAGACGTGCAGCCTTGGGACCGTGACGATCAGAATTCCTTCGTCCTGCAGCACGCGATGCAGCTCTGCGAGCAGGGCGTCGGGCTCATCCACGTGCTCCAGCACGTCGAGCAGACTGATGGATGAGAACTCCGCGTCGGCAAACGGCAAAGGCGACGAGCTATCGACGTGCACAATTTCCGCATCGCTGCACTTGGCCCTTGCCTGCTCCACCGCCTGCCGGCTGACATCGACGCCGACGAGCCGGCCGATGCTCTTGCTCTTGAGGCCGACAAGGAACCGCCCGTCGCCGCAGCCAAAATCAAGGTGAGCTGCCCCGCCCCCCGGCACGTGCTGCCACGCAAAGCCGTACCGATCGCACCCAAACGGATTGTCCACCTCGATTCTCGTACGCATGATGTGCGAGACGCGTTACCGACCGGCCGGGGGTGTTGGGTCATGGACCCGCCAGAGGACGCCGGCTTTGGTGGGGACGTAGTTCTCCAGGATGAAGGGCGGGCAGTAACCGGGTCGGATCGAAGTCACATACACGGGCTGGGCGTCGATGAGCATCTCCAGCAATTCCTGGTTGTAGGGCGGGGCGCCCCGGCTGCTGACGATCCCCGTGACCACGCGGACATCCGGGCCAACGCCTTTGACCTCCTGCATGTACAGCAGCGGGCCGACGGTCGTCGTGTCGGCGCAGATGATCGCGTTGGGCTCGACGCCCCGCAGCGCCTCGTCGGCAAAGCGATCCGCACCGTCGTACCCCGTCTTCCACGGCTCCAGGAAATACCGATAGTCATCGCGGTACGGGATGTCGCCTCGGGTCCCGATCTGCAGGTTCATCCGCTCGGCCATCAGTGGCGCCGCAGCGTACACGACGACCGGCAGCAGCGAGCACAAGGCCGTTGCATACGCCATCGCCTTATGGGGCACTCGCGCCTGAACCTCATAAGCCCCCGCGCCGATCAGGATCGCGGCCACACTGTAGAACGGGATAAAGAACGCGTAGCGGTCCGCGACGGTATAGCGGAAGGCGAATAGGAAGAACAGGACGAGCAGGGCCGCGACGATGTTGCGAAAGGCCGGCGCGGGCTTGATCTTGTACAGGGCATAGCCGCCTGCGAAGAACAGCAGCGCGTTCGGCGTCGGGAAGTTCATTGCGATGTACAGAAAGTCCTCCTTGACGATCTTCCACGACAGGCTGGTGTTGAGCACGTCGCCGCGCCAGCGGTCGGCAAACGCGGCCGAGGCCAGCGTGCCGAGCACACTGCCGCTCCGCACGATGTTCTTGAGAATCAGGTACTCGTAGGGTAGCGCGCCGACGATCCACAGCATGGCAATAACGGCGACGTCCCTGACGCGAATCGCTTTCTTGACAAGAAGCACGACGAGAAACGCGGCGTAGCAGACCAGTGCGATCGACGCCAGCATATGCACGGCGATGGCCAGTCCGTTGAACAGGCCCAGCAGGTACAGATAGCCGACTTTCCTCGTCCGGCTGTATTGCAGGAGCATGAGCAGCTCGGCGAGGAACAGGGCCGTCCACAGCGTGTATGTCTCGGCTATGCTCGCGTGCTGCCAAAACGTGTGCGACAGGGCCAGCGTGACCGCCGCAATGATCGCCGGGAATTCCCTGCCCAGCCACAGCCGCACCAGCAGATACAAATTCGCCACCGCCACCGCTGCCGCTGCCGCTGAGACGAGGTTCACGCGGTGCGCAAGCTCGCCGAGCGGGATCAGCCTGGCTCCGATGGCGACGAGGTAGTACAGCGGGTGCGAGATCGCCAGACCGAGGAATCCCTCGACATCGCTGTGCCACACGCGATACTGGATCAGCCCGCTGTCCTGCCACAGCGCCCCCGGCGCGCAACTGATCGCATACAGCGTCCCGGCAGCCGCCAGGACAATGAGGTATCTGCCAGTTAAGGAGAGCCGTGTTTCCACTACGCAGCCGTGCAGCTCAGATGATCTGTTTCAGCAGACCGTGACGACGAGGCCTTCGGTGCTGACGTTGAAATCGAAGAAACGGGCGCGATCGTTGGGCGGGTCTGCATCGAGCATCGTGCGCACGGCAGCCGCGTCCTGCGGCGATTTGCAGACGAGCAGCAGGAAACCGCCGCCGCCCGCGCCGAGGAGCTTGCCGCCGTAAATGTGCGGCTGGACGCGCGCGAAGAGCGCCTCGATCTGCTCGTTGCTGCTGTTGGGGTCGAGCCGCTTGTTCAGTTGCCACGCCACGTCCATCAGGGTCCCGAACCGCTCGATGTCCTTGCGAATGAACGCATCCATGACCTCGCGGGCCACGGCCCCAATGTGCCGCAGCGTCGCCATCGTCGCGCGGTCGCGGTTCAGGTAGCGTCCGACTACCTGCTGGAGGATGTTCTTCGCCAGGCGAGTGATGCCGGTATAGTACAGCAGCGTCCGGCCGCCGTTGGCGCTCGGGTCCAGCACGTCGAGGGGCAGGTAGTGGATGTGGGCGTCCGGGACCATTCCCGGCTCGGTGACGATCGTCTTGACCCCATCCACGACGCCTCCGATCTGGTCCTGCCAGCCGCCGCCGGTGGTCAGGGCCTGCTCCAGGCGGAGCACGCTGTGAAAGAGTTCCCGCGGCGACAGCGATCTTCCCATCATGCGTCCGAGGGCCGCCACGATCACGGCGCCCATAATACTGGAGGTTCCAAGTCCGCTTCCTTTGGGAATGGCGGCGAGCGTGGTCAGCTCGATGCCGCCGCCGAAGTCTTCGAGCGACTTCCGCAGGGTCTTTCTGCGACTGCCGCGGCCGGGAGACAGACCTGAGAGCACTATCGCGGCTTTGGCCAGGGCGAAACTGCCCGTCGCCTGGCGGTAGTCCAGCAGGTCGGCGAACTTACGCACTTCGATCCGCTCGCCCAGGTCGATCGAGCCGATGCGAATCACCGGCTCGCGGATGACGCGGATGTACGCCTGGATCGGGGGCTGGCCGTTGAGGTTTACCGCGGCGTTGGTCACGCACCCGCCCCACTCCAGCGAATAGGGCGGGGTATCCGTCCAGCCGCCGCCCATGTCCAGCCGGGCAGGGGCCCGCGCCCACACGATCTCGTCGCTCCGCAGCACGCTTCGGGGCGGGGTGTCTCGCTCGGCTCCGCTATCGACGATTGCCTGTTCCAGACCGACGAAGGCCGCCTCCTGCATCCGGCTGCACCATTGGGCCATTGTCGTTCCGGCGTCCGGATCGAGACTCCAATGCGCCAGCCGCCGGCGGGTGACGGAATCGAGCGTCTCATGAATCCCGGGCAGCGCGTGCGCCACCGGCGTTGCGTCGCCGGCCGAGGTTTCCATCAGCGCCGACCCGAGAGTGTGCACGACTCGCGGGAAAACCAGCGAAGTCGGTGCAGGGCCGGCCCCACCCTGCAAATTCCGACATGCGTACGTGAGGACCTCAGATGCCCAGACCTGAGGATTGTTGCTCTCGCGCATCAGCCAGGCCAGCTCGCGAGCGGACAGGCCACTGTCCGGGCGGAAGGCACGCTGCAGAGACCCTCGGATCAGCTCCGCGCGAATGCCGCTGCGACGCGCCCAGAAGTCCGCCTGATCGGCCATCGCGAGAATCTGCTCCAGGCTGTATCGAGCAACGGACCGCCAGGAGAGTCGCTGCGCGTCGGACGCGTTCGACGGATCGAACATCCACAGCCATTGCCGGTACTCGCCGTGTTCGCGCACGGTCGGGAAGAGCCTCGCGTTCCACACCGTGCGGTCCTTGATACGGACGGACACATCCCAGACGTCCTGCGGCTTCGCGCCGACAGCTTCGAGCCATGCGGAAAGCCTGCTGCCGCAGAATACGGCGTCATCCGCCGCACCCTTGAACATGTCATCGATACCGTAACATCGAACGAACCAAAGGCTTTTGCCTCGTGCATTGCGCCCCTTGATTACGTCGAGGCACATTCCCGTCGCCAGCGGCAGGGGCTCGTCGACATCGATGCCGACCACGACGTTGCTGCCGCCCAGCGTCAGCGGCGAGCGGATGCGGCAGCCTTCGACCCAGCTCGCCGAGCCTTGTACGGCCCCGCCCGAAGTCACTTCATTGTTGACGTCGAGATAACTTTGCAGGTGCGAGATGCCGCGGTCTTCCTGGAGCAGCCGCGTCCCGCTGCCGATCAGCGCCCGATTCATCCCGAAATCGAGGAAGTCGCAGTGCTTGAGCAACTGCACGTTGAACGGGACGGCGGACAGCGTGCGGAACAATCCAGTGAGCGTGGCCGCCGTCCACTTCGAGCCGCTGTCACGTGCGGATCGCAGGTACCGGTCGAGGTCGGCCTGCCGGCCCATTGCGCAGCAGACTTCACGATAGAAATCCAGTCCGCGCTGGATGACGGCTCGACCACGCGGGCCGCCGAGCGACAATCCCCTGCGCTCGTCCGGTCGAGCCCCGAACAGCCGCAGGAGTCGCACCGCCGTGCCGGCGTCGAAGTGCATCACGCCGATGTCGAGGCAGGATTGCCCGTAGGCGTCAACAGCACCCTGCGCTCTTTGCTCGTCAGGCGATGGTTTCTGCAGGTACAGCCGGACCTCGTCGTCCTGTCCGCAGCAGAATACGCCGTGGCGGCTCGCCTGCTCCGGCTGCGCGTGACATGCGAGCCCTGTCACGCCCTCCTTGGCGAACCGCACCTGGGCCGGATCGAACCGCAGCAACACGTCGCCCGAGGCGATCACGACTTGTCCGCGTCCTGCTACGGGCTCCGGCAGCGCCAGATACACCGGCAACTGGCGGTCAAACAGGCTCAGGCATACGGCACTGTCGTTCTCGCCGGGCACGGGGATGAAGACTTTGCCGCACGGCCCATAGGCAGGCAGGCGCCGCGAGTCGCCGCCGGCGTGGATGATCAGGATACGAAGCTCTGCAAGAGCCCGCTCCCACGCAGCGGGGCCGCGCCGACAATCCCGTCCCAGATGTCTGCGAAGGACCTCCGCCAGGCAATACAGCGTGCTGCCTCCACTGCCGATTCGCCGGCCGCCGGGATCGGCGACGACGATCGCCTCGCGAATGTCGCTGAGCAGCCCGAGCCGGCGGCGCACGTCGAGCTGCATTTCGTACGCCCTCGCCTGCTGCTCATTCGAGGCCGTGACAATCAGATAATCCCAGGATCGGATTCCCGCGTCCATCTGCTCCCTGCGGCTGTTTCAGGCGGTCGTTGCCTGCTGCCGGTAGTGGTCAATGATAGTCCGCAGTGTGTCGTTGAGGCTTGTCTTGGGCTGCCAGCCGATGGCGCTGCTGATTCGCCCGGTGTCCGGGACGCGGCGCATCATGTCTTCGATGGGCCGGCCGTAGGCCTCGACGTAAGGCACGAACCGCTTGCTGCTGCGGCTGCCGGAAAGCTCGATGATCCTGTCCGCCAGCGCCTCAATGCTGATCTCGTCGGACGATCCGATGTTGAAGACCTTGCCCGCCGCCGCGTCGCACTCCATCAGGGCGATGACGGCGTCGATGAGGTCGTCCACGCAGCAGAAGCAGCGGGTCTGCGTGCCCGTGCCGTAAATCTGGATGGGCTCGTTCTTCAACGCCCACTGGACGAAGCGGGGCACGACCATGCCGTAGCGGCCGGTCTGCCGCGTGCCGATCGTGTTGAAGAACCGCGCCACGACGATGCCCAGGCCGTACTGCTGGTGGAAGGCCTGGGCGAGGAATTCATCGATCGCCTTGCTGCAGGCGTAGGCCCAGCGGGAGAACGCGGTGCCGCCCAGGACGAAATCGTCGTCCTCGCGGAAGGGGACATTCTCGCTCTTGCCATAGACTTCGCTGCTGGAGGCCAGCAGGATTCGGCGGCCGAACTTGTTCGCCGCTTCGAGTACGACCTCCGTGCCGGCGATATTCGTCTCAATCGTGCTGACGGGATCGTCGGCGATCAACTTCACGCCGACGGCCGCCGCCAGGTGGAAGACGGCATCGCATCGGGAGGTCAACAGTTGCACCAAGGTGCTGTCACGGATGTCGCCTTTTACGAACTGGAGGTTCGGATGCGGCCGGAAGGTTTCGAGGTTCTTGAGGCTGCCTGTGCTGAGGTTGTCGAGAACAATCACGTCGTCGCCACGGCCCAGCAGCCGCTCCGCTAGGTGCGAGCCGATGAACCCCGCGCCTCCTGTGACCAGTGCCCTCATGCCCATGAGACTCCCACGACGAACGGACCGCAAAGAAGCTGAGAATCAGGTGACGTTACCCGATTTCTCGGGCTTACACAAGCCTGGAAATGACCAGACTCCGTCCCGGTCGGCTGCGCAAAAATGAACAGCCTCCGTGCTGCAATCCGGCACTTGAGCCCGCTTGTCCGCGCGGGCACCCAACGGGCATGCTCGCATGGACACATCGATCTCAAGCTCCGCCATCCGTGAATTATCCGTTCTTTTACAGCATAAGTATCGGAAAATACAGAACATAGCTTGAAGTAAAGGGCCTGGGAGACACCCGCCTGGGTCTACATCGCAGAGGGGTCGTGGCGCGGCGGAACCTTCCGATAATAACGCCTGTCTGGTTAGAGATAGCCACAGTAGGCTCGGTCGCGTGGGTCCGGATGCCCATTCGCATCTGCGCTCGGAGACCCCCATTTGGTCGCCGGCTTTTGCAGATGCCAGACGCTGGTATTTATAGGACTGCGAGCATTGGGCGAGGGACCATGTGGCACGCCTATGCTCCGGATGACCGGTGTGTCGCCAGTCCGCGTGCCGGCGGAGGCTGCGGAAAAGTAGAATGTCCCCCTTTTCTTCCGAGGTGAGAAAGTACTTGGATTTCGGGTTGGATTCGGGTAGAATAGATAAGATGGGTAGGGTGAAACAGGGGGTATTTTTGCCAACCAGGGTCTACTTGCTGCTGGTCTTCTTCTGTGCATGTGCATCCGCGGCTTGCGCGGGTGGCGAGCGGACGATCACCGCCGTCGATCTGTTTGACCGGATGCGTGGGATGTGGCTGGGACAACTGATCGGCAACGCCGCCGGCCGTGAGACGGAAGGATTGTATAGCGGCGCGCAAGCCAACCCGGCCGAATCAGTACCCTGGCACATCAAGCTCGTCTGGGACGCCGACGATGATACGGACATCGAATACGTGGCGTTGCACACCCTCTTTACGGTGGGCTTCGACTGCAACTCGGCGGAAATCGCCGGCGAATGGCTCGACCACATAACAGCGAAGGGCATCTACGTCGCGGACAAACAGGCGTGGTCCCTCATGCTCGACGGCCATCTGCCTCCCGAAACGGGCAGCCGCACTTTCAACGAGCACTGGTATTCCATCGACGCCCAAATCTCCACGGAAGTCCTCGGCGCGGTCTCGCCAGGCCTGCCGCAGACGGCCATCGATCTGGCGGGCCGGTTCGGCCGGATCTCCAACGAGGGATTCGCCGTTCATGCCGCTCAGGTCTACGCCGCCATGTACGCCGAGGCGTTCTTCGAGCCCAATGTGGTCGAGCTCGTCCGCACGGGTCTTGAGGCAATCCCCGCGAGCAGCCGGACCAGCCGTGTCATCTCGGATGTGCTCGATTGGTATCTGCAGGATGCCGCCGACGGCGCGCTCGATTGGCGCGCCACGCGACGCAAGCTCTACGACAATTACCAGAGCGCCGGCAGTTCCGGCCGCTACTATAACTGGGCCGAATCCACGATCAACACCGGCGCCACAATTCTGGCCCTGCTCTACGGGCAGGGCGATTTCAAGCGAACCGTGCAGATCGCGGTTCTGGAAGGCTGGGACTGCGACTGCAATCCTGCGACGGCGGGTGGACTGCTGGGCATCATTCACGGCTTCAGCGGCCTGCCGGTCGATCTGACGGACCCGGCCGTATGTGGCAACACCTACCTGAACACTTCTCGGCCCGGCCTGCCCGATCCGGCGGCGCCCCTGCCTCAGGCTGATGCGGTCACTACGGTCGTCCTGTATATGCTGATTCTGGCCGAGGAGAACGTCCTGCGATCCGGCGGCTCGTACGCCACCAACGAATGGACGAGAGTCTACAGCATCCCTGCATCCGAGGGTCTTGTCCGTGAGATCGAGAAGCCGGACCCCAACGGCCCCTGCGGACTGGTGGGCGAAGCGCTCGCCGCCGGGATCGTCGTGACGCCCGGCGCCTCCATCTCGTCGTATGATGAAAGCCACGACAGGTACAATCTCTACTCGATCATGGATGGCGTGACGGACAACTCGTACAACGGCCGCAAGCCCTATTCCACAGATGTCGGCAATTCGGCGGCCCGGCCGGACAAGGACTGGTACGAGCTGGTGTTCTCGAAGCCGGTGGTCTTCACGGGCGTGACCTTCTATGAAGGCGACATCGTCTGGAACAAGATGAACACGTACTATGCCGACGACGAGCCGCTCGGGGGATTCTTCGAGGACATGACGGTCCAGGTGCTGCGAAACGGCGAATATATCGAGCCGAATGGCGTGCAGGTTATAGCCGAGCCGGATCGCTTGCAGATGTACCAGGTCATCGCATTCACTTTCGCCCCCACGGCCGGCGACGCGGTGCGCATCATCGGAACACCAGGCGGATCGAAACACTTCACAACCATCCTTGAACTGGAGGCCCACGGCCAACTCGTTGCGGATACTCCGGCGGGACCCATTTCCGTCAGCGACACGGAAACCCCGCTCAGCGATGATGGTCCTGACGACACTCCATAGGCAGTGCGCCTCGCGGGAATCGCCGTCAGCTCAGTGTCGACCTTCTGCTGTGTCGTGTGTCACTCGGTCTTGGGAGTGCCCGGGGTGGCCTCCGGCACCTTTGTGGAAACGGCCGGCAGCAAGAGCTGGCCCTCACGGCTCATCGCGAGAACAAGGGGTCCCAATCGCGGCGTGTTCACCGTCAGCTCCAGCCTCGCCTCGTAGGGAATCATTCCGCCGGGCCCAGCGTTCGTCAAGGCACTGAGCGCCTTGACGTAGTCGATCCGGGCGGGCAGCGAGATCGTTCGGCTGCCATTGGCGGGCAGGTCCATCCGGACCTCGGAAGAGCCGACAAGGAATAGTGTGCCGCCGCTCGAGACCGCGTAACTGAAACCCAGGGCCGGCACAGTCGTTGGGTAGTGGTTCTCGACCTCGACGTTGAAGACGACCGTCGCGCCCTGCAGGCTGGCGTCCTCGATTTTTACGCCCAGCAATCGAGCCGTGGGCTTCCTGAGCTCCAACGACTCCTCCACGGTCGTACAGCCGGCCAGCGATGCCAGCACGGCACTCACCAGAATCAGATTTCCCCTGCGTACCATAGTGCGAATCCCTTCCAAAATCTCGATAGCCACGATACCGCGGCCGGCCGCAGGGGTCAAGTAGCAGGAAAGTTGATTATCGCGCAATGGGTGTCAGGCGGAGGCGGGCTCCTCCTCGGGCTCGGGCTGCCTGGCTTCCGGGAACAGCCTCTCGATGTCCGCGCGGGTGACGGCGGTGTTCTGCAGGCGGCGCTGGGAACGGCTCTTCCAAAACGCCAGGGCCGGGAATGGACGCATCAGCATCCCGGCGTACAGCCAGCAACCCTGAAAATTCTTCAGCTCGACCACCCACTTGTAGTCAGTGTTGCCCCGGGTGAAGACTTGGAGCCGGCACGTGTCTGCCAGGCCGGTGAGGAACAGGCCCAAGGCGTCCCTGTGCTGGTCCTTCGGGAAGTGCTGATGCCAGCCTTCGAAGCAGACGGTGATCTCCTCGGGCTCGTCAAACAGCATGACCCTGAAGCCGTTCTCGTCATCGCCCGTGGCGGCGATCATGTCGTCGGTCTCCTCCACGTGTACGGCGGGGAACTCGTGCAGCATCTCTTTCAGCTCGGCTCTTATGTCGCTCATAGCAAAGAACCCTCAAGGCGAACAATCAACCGCACCAGCGCGTTTCTTACGACGGGCTAGCGAAGGGCACGCTGCTTGTATCGGACGTTAGCCGCGTGCTCCCGCTGAGCGTCTTTATCGGCGGCCAAGTGAGGGCACTTTATCGAATCTCAGGAACCAAAGGATAGCGATTCACCTTGGGTGGCAGCGGCAAGCTCCGAAGACCCCGCTTGCCGCTGCCACCCGATGTTCACCAAATCAGTGTGCGCGGAGCACTACTCTGAGCCGGAGGCAGCGGCGGTGGCCGCGGCCGGCTCGCCGGTCGGGCCCCAGGGGTCGATTTGATGCAGGCGCTTCGCTTGCAGGAGTTTGTAGCAGTCGGGCAGATCGAACGCCGTCAGGATATTCGGCACGAGCGTCGAGAGCGGCCAGGTGTAATTCTGCGACTCGGCAATCGCTGAATAGGACGTCAGGGCGTTCTTCAGTGTCACCTGCCGGACCTCGTCGGACAGAACCGCGGCGAACGTGGCCGAGACGGCGCCCCAGCCCTTGCCCGCCAGATGGATGTCCTCGTGCCCGATGCTCCGCAGCCAGTCGAGGACGCGGAGCACGTCGTACGTCTTTTGCCCGATGTAAGGCCGGTCCAGCATGATCGAGTGGATTGAGTAGAAGTAGTCGCTGCCGTAGAGGTCAAAGAAGGAATCCTCGCCGCAGGTGTCGGGGCGTGACTCGCCGATGCCACGGACATCGACCGTGTAGACGGCCGCATCCGGCTCGGCCTGGATTAGCTCCCGGATCAGCGGTTCGCTGCGAAGTTCCTCATCGCTGGAAAGGTGCGACACGTACAGGATGGCTCGCTTGCCATCCGCGTGAGGCCGGGCCTCCGACTGCTCGTTGCCGAGCTTATAGACCACCGCCTGGATCCCCGGCTCGGTCTCGACGACGTAGGCGGTCCATCGCGGCTTGGGATACTTGCGCGAGCTCCAGTTGCGAAGGATTCGATAGTCGGGCGGCGCCGCCTTGTCCGTTGGCGGCGGCAGGCGCAGCATTCGGCGGACCTGCGCCTGGAGCTGTGCGGGCGTGAGTTCCTTCGGCCGCTTCTGGGCCAGCACCTTGGAGGCTTCGGCGGTGAAGGAGTAGATCGGCCGCGAATTCAACTCGCTGATCTGGCCTTTCGGCGTGCACCAGAGAGTCTCGTCTTTCTCGATCGTCAGATTCGGCTCGGTCCGGGCGTCGCTGATCCGCGTGGCGCGATTGAACCAGCGGTACATGGCTTCGCGGCTCTTTTGGGAGTAGCCGTGGCCGCCTGCCTCGACGAACATGGAGATATTGTCCTCGGCTCCGAGCAGTCCGTAGAGCCGGCGCAACTGGCCGTACGTCTTCTCCGTGCCGCGGATGTCGAAGAAGTCGCCTTCCTTGGCGAGAATGACGATCGGCCTGGGCGCCATCGCCGCGAGGAAATCGCCCTGATCCAGGCCCAGCGCCAGGGCTTTCGGCGGACATTGTTCCGTGTCGGCGGGCAGCTCGTTCTCGCAGTTGCGCGCGAACGTCATGACGAAGCAGCTCGGGGCCGCCATCGTCCAGCGTCGGTCCACGCCGCACAGCCAGGTCGTCATCGTCCCGCCGCCGGAGCAGCCGGTGACGCCGATGTGCTTCGGATCGACTTCCTTGCGCGTGAGCAGGTAGTCGAGGGCGCGGATGCCGTCCCACGCCCGCCAGGCGCCGAAGAACTCGCCGACGAGGAATTGCTGGTTGCCCGCGTAGAGGTGCTCGCCGACGCCGACGCCAATCCTCGACTGGAGCTTCTCGTTGGGGTACTGCAATCGCTCGCCCTGACTGATGGGGTCGAAGATCAGGACGACGTAGCCTTGGCGAGCGAGGCCCTGGGCGAAGCTCTGGTATTGCAGGTAGGCCTTGCCGTTATTGGAGTGGCCGCACGTGCCGACCACGGCCGGCAACGGGAAATCGCGGCCCTTCGGCACGTACAGATTGCCGGTGACCAGGAAGTTTGGCCGGCTCTCGAAGATGACCTTCTCGATGCGGTAGGCGTCGCGCTCGATGACGCCCGTGATGCGCGGATTCAGCGGCGTCTTCTCGGGCCAGGGGCCGAAGCATTGCTGAATCTTCTGCTGTACGTCGCGGACGTACCCTTCGGCGTCGATCCGGCTCGTCAGTGCGGCCCGCCGTTGATCGGCCTGCCGTTCCACCTGCCGCGCCTGTGCCACGAAGTACTCCTGAACCATGCGCGGGAACCGATTCAGCGGCTTCAGCGAGTCTTTGCCGGAATCCGCCGCGCCGGCGCTCAGGGGGACGACCAGCAGGCACAGCGCGACCCACAGGCCCGACGCCGCCAGGTGAACACTGTTTCGCAATGATTGCTCACTTGAGAACTGTTGTGATCGCTTGGCGCCATGAGCCATCTTCGAGTCCTCCACGCACAGGTCCTATTCGTGACAATGTCTGAACCGGCCGACATTATATTCGTGCGATGCAAGGAGGAACAGAGGGTGGCGGTGAAGAGATGCGGTTACAGAAGCCGGCCGAGGAGATCGAGCAGGTGCGGGCCGATCACCAGCAGGCCGATCAGGACCGAGCCCATCGCCGAGATCAGCACGCCGCCGGCGGCGACGTCTTTGGCCTGCTTGATCAGGGGGTGAAACTCCGGCGAGGCGGCGTCCGCGAGAAACTCCAGCGCCGTGTTCAGCGCCTCGGCGGTCCAGACCGCCATGATCGCCAGGATCACCCAGCACCAGTCGCCCGACGAGAGCCTGCAGATGATCCCCGTCACGAGAATGCAGAAGGAGGCAAACGCATGCAGCCACGCATTGTGCTGCGATTTGAGCATCAGGGCCAGGCCGCGCAAGGCGTACCGGACGCTTTGCAGCCTGCCGCCGATGGTAAACGGGCCATTCGGCACGGTCGGGTCCTGCCACGATACGCTGCCGTTCGATTCGCCGGTTGGCTTGGCCATAGATACTGTCTGCTCACGAAGCTTCATTATCGTTACCCTTATACCGTCCGGCTCATGCGCCGTCGCAGCCGCCGCACCGTTGCCACTTTGCCTCGGTAGCCGACTGACGCACTGCGTGCCGTCTCCTGGCACTGCCCGACGTTCTCTCCTCCATATCGACGGGCCGGACGACTTCCTTGAATTCCCATCCACACGCCACGAATCCGTTGAGTACAGTATACCACTATCGCGGACGCAAGACCACAATTCTGGTGCATCTTCAACGGGGCTTGGCGGGATAGGAGCAGCGGGTAATGCTTGCACGGACCCCGGTCTCGCACGGGGCGAATCAGGCCAAATGACTTCCCCCCTCACCGGCATCAGGCTGAATGTGGCGATTCCTCAAGCCAATCCGGGCCCGGATGTACCTGGAACCTGCTCTCACTCTTGCCGCCCAGGGGAGCGGCGTCACCCTTACAACACCCGCCCGCCGGTCTTCTCCGAAGCCTTCCTGCGACCCCGCATATCGGGGCTTCGCAGCCGTCCGTGGCGTGAAGGCTCTGTACGAGCACAACCACGAATGCCGCCAACCTACCGCGCCCGGCCCCCGCAGACCGTAGGCAAAAGCCGTATTTTGATGCCCCCGTTTGCTTACACGGCATCGCCTCCGCTCTGTGGGCAAGCAGCATCTCTGCTCACGGGATGACGGCAACTCAGTGCCGGTCCCGTAATCCGGGAATGGTACGCGCAACCCGCTAATTGCCAGTTTGAGGGCTCGCCGTCGTTCCCCCGGCCTTCATCTCCTTTCCACCAAGATTTTGATTTCGTCTGAGACGATTTCTTAATGCACGGCCGCAGTCATGGAAAAGCGGGGAGAACAAGAAAGCAATCACGCCGGCGATGACCATCGGCAGTATGTTTTGCTGGACGTACGAGATGGTTTCAGAGTTTAAGCCCGGACTCACAATGTCTGTCATGCTAAGTGTCAGAAAAGAGAGACAGAAGAGCACCAGGGCAGTCGCGGCGGGACGAACGATCCAGCGGTCTTTAGTAAATAACAGGCCGGATAGTATCGAGACAATAAAGACGCCGACCGCGCACAAAGCGGGTATCAAGATCCAGCCGATGGCGTATCCCCCTTCCACAGAGGGATCCGCGGGGTGCGAGCTACTGCCCATGAAGAGAAAGAAGACATACAGGCACGTCATCGCCGCAGCGGTAAGCACGACTTTAGCCACGTTCAACAGCAGCACCCATATTCCTACTCTCATAAGGCACCCACCATTGTTTCGTTCTCATTCTTCCCTATTCTTGAAGTGGCGGCTGCCGATTAGCGCACGGCTGGCCTCGCACGGTCCTCGACGTCGCATTGCCAATGGGCCTATTGTACTGGCCTGGGCCTCTGGGACAAATGGAAAGGTGTGCACGGGTTCAAGCAGGAGGGGTTGCGGGTAGGAAGTCGCGGCCTGGCAGCGTCACTGTCTGTTGAGATTCCTCACAGGACTCTTCGCAGGCGCAGCCAACTGACGAGGCCGGCGCCTACGGCGCCGAGCAGAATGGCGCCGGTAATGTCGATCGGGGTGACCAGCGTCCCGGTCTGGAAGGGATCGGGCTCGGAGATCCGCCGGATGCGAGCGCCGGTCGGATCCACGGCAGGGAAGGACGCCTCGGCGACGCCCGGCGCAGAGACGCCGGGGAAGCCTTCGACAAACCACGCCGTGCTGCTGCCGGATTCGAGTTGCAGTGAGGCGAAGGCGCCGCCGGCCTCTATGACCTGCGGAACGAGACTCTCGGCGCTCCGGCGCCTGTCGTCGAACAGCCACGCGCCTACACGTCCGTTCGGAACGCCGAAGTGAAAGACGATATCGTTGCGGATCATCGGATGGGCATTGCGGCTGGGCACGGCGATTCCGTCGATGGTGCCGTATGTCGCTCCCGTATCCAGCTCGCTCCAGCTTCCGGCGAGGAGTTCCCGATTCCCGGATTCGCGGCTCGGTATACTGGGCGTGGCGTACAGCAGGACAGGATAGGTGCTGACATTGACGAGATACCGTTCTGCCGGAGTATTATCGAAGGCCCGCTCAGTGAAAGGCCCGACGGCGGACTGCCACGCCAAGTCGCGCGCTCCGCTACAGGCGGGATACGCATTCGGAAGCACAGACAATACAGGCGATGCCGAGGCGGCGGGCGCCAGCCCTGCGATCAGGAAGCGAACCAATACCTTCTTCATACACCCCCCCAAAGGTCCCAACTGCCAGCCCCAACGTCAGACGTGCACGTGTCGCCGGCAGCCAGGACAATTGTGCATTTTACCGCGATTGGCGACACGATGTCAAGATGTAACCTTTGGTGAATCGGCGATGTGACAGCATGGTTAATCATAGAGGGATCAGTAGCTATGTGCCTGCGATCTGAGCCTTACCGGGCGGGGCTGCGGCTGCAAGGAGCCGCAACCGCTTTTTCGCTTGCCGCCCGGCGGACGTAAGGTACAATAGAGGCTGTGGTTAGAGCGGATGTATCGCCACGGCGGTGCATCTGGCTCGTCTGACACGGAGAGGTGTCGGAGTGGCTGATCGAGCTGGTTTCGAAAACCAGTGTGCTCTACGGGGCACCGCGGGTTCGAATCCCGCCCTCTCCGTTTTCCCGCTATTGGGGAAGATCCCTTGACGCATTCCGCTCAACACGCCGACTATCCCAATCTGGCGGGCAGCGGTCAGGTGCCATGGCTACGCTCGCGCAGCCATGCGGAACTTCATTGCCAAGGGCATGATTAGTAAGCATGACACATTTTTGGCGGGGAACGGGGTACGAGGTTCGTGTGCTCGTCAACGGCGGCTTGCGGATCGATGACGGCGGACTAGAAGCGGCCCAGAACCTGACGATCTTTCTCGCCCGGCTCTGCGGCATCGCCGCCGGCGCGACTATGGTCGCCCAGGGGCAGATCACCGCCGGCACCTTCGTGGCATTCCTGAGCTACATGGGCGGGCTGTTCGCCCCGGGCGGCTACTATGCGTCGCTCGTCCACCGTCAGATCGACGGCCCGCTGGCGGCATGAGACCGTCTTATGGCCCGCCGAATTTCAAGATGAAGATGCTGCCCTCGGCGCGGAAGGCCTGCCCGGAGAGGAGCCTTCCGGTGACCGTCAGGGGCTGAGTGCCGTAGCCGGTGCATGCCGCAAGCAGGGCATCCGGATCGAAGTAAGCGACGATCTTGCCCTGGGTGCTGGTGCCATAGATGGTCTGGTTGACGCCCTGAACGCCGCCCGGGTCGAGAACGAGCGGCGCAGTGTCGATCAGTTCCTTGCCACATCCCACCGGCAGGTACACGACGATCATCAGGTACGGCTGCTTCTCCACGGTACTCCGGAACAGCCGCGCAGGCTTGATGTACATCGTGGCCGCCATCGGCTGATCGATTGTGATGATATTGACGTCCACGATTGCCGACGGCGTCTGCGTGGCTGTGACGACGGCGGTGTTCGTAATGACCGTATTGGGTTCCGCCTGCTCGCTCACGTGCACCACGATATTCACGCAATCCTGGGCGGACGGCGCCAGGGACCCGAAGAACCACGTGTACGAATGGGTGTTCGGGTCGTAGAATCCGGAGACCCCGTCGTGGTCGGCGGTGACAAAGCTCACCTCCCTCGGCAGCGTGTCCACGATGGCGATATGCGTCACGGTGCTGGTGTCGGACATGTTGGCGATGCAGATCGAATATGTGACGTTACCGCCCGGAGTCACATAGTACCTGCCCCGGCCGTTCGGGTCCTCGATGACGCCGGCGATGGGCGTCTTGGCCAGGCGCAGCCCTTCCCGGCTCTGGCTGACGACCACGACGGCCGTGGCGGTGCTTTGGACGGTCTGATCGCTGCTGATCGTAACAGTGTTTGTGATGGAGGTGCCGGCGGGGATGCCCTTGTTCAGCCGCGCCACCAGGCTCACCTCGCGGCGTTCGCCCGCCGCCAGCCGCGGACAGGACCACGTATAGGTGTGGTAGAAACTGTCGTAGTTGCCGGATATGCCGTTGGCATCCGCGAGGACGAAGGAGACGTTGCCCGGCAGGGGGTCTACGAGCGTTACATTGCTCACGGCGTACGCGTTGCTCGCGTTGTCGAAGGTGATCCGGTATGTGACTTCCTCGTCGGGATTCGCGTAGACGGTCCCGGTGGGCTCATTGGCGTCGGACGCCCGGGTGGTCGCTGTCTTGCTCACGTTGAGCGGATTATAGGGGCGGATGGCTCGAATGGCGATGCCGTCGAGGCTCACCGTTGTGGGCGGCGTCTGGCCGGTGTCGATTGTCACCAAGTTGCGGATAATGGCATCGGGCACGACCTCGGGCGCCAGCCGGGCGACCAGATGAAGACACGTTTTCGTGCCCTGGCCCAGCGGCGGGTCCTTCCAGAGGTAGGTGTGTGTCTGCTCGTCATACGTGCCGAACACGCCATCGCCGTCGGCCGAGACGAAGGCGACCTCCGACGGCAGCGTGTCGAGCACGCAAATGTCCGTCAAATCGTAACCGTCGTGATCGAAGCAGACGGTGTATGTGAATTCCTCGCCGATGGCGATCTCGGGCAGCGCGTTGACGTCGACGTCGCCCTCGAAGGGCTGATCGATTGTCTTGGTCAGGTGCAGCGGATTGTAGCTGGTGCTTTTGCCGGGGATCACCAGGCCGGTGGCGCTGCCAACGTTTTCGACGGCCTGAATCCGCCGCAGCGAGGTGTCGTACACCAGCAGATCGTCTCCCCCCTCCTGGTTATTGCGGCCGGTGGTGATGTAGACGTACCCGGTAGCCGGGTCGACCCCGAGACCCATGACGCCGGCCTCCGGGTCCACCTCGACTTCGGACTCGCGGCCCGTGGTCAGGTTGTACTGCACCAGGTAGAAATCGTTGGTAAAGCCGGACCCGGTGTACAGGAAGCCTCTGGCCGGATCGACCGCCACGCTGATGGCCGAGTGGTTCAGGGAGATCCTGCGGACCACGGACCAGTCCGACGTTCTATAGACGGACACTTCCTTCCACCCGCTGCCCACGTAGAGCTGATCGTCAATCTCATCTAGGGCGATCCCGTACGGCGTGGCGCCTTCGATCTTGAACGGCGAGCCGGGAACGTTGCTCAGCGCGCTGCGGACCGCGTCCCAGCGATAGACGTATAGATTCGGCATGCCCCGATCCACGCAGTAGAGAAGGCCCTTGTCGTGGTCGTACACGACGCCGGCCAGATCCTTGGCGCTCGGGGCGATCGTGGACCCGAGATCTCGCATCGTCGTGGCGCTGAGCACCTCGATCTGGTTGGACTGCTCATACGTGACGAACAAGGATTGTGAGAAGGAGTCGATGGCCAGTCCGACGGCGCCGCCGCCGCGGGAGATAACTCCCAAATCTGTCTGGAACGCCAGTCGCCCGTCCGGCCCGATGTCGTAGGCGGCGATCGGGATCGGGCCTTCATAGTTCGTAATCTGGGTGATGACGTACAGCGATTTGGCCGTGGCGACTGTCGCCAGGACGCCCGTCAGCACGATCACCCCCACGGCCGCACGGGCTAGACGCATAAAAAATGTGCCTGCTCTCATTCGATTCTTCATAATCGGGCCCACCCAAGTTTGATTTTCGCTCTTGTGCAGCCGGCGCGCAACCAGTGGCTGTCACACCTGGAGCATCCATGTGGAGAGATCCGGGAATCCGTAGCGGGAACCCTTTTCATCATGCCCTTCTATAGCCACTCACTGACCAATATCATAACAGAGCGGGGCGGTTTTGTCAACGATAATGTCTGCAACGACAATTCCGGAGATCCCGGCCGCTTAGGAGGGGCGACTGGATTTCGTGGGGGATATTGCTGGGCGGACGAGCGACCTTCCTTTTCGACCTTCCTTTTCAATGCCTATTGCGTCCAAGGGGGGCCGGCCATGCGAGGACGCACGACCTGAAGAAGGCGCCTCCCGGCCCTCCGGGTAGGGGGCAGCCCCGACCGTGTGAAAAATCACCCAGCGACCTATAATACCTGCACTCTTGGCATCTCAGATGTGGATGACACGCCGTTTCGCTTGATTCTTTTACAGGCTCACCGTTACCGCTCGCTCTGCGAAGCCATCCAGGCCCGCGAGAATCAGTAGCACGCCAATTCCGCGCCAGCCGTATCGGGCCTCTCAGACGGAGGAATCCTACTGGCGTATCTGGACGAGAGCGTCCTGGGCGGCTACGGCCTTTCCCGTCGCCGGATCGGTGAACTGGCCGGTCTTTTTGTCGAAGCGGCCGCGGACGCACACGCGCCGCCCGCTGGGCAGCGTCAGTTTCCTGAGCAACCTGGAGGCCCTGCTCGCCTGTCGCCTGCGTGCCCTTCCGCCGGGAACACCGAGAAAACGAAAAGCTCGTGTATCAGAGATACAGTAAAAACCGCCGGCTGTCCCTAGCAACTCAACTTGCCCCGGGCCTGATTAAGAGCCTTGGCACATTGCTCCGGCCTCTATTTCTTTCAACATGGCGCGCATATTGAACTTGCAGCGGCGGGCAAGCGCCTTGAAGGAAGTCAATGGTTTGCCGCCCAGTCCTTCCGCCTCAGCTATCTCCTTGCACCGTTTGGCAAAGGCTTCCTCAAGACCTTCTCTGGCAAGTTCAACACGCTGACATAAACCGATAAGCTCCACAGCATCGGGCCGTTCAATACGGAAGGCGCGATCCTCTGGAAACGTGTGTGTAAGATATTCGCGTTCTTGCGTTCGCGTTCTCGCGTTCTTGGGGACAGTCACCTATTTCGGATGTCCATAATAGGTGACTGTCCCCGTTGTCCCCCCCCGTTGTCCCCACGGCATCGAATTCCGGGGGCAGGTTACTTACTTCGCTTCCCCATTGGATATGGCGTTGCCAGATACCCGCGTCTTAGCTTCCTCTGATGGCTGAGAACGCGTGCCAATCTCGCCATGACGCGATCCGGACGATGCAGACGACACTGCCAAATCGTCAGAATGCGCCAGCCTTCTTTCCACAGCCTTTGCCTGGCCCGTCGGTCGCGCCTCTTGTTGGTGGCGATCTTCGATTTCCAGAAGGCAACGTTGGTATCTGGCAACTTGGCTCTTGCACAATTCGCATGACCGTGCCAGAAGCACCCGTTGACGAATATGGCGACTTTCGCCGAACGTACCGCGAAGTCGGGCTTGCCGGGAAGGGTCTTATCGTTGCGCCGGTACTTGATGCCAAGTTGATGCAGGAGGACGGCGACGCTCTCTTCCGGGGAGGTCCGCGTATTCCTCACGCGAGACATGATCTCGCTTCGCTTTTCCTTCGTGTAAACATCTGCCACAATGGCTACCCCGTAATGTTTGGTGGGAGTTTCCTTCGGCCTGCGTGAACATCATCATGGCATTTGCTACACAATACGACCAGGTTCTTCGCCACGTTCGGCCCGTCCTCCGCATGCTCCTTTATGTGATGCAACTCCAATATGCGCGGATCTCTCTTTGTCCACTTGTCGTGCGTCCAACCGTCCAGTTGGCAGGTGTTGTTATCCCTCGCATACACCTCCTTCTGAACCTCGAAAGGGATCTTCCTGTCATGGGCCTGGGATATTCTCTGGTCGCTCTCGAGGACGTACTCACCCATCTTGAGGTCGGGCCTCCCCGTGAACATGGTCGCCACCGGGTAGCCTTGCTCGGTTCGGAGCTCGCGCACACGTCGCCCGTACTCTTTTGATTTGGCGACATATAGAAGCTCTTCGGTAGTGACCACTTGGCCCACGTTTGCCAACAGATAGCGGAGCAAACGCCCGCTGCTGCCGCCTTCTCTTTCTTTACGAATCCTGTTGGCTATGTGCCAGCGGCGCGCGGCGGTCAGGTCGGGCTCAGGATCGAGTAACAAGTAATCACGCGCGCCGAGTTTGAATCCAATATCCGGGTCGCTACTGTGGCCGGTGAGAATCTTGTAGCCATCCTGAACACGAAGCTCTCGCGCGCGGCGCCCGTATTCGGAAATTGCCGACACGACGGCCAACTCACTCGCCTTGATCACGGCCCCTATGTTCGCCAAAAGATACAGTCTTATCCGTTCACGCCCAGAAACCGTCGCCGCGACGGGGTTTGTGTTCTTGCTCAGTTTGCGAAAGGAAGCGTTTACCTTGACGAGAAGAAGGACCTTTCCGCGCCAAGACAAGGCCTTATAGTCATGCCTGTATTCTGAAAG
>Ga0315277_10001408_pt1 | contig 35149 bp, 21 predicted proteins | sample YL17G05_15_MG_FD_203695 | JGI IMG/M metagenome (GOLD analysis project Ga0315277, IMG submission 203695) | Sediment microbial communities from Yellowstone Lake, YNP, Wyoming, USA - YL17G05_15 | ecosystem: Environmental > Aquatic > Freshwater > Lake > Sediment | place: USA: Wyoming | collected...
GATCCCCACGGAACAGCAGCTTCGCGAGTTGCAGGACCGGATCAGGAAGTGCGTGCCCAATCTCAAGGCCGTGGCCGACGTGGTGCTCTCGGTCGCGGGCAATCTCCCGAATTTCGAGCGGCCGACGGAATACGTCTCCCTCAAGCAGAGCAAGCCGCCGACGTACACCTTCTACCACGGCCAGATCGGCTCGACCGATACCAAAGACACCGTGGCGGTCAACGACTGGAAAACCGTGGCGAACGAGTACGTGGTCGATCAGTCAACAGCCAAGTGGACGAAGTGGCATCGCGACTCCTACGCGGTCGGAGCGCTGGCCCGGTTCAACAACAACGCAGAACTGCTCTCGCCCGGGGCCAAAGCCATCGCCAAGACATTCGGTTTGACGAAGGGCTGCTGCAATCCGTACATGAACAGCGTCGCCCAGCTTGCCGAGGCCGTGCATGTCATCGAGGCGGCAATCCAGTTGATCGATCAGCTTTTGACCCAGGGTCTCAAGCCCGAAGTCGTCCGGGTCAGTCCGAAGGCCGGCAAGGCCAGCGGCGCTGTCGAGGCGCCTCGCGGCATTCTCTTCCATGAGTATGAATTCGACCGCAAGGGCACGTGCATCGGCGCCGACGTCTGCATTCCGACGAACCAGAATCACGCGAATATCCAGAAGGACTTTGAAAAGCTGGTGCCGGAGATTCTGGGCGAGAGCGAGGATTCCATCCGGCTGAAGCTGGAGATGCTGGTTCGCGCCTACGATCCCTGCGTGTCCTGCTCGACGCACATGCTCGATGTGCAGTTTGTCAGGTGATTGATTATGGATAATTGATTATTGATAATTGAAGAATGTCGCGCAACCATCATCAATCATCAATCATCAATAATCAATCGGTGAAGCGGCCCGTCGTCGTGCTTGGTCTTGGCAACCCACTCATGGGCGATGAGGGGATCGGGGTTTATCTCATCGAGCGGCTGGCGGCCTCGGCCGCGAAATATCCGTCGGTCGATTTCATTGACGCCGGGACCGGGGGGCTGTCGGTTTTGCACTATCTCGATGGCCGGCGAAAAGCGATCATCATCGACTGTGCCTTCATGGATGAGCCGCCGGGGGCAATCAGGCGTTTTACGCCGGAGGAAGTTCGCACGCGGAAGGTGCTTGCCCACCAATCTCTCCACGAGGCGGACCTCATGCGGATCATCGCGATGGCCCGGCAGCTTGGGCAAGCTCCCGCGCAAATCGTCATCTTCGGGATTCAGCCGGGGCAGGTCCAACTCGGCGGTGAACTGAGCCCGACGCTGGTGGAGAAGATCGATGAGTATGTTTCTCTGATCCTGCGTGAATTGGAGCAGTAGTCTATAGCGGACCGACAATGGTGAATGACCGGTTCTGACGCGGTCCGGGTGCTTGCTCGCACGGGATGGGCGAATTTCGCTGTTTCTTTTCGTCTGTGGCGTTGTATAATCTGACAGTCATCACAACAAATTGACACCTTGAAGGTGGTCGAAGGAGAACAAATGGGACAGGGCTCAATTCTGATCATCGATGACGATCCTGATATCACCGAAGCGATGACCGTAATCCTGGCGAACCGGGGGTACGAGGTGCGCAGCGCGCAGGATGGCTCTGAGGGCATGGACCTGCTGAAGGAGGCCAAGCCGGACCTGATCATCCTCGACGTGATGATGCGAACCTCGCAGGAAGGCTTCGAGCTTTCCAGGGAGCTCAAGCACAACAAGACGTACAAAGATATCCCCATCCTGATGCTGACGGGGGTCAAACAGAAGACCGGACTCGATTTTAAGGCTGATGCCGGCGACGAGGCCTGGCTTCCTGTGGAAGAGTACCTCGATAAGCCGGTCCGGCCGGATATCCTTCTGGCCAAGGTCGAGGACTTGCTGTCGCGCCCGTAGGGCGTGACATATTCATGATTTACGATTTATGATTCATAACACGGATCGAGACGCCCGGGGGTGGGTTCGGTGGTCGGACATGCTCCTATCCGCAAACGACGCCAAATGGTAAATCGCAAATCGTAAATGGTAAATCCCATATGGAAAACCTTCTCACAAGTCCCAGCCTGATCCAGAGGGCGTACTGGCTTATACGGCTCCGTTGGGTGGCAATCGCGACCCTGGCGGCGGCCACGTTCGTCGCTCATGAGCTCATGGCGGTATCCCTGAGCGCCTCGACGCTGTACGCGTTCTCCGTCATACTGCTCATCTACAACTTCGTTCTTTACGATCTGCTGCGGTACTGGACCTGGGGGGATAAGCAGCCTTCTCCCGCGAGGATTACGGGGATTGTCACGTTCCAGATCTCCGCCGATCTGCTGATCCTCACGACCATCATTCATTTCTCCGGCGGCATCGAGAACCCGTTTTCCTTCTTCTTCGTCTTCCACATGATCATCGCCAGCATTCTGTGCTCGACGCGGCGAAGCTATCTGCAGGCGACGCTGGCGGCGCTTCTGTTCGGGGGTCTGGTCATTCTTGAGGGCGCGGGGGTCCTCCCGCATTACAGCCTGGCCGGCTTTGCCGGGCACAATCTCTACAGCAACAGCACGTTCATCTTGGGCTTTCTCTTCATCTTCATCGTCACGCTGTACCTGGTCGTTTATATGACCACCTCCATCAGCGAGCAGCTCCGACTCCAGCAGGAGAGCCTTGAGAAAGCGAACGCGCAGCTTGAGGAGAAAGACCAGGTCAAGAACGAATACGTTCTTCGCGTGACGCACGACATCAAGGGGCACCTGGCGGCGGTGCAGAGCTGCCTGGACGTCGTCCTCGACGAAATGGTCGGGCCACTCAACGAAAGGCAGAAGGACATGGTCGGCAGAGCCCATCACCGCACGACCAAGTGCATGGAATTCGTCACCGCCCTGCTGAAGCTGACCCGGATGAAGCTGACCGGACAGCTTGAGGTGGAGCGATTTTCCCTGCGCAAGACCCTCCTCGGCGCTTTGGCCCTCGTTCAGACCAGGGCACAAAGCAAATCCATCACCTTGCATCACACCATCGATCCGGCCGTCGACTTCATCGACGGGGAGGCCGTCCTGATCGAAGAGACGGTCACGAACATGCTGCTCAACGCCGTCAAATACACCCCCGCCGGCGGAAGCGTAGGCCTGGACGTGAAGCGCGACGGCACCTTCGTTCAGGTCAGAATCACCGATACGGGCATCGGCGTCCCTCCGGCCGATCTGACGCGAATCTTCGAGGAGTTCTACCGGGCCGAGAACGCGCGTGCCACCGAGCGGGAGGGGACCGGCCTGGGACTGGCGTTCGCCAAGCAGGTGGTCGAGCGGCACGGAGGCCAGATCTGGGCCGAGAACAACCCCACCGGCGGCAGCACGTTCATCTTCACCCTGCCGAGTCACCTCAGCGAGCCAGCTTTGTAGCCCCGTCTGGTCGCGCAGCGATTTCCGCCATAGTGACACTTTTTCTCTTGACTTTCAGGACAGAAGCGGGATAAAATTCCTGTACTGTGGGTTACCAGGGAACACGCGGGGTTCCAGCCCTGCCAAGTCGGTCAGACTGTGCGCACTCAGTCTGGCCCAACCTGTAAAGGAGAAGGAGAATGAAGAAGCGTGCATTTCTCGCGGTCATTATCACCTTGTCGGTTTCCGGTTGTCTGTGGGCTGCGCAGCCCGCACAGGGTACGTGGTCGGCGCCGAGCGACGGTGCGGGCCCCGACGACACGGCGGCGGAGCATGCGTTGGCCGCTGAAGGGGCCGAGGTTGACAAAGGCACCATTCTCTTCGAGTACTATTGGGGTGCTGATGGGTCCGTAAGCTCCCTGGAAGGCCTGCCCACCTTCCCGAACTACGCGGACGATAGAGAGTGGCGTGCCAGTTTGGAAGGTCCGACCGACTGGAGAGACCACTATGGCACCTACGTGCGGGGATACCTCTATCCCCCCGGGACCGGCAGTTATACCTTCTGGATCGCCAGTGACGACCAGAGTCAGCTATGGCTGAGCACGGATGAGGACCCGGCCCATATCCGGCAGATTGCCAGCGTGTCGGTCTGGACGCCGCCCCGCGATTTCGACAATATAGGAGGCGGATTCGGCGGTTCTCAACAGAAATCCAGTCCCATCCCATTGACGGCCGGCAAGAGGTACTACATCGAGGTCCTGTACGCTGAAGGCATAGGTGGCGACAACCTGGCCGTGGCTTGGCAACGGCCGGGCATTCGCGACCGAACCATCATCACCGGCGAATATCTGTCCCCCATCACTGGGCCGACCGACGTGATCGATCCTGACCTTATCGGCTGGTGGAAGCTGGAAGAGGGTTCGGGCGCCACAGTACAAGATTCATCCGGTCACAACAAGCACGGCACGATCCACAACAGCAACGGCGGCCTCGGCCTAAACGGAGCCGTTTGGGTCAGCGACCCCGAACGCGGCACTGTCCTGAGCTTCAATGGCGATGACGCCACCGGCGCGTACGTCGATGCCGGAACCATTGCGGCCATGGACCTCGCCGGCGGCTTCACCTGGACCTTCTGGGCCAAGCAGGACGTGGCGCAATCGACCGCAGTGCCGGGTGGGGGTAATGATGTCATGCTAGGCAACCGTTTCGGCGGCACCGAGACTCCCCTGCAGTTCGTCAAGTTCACCCCCACGAAGTTCGAGTACTTCAACGATTACGACTTAATGGCGATTGATTACCAGGACATCCCGGGCGGGCAATGGGTCCATCACGCCGTAGTCAAGACGGGGGCGACGCTCACGTACTATCGCGACGGGGTCGAGGCCGGTACCACCACCCTGACCAAGACGATGGCTCAGAACCCGTTCTTCATGGGCGGTGACGCCGGCGGGGAACGCTGGCGAGGCTGGCTTAGCGATGTCCGCATTTACGACCGTGACCTCTCGGCAGCCGAGATCCGAGCGTTGATCAACGCCGTGCGAGGCGAGTACTTCACCAACATGACCCTCTTCGGCAGTCCGGCCGTGACCCGTCTCGATCCTCAAATCTACTTCAACTGGGCCGGTGAGGTCTTCCCAGGCACTTGGGACCAATGTTCCGTTCGATGGACCGGTGAAGTGGAGGCGGCATTTACGGAACCGTATACGTTCTATGTGAACACGGACGATGGTGTACGGCTGTGGTTGAACGGCTTTCTGATCATCGATGCATGGTGGGACCAGGCGGCTACGGAGCATGCGAGCACGCCGATCCAGCTTGTCGCCGGACAGAAGTATCCCCTTCGTCTGGAATGGTATGACAACACCCTCAGCGGGACCTGTGAGCTGCGCTGGTCGAGTCCCTCCACGCCGAAGCAGGTGATTCCCTCCGCCCGGCTGCACCCGCCGGCGCCAAGTGCAGGTGGTGGCACAAGCAGTGGCAACCCCACGGTGACTCTGAACCCCCCGAGCGGCCCTGTGGGCACTCTGATAACGATTACGGGCAGCGGCTTTCCTGCGAGCACCGGCGGCAGTGTGATCTCCACGGGGGTCTCCACCTGGTTGATAACGGAACCGGATGGCACTTTTTCAACCACCCTGACTGTGCCCCAGAATGTGCCGGGAGGTAACTACCCGATACGCGCCGATTTCCCGATCGGCGAGCCAACGGAAGCATCGGCAACTTTCACCGTGGAGGGGAGCCTGACCCTAAGTCCTGCCAGCGGAGCGCCATCGACGAGTTTCACGGTCGCCGGGATCGGTTTCCCCGCCAACGCCAGCGGTCGAGTGTTTATTGACGGCAACCGCAACAACGCCTGGGACCCCGGCGAGTCCTACCAGGATCTGGTGACGACACCGACGGGTACGTTCCCACCGGTAGGCCTGACTGTGCCCCCGGTTCAGTTCGGCCCGTGCTATGTATACGCTCAGTTCCCCAGCGGCTCGACGAAGGCCTCCGCAGTCTTCTGGGTCACAAGCCAGATAACGTTGAACACCACCAGTGGACCCACAAGCACTACGATATGGGTCACAGGCACCGGCTTCGCGCCAAGCACCTCGGGCAATGTGACTCTTGCGGGCACAACCAAGTCGGTGACGACATCGCCGACCGGCACGTTCTTCACAAGCATAACAGTGCCCACAGTGCCGGGGGGAAACCACTCGGTGGGCGCCGATATCCCGTCCGGCGGGTCTCAAGAGGCTTCCGCAGACTTCACGGTTGTCCCACAGATCACCTTGTCGCCTATGGCCGGACGCGCGGGTACCAATGTCTCCATCAGTGGGACTGGTTTCCGGGAAAGGACTGCCGGGAGGGTGTTCTGTGATGTGAATCGCAACGGGCGATATGATTCTGGAGAGCCAAGCCTTGACGTGATGACCACGCTGCTTTCTGGCACGTTCACGGAGACCCTGAGGGTGCCTGTAGGAACGCCGGCTGGATACTATGACATCTCGGCTGATTGCCCCATCGGATCACCCATAGAAGATTCGGAGACTTTCAGAGTTGTCGTTGGGCCGTGATGTTGCGAGCCGACATACCTCAGGGCGGCTTTACTGAGGCTTCAGCAACCTTTAGCGCACCCTGATGGGAGGCCAGACGGTTGAACGAGCCGCGTGAGTATCCGCCAAGACCAATGACGCCAATGTAGCAGGCAAGCGGCCCAGGCGGTATAGTACGGGGCGTGATCGGGTCCTCGTTCTATCCGTATGATGGGCCATGAGTGCTGCACAACTGCTCTTGAAAGCGTACTACGAGCGTCTGTACGAGCGGGTGGTGGCCAGCCGTGAGGTTCTCACCTCGCGCATGGACGAACTGTTGTCAGCCGAAGTCGTGAAGCAGGGCTTCCGCGATATGGACGCGGACAAGCTCGCCGCTTACCGCGAGGCCTGCGTCGCCTTCATCGATGAGCGGCTGGAGAGCTACAATCCCATCGGAATTCAGTACACGTTCGGCCGGCCATCCTCGCGATTGGCGGCGGAGCTGGAGTTTCAGCTCAACTGGTACGACAGCCGTCCCGAGTTTGCGCGGCTCGTGGCGACCGCCCGGTCGCTTGCCGCTGAATGTGAATCGGACGAGATGCTGCCGGACCTCGCCGATGAATTGATCCGTCAGGCCGGCGCCTTTCCCGACCGCAGCATCATCGGCGCCTACCACGTCGAGCCGACCCTCCAAAAGCTGCCCGATTACGTCGTCGCCCGCGTCATCGAAGAAATCATCTGCGGCCGTGAGCCCCCGGAATGACGACACCGCATAGCCGTCGCCAAACGGCGCTGGGTGACGCTGCCCACACTGACCGGCCCTCTTCCATCGCGCATCCGAGGGTGCGGAAAACGAAGTGGAATTGCGTCACTGCGTGAGATACCATAATCGCCCAGTGGCCTCGGGATGTGGCCCGGGGCCCGTGATTGGTCACGCCGGAATCGAATCCGGGAAAGGAGAACATCATGAGAGGCAAATCGAGGGTGGCGAGATCCGCCGGGTATCTGCTTGGAGTCGTGCTCTTGTCGGGCGTCAGCGCCTATGCGGCGAAGGAGAAGTTTTCGGTCCATGACAAGGAGCGTCCGCACCCGCCGGTCATTCAGTCATCGCCCTACGGTCAGCCGCCGTCGGATGCGATTGCCCTGTTCAACGGCAAGGACCTGTCCAAGTGGAGGAGCGATCGAGGTGGCGGCGAGGTGAAATGGACGATCGTGGACGACGATTACATGGTCGTCCCGCCGAAGGGCGGCAGTATCCACACCGAGCAGGTCTTTGGCAGTTGTCAATTACATATTGAGTGGAAGACGCCGGAAGGTGTGCCGGCCAAGGTGACGGACCAGAGCCGCAGCAACAGCGGCGTGTTCTTCATGGGCCGCTACGAAGTCCAGGTGCTGGACTCCTATACGGACGATGACTACAAGACGAATCACACCTATGCCGATGGCCAGGCCGCTGCGATCTATGGCTCCCACCCCCCGATGGTCAATGCCTGCCGCAAGCCGGGCGAATGGCAAACCTATGACATTGCGTTCGTCAAGCCGCTGTTCGACAGCAACGGCAACTGTATCCGCAAGGCCCGCATCACCGTTTTCCACAACGGCGTGTGCGTGCACAACAATCTCGATATCGAGGGCACCACGTCGCACAAGGTGAAGGCCGCCTACACGCCGCACGGCGACGGCCCGATCGGCTTGCAGGATCACGGCAGTCCCCTGGCGTTCCGCAACATCTGGATTCGCCCGCTGCCCGAGCAGCCGTACCTCATTGAGTAGCAGTTTGTAGTGACGCCTTGAGGCGTTCTCCGGTAGCATGGGCATCTTGCTCAGGAGTCGCACGGCCATCCTGGCCCGGCCGTCACGACGGGTGGCAGCGTCAAGGCCGAAGGCCTTGGCGATGGCGAATGGGAAAACCATCGCCAGGCTGCGCTTGACGATGCCACCCAAGACTCAAGAACTCGGAGCGTTGTCAATCATTTTAGGAGGTGTCGATGATTCCCGTGCGTCCAGAAAATCGAGAGGATGGATTCGCAGCGTTGAAAGCCGTTCGTGCCGGCACGATCCTTGTTCTGCTCTGTCTGGCCGGGGCCGGCCGGGCAGCCGGCTCGCCCGACCGGGACTGGCCCATGCTGGGACACGACTGCGCGCGGTCGGGGGCGACGAGCACGGAGATTCGGCCGCCGTTCGCTCGCAAGTGGTACCGGCTGTTTGCGGATGAAGGATTGATGACCGGCGTACAGCCGATTGTCGCCGAGGGCAAGGTCTTCATCGGCACGATGCGCGGGAAACTTCATGCCATAGATAGCGAGACAGGCAGGGATGCGTGGGTATTCTCGGCGGGCGGCGCGATCCTGCATGCATGTGCCGTCGGCGAGGGCAAAGTGGTCTTTGGCTGTGCGGACGGGGAGATTTACGCACTGGGTGTCGCGGACGGCAGGCTGGTATGGTCCGTGCAGACCGGCCAAGCAGTCTGGAATGCGCCGCTGATTCACCAGGGCGTCGTCCTCGTCGGCAGCCGCGATGCAAACCTTTATGCAATCGACCTCGGCTCGGGCATTGTCAGGTGGAAGGCTCCAACGGGCGGGCCACCGCTCTCCAGTCCGGCGTTGGACGCCAGGAACAATCACGTGTATGCCGCCGGCGAGGACATGCACGCCTATGCGTTTGATTTCGAAGATGGCAAGCAGGTGTGGCACAGCGTGAAACTGCCGGGCGTGAGTTCTCGGGGGTATCACCCGGTGGTCGCGCCCGATGGCTCGGTCATGATCACGACGACGCCCTCGATGTCTCTGGAATCGTTCGACCCAATCCTGATGGACATGGTCAAGGAGATCTTCGGCGACTTCGCCAGTTGGCGGCATACGAAGGAGGAAAACGACCGCCTTCGCGAGGCGAACTTCAAGAAGATGGCCGAGCCGGGCACGTATGAGGCCCAGTTGAGCTACATCCGCAAACGCCTCACCGATGAGCCGATCTACCAGACGTTCTTCGTTCTGGACCCGGACACCGGCCGGCAGAAATTCGTGGCGCCGATTGTCTATGCGGAGAGCATGAACGGGACCGGCGCGCCGCCGATCGTCACGGCCGACGGCAAGGTGATCGTCAAATTCCAGGCGCTGCTGCGGAGCCGGTACGAGCATTACTCGCCGTTCCTCAACGTGGGCTACCTCGATACGGCTACCGGGCATATCACGCCGATCATGGACCAGTCGCGGACCTACGGCTGGCACGACAGCCTCCTTCTCGTTCACGATGAGCAGTGCCAACTCTCCGCCGCCGGCCGCGTGCTGATCAACACGCACCAGGACAACGTCAATGCGATGGATCTGGACACCCTGCAGGGCTACGGCGAGCCCTTCTGTCGGAACATCCACGAGCCTCGGCCCGGCGAGGCGGTCGGCATCTGGGCGACGCTTCTTCGCGGAGAGACTTTACCTTCCGGCAAGGAATGGCTCTCCCGAGGCACTGCCGTTTATGGCGGCGGCTCCGTGATCGATACCGCTGTGACAATCGCCGGCGACAGCTTCTATTACATCCCCACCCACGAGATGAACGCAGGCGTCGCGGTCATCGCGTACAAAATGACGCCGGGCGGCGATGCAAGCAAGCAGTCCGACCCGCCCTCGGCAAAGCTCACCGACGCGGAGTGGGAGAAAGTCCGGGCGATGCCGTGGGATTGGGATACCCTCCAGTCTCAACGATTGCGCAACGTGCTGGAGGCCCTGCCCGGCAAGATTCCTGGTACCATGCAGGACCCGCTGACCGGGCCGGCCGCGGAACGTGTCAGTCAAATCACGGATCGTGACCTGGATCGCTTCATCTGGGAAGTCGCGACAATAGACCTTCCCGGCGGCGAAGAGATGAACGGCGGCAAGGCGCAACTGGCATTAGAGGTCGGGCAGTTGATCTCTCAGCAGTGGCAGCCGCTCATCTTCCCGTCGGGCAAACACCCCCGGGAAGCCTATCGCATCTTCGCCGACCCCACTGAGACGTTGTTCAGCCTGGCCCGCGCGTACCCATATCTTGATGACGACCCTCGCAGGCAGGTCAAAGACTACGTGGAGCAACTGAGCCGGTCGGGCGGTCCGCTGGCCGGGCCCGTGGGCCGGCGGACGGTCGATCCTGCCGCAGGTGCTGTCCGCTCATTCTATGACATCGCTCCCGACAAGCTTTTCCGCCTGATGGATGACATCACGCGCAGCGACACAGCACGCCTCTACCCGCTTTGGCTGTGGACTCACGTCACCGGCAATTGGGGACAGATCGAGGGGAACTGGAAGCAACTGAAAGGGCTCGTGGATCAGCCGCCGAACAAGATCGAAGAGGATTGTCGAAATGGCTATGTTGCCGGCCTGGTCGCCTATTGCCGGATCGCAGACCACATGAAGGACACGCAGGCTGTCGAGAAGGCGGTGCCGATCACACGCAAGGCTCTTCGCGAACGACTGGCGTACGAATTTGCCTACACCGAGGGCGGGCTCATCTCGGAAGTGCCCGTCTCGCGGAGCATCTTCGCCCGCTGGCGGCATCTGACGCCGGAGGTTGGTCGCCTTCTGGCTGACTACGCCGGCGCCACGCAAAAACACTTGATGGAGATCTACGTGGACTACCACCGGCCGACTTGGTACGTGGCCTGGGGCGTCGAAACCATGTGGCGCAACGAGTCGCCGTTTGCGTTTCCCACCATGCCAGTGGAGATTTTCGCCGCAAAAACTTGGGTCCTGAACGGGTCAGCCGAGGAATTGACGCGTTTTGTCGATATCCCCTGGTGTCAGGCGGACCTCTTCTATATTCAAAAGCTGGTGTCGTGCCTGGAAGCCGGTGGCCGGACAACGTGGCAGGGCGACAAATCCCGGTGACAAGGCGGGGTTGTCACGGCGGCCAGCGGAGGGCCGATAAGGCGGAGTCTTTCAGCGACAGGCAACGTCCCTCGCGTGTATGCGCCGGGTCTGGGCATTGACGCCCGCCCGCCGTTCTGCTATAATGACGGCACTTCACCCGCGATGTGTGAGGGTACCTCTACTTCTGAGGAGTCTATGGCTGCAAGTCCAAGGGTATGGGTACGGTCGTCGGGACCGGGCCCGATAATGTGCGCACCGATCAGGATGATCCCGGCGTTGTTCCTCCTGATTTCAGTTCTCTATCCGTTACCGGCAACCGCCGGGTCCCTCGTCATCAACGAATTCATGGCCCAGAACGCCGGCACGATCCAGGATTCGCACGGCGAGTACGATGACTGGATCGAGCTGTACAACACCAGCAGCGAGGCCGTCAACGCCGCCGGCTGCTATCTGACCGACGATCTGGCACAGCCGGCCAAGTGGCGGATCGGCTCAGGCGACCCCGCCGTCACGACCATTCCCGCCCACGGCTTTCTGCTGATCTGGGCGGACGATGAAGCTTCGCAGGGATTACTCCACGCGAACTTCAAGCTCGGCGCCGGCGGAGAATCCATCGGCCTGTACGACGCCCAGCAGAAGCTGCTGGACAGCGTGACATTCGATGCCCAGACGGCGGATGTCTCGTACGGGCGTTCCTCAGACGGCGCGGGCCAGTGGCAGAGCTTCGACTCCCCGACGCCGGGCAAATCCAACCAGGCGGGGGCCGGGAGCGTCATCATCTCGGAGATCATGTACCATCCGTACGACCCCACGGGGACCGCCGAGGATCGAAGGCTCGAATGGATCGAGCTGTTCAACAGCGGCGCCAAGCCCGTGGATATGACGGGGTGGAGATTTGCCGATGGCGTAGAGTACGCGTTCCCCAGTGTCACAATAGCGGCTCACGAATACCTCGTCGTGGCGGCCGATGTGAGCATGTTCTCTGCGCGGTATCCCGGGGTGAAGAATGTCGTAGGAGGCTGGACCGGATGGCTGAGCAATTCCGGCGAGAGGATCGCGCTGGCAGACAGCGTCGGCGCGGTCGTGGCTTCAGTCCCGTACGCCGACGAGGGCGACTGGGCCGTGCGCGAGCTCGGGCCCGTGGAGCTGAATCATCGCGGCTGGCAGTGGTCGGAACAAACCGATGGAGGCGGCTCCTCGCTGGAGTTGATCAATGCCGCTCTGCCGGGCGAGTGCGGCCAGAACTGGGCCGCCAGCGTGATGCCCGGTGGGACCCCGGGACAGGCCAATCTCGCCGCCGCCGACAATATTGCCCCGATGATCCTGAAGGTCCGGCACAGTCCTCTCATTCCGGAGCCCGAAGACCCTGTGACAGTCAGTGCCAGGGTGATCGATGAATCCATCGGCAGCGTCACGGTCCGGGTGCGATATCGTATGGACCGGTCCATCTATTCCGGGATCGACGCCTATCCCCGGCAGAATCTCAGTGATTTCGCCGACGTAGAGATGCTGGACGACGGCGCCCATTCCGACGGCCAGGCCGGCGACGGCGTGTACGGGGCCGAAATCCCGCCCCAGCGGGACGGCACGATCATCGAGTTCTACGTCGAAGCCATCGACGAGGGAGGGCGCGCACGCACCTGGCCGGCCCCGAGTCTCATGGACGGCCAGTGGCAGCAGGTGACCAACGCCCTGTACCGCGTGGACGCGGCGCTCGATCCGGGCGCCTATTGGCAGGTCGGGGGCCAGCCACTCTACTACATCATCATGACGGAAATGGAGCGGGGCCGTCTCGCGTACATCGACTCCCACAGTACCGTGGATGGTCCCGATGCCCGAATGAACGGCACGTTCATCAGCATCGACGGGACGGGGACCGAATTGTGCTACCGCACGGGGGTCCGCAATCGCGGCCACGGCACGCGCAACGGACCGCCGAACAATTACCACGTTGATTTTCCCCACGACGATCTCTGGAACGGCGTGGGCGCGATCAACTTCAACTGCCGGTACACGCACGCACAGATCATCGGCAGCGCAATCTTCCAGATGGCGGGGATCGCGGCGGCCGCGGCCACGCCGGCCCAGGTCCGGATCAATGGCGTCAACCTGGCCTACCCGGGCTCTCCGATGTTCGGCGTGTACGTTCGACTGGAGGCCTTCAACGATGATTTCGCCAGCCGGCACTTCCCCCGAGACCCCGATGGCAACCTCTATACGTGCTTCCGCCTCGGCTCAAACGAGGCGGAGCTGCGATACGAGGGGGACAATCCGGACACCTATCGCAACCGCTACTTCAAAGCCAACCATGCGGCAACCGACGACTGGTCGGATCTGATCCACATGGTGGACGTGCTCAACAACGCGCCGGATGCCACGTATCTCCGGGAGGTCAGCAAAGTCATCAACGTTCCGCAGTGGCTGCGCTACATCGCGCTCGACTCGCTCCTGTTGAACTATGAGACCGGGCTGCGCATGGGGATGGGAGACGATTACTTCATGTATCGGGGCGTCAGAGACCCCCGCTTCGTCCTGATTCCCCACGACCTCGACACGATTCTGGACCAGGGAAACTCGCACGGCAACGTCAGTGAGAGTATATTCTCGATTGTCAACGGCGTAGGCGGCCATAACGGCGTCGAAGGGCTGAAGCGATTCTTCAGCCATCCCGATGTTGTGCCTCTCTTTTACCAAGCCTGTCTCGATCTTCTCCAGAGCGTCTTCAATCCGGAAAAGCTCGATCCCTTATTCGATCGGGTGCTGGGCGAATTCACGCCGCAGGACCGCATCGATGCAATGAGACAGTTCGTGACGCAACGGGGTGCGGCGGTGCTGACGCAGATCCCGCAGACGATCGCTGTGGCTGCCGGCGCGACCCTGCAGGATGGATACATTTATGCCCGTTCCAATACGATTTCGTTGACCGGCCAGGCCAATGCGGTCACTACCCGGCATGTGACCGTCAACGGTCGCCCGGCGGCCTGGAACGCCCGGCAGGCCCAGTGGTCCATCACCAACGTCAGTCTCCTGCCCGGCATTAACCGCGTGGTCATTCAGGCCTTCGGTGCGAACGATGTGGAGACCGATCGCTCCAGCATCGACATCTGGTACGACAAGGGCGCGCCGACCGCCAAGGCCGGCGGCTCCCTGACTGCCGACGAGGTCTGGACCGCCGAGGCGGGGCCCTATCGTGTCACCGGAAACATCGTGATCCCCGCCGGCCGGACCCTGACGATCGAGCCCGGCGCCACGGTCTTCCTCGACAGCAGCGTCGGCTTCACCGTGCACGGCCGCTTCGTCGCCCAGGGCACCGAGTACCGGCGCATCCGCTTTACCCGCATGCCCGGCACGACGACACAATGGGCCGGCTTCCAGATTCCTGACTCCAAGCAGGACAACATCATCGCCTACGCGGATCTGGAGTTCGGCGGCTCCCGTTCCCAGTGGATCACTACCGGCAACAACAGCGGCAGCAGCGTCGGTCCCACGGCCCGCCTGACGGTAGATCACGCCACCTTCAGCGGCTCCGATACGCAATATTTCAGCATCTGGGACCCGCAGATCATCATCCGCAACAGCGTCTTTGCCGACCTTGGCAGCCACTACGTGTGTATGGCCGAGCGCATGCCCGCCGACGGATGGTTCATCGTCGAGGGCAACCTCTTCGGCCATAGCCACGGGGATACGGATATCTTCCACCTGAACTCCGTCAGCGTCAAAGGCGGACCGGTCGCCCGGATCGTGAACAACGTCTTCGTCGGCGGCGGCGACGACATCGTCGATGACAACGAGACGGATACCCACATCGAAGGCAATCTCTTCATGCACGCCAACGTGGGCAACAGCAGTCGCAGCGCCTCGGCCGCAGTCACCACCGGCACCGGCGGCGGCTCCGCCAGCGCCGACAACCTGGAGTCTCAGCACCTGACCGTTGTGCGGAACATCTTCTACCACAACGACTACGGCATCCTCAATAAGACCGACGCGTACTCGGAGATCTACAACAACGTATTCATCCAGAACGCCGGGGCGATCCTCCTCAATGAATTTGTGGGCAGCAACGTCAACCAGCCCGGCCGGGCCGCGTACGTCGAAAACTGCATCTTCTGGGACAACGGCCCGGAGGCCGACGGGAGTTCCGCCGACAATGGCACCGGCACGTTCGTCAACCGCCAGAAGACCCAGCTCACCGTCAACAACTCCATCGTTGCAGGCGAGTTCCTGGACCTCGGCACAGGCAACATCGACGCCGATCCGCTGTTCATCGATGCGGACCGTGAGCTATACGTGGATGTCTCTCTGCCCCGCTTCAGCATCGGCTTCCCGGGATTCGCCCAGGGCGGCTATCTTCTCAAAGGCATGGTCCCCGACGTGCACCTGCTGCCGGAGTCAGCGGCCCGCCGCAGCGGCTTCAACGGTGTGGATATGGGCTGCTACGTTCCGGAGGCAGCGTCCATCGGCGGCGTCCCCACTTCACCTACATGGAGAACCGACGCCACGCTCACGATTGCCGGCACAGATATCTACGGCTTCAAGTACTGCATTGCCGGTCCGGGCTTCAACAACTCCTGGAGCGCCGAGACGGCCCGCTGGATACGCGCGACCAGCCTTACTCACAGCGGCGTCGCTGCCACAGTGACGGCAGCTAACCACGGCTTTGCGGCCGGTGACGTGGTGGAAATCATTGGCGCCGATCAGGCCGTCTACAACGGCATGGTCACGGTCACTGCCGCCACGGCCAACGCATTCTCCTACACTCTCACGACTTCTGTGAACCTCTCGCACGCCGATCACTTGGATGTCTGGGTCCGCAAACCTGAGCCGATCCGGCTGACGGGCCTGGCCAACGGGACGTACACAGTCTCCGTCATCAAGAAGAATGCGATAGGCGTCTGGCAGGACGAGAATCAGCCGACCACGGCCACGTGGACTGTCGACACGACTGCCCGCCGGCTTGTCATCAGTGAAGTTCTGGCGGTCAACGAGACAGCGTTCGAGCATGAGGGGACGTTCCCGGACCTGATCGAGCTGTACTACGACGGTCCGAGCACGCTGAGCCTGGCCGGGATGAGCCTGAGCGACGATCCGGCCGACTCTGCCAAATTCGTGTTCCCCGCCGGCGCGACAATAACATCCGGTGAGTACCTGGTCGTGTTCGCCGACGATGATACCGGCGCGTCGGGACTGCACCTGGGCTTTGCACTGAACGCGGAGGGAGACGCGGTGTACCTGTATGACAGCTCCGGCTTGCTCCTCGATTCCGTGGAGTTTGGCATGCAATTGCCCGATCTGTCTATAGGCCGCACCGGAAATCCGGAGCAATGGCATTTGACGGTCCCGACATTTGGCAAGGCAAACGTCCCGTATCCGCTCGGCGACTCCCGCACGGTGAAGATCAATGAGTGGCTGGCCAGCGAGGCGGTTCTTTTCGGCTCCGACTTCATCGAGTTGTACAACCCGCACCCGTCGCCGGTCGATCTTGGCGGCTTCTATCTTTCCGACACGCCCGAGACCGAGCCGAACATGTGCGTCCTTCCCCCACTGAGTTTTATCGCGGGAGAAGGCTACGCCGTCCTGGCGGCTGACGACGGGACCGCGCCAGGTCACCTCGGGTTCAAGCTGTCGTCGCAGGGCGACAAGATCGCTCTGCTCGATGCCGCACTCAACCTGATCGACGAGATCATGTTCGGTCCTCAGACCACGGATGTCTCCCAGGGCCGATCCCCGGACGGCTCCGATCGATTCGATTACCTTGTGCTGCCGACCCCGGGCCTGTCTAATCCGGCCGAGGCCGAGCCGAATGTCGTCGCCGTCACCGTCCTGGCGGAGGAAGCCCCCAAGAAGGCCATCGTTCCAACTTCGGCCGGCCAGGTGAGCGACAGTTGGAAGTCGGACGTGGCGTTCGACGATTCGATCTGGCTGAGTAGTTCCGGGGCCCCGGGCGGCGTGGGATACGAGAGAAGCTCCGGCTACGAGAATCTGATCAGCATCAACGTGCAGTCGCAGATGTACGGGCACAACGCCACCTGCTATGTGCGAATTCCATTCCACCTCGACGGTCAGCTCAAAAATGCTTTGAGCGAGCTGTATTTCAATGTCCGCTACGACGACGGCTTCGTCGCCTGGCTCAACGGCGTGGAGGTGACGCGAGTTGGGTTCACCGGCACGCCCCAATGGAACTCGGTCTCCGGGGTGGATCACGAGGCAGATGGGCAGGCATTCGACGCCGTGCTTGATATCTCGGATCGCATCGAGCTGCTTCGCGAAGGCGACAATCTGCTGGCGATCCAGGGACTTAACACCTCCACGACCAGCAGCGATTTCATCATCTCCGCGTCAATCACCGGCACGATAATGGAAACGGTGCCGGACGACCAGGACCAGTACCCGTACGCGGAACAGTTGAAGCTGCTGGACAGTCTGCGGGTGACGGAGCTGATGTACAACGATCCGCAAGGCGACAGTCTCGACTACATCGAGCTGCAGAACGTCGGGGCCGAACCGCTGGACTTGACAGGCATTCGTTTCGTCGAAGGGGTGGACTTCCTATTCCCTGCGATGCAATTGGCGCCGGGCAAGTGCACGGTGGTCGTCGATAACCTGTCGGCGTTTCAAGCTGCCTATGGCGGAGGAGTTAACGTAGCGGGCGAGTACACCGGCCACCTGAGTGACAACGGCGAGGACCTCGTTTTGAAACTGGCGGCCCCGCTGGAGGCGGCGATCATGCGATTCCGGTACCGCGATGAATGGTATCCGACCACGGACGGAGGCGGCAAGGCTCTAAGCATTGTCGATCCCGCCGCGGCGCCGGCCGCATGGAACGATCGTGAGCAGTGGGGCCCGGCCGATCCTTCGCCGGGCCGGCCCTGAGCCTCGAAGGGATGACAAGGCCGCCGCCGCGCCGGGATTTCCGAATCCGTGTGGCGTCCCGATCGCGGACTGTTATTCGCGAGCGTACAGGGTTTGTGCGCTTGCGGTCCCGTTGCGGGGAGCCAGATCGCGGCACGATTCCAGCACCAGCTTGATCTCTTCACGATCGGATACTTCTACGGTGTAGATTGTGCCGCCGCCCAGTTTGTACTGCTCGGCGTAGGTCGCCCAATCCTTTCTATATTTCTCCACCATCCTCTGTTTGAGATCCGCCTTTGCATCCGGCGACTCGATCTGGCGGAGGTCCCAATATTTGATGAGCAGATTTTGCTCCTGCAGAAGGAAGTCTGCGCTGACGAGCTTGCCATCGACCCGCAGGATACGATTGATGCTCATGTTGGAGAACCCGCGATCGCGCAGGTGCTGCTTGATGATCATCAGCGGATCGTCGCGTCCGGTCTGTTCGGGCTTGGGGGCGGGGGCGGACACCCCATTGGCCTCGCCCTCCGGCACGGTCCGGGTTATCGAGTAACTGTAAGATGGTCGAACGTTCCAACCGGGCGGCGAAGTACTGCCATTGCGCGAGGCAGGGGCATTGCCACTGTCGCCGTATGTCTGCCGCTGCGGGCAGGGGACACAATAGGGTGCGGGCCACCAGTAGTAGTAATCGAGAATCAGGCCCGTGTTGGCGTAGTTGAAGGCGTACGGGTTGTACCGCACGCCTTTGAAGACAAGCCCCGAAGTGCTGCGGTTGAACGCGTACGGATTGTACCTGAAGCCGCCCGGAACCAGGCCGGTGCTGTGGTAGCTGAAAGCATAGGGCGAGAACTGAACGCGGTAGTCCAATGGAACGTCATAATCTGCCTGGGTGATGGCCGGCATGAGCATCAAGAGCGATATCCCTATCGATACCCTTCTCATTTCGGTCTCCTTTCCTTCTCAAGAAGGTCGACTCCTGAACTCTCGCGCTACGCGGCGAAGCACCCTTCGCGCGGTAGCATCGTCCATCATCACCCTCTCCATGGACGAATCGTCCGGAGCCCGAAGTCCGCAGTCCATCGCCGCCTCCCGGCGTACGACCGAAGACCTCAGACCGACATGTCTTCCTTACTCGATGGACCCTCCTTTCTCATTTTGCTACAGTGGAAATTTGCCTATGCTGCGCAGGTTGTGCGTATTCCCCTGAATCAGGCTTGCTGCGGGGGCTGATAAAGTGGTCGTCGGCAGGGAACAACTGTGGGCGACTGATGGCCGGGAACCAGCGATGGATTGGCACAACCGTGCCGCGACCTGCATGGCAAAACCCTTACGCGCACTCACTCCTTAGTTGGCACGACCAGCCCCGCAACCGATCTGCTCGACGTGTTGTACGCAGTTAACCGGCTGCCGTTCACCGTGTCAAGGGCTTTGTTCTACAATTCTTTGACGCTGCCGTTGAGTTTGACGGAGGCGCCGGCTTTAGCATCGATGTGAGTCGTGGCGTCGCGGTAGCGAATCTTGCATGGCCCGTCGCGCGTCGCGCGAACAGTCGCCTCGGTGAGCTTGCCGTTGGCCCAGGCGATGTCCACTTCATACCCGCCTCTGGCCCGTAATCCCGTGACGTGCCCGGACGGCCAGGCGTCTGGCAGAGCCGGCAGCAGGTGAATCTCGCCTGCGTGACTTTGCAGGAGCATCTCGGCGATGCCGGCGGCGCCGCCGAAGTTGCCGTCGATCTGGAACGGCGGGTGAGTGTCGAAAAGGTTGGGCAGGGTCGATTTGGCGAGCAGGGCCACGACGTTCTCGTGAGCTTTGTCCCCGTCGTGAAGGCGTGCCCAGAAGTTGATGATCCAGGCTCGGCTCCAGCCGGTGTGCCCGCCGCCGTGTGAAAGTCGGTACTCCAGGGATTTCCTCGCTGCCGCCGCCAGTTCCGGCGTGCCGGTGACGCTGATCTGCCTGCCCGGGTGGAGGGCGAACAGGTGTGACATGTGCCTGTGTCCCGGCTCGGCCTCTTTGAACTCCTGCGACCATTCCAGCAATCGGCCGTCGGAGCCGATCTGCGGTCCCAGCAATCGCTCGCGGGCGTCTCTCACGCGCCGGACGAAATCATCATCGATTCCCAGCACGTTGGCCGATTCCAGAACGTTCGTGAACAGGTCCCAGATGATTTCCTGGTCCATCGCCGGTCCCATGCACAGAGAGGCGTGTTGGCCGTCGGCGGTGATGAACGTATTCTCCGGTGAATTCACCGGCCCGCTGACGAGCTTGCCGGTCCGCGGGTCGGGCACGAGGAAATCGAGATAGAACTCTGCGGATTCGCGCATGATGGGCCAAGCCTGTTGCAGGAACTGCTTGTCACCGCCGAAGGCGTAGTGTTCCCACAGATGCTGGCACAGCCAGGCGCCGGCGGCGGGGAACAGGCCCCAGCCCGGCGACTCGCCCGGCGAGGTGAAGCCGAAGACGTTGGTGATCGTGTGCACGGTCCATCCGTCCGCGCCGTAATGCACCTTGGCCGTCTTGCGGCCGCTGGGGCGAAGCGAGTCGATCAGATCGAATAGAGGCTGGTGACATTCGGCCAAATTGCAGACCTCCGCCGGCCAGTAATTCATTTGCACGTTGATATTCGCGTGATAGTCGCCATTCCAGGGCACTTGCACGCCATCGGCCCAGATTCCCTGCAGATTCGCCGGCAGGTTCCCGGGCCGCGAGCTGGAAATGAGCAGGTATCGCCCAAACTGGAAGTACAGGCCGATCAATTCCGGGTCCGTCGCTCCCTCGCGCACGGCCTTGAGTCGCTCGTCCGTCGGCATTTTCGCCGAGGCGTCCGCCGCTATGTCTGTGGCGTGGCCCAGATCGAGACTGACGCGCCGAAACAGCCTCTGATGATCCGCCACGTGCCGGCTGTGCAAATCGGAATAGGATTTCGCAGCGGCTTGGGCAAGCTGGGCGGCGGTAGTCCGCTCGGGATCGTTGCCGCGATAGTCGGGCGGCTGAAGTTTGTAGTCGGTGCCCGCGGCCAGGATCAGCGTTGCCGCGTTCGCGCCTTCGATTCGGAGGCTGCTGCCGGTCGTGCTGACCTTTCCGCCTTCGGCGATCGCTCGCAGGCGGGCCACGTACTTGATCCCGCTGGCCCCATTTTTGCCGTCATTCATCTGTCCCGTCATGATCAGGGCGTCGGCGCCGTCTGCACTCGTGACGAATCGCTCGGGCCGGTTCAGATCGGCGGTGAAGCTGATTCGTCCCGGCTTGTCACACGTCAGGCGCACAGCCAGAACTTGATCGGCCGCGCTGGAGAAAACCTCCCTTCGGAATGTGGCGTCGCCCTGGTGGTAGCTGACCGTCGCCGTGGCGGTGTCGAGATCGAGCTCACGGTGGTAATCGCTGCTCTCGCCTGCACCGTCGAACGTGAGCATCAGGTCGCCGAGCGTCTGGTAGCTGCCGTAGAGCGAACCTGTTCCGGAAGCACGGCGGGAGCCCGCGCCCTTGCACACAAGCTTCCGGTTGGCGATCGCACTGGCCTCGGCGTACTTGCCCTCGAAGATCAGCTTGCGGACCTCGTGCAGCGCCGCCAGGGCCTCGGGATTGTCCGCGTCCTGCGGGCTGCCCGACCACAGGCTCACCTCGTTCAGTTGCAGCCTCTCCTTGTCCACGCCGCCGAAGACCATGGCGCCGAGCCGGCCGTTGCCCACCGGCAGGGCCTCGGTCCATTCCTTTGCCGGCTGGCGATACCAGAGCTTCAGTCCTGCCCAATACTCGCTCTCCTGAGCCGCACTGATTTGGATGCAGATCGTCGCCGTCAGCGTGACGACGCATGCAGCAAGTCGATTCCGACTATGGATGCTCATTTGTCTTCCTTCCCTCAGTTGATGGCTATTTGGATGGCAGGAGAATATAGCTCCCGCCCGGCTGTGTTTCGAACTCGACGACGTTCCATGCCGGCCGGGCGACGCGGATGTCCCGACCGTCTGCCGTGACGCGCACCGGTGCTTTCGTGCGGACTCGGCACAGATTGCCGAGCCTGGATTGAATCTTTGCGCTGCTCAGGACGGGCGAATGATGATTCGCCCCTACTTTCCAGGCGATGTCCACTTCAAAGCCGCCGCGGGCGCACAGGCCTGTGACATGGCCCTCGGGCCACGCGTCCGGCAGGGCGGGCAGCAAATGGACCTCGTTCTCGTGACTTTGCAGGAGCATCTCCGCGATGCCGGCCGTGCCGCCGAAATTGCCGTCGATCTGGAAGGGCGGGTGGGCGTCGAACATGTTGGGGTACATCCGTTGCGGCGTCAGGAGGCTGCTGAGCATCTTGTACGCGTGGTTGCCGTCCCGGAGGCGGGCCCAGAAGTTGACTTTCCAGGCCATGGACCAGCCGGTGCCGCCGTCGCCGCGAAGCTCCAGGGACTTGCGGGCTGCCGCGAACAGGGCGGGCGTCTCGTGGCGGGTGATCTCCTTGCCCGGGTGCAGGCCGAACAGGTGCGAGACGTGCCGGTGCTGGTTGTTTGGATCGTCTTTATCTTCGAGCCACTCCTGAAGTTGGCCGTACCTGCCGATCCGATTCGGCGCGATCCGGCCCATCAGGCTTTGCAGTTGTGCGCGGAAATCGGCGTCCACGTTCAGCACCTGCGAAGCTTTGATGCAGTTGCCGAACAGGTCGCGGATGATCTGGTGGTCCATCGTGGGTCCCGCGACGAGCCCGCCGTTCTCCGGAGAGTTCGAAGGCGTACTGATTAGCCAGCCGGTCCTTGGATCTTCGGTCAGGAAGTCCACGAAGAAGATAGCCGCCTCTTTCATCAGGGGATAGGCCCGCTCGCGGAGGAAGGCCTCGTCGCCCGTGAAGAGGTAATGCTCCCACAGGTCCTGGCAGAGCCATGCGCCGCCGGTGGGCCAGATGCCGTGGTTGGAGTTATTGATCGGCGCGGTGCCGCGCCACAGATCGGTGTTGTGGTGCAGGACCCAGCCCCGGCAGTTGTAGTGGACTTTAGCGGTCCGGCGTCCGGATTCGGCCACGTCCTTGAGCATGTCGAACAGCGGCTCGTGACACTCGGGAAGATTCGTGACCTCCGCGGGCCAGTAGTTCATCTCGGTATTGATGTTCACGGTCCACTTGCTGTCCCACGGCGGGTTGAGATTATCGTTCCAGATCCCCTGCAAGTTCGCCGGTTGCGACCCCGGCCGCGAGCTGGCAATCAGCAGATAGCGGCCATATTGGAAGTAGACTTCCATGAATTGCGGATCGCCGCCTGCCGCGAATTGCCCGATCCGCTCATCGGTGGGCAATGTCGCCTTGTCCGCCGGTCCGAGATCGAGCCTCACCCGGCGAAAGAGCCTGCGATAATCGTCGATATGCCTTTCCCGCAGGTAGTAGTACCCGCGGGCAGAGATCGCATCGAGTCTCTTGCGGCAGACCTCGCCCGGGTCGCCGCCGGCGTCATTGAAGTTTCTGAAGCTCGTGGCCGCCACCAGAAACAGTGTCGCTCTGTCGGCGTTCTTGACCTCAATCGCGTTTTGCTGGGGGAGCAGTTCGCCGCCCTCGATACGAATGTGCACGCGCGCCTCAAATCGTAGAACGCTGGGCATCGTCTGGTTAAGCTGCTTGTTGAAGTAATCGGCGACCCGGCCGCGCAGCACGAGCGTGTTTTTGTCCAACGCAAACACCTCGCTATTCTCATGCGGCGTGCTCAGTCCGACGGTAAAGGAAAGCTTGCCCCGCCGGTCGGGTTCCAGATGGACGGCGACGGCCTGATCCGGATAACTGGCGAAGACCTCTCGCCGAAAGATCACGTCACCCACCTGGTACGCCACGGAGGCGATGGCGTTGTCGAGATCGAGCTCCCGACGGTACAGGCTGAAGTCCTCGTGTCCGGGAAAGTCCAGGTACAGGTCGCCAAAGGGCTGATACTTCTCCTGGCGCAGCGGCACACTCATCATGTGTTCCATCGCCAATTGCTCGGCCTCACGCTGCTTTCCCTCGAACAGCAGTTGCCGGATAGTGGGCAGATATTCGGCCGCGCCTTGGTGCGAATAGTCGTGGGGCCGGCCTGTCCAGAGCGTATTCTCGTTGAATTGCAGCCGCTCGCGAGCAGTGCCGCCGAAGATCATGGCCCCAAGCCGGCCGTTGCCCACGGGCAGGGCCTCGGTCCACCCTTTGGCCGGTTGGCGATACCAGAGCTTCAAATCCGATTGCGGATTGCGGATTGCGGACTGCGAATCGCTGCGATTGGGGATCAGCACGATCAGGCACACGGCACACGCCAGTCGCAGGATCAAATTTCTCACTCGAAGCCTCTTTCGTAGCATGGGCATCCTGCCCATGATTATGAATCCACGGGCGGGACGCCCGTGCTACTGTACACCCGGCGCTCCTTCGCATCGAAGAACATCCGCTCCGCCGCCGGAACCCGGTTCGGCAGGATGCCCAGAAGTCTCAGGGGGTTGTAGAAGAACATCGTGACAAGCTCGTTGGCGCCTGCCAGGCCGAGCGAAACCAGGTGATTTGCGCAGGCGAGGATCGTCGCAGACGACCCTGCCATGTAGCCGGTCGCGGGATTGTACAGTTTTCCATTCGCTTCCAGGCGGACCTGGGCTCCCATCGACCGGTAGTCGCCGGGCGGCAGTCCCGCCAGCGGCGAGGCGTCGCTGATGATGATGCATCGCTCAGTACCCTTGGTTCGAAGAACGGTCTTGAGCATCGAGGGCGGCAGATGGTGGCCGTCGGCAATCACAGTGGCCGAGAGATCGTCGTTCGCCAGACCGGCCCAGACGGGGTTCTGATGCCGGCTCAGCAGGGCGGGCACGCCGTTGCCCAGGTGCGTCAGGGCCTTCGCCCCCACCGCAACCAGTCTGGCCAGGTCGTGCTCGTTGGCCATGTGGTGCCCCAGCGCCACAGCGACGCCGTGGCGGACCGCGCAGCGGGCCAGGTCTTCCGCGCCATCCTGATCGGCGGCGATCGTGATGAGCCTGACCTTCCCGTCGGCGAAACGGATCAGCTCCTCAAGATAAGCGACATCGGGCTTCCTGACCCACTGGGCGTCATGTGCCCCTCGCGCGCCGTCCAGCGAGGAGATGAAGGGCCCCTCCAGGTGGATGCCAAGAACACGGCCGCGAAACTCGTCTTTTTCGATGACGCGTGCGATGATCGGCAGGTTCCGCTCGTAGATTTCGGCGGGGCTCGTGATGAGGGTCGGCAGGAACGCCGTGGTGCCCGCGCCGAACAATTCCCGGCAGGCCCAGGCGAAATTCTCCTGCGTCAGGTCAGTCCCGGAGAAGTCCACCCCACGGTAGCCGTTGACCTGCAGGTCCACCAGGCCGGGAAGCATTACGTGTGATTTATGATTTACCATTTATGATTTACCATTTACTATTCTGGCTCGAACAATGGCCGGCCGATTGTAATTCGGCCGGGGCAGATTGTAAACTGCCGGTACGAGCTGATGTTGTCACGATGGACTGTGTTGCACCCGGTCAGACAATGGATCAGGGCGATTGAAGCTCCGGGCAGCAGATTCAACCGGGCGCTGCTGCAGATCTGCGCCGGCAGGGCGGACCTGCGCAATCGCGCGGCCAACATGTGCCTCCGGGCGCTACGGACGTTCGGCGACGTTCACGGCCCGAACCAGGAAGTCCTCGTGATTCGCACGGCCGGCCGCGTCAATGTCCTGGGCACGCACATCGACCATCGCGGCGGCTCGGTCAATCCTGTCGCCGTCAAGAATATGTGGCTGATCGTCGCGCCGCGGAGCGACGATCTGGTGGCGGCCCGCAATGTCGAGTCGGGCCACTTCCCGGACGAGCAGTTCCGAATCCGCGAATGCCTTCCCGCCGGGACCAGAATCGACGATTGGGACGCCTGGTGCCTGGCCGAATTTGAGAAGCGAAAGGGCGACCCCTCGATTACCTGGTCCAATTACATTCGTGCGGCGGTCCTGTACTTGCAGCACCTCCACATGGACGATAGCGGGGTCTTCACCCGGGCCATCAAGGGGATGGACATGGTGTTCTACGGCAACATCCCGCGTGCCGTCGGGTTGAGCTCCTCGTCGTCGATTGTTGTCGCGACGGCGGAGGCGGTGGCGAGGCTGAACTCGCTGGAGATCAGCCGCACGGACATGGTCCGGAACTGCGGGTACGCGGAGTGGTACGTCGGCACGCGCGGCGGCAGCGCCGATCATGCCGCCATCATGCTCGCCGAGCCCAACGCCATCCTCCACGCGGCCGGGTTCGCCACGAGCGTCGAGAGCGTCCCGGTCCCCGACGGCTACAGCCTCGTGCTGGCCAACAGCCGCATTGAGGCGAAGAAACAGGCCGGCGCACGCAGCGCCTTCAACAGCCGCGTGGCCGCATACATCTTCGGCTTGATGCTGATCAAAAAGCAGTTCCCGCAATACTCCGAGAAACTCGAGCACCTCCGGGACGTCAATCCCGACAACCTTGGCGTGGAGGAAAGCGAGATCTACCGGATCGTGCGGTCATTGCCTCTGTCGGCTCGGCGCGAGGAATTGCTGCGGCAACTGCCCGAGGATGAGCAGAAGATGCGCCGCGTCTTCCGAAGTCACGACGAGCCGGCGGAGGGCTATCCAATCCGCCAGGTCTGTCTCTACGGAATCGCCGAATGCATACGCGCCGATATGGTCCCGCAGTGCCTGCATAGTGGCGATGTGGGCCGGTTCGGCGCGATGATGAGCATCTCTCACGACGGCGATCGGGCGACGCACCTGCTCGATGGGCGCCGCGTGCCCACCGACAACAGCTATCCCGATGAGCGAATCGACGCCCTGATTCGGGACGCCGAATCAGGCGACCCCCGGCGGATCGAGCGGGCCCGCCTGTGGAAGCAGGGGGGCGGCTACAACGTCAGTCTGCCCGAATTGGACACGCTGATCGATATCGCCCTGGCAACGCCAGGCGTGGCGGGTGCGAAACTGGTTGGCGCCGGCATGGGCGGCTGCATCGTGGCCATCGCCAAGTCAGAACGGGCTCATGAGCTTATCGATGCTATGGCCGAACAATACTACCGCCCGCGGAACCTCTCCCCGGCCGCAGAAGTAATCACCCCCGTCGGCGGCTTGCACACCTTCGAGCTGTGACGCCGAATGACATGCTTACGCTCGTGTCTAGCGTGGCGCTTCGCATTTGCCGGGTGGCACCGCCAAACTGGTTTGACGGTGCTCATTCGACGGGACTTGCTCGGCTGACCCCACGGGCAAACGAGTTTGCCCGTGCCACCCAAGATTGGGCTTTGGGGGCCAAGCAGGTACTGAACATGGGACCCGATACCGATGAGACACCCGACAGATCGGTTAACGCCGGGAACTCGGCTCACTGCTTCTGCGAGAGCAGCGAGGCGGCGCCGGCGTCGAGGAAGATGGAGCAGTCCTCGTGATTGCGAAGGATCGAGGCCGGGCACAGCGGCGTCAGGGGGCCTTCCAGGGCGTTCTTGACAGCCTCCGCCTTTCGCTCGTCCGGCACGGTGACGACGAGATGCCGGCTCTTCATGATCTGGTTGATGCTCATGGAGATGGCCCGGCAGGGGATCTGCTCGAATGTCTTGAACCAGCCCTCGCCGAGCTGCTGCCTTCTGCAACGCTCATCGAGCTGCACGACGAGATATGCGTCCGGCGTCTCGAAGTCGGCGGGCGGGTCGTTAAACGCCAGGTGGCCGTTCTCGCCGATTCCGATACAGGCCAAGTCGATCGGATGGGTCTGAATCAGCATCCCGAGCCGTCGGCACTCCGCGGCCGGGTCCTCCGCGTCGCCCCGCACGAAGTACACCGACTGCAGGGGCGCGACACGATCCACGAATCGTTCCTGGAGGTACTTGCGGAAGCTGGCCGGATGGTCCGGGCCGATCCCGATGTACTCATCGAGGTGGAACATGACGACCCGGAGCCAGTCGACTCCCGGCCGTACGACGAGGTTGCGGAGCATCTCGAACTGGCTTGCTCCCGTCGCCAGGATGATGTTGGCCTGGCCCCGTTCCTTGACGGCCTTGCGGATCGCCTGCGCGGCGCAGTGGCCCGCCGCCGCCGCCATGTCTCCATTCGTCTCGTAGATGTACTTCTTCATGCGTGCACCCCATGCATTATTCGCCGTCATGCGGCTCGGAAAAGTGTGGAGCGCCAAGCCCCGGTTGTCAAGTCAGAAGTGCGCAGCTTCTGACGGGCGGGGAGAATTCTCTTGCGTGCCGCTCAGGTCACAACTAAAAACTGAGAGCTGAGAACTCAGAACTGTGTGATGGAGGTCAGCTATGAAGTGCCTGTCGGCGTTGGGTGTGGTCCTCGTGGTGAGTCTCTGTCTCGCAATTCCGGCACAAGGGGCGAAGCAGGGTTCCGTCCTGTCGGGGTTGGAGGCGAAGCATCCGCGGCTCATGCTCAAAGAGGCCGATCTCAGCGTGTTGCGGGCGTGCATTCCGGAGGACCCGGCCCTGCGGAAGATCTGGCAGGACGCGAGGAAGGACGCGAACGATTGCCTGAACCGGCCGGCGCTTGTGTACAGGAAGGTGGGGCCGCGACTTCTCAGCGTCAGTCGCGACTGCCTGCGGCGAATCTACTCGCTGGCCCTGGCTTATCGATGGACAGGCGAGGAGAAATACGCGGCCAAGGCCAAGGAGAACCTGCTGCAGGTCTGTGCCTTCCCGGACTGGAACCCGTCGCATTTCCTCGATACGGCGGAGATGTCCCACGCCGTCGGCGTCGGATACGACTGGCTCTATGCGTATCTGGATGAGGGGACTCGTGGGCAAATTCGGGCGGCCCTGATTGAAAAAGGTCTCAAGCCGGGATTGCAGGCCTATGACAAGGACGCCTGGTGGGTCACGAGCGAGTACAACTGGAATCAGGTCTGCAACGGCGGCATGGTGATCGGGGCCCTGGCCATCGCCGAGACGGACCCGAACTATGCGGAGCGGATCATCCCGATGGCGGTCAAGTCGCTGCCCCATGCTCTCAAGAGCTACGGCCCAGACGGCGCCTGGGGCGAAGGGCCGGGCTACTGGAGCTACGCGACGCACTACACCGCTTACGGCCTGACCGCACTCGACACGGCCCTCGGGAATACCTTCGGCCTGCTGGAAATCGACGGCTTGTCGAAGGCGGGCAGCTTCCCGATTTACACCGCCGGACCGACCGGGCTGTATCTCAACTTCGCTGATGTCGGAGAGCGGAGCGCCCGCCGGCCGATGCCCTGCATGTTCTGGCTGGCCCGCACCTTCCACAATCCGCTGTATGCCTGGTCCGAGCACGAGCAGGTGGCGGTCCGGCCGGCCGGCGCCGCACACCTGGTCTGGTATTCCGCGCGTCCACCGGCCAGGGCGGCCCGCAAGCCGCTCGATGCGTACTTCAAGGGCCTGGTCGAGGTCGTCACGATGCGGGGCGCCTGGGACGATCCGAACGCCCTGTTCGTCGGCGTCAAGGCCGGCTACAACCAGGTCAACCACGGGCATCTGGACCTGGGAAACTTCGAGCTCGATGCCCTCGGCGTCCGCTGGGCGCGCGACCTGGGCTCGGACAACTACGATATGCCCGGCTACTGGGAGACGAAGCGGGGCGGCCAGCGATGGTCCTACTATCGCCTCAACTCCGCCAGTCACAACATTGTCATGCTCGGCGGCAAAGACCAGGACCCAATGGCAACCTCGAAGTTCACGAAAGTGCAAGTCAATAGTCCGCAGCCTGCCGTAGTCGTCAATCTGACCGAGGCGTACAAGGACTTCGCGAGCACTGCGACTCGGGGCGTGACCATGGTTGAAGGCAGGCGAGCTGTGCTGGTTCAGGATGAGTTCAGTATCAAGACGCCATGCGAGGTCGCCTGGGGCATGACCACCGACGCCCAGGTCGATGTCGAAGAGGGCACACGCGCGGTGCTCACACTTAAGGGTCAGAATCTGGTGGTCCGCCTGCTGAGCCCGAAGGACGCCCGCTTTACGTTGGAGTCCGCCGAGCAGGAGCCGCCGCAGGAAAAGAACACGGGCGTCAGGCGGCTGATGGTGAAACTGCCGCAAACAAGCGGGGACATTCGCATAGCGGTTCTCCTGTCGCCCGCGTGGAAGGATGGCAAAGTCGTCGAGTCGATGGACCTAGAGCCGCTGACGAGTTGGTAGGGTGTGCCGTGCACACCTTCTGCATCGAGTGAATTGTGACATCGTGCAGGGGAGTATCGTGAGTTGTAGTACTGCGGCTATCCTAACGTGGTAGGTAGAGTTGGTGGACGTGCGGATCGGTTGTCGTGGTTCGGTTCGGAGTTCCGCCTTCAGCCGGCCAGGACCGCGTAAACGCGGAACTCCAAGCAGTGGGATCGGTGGGCGGTGCCCACCCTACGAGTGAATGAGGTGTAAGATGCAAATGATCGGGAAGTATCTCGCCGTGTCTGTGATTGCCGTTGCGTTGCTGCCGTTCTGGGTGCGTGCGGCGGAGAATGCCGACAGCGACAAGCCCCAACTGTGCCAGGGGAACTATCAGACCGAGGAGCAGGCCAAAGAGCAGCTTGCGCGGTTCGCGAAAACGTACTCGACTCAAGCCGAGTGGCAGCAGCGGGCGCAGCGGATTCACGAGGGGATTCTTCGCGGGGCCGAGCTGTGGCCGCTGCCGAAGAAATGTCCCCTGAACCCGATCATTCACAGCAAGCGGGTATACGACGGCTACAGCGTCGAGAACGTGGCGATCGAGAGCCTGCCGGGCGGTGTTCGTCACGGGGAACTTGTACACGCCGACGAAGGGCGCAGGGCCATTCCCGGCGGTGCTCTGCCCGCACGGGCACTGGGGCGATCCCAAAGACTACGGCCGGTTCCGTCCGGACATGCAGAAACGCTGCGCGACGTTTGCCCGGATGGGCGCGATCGTCTTCGCCTATGACATGGTGGGCTACGGCGACTGGGCCAACGCTGGCTGGAAGCATAGCCAGCCCAAGGCCCTCAAGCTGCAACTGTGGGACAGCATCCGAATCGTGGACTTCCTCACGTCCCGCAAGGACGTCGATTCGACGCGGATCGCCGTCACGGGGGCCTCGGGCGGCGGCACGCAGTCATTCATGCTGACTGCCGTGGACGATCGCATCGCGGTTTGCATTCCCGTGGTCATGGTCTCGGCCCACTTCTTCGGCGGGTGCGACTGCGAGAGCGGCATGCCCATCCACAAGAGCAAGTCCCACGAGACGAACAACGTGGAGATCGCCGCGGCGGCGGCCCCGCGCCCGCTGATGCTCATCTCCGACGGCAAGGACTGGACGAAGAACACGCCGGAGGTCGAATACCCGTACATCCGCAACGTGTACCGTCTCTTCGGCGCAGAGAATAACGTGGAGTACCTGCACCTGCCGGATGAAGATCACGACTATGGCCGGTCCAAACGCATCGGCGCCTACAAATTCCTCGCAAAGCACCTTGGCTTGTCCTTGGCCGACGTCATCGACCAGAACGGCAACATCAACGAGGACTCCGTTGTGATCGAGGAGAACGACAAGCTCTACGTCTTCGGCCCCGACCATCCCAGGCCCGCCAACGCCGTTGCTCCAGCCGCGGACCTGCCCTGGAACTGGTGAAGACCTTCCATGCTCCAAATGCAATTCAGACGCTTTGTTTGCCGTTGCGGAAATGGTATAATCCGATTAGAACCAGTGCGCAAGAGGAGTTCACAGAATGGGCAAGTCGAATCATGTTCTGATAGCTGCAAAGGGGTATGAGGGCAAGTAAGTGGCGCTGCGGTCAATATCTGATCGAACCGTTGTTGCCTCGGGAGACGACCCTGAAACTGTGATGACAGAGGCCCGTGAACAGGGTGTGGACAATCCCGTGATTTTCTTCGTGCCAAGCCACGACGTCACGCTGGTATACTGAGATGCCCATCAGCGACTTCCCATTTCTAAAGGCTTTCGACAGCGACCCTACCCCTCGGCCTTGGCTGTTCGTGCGAATCCAGAATCCCAACACCGGCAGCTTTCTCTCTACGATAGGCTTGGTGGACACGGGCGCCGACGAGTGTTGCCTGCCGGCCACATTCGCAGGACTCCTGGGCCACGATCTTGCGGCGGGCACGGCGAAAACGATCAATACGGGAAACGGCTGCACAACTGCTTACGGGCACACCTGCACAATTGACATTTTCGATACCCGCTTACTGCTTTGAGGCACAGAAAAGGTTGCCTATACGATTCCACAGGCGACCATTGATTTCATGCCAAACCTGCACTGCGTCCTGCTTGGTGTCAAGACATTTCTGAGCAACTTCAGGCTGACTGTTGACTATCCCCGGCAACTGTTCTCGATTCGCAGATCGCAGTGAGAAATGCTCATCCCCGGTCGGGATTCTTGAGCTCTTCTACTCTGGGCAGGTCTTTGAGGGAGTTGAGGCCGAAGACTTCGAGGAATTTCTTCGTCGTGCCGTAGAGCATGGGCCGGCCGAGAATCTCTGCACGGCCGACGATCTTGACCAGGCCCTTGTACATGAGGCTGCGGATGACCTCACCGACAGCGACGCCCCGGACTGCCTCGATGTCGGCCCGGATGACCGGCTGCTTGTAGGCGATGATGGCGAGCGTTTCGAGAGCGGCGGGGCTGAGCTTGTTGTCGCCGCGGGCGCGGAGCATCTTCCTGAGCCATGGATTGTATAAGTTCAGGGTCAGCATCTGGTAGCCGCCTGCAATCTGCTCGATGCGAAACGCACTGTTGTTGGCCTCGTATTTCGCATTGAGGTTCCGGACGGTCTCGCGAATCTGCTTGGTTGTCGTTTCAACGATCGCTGCAATACGGCTGTCGGCGAGCGGCTCGTCGGCGGCGAAGAGGACCGCCTCCACAACAGATTCGACCGTCGGGGCTTGTCCCTCTTCCTGAGCCGTCTGTTCCGGGCTCTCGGCCGCGGGAGCCTCCTCCTGCACGGCAGCCTGTTCCTGTTCTACGACTTGGGCCTCTTCTTGTGCGGGCTCCGCGATCCCTCCCGATGTCTCGGCTGCTTCTCCAGCGGACTCCGGCTCCTCGGCGGGGGCAGATTCCGTCGCCTCAATTTCTTCCGCGACTACATCTGTGGCCTCATCGAGCGTTTCCTTCTCGTCCACCGATTCGCCTTCCTGTTCGGCGGGTTCTGGCTCCTCGTCTGTAGTCTCAGTTGCCTCCTGAGCCGGCGTGGATGCGTCATCGGGCAGCTCCTGCGGAGTCTGCTCGTCCTGCTGCGTCTCTTCGGCGGGCACGTCCGCCTGGTCCTGTACCCCCTGGTTCTCCTCGGTTGATCGCTCTGTTCTTTCCTCGGGCATATTTCGAGTTCCACGTTGAAACTTGTAGGGTGGGCTGTGCCCACCGTTCATCGCCAGTATTCCTGGAGGACGGTGGGCACAGCCCACCCTACAGTAGTCATATCATCTTCCATGTGAAGGGGTCAGCGTCTTTCCTGCTGATCCGAATCGTCACTTCGTGAGCATGCTTTCTCAATCGTCCGGCCAGGTCCTTGAGAAAGAACCGTTCCGATACCGTGTGACTGAGGCACACGCACGTCAGTCCGGCCTCCTGGGCCGCCAGGGCACGGTGGTGACTCAACTCGCCGGTGAGGTACAGGTCGGCCCCGCCGGCGATCACCCGGTTGATGATCTCGCCGCAGGTGCCGGCACAGACGGCCGCCTTTCGCACCAGCCGGTCGGCGTCACCTACCAGCCCGACCGCTTTGGCCCCGGTCCGGCGTTTCACCCGATCGAGGACCTGTTTCACCCTCAAGGGCTTGGCCAGAACGCCGATTCTACCCAGGCCAAACCGGCTTGCATAATCGAAAAGCCGGTAAATGTCAAACGCCGGCACCTCGTACGGATGGGCCTTCTTCATGGCGTTTACAACGGCTTCGAGCCGGTCCGCCGGCACAATCGTCTCGAAGCGGGACTCGCGGACCTTCTCCAATTTGCCCTTGCGGCCGATTGCCGGCCGGGCACCCTCCAGCGGCAGGAATGTCCCTGTGCCTTCCGTGTGGAATCCGCAGTCGCGATAATTGCCGATCCACCCGGCCCCGGCCCGGAACATGGCGTTGGTCACATCGGCCAGCGCATCGACCGGCACGTAGACGACGATCTTGTAGTTCTCCTGCGGCGAGTACTCCACGTAATCGCCGAGGGGCTTTGCATCCTGAATGCCGAGGATGTCGGCCAGGGCGTCGTTGATGCCGCCCCGGACGGCGTCCAAGGCCGTATGAATGGAGAAAACCGCGATGCCTGAGCGGATCAGCTCATAGACGGTCCTGGACGGGCCGTCCGTCCTGACCTGCTTGAGGCCATCCCAGATCACCGGGTGGTAGCTCAGGATCAAATCCATCCCGAGCTCTTTCGCCTCGGCAACGACGGCCTGGGTCACGTCGATCGTCAGGAGGATGTTTTCGATCTTGCGCTCGGGATCCCCGATGAGCAGGCCGACGTTGTCCCACGACTGTGCCAGACCCAGCGGCGCGATTTTCTCGACTACAGCGGCTACATCCTTCGCCTTCATGGTTGTCTCCCGCACTCCTGTTCGATGGCCTGCAGGAAGCTTTCCCTGACCTTTTTCGCGACGGGCCCGACCTTGCCGTCGCCGACCGTATGTTTCTCCACCTGCATGATCGGCAGCACTTCCATGATGACGTTGGTCAGGAAAACCTCGTCAGCCTCAAGGACATCCGTTATGTACAGATCCTTCTCCACCAAGTCGATGGATTGTCGCGATGCGAGTTCGCGGACCGTTTTCCTCGCGATGCCCGGGAGGACCGGTGTTTCCACGGGCGGCGTGTACAAAGTCCCGTTCTTCACAAGGAGTACGTTGCTGACGCAGCCCTCCGCCAGGCGGTTGTCCGTCGTGAACCACAGAGCCTCGATGGCGCGCTTTTGATGGGCCAGATTCAGCGCCAGCAGGCGCGGGTAGTAACACGTTGTCTTGTGCCCGCAGGTGGGGTCCGTCGGGTTCTGCCGGAAAGGGCACAGGATGACCAGAGCGCCGGCGCTGTAGTATTCCGCTGGATACGGCCGGAACTCTGTGGCGGTGATCAGCAGCGTGGGTTTTCGCTGCTCCTCCGATTCCGCCAGGGGCCCGTTTGTCAGGGTCAGCCTCAGTCGGGCCTCGGTCAGGCCGTTGGACTGCAACACCTTGCTGACGGCT
>Ga0315277_10001409_pt1 | contig 35130 bp, 28 predicted proteins | sample YL17G05_15_MG_FD_203695 | JGI IMG/M metagenome (GOLD analysis project Ga0315277, IMG submission 203695) | Sediment microbial communities from Yellowstone Lake, YNP, Wyoming, USA - YL17G05_15 | ecosystem: Environmental > Aquatic > Freshwater > Lake > Sediment | place: USA: Wyoming | collected...
AGTTGTCCCGAGCTCAGGGCGGATATGAGCGCGGTAGGGTCATCGAACGACACGCCGCCCGATAATCGCCGCGCGGTGGCGGCGGGCACCATGATCGGCGCCATGCCGCGCTCATGGTCACCACCGGTGGCGATCACGCCGCGAATGACTAACGTATCGCTCACCAACGCGCGCGCGTTCAGCCAACCGTCAACAAACTGCCTCATCGCGTTGTTGACTTCGGTCCGTACCAGACGACGGACGTAGTCGCGCTGGAACAGCGAGTCGAGCCATATCTCGTGCAAACGGCGTCGGAGATACTCCCGATGCGGCGGGAAGACCCGGGCAATGCCGCTGTCGATGCTGGCGATGCGGACATTCAGCACCAGTCGTTTGCCCAGGGCTGAATCGGCGTGCTTGATGCCGCATTGCCTCACGAAATACGTGCTGGCAATCGCTTCTCTGGCGCTGTCGTCTGCAAACGCCGAGCCGGCTTGGAAGTGGGAGAACCACTTCGTCCGTAGCGCCTCCTGCGACAGTGCCTGAACCTTCGTCGTCATCTGCGAGTCGCCCAGGACGGCGGTGGCGGTGAAGGCGTCGTAGGGGAAGACCAGCCGCACACCCGGCAGGCGCGAGAGACGCTCCAGGGCGGTGTGGTCGAGGATGGCCGGTGCGGTTGTGTCGGTGGCAGCGGTCTTCTTCGTCGGGGAGACCTGCATCGTATGAAACAAACCCAGACTCTCGAATTGCTCGCGGACATAGCGCTGGTTTCCGGCGCCGAAGGAGAGCATCGCCACAAAGGTGCCGATCGCAATGACCACGCCGGCGATGGTCAAGAAGGCACGCAGCCGCAGGCGTAACAGATTCCCCGCCGACAGGGTGACCAGATCGCGGAGAATCACGTCGCCTCCCCGGCCGTGCCGAAGAAACCCGCGAAGACGAGGGGATTGCTTCGTCGTCCGTCCGCGTGGCGGACGGTCTCCTCGCAATGACATTGGAAGTCTGTATCCCGCAAGATGTCATTGCGAGGAGCGAAGCCCGCCAGAGGCGGGCAAGGGACGAAGCAATCCCGACCCGTGGTGACTTCATGGCGAGAAGGATTTTTCAATAGGTCCCCCCGGCCGGGTCCCCGTCACCCGCGACGATCCGCCCGTAACGCATGCGAATCGTCCGGTCGGCACAAGCGGCAACGATCAGCGGATCGTGCGTGACCAGGATGATCGTCTGCCCCTCGCGATTCAGCTCCGCCAGAAGGTCGATGACTTGGCGCGCGTTGTCCTGGTCGAGATTGCCGGTCGGCTCATCGACACAGAGCACGACCGGGCGCTTGACCAACGCGCGGGCGATGGCCACTCGTTGCTGTTCGCCGCCCGAAAGATCGGCCGGCCGATGAGTCATGCGATCGTTTAGGCCGAGCTGCTCCAGAACGGCGGCGGCGCGTCGACGCCGGTCGCGGGGCGGTGTCTGGTTGAAGTAGAGAGCAAGCTCGACATTCTCCAGCGCGGTCCGGTGCGCGATCAGGTTGAATGATTGGAACACCATCCCCACCTTATGAGCGCGGTAGGCGGAACGCTGGCGGCGCGACAACATTGCGAAGGGAACACCCTCAAAATCGATCCCGCCGGAGGTTGGCGAGTCTAAACCCGCCAAGAGATTGAGCAGGGTCGATTTCCCCGAACCGGAGGCGCCGACCACGGCCAGGAAATCGCCGCGCGGGATGTCGAGGCTGACCCGGTCGACGGCGCGGATTTCCTGCGGCCCGCGCTTGTAGTAGCGGCAAAGGTCTTGGGTTCGGATCAGGGGGGTGTCCATCAGAGGTCTCTTTGTGCGGACGGGCTTCTGAACTCAGAATCTCTAACAGAAGAACCGAATCCTGTGTGGACGCCACGCGCCCTCGCGTGGCGCAGACGAACGGCCACCCGGGGGCGGGCGGCCTCCACGATGCCTCAGATCAGGTCGGAATGCCATCCTGTTATGGGCTCTTAGGCGATCGTGCCCCGCAGGCCCAAGCGACGGGCCGTCCTCGAGTTTACGAAAACACCCCCGGGGTGGTTTCGCACCGCGGGGGTGTCTGCCAAGACAGGGGGTTGAAAACCCCCTGTCCTCAAGCACGGAGTGCATCGTCGTCCCCCGCCTAGGATGGCCTCGCTACTGCGGAATCTGGGGAACGTTGAAGAACTTGCCCAAAGCTGTCCATGCCAATTGCAGGAGTTCTTTCCATTGCACTTGGGTCAGAGCCAATTCCAATCCGATCTGCATCAAAGAGCCGATGAGGATGTTTCTCCAATCGATGCGGCCGACGCGTTTCAGCGATTCTTGCAGGTAGCCGATCTTCGCTTCAATGATCTTCGCATGGTCCAGCGACTGGCCGAATTTCTTCTCGATCACTTTTCGCAGGTTGGTGAGTTCCAGTGTGACGCTCTCAATCTCGGCAGCGCAGAAGGGCGAGTTCCTAATGTCCCCTGTCAGATCTGTAAGAAGGGTGCCGCGCCTCTTCCATTCCTCCCACAGATCAGGCTCTTCCATCTCTCGCTTCAGATTGACAAGCCACTGATCAACGTGTCGCAGTCGGTCTTTCCATCCGTAAGCCCTGCATGCGGTCACGATGTACTCGTCGCCTGGCGAATAGCGGGAAACTTCCTCCAATGTCATTCCGGCCGCTACGCCAAACTCGAAGTAGTAGCTCGTCTGCCGACGAATGAGCACAGGAACGGGGATCCTCCGGTGTTCAATGTCGATAAGTACTTCTCGTGTCGCTGTGCGCCATTCAAACTCGTCGGGATCAAGGCCATGTCTTCTTACCAGCTCGAAGACCTGGTTTCTCTGTTGTTTGAGGAAAGGAAGATCCGCCATAACGCTTCTCGCTGACTATACCCGTGAGCATCATCGCGATGGACAAGAAGAATGTCCACAGAAAAGCACCCCCGCGCCGGAAGTCGACGCGGGGGTGTCCGCTCATGCAAGGGGCTGAAGCCCCTTGTCCTCAAGGGAGCGAGGGAGTACTAATAGTCGTCGTAGCCGCCGCCCATGCCGCCACCGGGCATGCCGCCGGGACCACCCGATCCGCCGCTCTTCTTCTCCGGCTTGTCGGTGATCATCGCCTCGGTAGTTAGAAGCAGCGAAGCGATCGACGCCGCGTTCTCCAGCGCGATGCGTGTCACCTTGGTCGGGTCGATTACGCCGGCCTTCATCAGATCTTCATAGACGTCGGTCTGGGCGTTGTAGCCAAAGGCGCCGGTCTCGGCCTTGACCCGGTTGACCACGATTGAGCCCTCGGCACCGGCATTCTCGGCGATCATGCGCATCGGCTCTTCAAGTGCCTTGCGGATGATGTTGACGCCGATTATCTCGTCGTCATCGGCGCCCTTGACATTGTCCAGCCCTTTCAGGCAACGGATGTAGGCGACGCCTCCACCGGGGACAATCCCCTCCTCGGCCGCCGCGCGGGTGGCATGGAGGGCATCCTCGACGCGCGCCTTTTTCTCTTTCATCTCAACTTCGGTGGCCGCACCGACATTGATCACCGCCACGCCGCCGGCCAGCTTCGCCAGCCGTTCCTGCAGTTTCTCTTTGTCGTAGTCGGAGGTGGTGTCGTCGATCTGCTTTCTGATCTGGCCGATGCGCCCTTTGATCTTGTCGGAGGCGCCGGTGCCCTCGACGATCGTGGTGTTGTCCTTGTCGATCGTCACCCGCTTGGCCTTGCCGAGGTGCGAGAGCACGGTGTTTTCAAGCTTGAAGCCCAACTCCTCCGAGACCACCTGGCCGCCGGTCAGAATCGCGATGTCTTCGAGCATCGCCTTGCGACGGTCGCCAAAGCCGGGGGCCTTGACCGCGCAGACACGAAGCGTGCCGCGCAGTTTGTTCACCACCAACGTCGCCAGGGCTTCACCCTCGACGTCCTCGGCAATCACCAGAAGCGGCTTGCCGAGTTGTGCCACCTTCTCCAGAAGCGGCAACAGGTCCTTCATCGTGGAGATCTTCTTGTCGTGGATGAGGATCACCGGATCCTCGAGGATCGCCTCCATCGCCTCGGCGTCGGTGACAAAGTAGGGGGAGATGTAGCCGCGGTCGAACTGCATCCCTTCGACCAATTCGAGTGTGGTGTCGGTCGACTTGGCCTCCTCGACGGTGATGACGCCATCCTTGCCGACTTTGTCCATCGCATCGGCGATCAGTTCGCCGATTGTCGGGTCATTGTTGGCGGAAATCGAGGCGACCTGGGCGTACTCCTTCTTCGAGGGGACGTCGACTTTCAGTTTCTTGAGCTCGTCGATGACCTGTGCGACCGCCTTCTGGATGCCGCGCTGCAGGGACATCGGGTTGGCACCGGCGGTTACATTCTTGAGGCCTTCGCGGTAGATCGCCTGCGCCAGCACGGTGGCGGTGGTAGTGCCATCACCGGCGACATCCGAGGTCTTGGAGGCAACCTCCTTGACCATCTGGGCACCCATGTTCTCGAAATGGTCCTCGAGCTCGATTTCCTTGGCGACAGTGACGCCATCCTTGGTGACCGTGGGGGCGCCGAATTTCTTGTCGATGACGACATTGCGCCCCTTCGGACCAAGGGTGATGCGTACGGCGTTGGCCAACTGGTCAACGCCCCGTCTCATTTTTTCCCGCGCAACGCCAGAGAACTCCAACATTTTGGCCATGATTTGCTACTCCTCGTCGTTTGATTCTGGTTCGGTGAAAGTCGGATTGGGGTCGCATCCGAGGGCTTTGGAGTCTGGAGTCAGGAGCACAGGGCTCCTGACCTACTGGCTCAGGGCCGGATAACGTCCAAAGCGCCCTCGGCGCCGGGGCTAATTGACGATTGCGAGAATGTCGCTCTCGCGCATGATCAGATACTCGTCGTTGCCGATGGTGACCTCGGTCCCCGAGTACTTGCCGTAGAGGACCTTGTCGCCCTTCTTCACATCGGGGGGAATCACTTTGCCCTCGTCGGTCTTGCGTCCGGTGCCGACTTCCATCACCTCGCCCTCCTGGGGCTTCTCTTTGGCGGTGTCGGGGATGATGATCCCGCCCTTTTTCACTTCCTTCTCGATGTCGAGCGGCCTGATGACCACCCGATCCGCCAGTGGCTTCACGTTCATCTTGCTTCTCCTCCTTTGAGTTAATCCTGTTCTATGAAATTGCGACCTTGTTTCCGTTTCAGCGGCTCGCCGTCCCCATCAGCTCACATACTTGAGAATGCCGAGCGTAAGATAGCGCATTGTTAGCACTCAAGCAAGATGAGTGCTAACAGCGGTCGCCACATTATACGCGGAAGATGGGGAACGGGAGCGGACTTTTTTGGGGAGGTGTCAACCACAGGCAGATCGACCGCGACGTCCATATCGTGCTGTTTATCAACGACTTGCACGACTACCTGTGCGACCGGGAACCCCACGGCTTGCGCCGTGGGCTCACTTCTTTCGCCCGGATGGGGCTTGTATGGACTTGGCTCCGGGAGGGCTTGCGATCAGGGATGGTTGGCGAGCCAGATGGCGCGGAGCCCCTTGAGGGTCAGGATCGGGTCAACCTCCCCGATCGTCTTCGAACCATCGGCGATCAGGTGTGCTAGGCCGCCGGTGGCGATCACCTTCGGAGCGCCGCCCATTTCGCGGGCGATACGGGAGACGATTTCGTCGACCGCGCCGATCGTGCCGTAGTACAGCCCCGCGCGCAAGGCGTCCTCGGTTGTCTTCCCAATCGGCGATGCGGGCGAAATGATGGCGACCTTGAAGAGCTGTGCCGCCTTGTGGGAAAGGCGTTCGGCGGAGGTTTCGATCCCGGGGGCGATGGCGCCGCCGAGATAGGCGCCATCTTGAGAGATCACGTCGAAGGTGGTCGCGGTGCCGAAATCGACCACAATCCCGGCGGTATGATGCTCCACCCAGAATCCCTCGGCGTTGGCGATCCGGTCGGTGCCGACCTGCTCGGGGAAAGTGGTCGCAATCCGGATCGTGAGCTTGGAGCGGTGGGTGACTTCATGTGGCCTGAACCCGGTGACCACTTCGACCGCTTGGGCGATGACCGGGGTCAGGACCGGCACCACCGAGCACATTACCGCGCCGGCGAGGGTTGACGGCGGGATCTGCGCGTCGGCCAGAAGCTGCTTCAGCAGCAGGGCGGCTTCATCGACCGTCCGCGTGTGAGTCGAGGCCAACCGAAACGAAAAGACTAAACGGTCCCCATCGAACGCCCCCACATGAGCAGTGGTGTTGCCGATGTCGATGGCGAGGAGGTGGGGCATGGAGGATTCCTTCCTCTGATGTCTCGAAATCGGAGTATAGTGGATTCCCAAGCTGCATTCATCGGGATAATCTCAATTCCCATAGGTAGTTATGATCGAATTCCGTGTGAGACCATGAGCGAGGATGGGCGCTTGAAGGAATCGCGTTGGCGCTCTTGAGGTTGGCAGCAGGCAGATTTTGCAATGAAAAGAACGGCGGCAATCTTTTATTTGTGGAAACCCGAATGAAAAATTCTTTTGCTGCATCGGAGGAGAAGAAACCGTGGCTGCGACAGGGAAATATGTGGTCGGCACAACCGCCGGAGAAACGTTCCAATCCTTCATTCCTGACATGCTGCCACCTGATCCGATGCCCGGTCTTGAGGAGGGGGACTTCGACCTCATGGAGAAAGCCAACCGTGCTCTCGGTCGGCTTGACGGCATCGCCACCCTGCTCCCGGATCCTGCGCTCTTCATCTACTTCTATGTGCGTAAAGAGGCCCTTCTCTCATCTCAGATCGAAGGTACCCAGTCATCTCTTTCTGACCTGCTCCTGTTTGAAAGCGAGGACGCTCCGGGAATTCCTGTGAACGATGTTCAGGAGGTGTCGAACTACGTCGCAGCGATGGATCACGGCTTGTTACGCCTGCGCCGGGACAGCTTTCCCCTGTCGGCGCGCTTGATCAGGGAGATTCACGCCGTCCTGCTTTCGAAAGGGCGCGGCAGTGAGCGAAGTCCCGGTGAATTCCGTCGGTCGCAGAATTGGGTGGGAGGGACCCGGCCAAGCAACGCGCGTTTTGTTCCCCCACCGATGGAGAATGTGCCCGACCTGATGGCCAATCTTGAACGTTTCCTGCACGACGACCCAAGGCCGACGCCGGTCCTGATCAAAGCGGCGATTGCTCACGTCCAGTTCGAGACCATTCATCCGTTCCTGGACGGTAACGGGCGTCTCGGGCGGCTGCTGATTACATTCGTCCTCCGTGCCGAAGGGGCGCTTCAGGAACCAATACTCTACCTCAGCCTGTTCTTCAAGCAGCACCGCCAGGAGTACTACGATCACCTCCAACGCGTTCGAACGGAAGGGGACTGGATTGGGTGGCTGCGGTTCTTTCTGACCGGAGTGCACGAAACCTGCCAGCAGGCGGGCCAGACTGCCCAGGCCATTTTGCGCCTCTTCGAGGAGAGCCGCCGGAAGATCGAGGGGCTGGGCCGTCGTGCCGGCTCGGCTCACCGTGTCCACGAGTACCTGAAGAAGCGCCCGGTCCTCTCGGCCTCCACTGCGGCGGCGGGCTTGGGCATGTCGACTCCCACCGTGCAGACTGTGCTCACCGGCCTTATGCAATTGGGGCTTGTGCGCGAGATAACCGGGAGACACTGGCGTCGCACTTATGTCTATGAGCCCTACATGCGAATACTCTCGGAGGGCACCGAGCCGCTCCGCTAAACACCACAGTTCGGCCCGTCGAGTCCCGTGGGGTGGCTGCTTTGCACCTACCATCAAGGGGCTGAAGCCCCTTGTCCACGATGGGTTCTGGTGGGTGCAGAGCACCCACCCTACGTCCGCAACGTCGCTTCCCCGGCGAAAATCGTGACCAAGCGGCGGCCAGTGCGGAGGACAAGGGCGCCGTTATCGTCAATGGCGGTCGCTACACCGGTGGTCGTCTGATCGCCCTGTTTGACGGCGACTTCCTTCCCCAACAGAATTGACCGTTCCCGGTAGGCGGGCAGGAACAGGCCAATGCCCTCGCGGCGAAAACGGCGGTACAGAGTCTCGAATCGATATAGGAAGGCACGATAGAACGCGATTCGGTCCACGGGCGCGCCCTTAGCCATCGCCAGGGAACCGGCGGTGTCGCGCAACCCGGGAGGGAAGTCCTTTGGCTGGTGCGCGACATTGATCCCCGTGCCACAGATGGCATAGTACAAACGGTCGACCTCGGCGGAGACTTCGGTCAGTACGCCGAGGATCTTCCGGCCGCCGATCAGGCCATCATTCGGCCATTTGAGTTCGACTACTAAGCCGAGCTCGTGCTCGACAGTCTCGGCAAAGGCCAGCGCGGCCAGAAGCGAGATGCCGGAGGCCTGTTGCAGCGATACCGCCGGACGGAGAATCACCGAGGACCAGATACCCAAACCCGGCGCCGAATGCCAGGCACGTCCGAGACGACCGCGTCCTTTGGTCTGCTCTTCGGCGACTACGACAGTCCCTTCAGGGGTGCCGACCTCGGCCAGTTCCAGAGCGCGGGCATTGGTTGAGCCGATACGGCGGTAGCAGTGTAAACGGCGGGCGAACGTCTTGGTTTTCAGGCCAGGCCAGATTTCGGTATCGATCATGCGGTCCGGAGAGGATACCAAAGCGAGCATGCCGCGTGGGGTTTCCTGAATGACATAGCCGAGCTTGCGCAGCTCATCAAGCCCGCGGCCAAGCCGCAGCCGCGAGATGCCGAGGATGTCGGCCAGGCGCGGAAGAGTATGTCCGCCGCGTCCTTTGCTGCGCAGCAGCGTCACAATCTCAGGGAGGAGGGATTCCATCAGTCATAGTGTGGGGCGCGGCCCCGCGAAGTGGGATGGACCACGCGCCTCTGCCCCGGCCGACCGGCATCAGCGAAACCAGGCCAGCGAGAAATCGATCGCCGGTGCCGAGTGTGTAATGCTGCCGGACGACACGTAGTTGACACCGGTGCGGGCAAAGGCGGCAACGTTGCGCGCGGTGATGTTTCCCGACGCTTCGATGGTGATGCGGCGCCCGTGCTCGTGCTCCCACTCACGAATGAAGGCCACCGCTTCCTTCAGATGCGGAGGTGTGTAGTTGTCAAGCAGGAGCCAGGTGACCCCGGCATCGAGGGCAGTCGTGATCATCTTATAGGTGTGCACCTCGCAGATCAGGAGGCGTTTGACCCTCTTGGTCCGGTGGAGTGCTTCGGTCAGCCCTTCGCAGGCGACCACGTGGTTACCCTTTATCATGGCGGCGTCATAGAGCCCCAGGCGGTGGTTGAACGCGCCCCCCAGTGCGGTGGCGCGCTTCTCCAACAGCCGCCAGCCGGGTGTGGTCTTGCGCGTGTCCAGAAGGCGCGCGGTCCGAGGGGGAATCCGCGCGACCATGCGCCGAGTGGCGGTGGCGACGCCAGAGAGGTGGGCTAGGAAGTTGATGGCGGTGCGTTCGCCGGAAAGCAGGGCGTCCGCGCGGCCGCGCACGGTCACGACGATGTCACTCTCCTGGAACTCGTGACCCTCGGGCCAATTCCAAAAGAACTTGGCACGCGGATCCAACTGCCGGAAAGTGGCTTCAAAGGCATCGGCGCCCGCCAGTACACCACCCTCGTGCGACTGTAGATGGGCAACGACGCGTTCGCGCCCCAACTTGATGGCAGAAGTGGTGACATCGCCGGTGCCGATGTCCTCCGCCAGTGCGCGGCGTACCAGATCCAGCATCGCCCGCCGGTATGCGGACGCCGGAACCACGAACGGGTGTGGAGATTTCGCTCTCATGGTGTCCTCACCAGTGGAAAGGGTAACCCCAATTCCCAGTTCGGGACGGCATCGACTGATGCCGCGACCGACAGATCGGGAGTCCAATGATAAACGCCGACGGCGGCGATCATGGCGGCGTTATCGGCGCACAAATCCGGGGACGGGATGACGGCGCGTCGTCCGGTCTGTTCTGCCCAGGCGGCGACCGTCCGGCGAAGGCGGCGGTTGCGTGCGACGCCGCCGGCCAGCCCCGCTGTCTTGATCGAGAAATCATCGGCGGCGCGAAAGAGATTATCCGAGAGCGCTTCGACGACCGCGCGTTCGAACGAGGCGATCCAGTCTTCGCGGCGCAGGGACGGCTTGCGCCCCTTGATTCGGTCTGCCCAGTCGAGCGCCGCGGCGGTCTTGACGCCAGAGAAGGAAAAGTCGTACCCCTGCCCCGTGAACCTCGCCTTCGGAAAGCCGACGGCGAATGGATCGCCAGCCTCGCCGGCCCGGTCGATTTCGGGCCCGGCAGGATAAGCGAAGCCGAGAATCTTGCCGACCTTGTCGAGCGCCTCCCCGGCGGCATCATCACGGGTGCGACCGAGGCGGCGGTAGACGCCCGGCGCCTCGACGATCACCAGCGAAGAGTGTCCGCCGGAGGCGATGAGCACCAGGTGGGGGTAGATGATGGCGGGATCAGTCATCGCCGGCGTGTGCGCGTGACCCTCCAGGTGATTGACCGGGACAAGAGGGATTCCCCGGGCCCGGGCCGCCGCGCGCGCATAGGCGACACCGACCAACAGGCAGCCGACCAACCCCGGCCCGGCGGTCACCGCGATACCGCTCAAGTCGGACCAATCAACGCGCGCGGCCGCCAGTGCATCGGCGACAATGGCCGGCAGGCGGCCGGCATGCTCCCGTGAGGCGAGCTCGGGAACGACGCCACCATGAGCGGCATGCACAGTCTGGGAGAACACGATGCTTGACAGAATGTGCCCGTCGGCATCCACCACGGCGGCGGCAGTCTCATCGCAGGAGGTTTCGATCCCCAGAATCGGACGGGGTGCGGTCATGGTTTCATCCGGGAAGCAAATTCAGGGTAGCCGCACCAGTTCTGGTTGGGCGCTCTGCTGCATTATCTGGCACTCATGATCAGGCGGCCGGAGCACACAATCCACGATAGTCCTGTTCCACAACCAACAATCCACACCAGAGACGCGCAAGGCGTCGCACCGAGATCCGATGTGCAGCGGCCAACAATGAAACCGGCGCCGAGCAATACGGCCAGCACGGATGCCAGGGGAAGTGCGCATGGTGGTATGCCTTTGATGTTCTGCGATTTCATGAGTACAATGTACCAAGCGGAAAGCGCGAAATACGCGCAGCCGAAGCCCATATAGACATCAAGCCACAGCGACGCATAGAACATGCAAAACACGATAACTGGAAAGAGCAGATCCAAGAATATCCGCCAGCGCGGCTCGTATCGCTGCTCGGCGATCAGGCGATAGAACAACGCCCAGTCGGAGACACCGACGAGAAGCGCGCCGAGGGATAGCGGGAGTACGAGGTGGACGGCAGCAGGGAAGTGACATGGGTCCACGAGGACATCGGCAGCCCGCTTCATACCGGAAGCGATTGCCAGGCCATAGAAGATTCCCAGAAGGTCTCTTAGGCCGGGTGCAATCTTCTGATCGGCCGTTTGGAGTTGGTTCGATTTATCAATATCCTCCACTTCAATCCTCCTCGGCAGACGATCGTGTCATGGGCCAAGCAACGTCACGGAGTCGGGAGTGATTTTGAGGACTTCGAGCGGTGGATGGACACGGACCGCGAGAGGCAGACGGGCCCCAACAGTGTCATCGGGCGCCACGGCCAGGCGGACAGAGACCGATTCGGGAGTGACGCTCGCCATCGCCGACTGCGGCCCGCCGAGTTCCACGGTAACGCGGTCGGGGACAGCTCGGGATGATTCATCGGTAGCTGAAACGATCTGCACCGACAGCGACGTGATCTCGCGCCGCACGTAGGGCTCGACCTTCTGGTAAATGTAGGTTTGTCTTGGGTCCATCGTCACTTCGTAGCCGGGGGGACGGACCAAGTCGAGGGCCAGCCGTTGTGTCTGCTTCACATTGTCATATGTCATGGACCGGGTGCGCACGCGATCGATGCCCATCAGCGCAGCACGCGGTCCGGTCAGCCGGACGGAGTCGGGGGTGAGGATGGGAGAACCGACGCGAACAAAACCGGGAATGGTCTGAATGACGGCGGCGGCAATGATCGGGACAGTCCGTTGGCCGAGCGAATCCAACAGCAGGGGCAGATCGGCCGGACCGGCCAACTCCACCACCTCAAGACCGGCCATGCCATAACGGGGGACGAATTCGGGGTGCAGTCTGACCGTGACCGGCCCGGCGACGGCGCGCGACAAGTCGATCGGCCAGCGCCGTTCCTGCAGCAGCAACCGCAACAACGTCTTACCGGTGCCATGCATGCGTACCAGGGCGCGCACCGGCGGCGGGGCGGCGATCACCAGCGAGTCGGGGAGGTTCACATAGTGAAGGGAGTAGTTGACACTGATGTCATAGGCCTGGTTGGTGGCGACATGAAACCACAGCAACACCGCCAACCCCAGGGCGATGAGCTTGAGTTCCGGGTGGCGGAATATGAGGTGGAGGAGTCTCATCGGCCTCGGCACTCGGCAGGGGAGTCGCTTATCGCCGCTGCGCGGGCGGTCCCCGGCGCGACAAGGGGCTGAAGCCCCTTGTATACGAACGCGTGTCTACAACTGCGTCCTGGGCTGCTCCAATTCAACCCCGACTCCGGCTCGACCGCTGTGGTGGGCGGAGCCCACCCTACAGTCTGCGGCGTTATCATAACAGCAATCCGTCGGGTCCGGTCAGTTCAACCGGAAGCGCTCGCCCAAGTAGATCTTGCGCGCCTCGGGATCGTTCGCCAGAAACTCCGATGTCCCTTCCTTGAGAATGTCGCCATCGCACATGATGTAGGCGCGATCGGTGATCGCCAGGGTTTCCCGCACATTGTGGTCGGTGATGAGAATCCCCAGCCCTTTGGTCCGCAGTTGGGCGACAATGCGCTGGATATCTTCGACCGCGATCGGGTCGATCCCGGCAAACGGTTCGTCAAGAAGCATGAATTTCGGCCGGGTGGCCAGGGCGCGGGCGATCTCGACGCGGCGGCGTTCGCCGCCGGAGAGTTGATACCCGCGCGATTGGGCGACGTGGGTAATGCTCAGCTCGGTGAGCAGCTCGTCCAAACGGGCGCGGCGCTCGGCGCGGGGCACATGCTGCACTTCCAACACCGCCAGGATGTTGTCGGAAACCGTCATCTTGCGGAACACCGACGGTTCCTGCGGGAGGTAACCGATCCCCAGCCGGGCGCGGCGATACATCGGTAACGGTGTGATCGGCTGCTCGCCGAGGTAGACTTCGCCGTCATCGGGCTTGATGAAGCCGATGGTCAGGTAGAACGTGGTGGTCTTGCCGGCACCATTGGGACCGAGGAGGCCGACGATTTCGCCGGGTCCGATCACCACCGAGACGCCATTGACCACGCGCCGCCGCCGGTACGATTTGACCAGATCGACGGTACGCAGGCGCAATGCCCCGGCCTCAGCGGTCGCGTTCATGCCGCCAAGATCAGGGAGAATGCGGTGGCGATCAAGAAGGAAGCGAGGTGTCGGGGATTCGCCATCAATGCCTCAGAGTTCATCCCAAGACGCATGGGAGGTTCCAGGATATGTGTCTCGGCCCCTCGATTGGTGTTTGGCTACGGGGCGGCGGTAGGCACCGGCCAACCAGGAGCGGTGGGAGCGGGAGCAGGCGCGATCTTCAGGCGCGGCGTCTTCTCCTGATAGCGGAAGCGGTCGACGGCGGAGGCGCGGCGCACGCAGGCGATGGTGCAGGCCGATTCGCACCCTTTGCGCTCGCGGGCGAAGTGCCGGATGTGATCTTGCCCATAGACCAGCAGCGGAATCCCCGGCTCGCCGCGCCGTTGGCTGCAGTAGGAAACGACGCCATGCTCATCGATGTAGAGATAGCGCGCCCCGGCGCGACATTTCCAGTCGCTGGCGCCGGTGCGGATCATCTCCGATTCCCATCCCTCGCCCAGACGGTGGATGAGCGTGCGCCGCCGGCCGGCATTCATCTCGCCATAGAGCAACTCCAGATCGGCCTGCTTCAGCAGACCGCGGTCGAGCATCCCATCACCGGTGTGCAAGAGGCCGACTGTCATGTAGAAGCCCAACTCGCGTACCTGACGGGCCAGTTCGCGGGTTACCTCGACCGGCGATGATCCCAGCACGGCGTTGATATTCACTTTGAAGTGGGCATGCGCCTTCAAGAGCGGCAGCCGTTTCTTGAGCAGATTGAGCGACTTCTGCGAGGACTGGTCCGGGTTGAGATTGTCGATCGAAACCTGCAACAGGTATAGACCGGCGCGGTTGAGCCGTTCAATCCATTCACGGGTGAGCAAGAATCCGTTGGTGATCGAGGTGCAGATCATCCGGCGCGAGGCCACGTGTGCGACCAGGCGATCCAGTTCCGGGTGCAGGAGCGGCTCACCGCCGGTAAAGGTGATGATCGTCGTGCCCAGGTGCGCCAGATGATCGATCTGCCGCAGAAGCCGGTCGGTCTCAATCGGGGGCGAGAGCTTGTCGTACTCGTTGCAGTACCCGCAACTGAGGTTGCAGCGCCGCGTGACGACCATCTGGGCCAAGATCGGTCGATGGGGGTCAACGACGGTGCGCAGACCGCGCGCGAACGTGCGCAAAGTCCAGGGGCGATTGTGGTCGGTCGCAGGTTGAGTTTTCATCGCCGATCTGGCGGCTCGGTCCGGCACCGGGGCCACGAGCCACCGGTCCTGTCTTTACAGATTCTTAAGAAGCGCAGATCGATGGCCGGGGGCAAGAGGTGAAAACGGCTGAGACTCCGCCCCCACGACCGGGTGTCGGACCTCGAAATGCTAATCCTTGACTCACATTTCGTACCGAGGACACTCACCGGGCTCCGGTTCGAAAAAGGGGAACGATCATTCGGCGGCGGTCGCCGGTGGCGGTGCCGACCGGGTCGTGTCAAGGAAGATGCCACAACCGGCGAAGATACTTCGGCAAAGCGCATAACGGGCAAAGGCGCCGTAGATGCGGGCGCGCAGGGCGGGATCGACGGTGCTGATGCAGTTGGTCTCTTCCTGGGGGTCATCGGCCCAGTGATACAGCTCCTCCGTACCCGCTTTCGCCCCTTGGAGGTTCAAGAGATAGTGCCAGTCCCCGGTGACAAGCGACAGGTTGCTGTGGCCGCTGGAGGTTTCATTGCTGTTGGAGGCAATCAGCGGCCGGGCGCTGTCTACCGGCGCCAAGAGCGACTGCCCGACGAACTCGGCGCGTGCACCGGCCAGTGCCGGGGCCGACCAGACGCCGGCGAAGTCGAGCAGGGTCGGTAGGATATCGGGGTTGCCGACATTCCGTTCGGTGTTGGCGGCCAGCGCGGCGAGTCGATCCGTCCAGGCGGAATCATCTGCCACCGCGGGCGGGATGAACCAGAGCATCGGCACACGGAGGCACTCACGATACAGGCCGCTCAGATGCCCGAGGTAGCCGTGCTCCATGAATCCCTCGCCGTGGTCGGACGTGAGAACAATCAGCGTGCGGTCCCAGAGGCCGGTGGCGATGAGTCCGGTGACGACGCGGCGAAGCTGTCGATCGGTGTAGAGCACGGCGTTGTCATAGCGGTCGCGAGCGGCGCCGATGCCGAACGGACGCGAGTCCACGGGAGTCCAGTAATGGTAGTGAGTCTGGTTGAACTGCAGCAGCCCGGCAAAGGGAACGCTGGTGTCGCGCTGCTGCACCCACTGGAGAAAGTGGTCGACCACGTGCCGGTCATCCACCCCCATGTCGTTGATCCGTTCGAATCCCGCAACCTCCATATTGTAGAGCTCGTCGAGCGCCGGGATAGTGAAGAAGACCTTGAGATGGCGCCACTCATGGCTCTGCGAGGTCATGAAGAAGGTGTGACGTCCCATCGCCTTGAAGTACTCCCAGAAGACCGGCTGCGTGTGCATCAACCGCGCGGGGGCGACGGGGGCCACGCTGGTGACGAGCGACGGCAGTGAAATGAAGGTGGACGACGCCGGCGAGAACGCGCGCCAGAAGCACCGGATGCGCCGGGGATTGGCGGCGACCAGCGAGTCGAGGAAGGGCGATGTCCCCCGCTGGTAGCCATACAGCCCGAGCTCGTCGGCACGAAGGCTCTCGGTGAGGATCACCAGAGTGTTGAGCGGCCGGCCATCGGCACCGCGGGCACCCGATTCAGGATTATCGGGGAGATCGGGGAGCGGCACCGGAAGGCGCCCCATCAGGCCGGCGCGCCCGACCGCCCGGTTGCTCAAGCGCGTGGAGATGTTGCGCAGGACGCCGGTCGACGTGGTCAGGTCGGCGACGTAGCACTGATCGACAAAGCGGACGTTGTTGTGCAGGATAAGCTGGATGATAACAAACAGTGCGGCCGAGGTGCTCAACACCCATGGTGACCGCCGGCGTGATCGGGTGCTGGGCGCTGAAAGACGTGAAGCGTGTTGGAGTGCGATCGTAAACAGGACACCGGCAGCCACCATCGCCACCACATGCCCGACCTGCAGGGAATCGACGAAGAGTGTCGAGCTGTTGCGCGGCTCGTCAAACAGGAAGGTGAAAGTGTAGTAGTTCGGCATCACGCCGACGATCAGGCGGTAGCCATAGACCAACACCAGGTTGATACCATAGAGCGTTCCGGCAGCGACGGCGATTGCCGAGGCCAACCGGGACCAGGTACGCCGAATGCGGGCAAGAACGCCGGCGAGCGCCAGCCAGAGAGCGAACGATCCGACCAGCGACAGGATGTAGAACAGCCACTGCAAGTGACTGAAGCCGGGGAAGCGCCCCATAACAAGATCGGCGATGAGATACAGAGTGGGGGGACTGAGGATCATGGTTGGCATTCCCTTCCGGCGATGGCAGGGAGTCGGCGAAGAGTTCACCCGGAGAGCGAGGCTCCTCCTTCCATAGCGACGCCCAAAGAACCCCATGACCCGGCGGGATTCCCTGGGCGTAGAATACCTGGAGAGCCGTCGGACGGCGGCTACGGGAGGCCCTACTTTTCTTCTTTTTCCTCTTCTCCCTCTTCCTTCTTCTCGCCGATCACTTCCGGCGCCCCGGCGGCGGTCTCGACCGGAGCAGCACCCTCGGCGGCCGGAGCCACTTCCTTGACCACCGTCGGCGGCACCACCGAGGCGATCGTGCGCTCAGGACCGCTTACGATGGTGACACGATCCAGCGAGATCTCGCGCACGTGAACGGCATCGCCGATCCCCAGAGCAGAAACATCGACGTCAATAACCTCGGGGATGTCGGCGGGAAGGGCCTCGACTTCGAGCTCGCGCATCGTGTGCTGGAGGATGCCGCCGAAGTTCTTCACGCCATCGGCGATCCCGCGGATACGCACGGGGACGGTGACACTGATCTTCTTGGTCGGATGGATGTGGAGGAAGTCGACGTGCAGAACGTCACCGGAGATCGGGTCGTGCTGGACATCTTTGACCAGTGCCAGTTCGGAACCGGAGTCCGATCCCGTGACCTGCAAATCGATAAGAATGTGTTCCGATGATGATCTTTTGAGCACGGAGGCGAATTCCCGGGCGTTGACGGCCAGCGAGATCGGTGCGGTACGCTCGCCATAGAGTATGGCGGGGACCGAGCCGGCGGCGCGTAACTGGCGGGCGCCCCCTTTGCCGGCAGCGACGCGGGGACGGGCGGACAACGGCAGTGACTTCATGCGACAGACTCCTCACAGGTTGCAGAGCATCAGGCCCCGGTGGGGGCGTTCTTTCCTACGGGTGCGGGGTGCGGATGTTTGGCAGAATCGGTCTGTGCCCCGCGTTCCCGATGGGCTTCGGCACCGTTCGGTTCGGCTGGGAATAGCGCCGAGATCGATTGTTCATGGGCGATGCGGGCGATCGCCTCGGCAAAGAGGCGGGCGGTCGAGATGATTTCGATATTCGGCGGCAGGACGCGTTGACTCAGATCGATGGTGTCCGCGACCAGCAGGCGCTCGATCGGCGAGTCGGCAATGCGCTCCAGCGAGGCTCCCGAGAGAACCGGGTGGGTGCAGCAAGCGTAGATCCGGTGCGCCCCGCCTCGTTCGACCGCCTTGGCCGCCGCCGTGAGGGTGCCGGCGGTGTCGACCATGTCATCGCGCAGGATCACGGTCTTCCCGTCAATCGAACCGATGATGTTGAGCACTTCCGCCTGATTGGGACCGGGACGGCGCTTATCGATGATCGCCAAACCGCAGGAAAGGGTCTTGGCGAAGGCGCGCGCCATCTTGATCGAACCGACATCGGGCGTGACCACCACCGGATCTGTGATGCCGAGCTTCAGGAAGTAGTCGTTGAACACGATCGCCGAGTACAGATGGTCGGAGGGGATATCGAAGAACCCCTGAATCTGCGAGGCGTGGAGGTCCATGGTCAGGACGCGGTCGGCGCCGGCGACGGTGATCATGTTGGCGACCAGCCGGGCAGCGATCGACACGCGGGGCTGATCCTTGCGATCGGCGCGCGCATAGCCGAAGTAAGGGATGACCGCGGTGATGCGTTTGGCGGAGGCGCGCCGGGCACAGTCGATCAGCATCAACAGTTCCATCAGATTCTCGGCGGGACTGTTGGTCGACTGGACGATGAACAAATCGGATCCGCGGATATTCTCGTCAATCTGTACGAACACCTCACCGTCCGAGAAGCGCGTGACGGTACAGGCGGTCAAACGCCGGTCGAGTTGGGCGGCTATTCTCTGCGCCAACGGGCGATTGGCATTCCCCGTGATGATCTTCAGTTCAGGTTCCATAGTCTTCAGCCGTGGGGAGTTGTGGTGATCGGGATGGTTTACGATGAATGGCTGGGGCGCCAGGATTCGAACCTGGGAATGCGGGCTCCAAAGGCCCGTGTCTTACCACTTGACGACGCCCCATCGCCGAAGGCGGTTTGGACAGGCGAGACCAGCTTCGACTGCTGAGCCGGGCTATTCCTGCCGGAGACACGTCATGGTGCGGCTGGACCCGGCCCGCCCGCCGCCGGGGCGTCATACTCGTCAACGGCATCGGGCTGGGTCGGTTTGCCGGCGGCGGCGGATTTCAACTCCTGTTCATAAGCGGCCAGCACCGCACTCTCAATCTTCTGCCGCATCCGATTGTTGATCGGGTGACAGATGTCCTGGTGGGTCCCGTCCGAGCGTTTGCGCGACGGCATCGAGACGAAATACCCATTGTTGCCGTTGATGATCTTCAACCCGCGAATGACAAACTCCTCGTCAAAGGTGACGTTGGCAAACGCCTTGAGCTTGTCTTCGTCCCGCAAGGTAATGCGCACTTCGGTGATTTCCACGGGTCACTCCTTGATCGCAAACCGAGACTGCACAACTACCCGATCACCAACGCCAGGGGAGTATCGACCGGCCGGACCACAAAGAGGCGGGCGCCTTCACGCCGCCTGAGTTCCACGCTCTCGTGGTCGGGCGGTTGCCTGAAGATGCCGAACACCGTCGGTCCGCTTCCGGATACATACACTCCCGCAGCACCCATCTCCTGGAGTTGAGTGCGCCAGTACAACACTTCGGGGACCCGGCGAATCACCACAGGTTCTAAGTCGTTGTGGATTCGAACGAGCGCGGCAAAGAAGCCTTCCCCAGCAAGGCAATGGGAAACATGTGAAGATTCCGGCGGGGAAGTCAAGTCCAAAGCGGCATAGACCTCGCGGGTGGGCAGTAGGAGATCTGGGCAAGCCAATACCGCCCACCAACTTGCAAAGATCGCCCGCGGCTGGAGGCGCTCACCACGGCCGGTGCCGAAGGCGCAGGGGGATCCAAGAAAGAAGGGGACATCGGAGCCCAGCTGCTCTGCCCAGGCCGCCAGTTGATCAGGAGATCTTCGCAGGGCGTAGAGTCGATTCATTGCCATGAGGGTGGCGGCGGCATCGGCGGATCCGCCACCCAGACCGGCAGCGATGGGAATGCGCTTGACGAGGTGAACGGTCAGATTCGCCGTCAAACTGCAGTCGCGCTCCACCAAGCGCACGGCGCGGGTGATGAGGTTGCCCTCGCCCGTGTCGAGGTCGGCGACGGGTTGATCGGGATCAGCGGATTCACACGTAAGGATGAACCCGCCGGTGCCGGTGCGACCGAAGGACAGCTGATCGTAGAGGTCAACGGCCACGAACGTCGTCTCCAATTCGTGATAGCCGTCCGGCCGTTTGCCCAGGATGCGCAGACCGAGGTTGATCTTCGCGGGGGCGAGGACGGTGCAGTGGTCACGGAGAGAAGACATCGGCATCTGTGATGATAAGAGGATTCCGCTTCTCGCCCTCACCCCTTCGACTTCCCTCGACTTCCCTCGACTCCGTTCGGGACAAGTCGCTCGGGATAGGCCGCTCAGGATGAGCCCAGCCCCCCGGTCAACGTGGAGGGGTTCTGCCCTCACTCCAGGCCTCTCTCTCAAGGGAGAGGGCGCATCATACGCCGAAGGTTCTCCACCATAGACTCCAGAGTCGAACGCGCACGAACGGACCTTGACGGTCGCTTCCGGCGGCATTGGCGACATTGCGGATCTTTTCGTAGCCGGTTGAGAAGTCCAGAACGACATGAGCTCCCATTTGCGCGTGTCCTCCCAGGCCGGCCGTCAAGCGGCGTTCGACGACGCCGGAGGGGAACTCCACCCCCTTGGGCACCAGGCCGGCTTGCGGGGTGTCGATGCGGTTTTCGCCCCGGCGGACATATTCAGCCAGCGCCGTCAAATCGAGCGTCGAAGAAACGTGATACCGGGGACGAACAGTGATCCGGTCGGCGTCGGTCCCAAGGTTGGAACCGATGCCGATCGCTTGGCCGGTGTAGTCGCGGTCGTGCACGTAGAGATTCCATGAACGGCCCTGCCCGTAGACAAAGGTGTTGATGCGTTCATACTCAGTATTGATAAACAAGCGCCGTTCCAGCGTGGCGGGGGACCAGGCCAGGCCGCCGAGCAGACCAATCTGTTGTGGTTCGCTGATGAAATCGATCTGGAAATCATCGATCACCCACTCACCATAGAATTCCAGGCCGGGGCGGGGACGCCAGGAGAGCTCGAGATTCCAGAGGGGATTGTCATTGATATCGTTGTTCAACTGCTCCCAGTAGTATGGGAGAATGGGATTGAGATAGTTGAGCGCCCACGGGCGGTTCACGCCGCCGTAGACCATCACCTCGGAAACGGCGACCTCGAGGTTGTGTAAAGGGCGCCAGTCGAAGCGATGGCCCACCAGATACCGATTCGCAATGCCGAATGGTTCATCGGGGTCGCTGGGATCGGTTCCCATCGGATCGAGCATGGTGGTATGAAAACAGAAAGCCCAATTACGGCCGCGATATGACAGACGTAAACCGTCAAAGGGAGGGGAATTGTCCGAGATGAGCATGGCATCTACTGGTGAGCGTCCCCAGCGCCAGAATTCACGTCCGAACACGAGCCGGAAACGGCCGAATTGCCCGGTGACCACCGCCTGATCGACCCCAGCGGTGAACTTCTCCTTCCAGTATTCGCCGTGAAACTGCGTGTCCTGGCGCCCATCAGAATCGAACCGTACACGGGTACGGGCCGCGATGTGATCTCCAGTGGCAAATGAGCCGATGGCGTCGAGCCCAATCCGGTTCTTGGCATATCCATGGCGAAACTGATCTACGCGGGCATTCGGTCCCGCGCCAAGGCGAACGTCATCGGCCGACGGGGTTGTGCCGGCGCTATCGCCCGGCGCCAGCTCCTCGGCAAACTCGCTTCGCAGGCGCTCGACCAGAAAACGGGTCGCCGGGTCCAGTGAAGCTCCTGAGTCCGAGAGTTCGGCGATCCCGGCGGCGACTTCGCCGCGCGTGTAAGGCCGCGTATGCAAGAGCAGCTTGGTGAAGTGGCCCTGTGTCGACAACTCGAAGACGGCGTCATAGACCCAGGAATCGAGGGGGATGTCCTCCTGCGGGCTGCCGCCGGCGTGCAGACAGACCGGCGCAATGGCCAGAAGGAGGGTAAGCAGAAATCGCCAGGCGCGCGCGTTCATACGGGACAGATTAGAGCTCTGCGTGAGGCGGGTCAATCTGAAAGACGGGCGCCGCTTGACCACCACCCCTTCGACTTCCCTCGACGTCCCTCAACTCCGCACGGGACAAGTCGGTCGGGACAGGCCGCTCAGGGCGAACCCACTCCTCCCCCGTCAACGGGGAAGGGGCTCCTGTCCACAACCCCGGCCATGCGCCTTCATCATCGAAGGCGGGGCGTGGGGAGCGCCCCATAGTCGCCGTGACCCTCGCTCGCCGCATCTGTCCGGGCTCCGGCGGCGTGCCGATACCAGTCATGAGGGATGATCGAGCACAACTACATCGACTTCGGCGATGCCCCGCCGGATGCGGGGGAGGCGACGCTGGTCTTGGGTGACCGCTATCTCCGGCTGGTGCGGGAGTTCTGCACCACTTGGATCCGTGCGGTCAAGACGATCTGCCTTTATCCCCCCTCCAACCCGCTTCCCGAGGAGTTTCGCGGGAAGTTCTTCGAGGCACTCTCCGTGCTGTTGGAGGAACAGGAACGCCTCGTTCTCACGACCTTTGCCGAGGGGTTCGACTGTGGCGGGCAGACGGTCTATGAAGCGGCGGGCGACGACAATCTGGCGTACGTGTTCTTCGCCGACGGGGTGCGTGAGCTCGCCTTCCAACAGGGCCTGACCCGTGAGGAATCCGATCGGTTTCTGGCGATCGGCGCCGAAGGGTTTGGTGCTCCGGGGATGCAGGTCGACGTTGCCAATCGTCTGTGGGAGGCCGGGCTTGCGCACATCAAGCACTTCACAGTCGACCGTATCGTCGACGGCGCCTACATCGATGCTGCCGATGATCGGAAGCTGTCTGATCGTGTGCACAGCTTCGTCGGTCGTGAGGCGAAGTCCGTCGAAGGGACAGACGACACAAAGACGGATGCCGGCGAAGCAGCGGGTGCGCCCGAAGGCCCCTATGCGGGTGTGCAGTTGGAACGATACGCGCACATCATGAAGGTCTTCGGGGACATTTCTTCCCTGTCGGTGGCGGAAAAAGCGGACGTGGCAGCGCTGTGTCACGCCGATTCGGACCAGGCATCCGAGGAATTGGGTTTGGGTCTGCTCCTGGAGATCATTCGCACAAGCGAGAGCCGGCGGATGATCGATGAGTCGGTCGCGGTGCTGGAACGGCAGTTCGAGCAGAGTGTGGAACGCGATCGGTGGGACTTGACGCGCGTGTTGCTGATGCATTGGCAGGAAGCTGCGGCCCAGGCGCCGACGGCGGTGGCGCAGCGGCTGTCGGCGGCGCTGCCGCGGGTCGCGGACAAGCGCCATTTCGAACGGCTCTCGGCGCATCTGAATGCTAACCCGCAGCTCGATCTGGAGCCGATCGGCGCGCTGTTGGCGCTGTTTGGGGCGAGCGCCATCACCCCCATCACCGCCATGCTCGGCACACTCGAGCATCGTCCGGCCCGGATGATGGTGTGCGATTTCTTGGCGAAGCATGGGCGGGACACGGTCGATCTGATCGGCGGCTTCATCTACGACAAGCGGTGGTTTGTCGCGCGCAACGTCGCCATGATCCTGGGTGAGATCGGCCACGAGCGCGGTCTGAGCTTTCTGCGCAAGTCGGCCACTCACGCCGACCCGCGCGTACGGCTGGAGACGCTGCGCGCGGTGCAACGCATGCAAGTCCCGGAGGCCGAGCGGATTCTGCGCGGTTTTCTCAAGGACTCAGACGGGGACCTACGTCGCCGCGCCCTGCGGGCCTTGGGGCAACGGCACGGCGCCACGGCGCTGGCCGAACTGAAGGCGCAGATTGACCCGGCGGCACTGCCCGATAAGGATCCGCAGGAGCGGCGGGAGCTGTTGACGACCTATGCGCGTCTGGGCGAGGCCGAAGCGGTGGAGACGCTCATCCGGCTGGCGCGTCGCTCCCCGTTTTTCGGGCGAGCCCGTTGGCGGCCTGTTCGGCAGGCGGCAGTCTGGGCCTTGGGCGCCGCCACGGACGTCAGAGCGCGCGGCGAGTTGGAGATTCTGGCGCGCGGCCGCAACCGCGAGTTGGCCCAGGCGGCGCGTGGCGCACTGGCGCGGCGTCTGCAAGGAGAGGATGAGGCGGATGCCGACGCCTCCTCTCGTGAGGATGGAAGACCATGAGTAATGGGCTGGCTGCCGTTGCCTCAACATCGACCGCCGCGTCAGAACGTCGCCGTCTGGCCTTGGCGGTGCTCAAGGCGTTGTTTGCGGCTTGGCGTGCGGCTGCTGTGTACGACGAGAACAACAACGCCTACCGGACCCGGCGCGCTGAGTTGGCCGACGCACTGACGCGCCTGTTTGCCGGTGATGCCGACTGCCGGATCGTTTATCAGAATGACTACTTCTTCTTCAATGGTGAACGCCTGAACTACGACCGGGAATTCTCATTCGGGCGGGCGCTGGCATCCCGTTTCGGCGAGCTTGGTCTGGGGGGCCTGACAATCCTGGCCGATACACCGCCGGATCATATCGATCAGGCGCTGTCGGCGTTGGCACAGGCCGATCGTCGGCTGGACAAACCCTACGGTGCGTTGGCCGACGCGTGGTCGGCGCTGAAGATCACGGGCGTGTCATTCAGTCCGCTCTTGGTGCATGGCAGTCACCTGCCGTCAACGGACGTATTGGCGGCCAATCCGCATGAGACGCGACGGCGGCGGGCCCTGGCGCTGTTCCAACGGTCGGAGGCGGTGGTGCAGGAGTTCTGGGAACGCGTGCGCGACCGCAATTCGTTCGATAGCAGCACGGTGCAACGGATCGTGCACCAGTTGATCGACGAGGTAGCCAGCGACGAGGAAGTCCTCTTGGAATTCGCTGCTCTCAAGGATTTCGATGAGTACACCTACTACCACTCGGTCAACGTTGCGATCTACGCCATCGCGGTCGGGATGCGATTGGGATTGGACCGGGTGCGGCTGACCCACCTGGGCTTGTCAGCACTGTTCCATGACATCGGGAAGGTCAAGCTGCCGCGCGATCTGATCACCAAGCCGGACGAATTCGACGATGAGGACTGGCTGCAGATCAAGCGGCATCCTGCGCTCGGCGCGTTGACGTTGGCCAGCCTGCGGCCGTTCGATGCTCAGGTGGGGACTGCCATGGCGGGCGCCTTCGAGCATCATCTGCGGATGGATCTGACCGGCTATCCGGCGTTGACACGGCCGCGCACACTGCACTTGTTCTCGCGCATCATCACGCTCTGCGACTCATTTGACGCGATGACCTCGGGCCGAGTCTATCAGAGGGTCGCCATTGGTCCCGACGAGGCCGTGCGGCGGTTGTTGTACCAGGGGCGCGCGTGGTATGATCCGCTGGTGCTGAAAGCGTTCGTGCACGTGGTGGGTATCTTTCCCGTGGGGACGCTGGGGCGCCTGTCGGATGGTTCGCTCGCCCTAGTGACCCGCAATGATCCGGCCGACCTCTATGCCCCGGAGATCCTGGTGATCCGTGATGCCGAAGGGGAGCCGACGCGACGGCCGGTACGTCTCAATGTCTCTGACAAAACGCCGGCCGCCCAACGGCTCCACTTGGTGGAGGTCCTCGATCCCACGGCGATGGGGATCCGCATCGGGGACTACATTGGTCTGATCTGTCATCCCGATGAGACGGTGGATGTCCCGGCGGCTGCGGCAACGGCGTGATCCTGTCCCATTGCTTGTAGCTGTCCGGCGTGGCCCTGACCCTGGGGATTGTTGAAGAACCCTTGCGGCACGAAATCGCCACGGGTCGGGATTGCTTCGTCGCTTGTCCGCCTCCGGCGGGCTTCGCTCCTCGCAATGACATCGTGCGGGACCAGGACACCCAGTGTCATTGCGAGGAGGCCGTCCCGTCTGCGGGACGGGCGACGAAGCAATCCCGTTGTCTTCGCTGGCTTCTTCAACAGACCCTTGGTCGGGGAGACATGCACTCACCTCCCGCACTCAGAGCGGAATCTGCGACCTGACGTTTGTATCCCCCCACCCCGCCCTCACCCGAAATGAGAGTCAGCGCAGGGTGCGTGCAGAGCATGCACCCCACTTCTTGTCGATAGACCTCCCCAACTCGGTGCCACGGCTCTTTCGGGCCGTGCTATTCCACGGGTCTAAAGACCCGTGGCACCAAGACATCATCTATCGCTGATATTTCTCGTCGATAGAAATGCCCAATTCTGTCAGTTGATACGGCTCAATCTCGGCGGGGGAGCCGTCCATGAGGGATTGCGCCTGCGTGGTCTTGGGGAAGGCGATGACATCGCGCAGCGACTCAGAGCCGGTCATGATGGCGACGATGCGGTCAAAGCCGGGAGCGACGCCGCCGTGCGGCGGGGCGCCATATTCGAGAGCTTCGAGGAGGAAACCGAACATGCGTTGGGCGCGGGCATCGTCGATTCCCAGCGCATTGAGGACGCGGCGTTGCAGATCGGCGCGGTGATTACGAATCCCGCCGGAGGCGATTTCCGTCCCATTCAGGACCAGATCGTATTGGTGTGCGCGGATGAATTCCCAGGGGTGGTCGGGCGTCCCCGGCTTGGCGTCGGTCGTGAAGCCGGCTTCGAGTTTGCACAAGTCCTCCTCGTAGGGATGCGTGACGATGTTGTGCATCGCATCATAACGCCCGGTCTCGGAATTGTACTCGAAAAGCGGGAATTCATAGACCCATAAGAAGGCGAAACGTCCGGTGTTGACCAGATTGAGCCGTTGGGCCAAAGCGATACGGAGTTTCCCCAAGGCGGCACAGCAGGTCTTCACGTCGGCGGCGACGATCAACACCGCATCGCCGACCTTGGCTTCGGCGGCGCCGGTAATACGATCCAAAGCTACAGGGTCAAGATACTTGACGATCGGCGACTTCACACCATCGGCAGCATAGAGAATGTAAGCCAGCCCGGCGGCGCCGGCGTCCTTGGCGATCTTCTCCAGGTCAGCGATCTGGCTGCGTGACAGTGTCGCCATCCCCGGCGCGCGAATCCCGGCCACGCGGCCGCAGTGGGCGATTGTGTCATCGAAGACACGGAAACCGCTCTGTTTCACGGCATCGGAGAGGTTCACGATCGGGAGATCATACCGGAGGTCGGGCTTGTCGATCCCATAGGTGTCCATCACTTCACGGTATGTGAGCCGCAGGAACGGCGCGTGCACCGTGACACCCAGGACCTCTTCGAACACATGCTGCATCATCCCTTCAACCACGGCCCAGATGTCATCGGGGGTGACAAACGCCATCTCCATGTCGATCTGGGTGTGCTCCGGCTGGCGGTCGGCGCGCAGATCCTCATCGCGGAGGCAGCGGGCCAGTTGGAAGTAGCGGTCAAAACCGGCGATCATGAGAATCTGCTTCATGAGCTGTGGCGACTGCGGCAGGGCATAGAAACGTCCCTTGTGAACACGCGAGGGGACGACATAGTCGCGCGCCCCCTCTGGGGTGGAGCGCATGAGCAAAGGGGTCTCGATTTCGTAGAACCCCTGCTGGTCGAGATAATCGCGCACCGCCTTGGCGGCGCGGTGACGGATGCGGAGTTTCTCCTGCAGGGGCGAACGGCGCAAATCGAGGTAGCGGTACTTCAACCGCAAATCCTCGCTCGCCTGAGTCTCCGCTTCGATTTCAAAGGGTGGTGTCTTGGAACGGTTGAGCACCACCAGACGGGCCGCTATGACCTCAACCTGGCCAGTGGCCAATTTGGGATTGGCGGTGCCCTCCGGGCGCAGGCTCACAGTTCCTTCGACGCCAATAACGGTTTCGGTGCGCAGGGCGGCAGCGGTGGCCATCGTTTCAGTGTCGACGGACACCGGGTTGAAGGCGATCTGCGTGAGGCCGTAGCGGTCGCGCAGATCGACAAAGAACAGACCGCCCAAGTCGCGCCAGTGGGCGACCCAGCCGTTCAGGCGCACAGTCTGCCCGGCGTGTTCCGGTCGCAGCTCGCCGCAAGTGTGGGTGCGTTTGATCGATTCGATAGGGAGCATAGTGTTCCTTCAGAAACGAATCCGCGTCTTGCCAGGTATAGACGTGTGAAGCGTCGGGTACACGGTCCTGCGCCCGACCGGGGCTTCCAAGTCCCCCGGCTCACGGGGCGTGTTGAAGAAGCCTATCTGTGCGGTCGGGTGCCCACACCCGACCGTAGTGCTGCAAGGACTTGCGCCGGGTGTGGGCACCTGGCGCCACACGGACGAGGGGTTTTTCAACAGGCCCCGCGCTGTGGATCATGAGTCTCTCGGCCCGACCCAGTCTTCATCAACCGTCCCCTCTGAATTGTGCGGTGGTCCAACGGCGATGGTCGGCGTCGATCTCGGTCTGGGCCGATGTGTCCGTGGCTCGCAGGATTAAGCGGCCGCGGGCGATTTCTTCATCACCGATGATCAGGACCTGCCGGGCACCAGAGCGGTCGGCCTCTTCCATCTGGGCCTCCAGTCCGCGTTGCCGGAAGTCGCGATCCGCGGACAGGCCGAGGCGGCGCAAAGTCGCGAGAATCTCCGGTGCCAGTTCGGAAGCCGCCGGACTCAGGGCGCAGACGAACACGTCGAGCCGATCCTCAACCGTGGGCGATTGGGCCGCCGGCGAAGCCGCCAGAATGCGTTCCAAGCCGCCGGCAAAGCCGGCCGCCGGGGTCGGCGGCCCGCCGAGGGTCTCAACCAGTGCGTCGTAGCGGCCGCCGCCGATCAGCGAATCCTGTGCGCCCGGATCGGTACCCTGGAACTCGAAGGTCGTGCGCGTGTAGTAGTCGAACCCGCGCACCAGACGCTCATCAGTGACGTACGCAATCTTCAACCGGTCCAGCCCTGTGCGCACGGCGTTGAAATGGCGTTGGTCGGCGGCGGTCAGAAACTGCGCCACCGTGGGTGCATCGGCGAAGATCCATCGGCACTGTTCAACCTTGCAGTCAAAGACGCGCAACGGGTTAGTCTGCGCGCGGCGTCGGCAATCGGGGCAGACCGCCTCCTGCACCGCGGCGGACGCCAGAAACCAGCGCAAGGCCGCGTTGTGGTCACCGCGTGTATGGGGAGAACCGATCGAGTTGATCACCAACTGGAACTCCTTGACACCCAAGCTCCGCAGGACAGCGTCACCCAGGGAGATCAGCTCGACGTCGGCCTCCGGACCTTCCGGCCCGATCAGTTCGGCGCCGAACTGGTGGAATTGGCGGAGTCGTCCCGGCTGAGGGCGCTCCGCGCGGAACATCGGGCCGACAAAGAACAGCTTCCACGCCGGGCGTCTGGCGCCGAGACTCTCCTCCAAATAGGCGCGCACCACGGACGGGGTTCCTTCCGGCCGCAGCGTGACTGAGCGGTCACCCCGGTCGGTGAGGATATACATTTCCTTCTGCACGATATCAGTGGTGGCACCGATGCCCCGCTCAAACAGCTCGGTCGGCTCCATGACCGGAAAACGGATCTCGCCGAAGCCGAAGCGGCGCATCACCTCGCGCACGATCGCCTCGGCGCGCACCCAGCGCGCGCACTCCTCCGGAAGGAGGTCGGCCATGCCGGCCAGCCGGGCGAACCTATCAGCAGGACTCATGGTGTGCCGCACCCGTTAGAAGCAGGCTGCGCAATAAGGCGCCGGTGCATGAAACACCACCCCGGCCGGGCCATCCGTCCCAATCTGCTGGGGCCAATGCTCCCCTGTCAATCTGGAAAACGTTGACAGATCGTCACGGGAAACGCCGTTTTCGCGCGCAAAACACCTACAAACAGCGGGCCAGTCGCGTAATAAGGACAGAAGTGGGCGCTGTTACTGTCCGCCCGCAGTTGGTCCACCAGCGGTGACACACGAGAAGAGGCAGTATCCGGATTGCAGTCTTCGGGCCGAATGACCCAAACGCCGGAGGCGTATCGTGTCTCAGCCTGTCCGCGCACCCAAGACGTGCTGGCATCCTCTATCCCTGCAGCAGTTGACCCCGAACAAATTCGTCGGTGTGGTCAACAACATCCTATCGGGACGTTTCTCCCTCCTGCCGGGGACCCTGCAGGGCACCGGAAACGGCTCCGCCGACCTGCGAGGGTACCGCGCGGAGTTCAGGACCTGATGGTAGGCAAATGACCGGCGCTTGCCGGTCGATGTCCCCGCCCCGGAAGGTCTCTCCCCACTCCGCGACCCGGGGGCGCGGTGTCTGTTGACCTTTCGTCCACACTTTCCCGCCCGGTTGCCATTCGCCTTTGCGTTTGCTCTCCGCGTTGACTCACGGTAGATTCGGACAGCAGCGACTGCAGGAGACAAATGCGATGAGAGTGAGAACTGGCGGACCGGCCACGTGGATGCTGGCACTGAAGATCGTCCTGTTCGCCACGATGGTTCTTGCCGCTGACGTGGGATTGGCTGCCGCCCAAGGAACACATCAGTCACCGGGGAATGACACGTTGCGTGCCGCGGAGGCGACGTCACCGGCGGCCGAGGCGGGGTGGGGGCAAATGACATCGGAGCGACGCCAGCAGGCGGTTGCCTATTCGACCACGAAGAACGTCCTGTACTTTGTCGGCTTCGCTTACGGCGTGGCGATCTGGCTGGTGTTGCTGTACACGGGATTCTCCGCCCGGATGTTGCGCTGGGCCGAGAAGGTCGCCCGGAAGCGGTTCTTTGCACTCTTCCTGTACCTATTGCTCTTCCTGGTTGTTGTGCAGATTCTGCAGTTGCCGCTGGACTATTACACCGGATTCCATCTGGAGCATCGGTACGCCCTGTCCAACCAATCATTCGGGGCCTGGGTGGGTGATCTGCTCAAGTCGCTCGGCGTGACCTTCGTCTTTGCCCTTATCATCGCCGCCATTGGGTATGCCGTGATCCGCCGCCGTCCACGGACGTGGTGGGCATGGATGGGGATTGGGTCGGTTCCCTTCCTGATCTTCATCATGGTCATCGCCCCGGTGGTGATCACACCCCTTTTCTATGACACCAAGCCGATGGAAGAGGGGAAGCTGAAGACGCAGATTCTTGATCTGGCGGCACGCTCGGGGATACCCGATTCGCGCGTGTTTGTCGTGAACGCCTCAAAGGATACCAAGAAGCTCAGCGCCTACGTGACCGGACTGGGGCAGACGCAGCGCATTGTCCTCTACGATAATCTGATCGGAGCGATGGCGCCGGCGGAGATCCTCTTCGTGCTGGGTCATGAGATGGGTCACTATCTGTTGCATCACATTTGGATCGGCCTGGCCTTCGCCGTGTGCTTCATCTTCCTTGCCGGCTACATCTCCCACCGGGTGATGGCGCGGGTCATTGCCGCCAACCAGTCCCGCTTCGGCTTTGACCGTCTGTCGAGTTTCGCCAGTCTCCCTCTGATCTTTCTCTGTTTTGGCATCTGCGGCTTCGTGTCTTCGCCAGTCTTCAATGGACTTTCGCGGTATACTGAGCATCAGGCCGACATCTTCGGTCTGGATCGCACCGGCGATGGGGTGGTCGCGGCTTCAGCATTCGAGAAACTGGCCGCAGTCAATCTTGCCAATCCCGATCCGTCGGGCTTCATCAAGTTCTGGTTGTACGATCATCCGCCGCTGTCGGAGCGGGTGCGATTTGCCCGGTCATACCGGTCCCGTCAAGCCGCGGGGACGGGGTCGGTACGAGTGGAGGGGGAGGGGCATCTGACCAATACCCGCCAGTTGACATCCGGCGGCGAGAATGCCGAGGCGTACTTCGACCGCAGCGGGCGGTGGCTGATCTTTCAGTCGAAGCGCGATGGCTGGCCCTGCGACCGGATCTATGTCATGCGCGACGATGGATCGAATCTGCGCCAGGTGTCGACTGGACGCGGCGCGACGACCTGCGCATTCTTCGCTCCCGATGGCCAGCGGATCATCTACTGTTCGACCCATCTGGCCGGGGACTCCTGCCCACCCAAGGCCCCCCATGGACAGGGGTATGTCTGGACGCTGCATCCGGGGTATGATGTCTTTTCAGCGCGTCCCGACGGGAGCGACCTGAAACGTCTGACCAGCGCGCCGGGGTATGATGCTGAGGCGGTCTATTCCCCCGATGGTTCCAAGATTCTCTTTACTTCCCTCCGCGACGGTGATCTCGATTTGTACACTATGAATTCCGACGGCTCCAATCCGACCCGCCTGACGTATGAACTCGGCTACGACGGCGGCGGGTTCTTCTCACCCGATGGCAGGAAGATCGTCTTCCGCGCCCATCATCCCACCGACTCGGCGGAGATCGCCGCTTATCGTGCGCTTCTGGTGGAAGGGAAGATCCAGCCGCACAACCTCGAGCTCTTCGTCATGAACGCCGATGGGTCCGACAGAGTCCAGGTCACCCACAACGGCGCCGCCAATTTCTGCCCCTATTTCCACCCCGACGGCAAACGCATCATCTTCTCATCGAACGTGGCCGATCCGCAGGGACGCGATTTCGATCTGTACTTGATCAGCATCGACGGTTCCGGCCTGGAGCGCATCACCTACGGTGACACCTTCGACGGCTTCCCGATGTTCAACGCCGACGGGACGAGGTTGGTCTTTGCCTCCAACCGCAACGACGCCCAGCCCGGCGAGACGAACATTTTCATCGCCGATTGGGTGGAGTAGCAGGGGAGTCGTAGGGGCACGGCGTGCCGTGCCCATCGTCGGCCTCCCGTGCATCGATGCCGCGGGCACAGCGCGCTGTGCCCCTACAGCTCCTTGGGAACAGCCTTCGATGGGAGGACGGGGCGAGTCGTGGGCTGTAATCGAATACCGCGTAGCGTCAGACGTCCAGCCGACCGATCAGGTCGCTGACGTGGGCGATTCCCTTCGATTGCATGTAGGCCGCCAGTTCATCGGCGATGCGAATCGCAGCATCAGGATAGCGGAAGTGGGCGGTCCCCACCTGCACGGCCAACGCGCCGACGATGAGGAATTCGGCGGCGTCGGTCCCTGACATGATTCCCCCGATCCCGATCACGGGAATCTTGACTGCTTTCACAATCCTGTAGACTGCGGCGAGCGCCACCGGTTTGATCGCCGGGCCGGAGAGGCCGCCGGTGATGTTGGCCAGACGCGGCTTGAAGGTGTTGTAGTTAACCGCCATGCCGACCAGCGTGTTGATCGCCGAGATCGCATCGGCGCCGCCTTCGGCGGCGGCACGGGATAGTGAGACGATGTCAGCGGTGTTCGGCGTGAGTTTGACAATAATCGGGGTTCCGGTCGCGGCCCGCACCTTGGCAGTGCACTGGCCCACCCAAGTCGGGTCGGCACCGTTATCGATCCCACGGGCGACATTCGGGCAGGACAAATTGAGTTCGAGGGCGTCAATCCCCTCCTCGTCCGAAAGGCGCTGCGCCAGCCTCACATACTCGTCTTGATCATTGCCGACGATATTCACAATCACGCGGGTGGGCATGGCACGCAAGCGCGGCAGTTCCTCGGCGATGAAGACCTCCACGCCTTTGTTCTGCAGGCCGATGGCGTTCAGCATCCCAGCGGCTGTCTCCACCGTGCGGGGATAGGGGTGTCCGGGCCGGGGTTCCAGCGAGACCGACTTGGTGACCATGCCGCCGAGTTTCTTCGGGTCGCACCAGGCGGCGATCTCCTCGCCGGTGCCGGCGGTGCCGGAGGCGGTCAGGACCGGCGTGGCAAAGTGCACACCGGCGACGGTGACCGACAGATCGGGCTTAGGGAAACGAGTCGTCATCGAGTCGATTGTTGCTCAGAAGACAATAGACGTGGCGTCGAAGATAGGGCCATCGCGGCAGACACGATGATAGGTCTCGTATCCGGAAGCGCCCCTCCCCCGCACGACACATCCCATACACACGCCATATCCGCATGGCATGGCGCGCTCCAGTGAGACTTCACAACGGATTCCATGAGTGGCGCACAGATGCGCCAGGGCGCTCATCATCGCTTCGGGGCCGCAACCATACGCCACGATCTGTGCCGGTTCCAGTTCGCCCCGATCGATCATCGCCGCAAACAGTCCGACCGACGTCCCCTGGAATCCCCGCGACCCGTCATCGGTGGCCCAGTGGGGCCGCAGGCGGAGCATGGGCAGTTGATAGGGTGTCACTGCCAAATTCCGACTACGGACGCCGAGGACCACGACCGGGGGATGTATCTTCTTCCTGCCCGTACGGCACATGGTCACAAGCTCCAGCGCCCACAGACGCAACGGAGCCATCCCCAACCCCCCGCCGACCAAGACTGGTGTCAGGCCGCGCGGTGGCGGCGAGAACGAGTTGCCGAGCGGTCCCAGAGTGTCCACCACGGCGCCGACGGGTTGTCGTGCCAGACAACGGGTCCCCGCGCCCAGCACCTGATGCAGGATGTCGAATGTGCCCGCATCCGGATCAGTGGCATAGACTGAGAAGGCGCGGCGGAAGAGATGTTCGGGGCCGGGCAGCAGGTGTACAAACTGCCCCGCCCGCGCCTTGCGGGCGATCAGGGAATCGGCAAGCCTCTGGTGATAGATGCCCGGTCCGACACGGCGGGTCCAGACCAAGGTGGCGCGGCGGTGTCGATTCACGGCTAGTGCTGGTCCGGATCGTGCTTAGGGACCCCCAGATAATCGAACTCGTCGAGTGCCTTGGCTGGTGGAGTCACCTTGATCTCGTATTTGTACCACATGTTCAGTGAATCCTGTCGGATCGAATCGGCCCAGAATGTGGTCATCTTGACTGCGTGCTCCGCCGCCAGGTTGATGTCTTCCGACGGCGATGGCTGGATCAACTTATAGTCGGCGATCTGCCCCAGGTAGTCAATCAGGATCTTGTAGACCACGTAATGCTCCTTCATGTCGGTGCCGGTCTCCGAAGAGGGCCACTGGAACTGGCCGCTGACTTTCGTACGCGGCGCGCGCGGGAGTGACGTCAGCTTGACCGAGTCGGCGTCCGCGTCAACGTTCTCTTCCCCTTTCCCCTTCTTCGCCTGTTCCTTGCCGGCTTCCCTGCCACCTTTGGCTGCGAGGAGAGGCGCGCGCGGTTTGGGATGCGGAACCACCGGCTGCAGTTTCTGCGTGGCGGCTTGGGCCAGTTCTGTCCCAGGGTAGTTCGCGACGATTTCCTGGTAAGCCCAGACCACCGAGGAATCGGACGAGGGGAAATGCCGTTCGGTAATCGCGGCGATCGCGAATTCAGCCCGCGGCACCAGCCGTGAATAGGGATAGCATTCAACGAAGGCCTTGAGCAGTCTGATGGCGGCCTTGGGATTCTTATCGTTGAGGTACGCCGCCTCCGCCCGTGCATAGGCGCAGGCCGGATGCGCCGTGTCGGCCGGCGTGCGTTCCAGGCCGAGGCGGACAATCGCATCGCTGGCGTAGTCGCTGTAAGGGTACTCGCTTAGAATCCGTTGCAGGCGCAAGTCCGCCTGAGCGGTATCGTGCAACTCGGAGTTGTAGATGTCCGCGGCACCGAGTAGCGCCTTGGCGGCGAACGGCGTCCCGGAATAGCGGTCAACGACGTCGTCGTACTCAACCAG